>Ga0105240_10000643_pt1 | contig 64456 bp, 55 predicted proteins | sample KBSC54metaG_FD_80426 | JGI IMG/M metagenome (GOLD analysis project Ga0105240, IMG submission 80426) | Corn rhizosphere microbial communities from Kellogg Biological Station, Michigan, USA - KBS C5-4 metaG | ecosystem: Host-associated > Plants > Roots > Rhizosphere > Soil | place: Michigan, USA... | reverse complement strand
TTTTGGCGCCACTTTCCGACACGCTCGTCATGCTCATTCGTGGGCGAACGGGGCAAGCTGATCTCTTCGACCTAGCTGCCGGGACCGACAACCAGGTGTCTGTCGCATTAGACGACTTCGCGGCTGCTCTCTCGACCTACACCAACCCGAAACAAGGCAGCATCGTCTTTTCGGCGACCAGCGATAAAAGCGGTTATGCGTTCTTATCGTTGGGCGGCATTAACAAGGCGGCTGATGGCGGATTCATCGTCAAGGTGGATCAGACTGGAAATGTGGTTCAGCACTACCGGTGCGTGCTGCCAACAAGAAGGGTCTACGCCGACGGCTGGAATCGGGAAGGATTCATGTTTCCGAGTCTGATTAGAACCTTTGGTAACCAGCTCTATGTCGCCGATAAGAGGGGGACCGTAGGCAAGTACATATTGCCTTGAATCCTACTCGTGACGCAAAGCCACCATCGACTCGATTCGTGTAGCCCGCCGCGCTGGCAAATATCCCGCCATCAGCGCCGCCAACGCCAGCGCAAGCACCGACCCGGCCACCACACCGCCATCGAACGACTTCACGCCATACAACTGCTCCTGCGCCAAGCGAGCCAACACAATCGCCCCCGGGATTCCTACCACCAGCCCGATCCCCAGAATGAAGAACACTTCGCGCATCACCATCGACCGAATGCTGCCTCTCTGCGCCCCGAGCACGATCCGAATCCCGATTTCCCGCGTCCGCCGCGTCACGCTGTACGCCATCACTCCATAAAGCCCGAGCATCGCCAATACAGTGGCCAGCACCGCGAAGGCCGCAGAGAGTTGCAGCACCATCTGATCCGACCGGATGTTGATCCGCACCTGTTCCTCAAACGTGCGCAGATTTTCGACCGGAAGATCGGAGTCGAGCGACTTCATCACACTCCGTATCTGCGGAATTACCTGGTCCGTCGGCAACGCTGTCCGCACATAGAAGGTCATTGTCCCGACGTTCTCGCTTTGCCGCCAGGGAGTGTAGAACACCCGTGGCGGAGTCTGCTTCACGCCTGAGTAATGCGAGTCCTTCACTACGCCGACAATTTCGACATTGGGAACCACATTTCCTCGCCCCTCAATAATCTTCCTCCCAATCGGATTACGCCCGCCAAAGAAATGTTTGACGAATTGTTCGTTCACCACCGTGACCTTTGGACCAGCCAGGGTGTCCCGATCGCTGAATTCTCTACCGGCGATCAATGGAATTCCCAGCTTCCCGAAGTATCCACCTCCAATCGTGTTGTACATCGAATGCACGTCGGCCTTCTGATCGGTGGAATATCCTTCCACGGTCAGGCTGCTGCCCCAGTTGTCTCCCGCAATCAGCGGTACCAGCGCCGATGTCACGCTCGTCACACCCGGAATCGCCGCCAGCTTCGCTTCGGACCGTTCAAAGAGAGCGGGCTTTGGGGCGGCTTGTAGCCGCTCAATTCGGGTGACACATGAAACGTGATCAGATTCTCGCTTTTGACGCCGAGATCGACTCGCATGAGATTCACAAGGCTCTTGAGGAAAAGTCCTGTCGGAATTAGCAGTAGCGCGGACACCGCCACCTGCGCACAAACCAGCCCCTTCCGCACTCTTGCCGCGCCAATGCTCGCGGACGTCTGCCCGGACTGGTCGCGCAGCGTTTTGTTCACCGAACTTCGCGCCGCTTCCCAAGCCGGATACATCCCACACAGTAATCCGCTCGCCATCGAGATGCCAAAAGCAAACAGCAGAACCACCCAATCCAGTTGGGCCGTGAGATACTCCTGAGCACCGCCGTCATTGGCAAAGCTCAGCACTAGAAGATGCACAGTCCAGGACGCAAACAGCAGGCCGGTCAAGCCTCCACCGAACGAAAGCAGGAGGGCTTCGGTGAGCATTTGCCCCGCAATGTTCGCACGGCTCGCCCCCAGTGCGGCGCGAATCGCCAGTTCTTTCTTCCGCTGCGCCGCCCGCGCCAAAAGCAGGTTAGCGGAATTTGCCACGGCGATCAGCAGGACCAGCACTGTCGAAGCCATCAGGATCAACAGCGGGAGTTGACTGGAATCTCTCGATTGGCTTTGGCCCAGCCTTCCATCTACCAGGGTCAGCTTCGATTTTAGAAATCGCTCCCGGTCAGATGTATCGGGGCCTTGCTTTTCCTTTGTCTGTTCGGCGACAAGAGCGTGATAGGGGATGTTCATTCCCGCCTCGGCCTGCTGCCGGGACATACCCGGCGATAGGCGCGCGAACAGATACATCCAGTAGTCGCTCCACTTGTCCGTTCCGTCCCACCTCGGAGTCATTAACGGTTTGAAAGAGAGCGGCACGAACACATCCGGCTGATCGCCGAACGTGGTGCCGGTAAATCCCTCCGGAGCGATGCCCACAATAATGAAGATCTGGCCATTCACTCGCAGAGGCTGATTCAGCACGTCGCTACGGCCACCCAGTTTGTTCTGCCAATAGCTATTTGAGAGCACCGCAACCGGTCGCCCGCCGCCGGGAACGTCGTCCTCATAAGTGATCAATCGGCCGACATGGGGCTTCACCCCGAGAATCGGGAAATAACCCCCGGAAACCACCGTCAGCGAACCATCTACCGTCTGATTGCGAAACGAGAGGTTGGCACTGAGCAGCCGGAATCCTGCGATACCGCTCACGCCCTCGTGGTTCTTCTCCAACCCGCGAAACATCTTGTAACTGAAGATCGAGTCTTGGCCGCCGGAACTGTTAGTCGAGTCCCGCCCGCTCTTAAATTCACCCGGAAACTTCAGGAACACGAGTTCCTCAGGATTCTCAATCGGAAGCGACCGCAAGAGCACCTGATACAGCAGGGAAAAAATAGCCGTGTTGGCCCCAATCCCAAGTCCGAGCGAAAAAACCACAACGAGCGTCAACAGCGGAGACCGGGAGAGGACCCGAAGAACGATTCGCAGGTTAGACATAGCGTTCTAATATTGACGATAAACTATTTCCCGCGTTCGTCTAACTTCGGAATTCAGGTTTAAGCGTGAGCGAGTTCTGGCTCGGGCGCTCGCACCGGAGGTGGCAGCGGCTGGAACCTCACGCTGACAAGCTTCGAAACACCCGGTTCCTGCATCGTGACTCCGTAGAGCGCTTGCGCCGATTCCATGGTCCGCTTGGCGTGGGTGATGACGACGAACTGCGTCTGGTGTGACATTTCCTTGATCAGGCGCGTGAGCCGTTCGATGTTTGCCTCGTCGAGCGGCGCATCCACTTCGTCCAGAACACAAAATGGGCTCGGCTGGTATTTGAAAATCGCCATCAGCAAGGCCATGGCGGTAAGGGCGCGCTCGCCTCCCGAAAGCAGCAGCACGCTTTGCAGTTTTTTTCCGGGAGGCGATGCGACGATATCGATTCCGGACTCAGCCACATTCATTTCATCGTTGAGACGCATCTCGCCCAGTCCGCCGCTAAACAGCGTCTTGAACATCTCGCGGAAGTAGGCGTTGATGGCATCGAATGCTTCGACAAACCGCTTGCGCGATTCGGTGTCGATTTCGTGGATCGCTTTCTCCGTGTCGCGGATGGAGTCGAGCAGATCCTGGCGCTGCGTGTTCAGGAAGTCGTAGCGTTGCTGCGCCTCTTCGAATTCCTGAAGAGCTTGCGGATTCACCGGACCAAGCGCTTCTATGCGCGCACGGAGATCCTGATACTTCTGCTCCGCTTCGGAAAGAGCAATCTCGTCGATCTCCTCTTCGCCGTTCTGGGCCAGCTCTTCCAGCGACAGATTCAACTCTTTGCGGCAGGTTTCGTCGAGGTACTTCAGCTCGCCCTGGCGCTTCACCAGTTCAATCTCGATTTGCGAGCGCTTCTCCGCCGCCACTTGCACGTCGCTGCGCATTTGCTTAAGCAACTCGTCCGATGCAGCGAGCCCCGCACGGAGGCCTTCCTCTTTTGCGGCGAGTTCCTTGACTTGGATTTCCTGGGCGGCGATTTGGCCGGCGAGTTGCCCGGCGCGCGTGTCGAGTTCGATGTTGTCGGAAAGCAAACGGGCTTTCTCGACTCCGAGGCGTTCCATCTCGGCGGTCAATTCCTGACGGCGGCGCGCGATTTCTCCGATCTGATGCTCAACCCGCGCACGGGCGGCTTGTTCGGAACGGCGGCGTTCTTCAATGCCCGCCAAGTCGACGCGAAGGACTGCGTGCTCTTCGGCGACCCGGGAGGCTTCCTGCTGGAACTGCTCGAACGCCGAGCGAGCTTCCGCAAGCGCGAGTTCTTGCTGTTCGCGGCCTTGCTCTTTTTCGATGACCGCTTGCTCGCTGGCGGCACGGCGTTCGGTGGAACGCTGAATCTCCTGAGCGAGGCGCTGCAACTCCATTCCGGCGACCGAGAGGCGGGAATTCGAACGCGAAAATTCATCGGCCATTTGACGAAGCTGATGGTCGATAGCAAGTGCGTCCTTCTCCTGGGTCTGCTGCGCGCCTCGGAGCCGTTCGAGTTCCTCGGTGAGCAGAGCGATGTCGTTCTCGAGATCTCCAAGGAGGGCTTGCGTGCGATCCAGTTCGCTCTGGCGTCCCTGGAATTTGGATGTGATTTCGCGCAGTTCGCGCTTTAGAGCGAGCGGACCACTACCAGTCTTCTTGCCGCCGCTGACCGCGTGGCCGTGATAGCAGACGCCGTCGGCTAAGAGAAAGTAGACATCTGGGTACTGCAAGGCGAGGCGCTGCGCGGCCGCACGGTCTTCCGCGAGAAAGCAACGCGAGAGGCGCGGCAGCAACTCGGCGGGAGCCTTGGTGAGGCCGTTGGTCATGTGGAGCACGGCACTCAGCCGGCCGATGATCCCCGTTTCGGGTCCGATAGCCGGCTCGGCGACGACGCTGCGCTCGATGTTCTCGTTTTCTTCCGGATGGACGAGGAACGTGGCGCGTCCGTCCATATCGCTCCGCATCAGATCGATACCGCGATCGGCTTCGGACCAGTTCTTTACGACTACATATTCAAGTTCTTCATGAAGGAATTCCTCGGCGGCTTTTTCGAAGGCCGATTCGACTTCGACGAAATCGGCGAGCACTCCGATAGGCTTCAGATCGTGCGCGTGGCCGGTCTGTACGGCAGTAAACAATCGCTTTACAGATTCGGTCGTATACGCGCGATGCGAAAGGATTTCCTCGAGAGAATCCTTGCGCGCTTTCAGGCGTGAGGTCTCGTTACGAAGCTGGTCGATGGCCCGGCGGCACTCCGCTGCTTTCGCTTTTCGTGTGGAGAGATCCTCGTCAACATTCCGGCGCTGATCGGCAATCGATTGGAGCTCGAGCTGGCGAGCGGACATGCGCTCAGAGAGTTCGGATTTCTTGAGCTCGAGACGCTCGAGGTCGGCGGTGGCCGATTCCGCTTCTTTCTGCGAACGTGCGATGTCGCGCTCGATTCCGATGAGGTACTGATCGATTTGCGCGAGCTGATTCTTGAGGGACGATGCCTCGCCCAGCAACTTGAGCACCTGCTGCCGGTGGATTTCCATAGCCCGCTCACGTTCGCGAACGAGATCTTGCAGCGTCTCGCGCTCTTCGTTTTTGACGGCGAGTGCGGATCGGGCGTCATCGACTCTCTGCTCCAGTTCGATGAGCCGCTGCGAATGGGCGTCGAGCTCGAGTTGCCGATCGACGAAGCGCTTCTCGAGATCCTGCGATTCGGTTTCGCCCTGCGTGAGGCGCGTCTCGATAGAGCCGATCTGATGGGCTTGGCGTTCCAGGCGGCCGCGGGTACGCTCGGCGTCAAGATTCGACTCGGAAAGCTGTTTGCGCGCTTCGGTGAGCAGCGCTTCCGTTTGATAGGCGGTCTCGAGGAGCTTGGCCTGCTCCTGCTCCTTCTCGCCGACTTGCGCGTTCAGGGCCTGGTGTTCGCTGGTGGCAACGTTCAGATCGAGCGCGGCTTTGGCGGCTTCACGTTCCAGAGTGCGGAAGCGTCCGGTGAGGGCGCGGCGGAGTTGGGCCACCATCTCGGTCTTGAGTTCTTCGTAACGCTTGGCTTTGGCGGCCTGGCGCTTGAGCGAGTTAACCTGACGGCTCACTTCTTCGAGGATGTCGAAGACACGAGAGAGATTCTGCTTCGCGCCTTCGAGCTTGGCTTCGGCAAGGCGCTTCTTAGTTTTGAAGCGGGTGATACCGGCCGCTTCCTCGATCACGGCGCGGCGGTCCTGCGGTTTCGTGCTGAGGATCTGGCCGATGCGGCCCTGTTCGATGATGGCGTAGCTTTCCGGTCCGAGGCCGCTGCCCATGAAGAGATCCTGGATATCGCGGAGACGGGCGGTTTTGCCGTTAATCAGATAGTCGCTATCGCCCGACCGGTAGAGGCGGCGCGTGATGGTGACCTCTTCAGGCTTATGTTCCGCGTGACCATTGCCATTTACGGGGGACTCGGCATGAACGCCGGGATCGACCATGGTCATGGTGACTTGCGCCATTCCGACTGACTTCCGATCGCGCGTGCCGGCGAAAATGACGTCTTCCATACGGCTGCCGCGGAGGCTCTTGGCGGATTGCTCGCCGAGCACCCAACTGATGGCGTCGCTGAGGTTGGATTTACCGCATCCATTGGGACCGACGATAGCGGCGATCCCTGAGCCGTGGAATTGCATTTCGGACCGGTCACAGAATGACTTGAAACCCTGGAGTTCGATGCGCTTGAGCTTCAGCAAGGTGGCTGTACCCCTTCCTCAAAATAGAATGTGTTGCAGAGGCGTCCCAAATTCGACCCTCCACTGGGGGGATGATTTCAATCTTAGACGGGGTTTGGACGGAATGCAAGGAGGTGGACTACTAAAAGTTGGGGTGTTTGGCTGTAGGCCTACTATGGGCGGCGGTATGTCACTGTCACAAGACCGTCAATTCGCCATTCAGGGAATGGCTGGTTAGGTACACTGCTCAGGCGGGGGAACCAGGCGAATTCGACGCATTGATGGACCGGTTAAGGCGTGTGAGCGCCGGCCGCCAGTTTAGCCGGGACGATTTGATTGGGGGGGAATCACTTGATCCGCAAAGCAATTGGCTCGCATGATGGCGTCGTGAGCTTTCAAGTCGTTCAGGAGTTTATGAACGTCGCATTGCGGCGCTTTGGAATCCGATGACAATCTCGGACGCGGAGCAGTACCTCGGGACGGTCCTCCGCCCTTTGCTGGCGATTCATTCGTCTCAATCACTGTACGGTGAGGCACTTCGGATAAAAGGGAGCTACTCGTTTTCCTGGTACGATTCCCTCGTCCTCGCTGCGGCGCCGGAGAGGGAATGTTCGATTCTATATTCTATATAGTGAGGATATGCAGCACGGGCTTCCGATTCGCACTCTCCAAATTCACAATCCGTTCCTGTAAAGAGGGATACACTCCGAGACCCCAGCTCCGCCTGGGGTCTCAACGCTGCCGCTGGTAACAAGAAGGGGAGTTACCGGCGACGAACAAGAAACAGACAAGGATTAATGACCCAAGTGTTTTCTCCGATTCATTTCTTGCCTGTGATTCAGTGTGCCACCAGACTATCGAAAACGGTAGTTAGGAGTGGGTTGTTAACCGTTGTGAGTCCTTGTAACATAATGAATCTTGGAACGTGAGGCCGAAATCCGCGCCCAGCTGGAGAAAATCCTGGCTAGTCCGGGGTTCTCAAAAGGCGAGAAGCTCCAGGGGTTTCTGCGCTTGATAGTGGAGAACGCTCTGATAGCGGGAAGTGAGCCGCTGAAGGAATATTCGATCGCAGTCAACGTCTATCGCCGGCGGGATGACTTCGATCCGAGGATGGATTCGACCGTCAGGAGCGAAGCAGTCCGATTGCGATCGCGTCTGGGGCAGTACTACGACGGCCCAGGTAAGAACGATCCGATTCGAATCGGGCTGCCGCGCGGCAGCTACGTTCCTCACTTCGAGTCGAAAAATCAAGGGACTGCGGCCGAAGAATCCAATGAAGCATCATTCGAGGGAAGATCGCGTCTTTGGGCATTGGCAATAGGTGCGGCGATCCTTTGCGGAATCGCGTTTTGGTGGCTAGGACATTCACTCGGCCGGCAAGAGGATTCATCTCGCATTTCATCGATCGCCGTATTGAAATTCGCCACGTTGAACGCGGACGAAGCCAGCCGTCAACTTGCCGGCGCCATCCGCGGTCAAATCGTCAGTGAATTGGCTCAAATAAACGGCCTGCGCGTGTCGGCAAGTGAAGCCGCTGTTGGAGGCGAACGGCACCCAGGCGATTGGGCTCAGCTAGGGCGGAAGTTGAACGTCACGGCGTTTGTGGAGGCGAGTGTTCGCCGGGATGGCAACAAGGTCGACTTGACGGCGGAACTGATCTCGACGGATGGTTTTCACATTTGGGCAGGAACGTTCGAGCGGGAGGGGCAGGACGCAAGGTCGGCTGGACAGGAGGCGGTTCATTCGGCCGTCTCGAGCTTGCGGCAGAAGTTCGGAGGTTCGGCGAGCATCCGGCATCTCGCGTCCGGCAGCAATAATCCCGAGGCGATAAAGCTATACCTGTCGGCATTCCGGCAACCGGACAGAGGGGAAGTGCGTCCTGGCCCGGAAGTCTCGCTACCGGAGATTTCGCGCTGTATCGATCTGCTCCATCAGAGTCTGGCGATTGATCCGGCGTTCGCACAGGCATGGGGCGCGCTGGGCCGATATGAAAGCCGGGCCGCCGACTACCGGCAGGCCGGCTGGCGCGATCATTTGAGCCGCGCCAAACAAGCGGCAGCGAAGGCGTTGGAATTGGACGACTCTCTGGCTGAAGCGCATTTCACGCTCGGGGCAATTGCGCTACTCCGTGAATACGATCTGCAGGCGGCGTACCGGCATTTGAAGCGGGCGGTGGAACTCGAACCGCGGGATGGCGCGATCCATCACTACTATGGGTCGGCGTTGAGCGTGTTAGGCCGATTTGACGAAGCGATTGAAGAGATCTCGCGGGCACAAGTCGACGAACCGAACAAGGCTACGCTGAGCATCGATAAGTCGGAGGTGTATTTTCTTTGGCACAAGTATTCAAAATCGGAAGAAGAAGCCAGGCGGGCACTGGCGATGGTGGACCCGGGTAGCGTACGGGCTGAATGGGCGCTCGGCGTGGCCTTGCAATATGAAGGGAAGCTGGATGAGGCGGAACGGGAACTGCGAAAGGCGTACCGGCAGGATCCGAAGGAACCGCGAGTAACGGTGGCACTGGCTCACTTGCTCTTCCAGTCCGGACGCACAAAAGAAGCCGACTCGCTGTGGAACCGCGGCGAAAAAGCCTGGCAGGCGTGGGGCGGAATGGGCAACACAGGTAACGCGTACTATGCGGCCGTACGCGGTAGGAATGAAGAGGCGATCGATCTTTTGTACGCAGGCTATGAGGCGCAGGAGAGTTCGTTTCCCTATTTTCTGGTGGATCCGCGGTTTGATGGGCTTCGGTCGATGCCGAGGTTCCAGGAATTGGTGCGCCAGGTTCGCAGCGGACAGCACCGGTTCGTTTGAAGCTCCATTCGTGCGTTATACTTATCCTGAGTTTTTGTATTCCAAATTCTTAGAAAGAGGCGAATGAGTAAAGAAGATAGCATTGAAGTTACCGGCACCGTTGTCGAAAAGTTTCCGAGTGGATTATTTAGCGTGCAACTGGATCAAGATCGAACAGTTCTTGCGCATCTGGCAGGCAAATTACGCCGCAACCGGATTCGCGTATTGGCCGGCGATCGAGTGACCATGGAACTTTCTCCGTACGATTTGACGAAGGGCCGAATTACCTACCGCCACAAGTAGCCGCAACCATCCTTCATGCGGCGTTTCCTGTTTATCTTCGGCACCAGGCCCGAAGCAATCAAGCTCTGCCCTGTGGTTCTTTACCTGAAGAGGAACGCTCCCGAATGCGATGTGAGGGTTTGCGTAACGGCTCAGCATCGAGGCTTGCTCGATCAGGTGCTGGAGGCGTTCGACGTAACGCCCGACGTGGATCTCGACGTCATGCTGCCAGGGCAGACGCTGTTTCAGTCCACGTCCCGAATTCTTGCCGGCCTCGAACCAGTGCTGAGCGAGTTGAAGCCCGATATGGTCTTCGTCCAGGGCGACACTACGACTACATTTTGCGGCGCGCTCGGCTCGTTCTATAAGCAGATTCCAGTGGGCCACATCGAGGCGGGACTTCGCACGTGGGATCTGACGGAACCATTTCCGGAGGAGATGAACCGCGTATTGACCGGGCGGCTGACGGCGCTCCATTTCGCGGCGACAGATGGCGCGGCGGCCAATTTGCGGGCTGAAGGTGTGAATCCGGCCAGCATTGTGGTTACCGGCAACACGTGCATCGACGCGGTGCTGTATGTGCGCGACGGTCTGGAGTCTGGGCTGCTGGCGGCGCCGCCGTGGCCGCACCTCGATCCCACTAAAAAGCTGCTGGTGGTGACCGCGCACCGGCGTGAGAGCTTTGGCGATGGATTCGAGCGAATCTGCGCGGCTCTGGCGGAGCTTTCACAGCGGAGCGACGTCCAAATTGTGTATCCGGTGCATCCGAATCCGAATGTGATGGGTCCGGTGAATCGCCATTTGCGGGGCCGGGACAATGTTTTTCTGATTGAGCCCGTGAGCTATGTGCCGTTTGTCGATCTGATGCGGCGCGCCTATATTCTAATCACTGACTCGGGCGGCATTCAGGAAGAAGGTCCATCGTTGGGCAAACCGATTTTGGTGATGCGCGACAAGACGGAGCGTCCGGAAGCCGTGGAAGCAGGTACGGTGAAGCTGGTGGGTACCAGCCAGAAACGGATTGTCGGCGAAGCGGTCCGGTTGCTCGAAGACCGCACTGAATACGACCGCATGGCGCGCGTTCACAACCCTTATGGGGATGGGCACGCAAGCGGGCGAATTCTAGCTGCAACTCACTCATTTTTCAACAGATAGAATCTCCTGAAAGTGCAATAAATTGGCCATTTTCTCGGGCCAAACGACCGCAAATCGGGTACCTCGCTGCTATATTCTGAGCAGGAAGGGAGCCTGTCTGGAATGGATGAGATCGATGATCTGCCCCTGCGGCGGACTAGAAGACGGAACGTGATCGTGATGCCGAATCGGCCATCGCCAAACGATTTGACCGCGCAATTGGGCGCGCGGATCGTGGGGCAGCCGCATGCTATGGAGAAGATTGTGCCATACGTGCGTACGCATCAAGCGGGGCTCGCGCCGGAAGGCCGCCCGATCGGCGTTTTTTTGTTGCTCGGTCCAACGGGCACGGGGAAGACCCGGACGGTGGAAGCGTTGGCAGAAGTTTTGCATGGAACTCCGAAGAATATTCTGAAGGTCGACTGCGGAGAATTCCAGATGGAACACGAAGTGGCGAAGCTGGTCGGCGCGCCACCCGGATATCTGGGCCATCGCGAAACGCAGCCGATGCTGACACAGGCGAAGCTGACGTCGCTGGCGTCCGAGCGGTGCAACATCTCGATCGTGCTGTTTGACGAAATCGAGAAAGCGGCGCCGTCGATGACCCGCTTATTGCTCGGAGTTTTGGATAAAGCTGCGCTGCGGCTGGGCGATAACAACACCGTAAACTTCGAGCGGACGTTGATTTTCCTTACGAGCAATTTAGGCTCGCAAGGCATCATGAAAGAGCTGAATCCGAAATTTGGATTTCCGGCCGGCATGGAGCCGACGCGAGAAGAGATGAGTTCACGGCTGGCGAGTATTGCGATGAGTGCAGCGAGGCGGCAGTTTTCGCCGGAGTTCATGAATCGAATCGATGCGATCGTTACGTATCAACCGTTGAGCGAAGAATCGCTAGCCGAGATCCTGGAGCAGCAACTGGACGAACTCCAGGCGCACATTTTGCGGCGGTTGGGAGACCGGGCGTTCCGCGTGTTGGTTCCGAAGAAGACGAAGAGTTTCTTTCTACGGAAGGGAACGAGCGCGGAATACGGGGCGCGCGAGATCAAACGGACAATTCACCGGCACCTGATGCAACCACTGGCGAACATGATTGCGGACGGATTGATCGAGCCGGGGATGTCGGTTTACGTGGGCCTGTCGGAAGGAGACGATGAGGTGGTCTTGAAGGCGGCGTGACGACGCCGCGCGACCCTAGGCACCCATGCGCCAGACAAATGTTTCGACGACCGCGCGTTGCTCTTTGAGGAAGACTTCCAGCTTGAAGCGGACCTCTGGAGCAACGTGCCGGTAGAGCACCATTCCATTTTGGAGTTGAGCGGAGTCCATCTGCACGGCTTTACTATCCTGACCTTCGGTGATGGTGAGCAGACCGCGCCAACCCTGCTTGACGGCCAGTGACTCACGGTCCCACTTGACCAGCAGATTGTCGTCATTGCGTTGAACGTTTAGGTTCAATGCGTACGGATCGGTAGCTGAGGAAACGGTTCGAGTCGGCAACCAAGCCCCGGCGTATTGATATCCGATGGCCACGCCGAAGACCACAAGCATCACGCTGAAGACCATCCATCCCAGTTTGCCCTTCCATCGGGGAGGCGGCTCTTGGTAGCTGCCAAATAGAGGTCTAATTTCTTCGATGGGGTCGTCGGCGAGCTCCGGATCCGGGGGTAGTAATGGGGCCCTCGGCGTGGGCTCAGAAATGGTGAACGGTATGAGTTTGGGACCAATGGGGATCGGTGCGGACACAATCGCCGCAGCTGGAGCAGGCTCGCGTTGAGGGGGTTGAGGGGGAGAAGTAGGAGGAGAAGAAGGCGAAGGCGATGCGAGTGGTTCCGAGCGGCGGCGGTCGGGACGTGGCAATGGCGCCTCATACGCCGGAGCGGGATCGCGGGTTTCCTCCGGTTCGCCGGCTAACTCACGGCGCCGGAATGGAAACTCGAGATAACTGGATGAACTCTTGAGAATCCCGTTCTCCTGAATGAATACGCCGGCCTGGCCCGCCTTGGTTGCGAACGGCTTCACCAGCAGCATAACGTGCAGCGGATCGGTGAAATATTCGCGGAAGAATTTGAGATCCTGATCGTCGAGCGACAATCCATCGCGAGTGTGGCTGCGGTAGAAACCGACCGTGTAGAGCTGGCCTCCAGAGGAGGGATCGAGTTGAGCGAGTCCTTTCCGGAGACCCTGCAGATCGTTTGGCGACAGGACATACGATGGTCCGTAGGCATATTCGCACGGCACCGGCTCGAAATCTTCGATGACGATGAGGACATGTGTGTCTGTGGGTTCAATCCGTCCCACCAGCAGGCCGCCGACTTCCGCGCCACGACGCCTAACCGCGCCAAACCCGCGCATTACCTCGACGTTCATGCCGTCAATTACGTCAAACGCAATTTCAACCGTGTACGGCTTGCCCGTGGGCTGCCAAACATAGTATTCACGCTCAGTTACAGACGCCACGGTAACTCCATCGTATACAGACGCGGCGGCCAATACAACTTATCGATCTTACCTAATTTGCGTCAGTAACTTACCGTTATACGATACTGGGCATTGTGGCTGGAACGCTGTACGTGGTCTCGACACCCATCGGCAACCTGGAGGATATAACGTTCCGGGCGGTCCGAATTCTTGATGAAGTAAGTATGATTGCGTGCGAAGATACGCGGCATTCGCGGGTCTTATTACAGCACTATGGGATTGATCGGCCGCTGATCAGCTACCACGATTACAACGAGCAGGAGCGCACCGGAGATTTGATCGCGAAGCTCCAGGGAGGCAGTTCCGTGGCGCTGATTTCAGACGCCGGCACGCCACTGATCTCCGATCCCGGATACCGGCTGGTGAACCGAGCCATTGAGGAAGGAATCGCAGTGATTCCGATTCCGGGGCCGTCGGCGATTCTCGCGGCGCTGGCAGGATCGGGATTGCCTACCGATTCTTTCCATTTTGGCGGCTTCCTCGCGGCGAAGACGTCGCAACGGCGAAAGCAGCTGGAGGCGGCGAAAGAGATCGAATCGACGCTGGTGTTCTACGAGGCTCCGCATCGAATTCTGGAAACCCTAGCGGATATTGGCGAGGTTCTTGGGAACCGAAGGGTGGTCCTGACGCGCGAATTGACGAAAGTTCATGAGGAGTTTCTTCGCGGCACGGCGGCGGAGGTGCTGGAGACTCTGCGGCAACGGCCGACAGTTAAAGGCGAGATGACGCTGCTGATTGGAAAGGCTGCTGCGCCGCCGATGAGCGATGTTCCGGTGAAGGATGCTGTAGAGGCTCTGATGCGGGCGGGTGTGGCCCGGATGGACGCCATCAAAGCGGTGGCCCGGGAACGCGGGGTGTCAAAGCGGGAGATCTACGCAGCGGTCGAGAGTGCGGGGGAATGACACAGGGAACCGCGAACTAAGACGGTAAACTATAGTTATGCCACTTTCGGAGCGCATAGTCGTTGATCCTGAGATCCTGGCCGGCAAGCCGGTAATCCGTGGGACACGTCTGGCCGTCGAATTCATTCTCGAGCTCCTCGCGGCCGGGCAGTCTGAGATCGAGATCCTGACCAGCTACCCAGGGGTGGCGCGAGAGGATATTCTCGCCTGCTTATCATATGCCAGCTACTTGGCCCACGAATACAAGGCCTATCCAATCCCAGCCTAGATGTAGCCTAGATGCTTCTTTTCGCCGACGAGAACTTTCCGAAGCGAATGGTCGAGATACTCCGGTCCAGTGGCAGTAATGTGCGTTGGGCGCGAACCGATTGCTCCGGATGGAGGGACGCTGCCTTAATAGACTTCGCCGAATCCGAAGGGCGCATCGTGCTGACGCTCGATAAAGACTTCTGGCAGATCGCTGTTCAACGCCCGCTTCCTCTCGAACAATCGGGCGTCGTCTTGTTTCGACTTCATTCGGCAACTCCCAAGAGTCTCGAACCGCTCGTGCATGCCTTTATCGAAGCAGATAAAGTGGATCGGACACGTCAGCATCATCGCCACAAACGGAATTCAGATGTTGGCCACTCGAAGGAGATGATCCGGTTGCGAAACACCCCGGCGTCTACTCAGTGCGGCAGCATATAGTCGGCCAAACGAATATTGTTCAAGTCCAGCGTCAACTGAAATTCCGTAATCTTGCGCCTCGGTATAAATACATATTCAAAACCCGAGAGTGCGCCAATTGAAGTAGAAGCACCGAGGTCGGATGCGGGACTCAATCCCCACGGGATTTGATGCGGCCGATACGTGGCCACAATCCCTCCTTCCGGCCCGGGAGAATCCAAGCGAACGTCCGTTTCCAAGGATGGCTCGAGACCGGCCCGGCACAGAAGCCGAGTTTGGATAGGGTTATGAAAAATGTGACACAGCCCAAGATCCGGGACGACCAACGAACGCGTCGCGAGCGGTACTCGCGTCTTGACCTCGTCGGTCACAATCTCCAGTTCTAAAGTGGCGTGAACACTCGCGGGCTGTTGTATCAGAATATCGATGCTGGACGCTTCCAGACCTGTAGTCAGCCAGTACTGGCTATTGATTCTTCGGACCGTGCAAGCCAGGGGACTTCCGGAGCTGGGCCAAGCCGCCCCTCCGAGATCGAACACCATGCGGCCACTTCCTCGCAAGAGCGTTTTTGCAGGTAGCCCCACTGCCGTCAGCGGAACCCGCACATTTACAGAGCCTGGGTGCGGGATTGACAAGTCCGCTTTAAATGGGATCTTTCGGACTGAATCATAAGCAAGGCGGATAGCGGATTGGTTCGGCAATGGCGGGCTCTGAGACGCTATCTCGCGTGAATGAGTCAGATGGGAGATTCCTGACGTGACCGGAACGAAAACACATGTGAGGGCGAACACCGCCCCCCGGGCGGCCGCCGTACGACGCCTGGCATATTGCCAAATGATGACCCCGAGTCTTCCCGGCCCCATTCGGGCCTACCAGCGCGTAAATGCTTCCGTCCGGAACTTCCAATTGCAAATCATCAATCGCCGAGACCCGTCTGAAACGCTTCGATAATGCTCGCAGCTTATGGGCGAACTCATTCGCGGCCTCCTTGCCAGTTCAGCCGCCGCCAGTGTTGTGTCAGCGCCTGGACAACATCATCGAGTTCCATACCAAGCTTTTTTGCCTCCACAACGAGTTCCTCGAGTTCGCCTTTCAGCAAACGAGAGCGCTCGGCGGCGCTCGACGATCCCATTTCAGCCACCACGGTGCCGAGACCGACTCGCACTTCCAGCATGCCTTCAGCTACCAACTGGCCGATGACCTTGTGCGCGGTGTTGGGATTGATTTTGAGTTCTTTGCTGAGGGCGCGGACGGAAGGAAACGGATCGCCGGGGCGCATGCCGCCGGAGATGATGGCGCGCTTAGCGGCGTAGACAACCTGCTCGTAAAGTGAAATGCCTGGCTTAAATGCCAGCCGAAACGAGATCACTGACCGTACTATGACAGATAGTACAGCTAGCTGGCAAGTAGCTGTTCTATCGCATCCGTCCGCACACCCAGCCCTTTGGCCTCGGACTTTGGTGCGATTTCTGCTGCCGCTCAGCGTTGCGTTGGAGCCGCCGTGGTGCCGGTGAGAGCGCGATTCAGATTGTCTCGGGCTTGGTTTGCTTTTTCCGTCGCTGTTCTTTGCGCCAGGGCCTCGCGATCCGAATCGGCTTTGCGGCCGGCACGGCGATAAGCAATAGCCAGGTGGAAGTGCGGTTCGGGATTATCAGGTTGAAGTTTTACAGCGGTCTCGAGCGGTGCGATGGCATCGGCGGCGCGGTCGGTGGCTAGCAGCGCTCGGCCTAGCCCGAGTTGCGCGTCAATGAAGCGAGGATCCAGCGTAGCCGCCCGGGTGAAGTGACTAATTGCGTCGGGCCACTGCTCGGCCTGCCGGGCGATCTCGCCCAGGACGTATTCAGCGGCGGCGTTGCGTGGGTTGATCTTCAACTCCGCTTCAAATTCCCGGCGGGCATCCTCCATAGTCGTCGGAGTCTTAGGTTGTGAGAGGATCAGCCGCCCCATTTTGAAATGAATGCCGGGGACGTTCGGATTTTTTTCGAGGATGGTTCGATATTCTTTGGCTGCGTCCTCCCATTTGCCCTGTGTCTCTAAAGCCTCAGCATTCAGTTCCCGCACCTGCGGAGACTCCGGCGCTTTGTGAAGCAATTCCTGCGAGGCGCTGAGCGACAGGCCGGAATAGACGTGGACTGCGAGAAAGAGAACTTCGGGATCGCCGGGGAATTCGCGCGTCAGCGTGCGCAGAACCGCCACCGCCTCGTCAGGGGCCCGAAGATCCATCGCGCACCGCGCGAGATAAATGCCGGCCGTCTTGCGCTGGTCTTTAGGCTGATTCTTGGAGGTTACTCGCGCCATGGTTCGTTTGAGGGCAGGCATCGCCTCAACGCAGTGACCGTTTTCGGCAAGTTCAATTCCAGAATTGGGAGGCGCGGTCTGAGCTTCGGCGGATACCGCCAGTGTGAGGATGATAGAAAGAACGCGGATGTTCCCCATTACTCAATCATAGGAGTAAACCCGTCCCTCTCCCCTGAGAAGGACGGGCGATGAAGCTTTGTCAAAAGTGATACTTCAAAGCAAATTGAATCTGCCGCGCCCCCTGCCCGCTTTGCAGCAGACCGAGAGTACTGCCGAGTCCGGCGTTCGGACTGTTCAGAATTGGCGTATTCGTCAGGTTGACAAACTCGCTTCTGAATTCCAGGTTCTGATGCTCGGTGAAGTTGAAGAACTTCGCCAGGCTGAGGTCGAGTGTGTGCAACCCGGGACCGCGAACGGTGGCGACTCCGCATGTGCCGAAAGTGCCGGGTGTAGCCGGGCCGAAGGCACTCGGATCGAACCACTGATAGCCGCCAGACGGGGAATTGCGCGTGCCGAATGTATTGACGGGAGAGAGGCAATTGGCTCGTGAACCGCGCGAGTTCGTGCCAGACGCGTCAGGTCCGGAGATGGTAAGCGGAAAACCAGTATGGAGGCTCAGGATTCCGTTCACCTGCCAACCTCCGACGACTGCATCCACGGCTCTATTCATATTCTTGCCATAAGCGCGGTTGCGGCCCACAGGCAAGTCGTATGTTGCGTAGCTGGTGAGCACATGCGCCGCATCGTAGTAGCACGGACCCCACTCCGCCTTCTTGTCGTATAGGTTCTGCCAATAGGGCGAAGTTGGCGTGGTCTGGCCGCCCCACGATCCGTAGTAGCCGCTAGAGTCGGTCATGCACTTTGAGTATGTGTACGCGACGGAATACTCGAGGCCGTTACCGAGACGCTTGAGTAGAACTGCCTGGAGCGCGTTGTAGCTCTGATTGCCATTCGATGCAGTACCGGAGATCTGGCCGATTTCGCTCTGCAGCGTTGGATTTCCCGAAAGGTAGTCGCTCGGGACAACCTTGCCGTTGGGCAGCAGCCGCTCCTGAAAATACGGCATCGGGACCATGAGATGCGTCGTGCGTTGCCCCACGTACGCGAGCTGCACAGTGGTGGAATTGCCGAGTTGCCTTTGCAGTGAGAAATTCCACTGGTTAGAGAGCGCGGGCCGCACATTCGGATCCCACATGCGGAGCGTGGCTCCTTTATAGGGATCTCCAGGATTCGCGGCGAAGGGTAGAAATCCCTGACTTAGCGTCGAACTGGGGAGGGTCTGCGATGAGTAGTTCGCATCCTGCTCATGTGCAAACGGCGGATTGATAGTCAGCCGCAGATTCGTACCCGTGCCTTCGAGGTAAGACGAAAGTGTATAGGAAGCGCGAACCACCGTGTTATGGGTAATGTTCCAAGCCGCCCCGATGCGTGGCTGCAAGTTGGTAATGCCGTTGTACTGGTTATAGAGGGCGCGGCTGTTGCCGTTCTGTCCGGCAATTTCCACTACGCCGCTGATCAGTCCGAAGTTGGTCTGGCGGTCTTTGACTTCCACCCAGGGTGTGTGCAGTTCCCACCGAAGCCCCAGGTTCAGTGTGAGATTCGGGAGAACGTGCCAGTCATCGCCGAAGAAAGCGGCTAGAACATTCGCGCGATGGCCCCAGGTTCCACCGTTTACGCCACCGCCGATTTCAGACGGCAAACCAAGCAGGAAGTCTGCTTCCGCGATACCCGATCCGCCGCCCGATGTGGCCGACGGACTGGGACCCGCCGTATAGCGGCCGTCGAACGTAAACGTGCCGGCTCGTCCATTATTGCCCGAGTAGAACGTATCGAGGCGTTGGCGCCAACCCTGGAAACCCATGAACATGTTGTGCAAGCCGTGATTGACATGAAGCGTGTCCTGATATTGAATCACGGTATCGGCAAAGAGTTGGTAATTATCCGAATTCCCGATGCTCGCTGTATTGCCGCCGTTCAAACTCATGCTTGGAAGGAAGCTCGATGGTATGCCCGGCAGGCCCACAGTCTGCGCGAATCCGTTTAGGGAGTTTGAAGCTGCCCCGTTATTGACGAACACGTAGTTCACTCCGACGCGCGCTTCATTGACTACAGTCGGCGACACAGTCCGGGTCCAACTCAGGACGCCATTGTGGGTGGGAAAGATCGCAAACGAATTGTACTGCAAAGGCAGACTGTTGGTCGTCGGATTGTCAATTTGGCTCTGCGAATACCGGCCGAAGATGCGATCCTTGTCGGAAAGATTGTAGTCGATCTTCACATCGCCCTGATCACCGTTAATATACGTTTGGCTGGTGTACAGATAATTGTTGATCAACCCGGGCCCGGTGGGTAGAGGGTAAGCGCTGGAGGTCACAATTTTGAAAGCCACTGGATCGAGGCGGCTTGTGGGGATGATGTTTCCCGCAAAGGGTGTGCGCTTGCCTTCGACGACGGAGTTCGGATCATAAAGCTGAATGCCGGGTAGGAGGGCCGAGAAATTTCCCTGGCGTTCCTGGGCTGTAAGGAGGCTTGTGGTATTCGTGCTGGCCGGGGTATCGAAGCGCTGGCCCTGATAATCGACGAAAAAGAAAAGCTTGTCCTTGATGATGCGGCCGCCAAACGTGCCGCCGAACTCATTCCAGCGCAGCTTCGCGCGAGGCGCGCCGTTGAAATTGTTCGACCAGGAGTTGGCGTTCAGCTTATCGTTACGCAGAAACTCAAACAGGCTGCCGTGATATTGATTCGTGCCTGACTTGATCGAAGTGCTGATGATGGCTCCCATGAAGTTGCCGAAATCCGCCGGCGCATTCTGTGTGATCTCGTTAAACTCCTGAATCGCATCCACGCTGGGCGCATACCCAACGAGATTGTCAGACACCTGGTTGTTGTCCATGCCATCGAGTATGAAATTATTCGCCTGCTCGCGATTGCCGTTTACATAAGGGCGGCCGGAACTGGCGGTGGTCTGTCCATTCGTGAAACTGGAAGGATCGGGATGTACGCTTCCGGCGGCCAAGAGGGTCAACTGGACATAGTTCCGGGTGGCCAGCGGCAAGGTCACGTTGGTGCGGGAATCGATGACCTGTCCGAGTTGCGTAGATTCCGTCTGGAGCAGCGGCGGAGCAGTCGTTACCTCCACGGCGGTTGATACGTTTCCAACCTGGAGGCTGAAATCCAGCTTCGCCACCTGGTTCAGTTGAAGAGTAATGCCGGACTGCTTGCTCGTCTGGAATCCGGCAAATTCGACCTTAATGGTATAGGTACCAACGGCCATTTGCTGAATGTGATAGTAGCCGGCCGCGTTCGTAGTGGTAGTGTATTCCGTGCCGCGATCGGCATCGGCAGCCGTAATCTTGGCGCCGCTGATGGGCGCTCCGGAAGGGTCGGTCACCTGCCCTGTGATGGACGCCGTCACTTGCTGAGCCCAGGACGCACCCGGGGCGACGGCACAAACGACGATCAGGCAGCGTAGCAGGTCGGCAAACCAGTACCTGGCATTTCTTCTATTCGAGATCATGTACTATCCCCTTTAAGGAAACTCCTAAGCTAATGTTGACCTGATACTGCGGTATATTCCTCATGATGTCCAGTTCAGAACTGTTGCCGGATTGTTAATGACAACGTTCGTAACAGAATCGAACATTCCTGTTTTGTGCGGTTTAGGGAGCACCTACCCTAAATCGCTCCAGAAATTTGTGATAAAATTCTCACAGTAACGTGGAGGATTCAGGGTCTAGTGCCACGCATAGGTGGGGCTGTGATTCCGGAAGACGAGGTACGGGCGGAACTCGGCCGTGTACTCGCCAGCCATGAATTCCGAAGTTCGAAACGCAGTGAAGAATTTCTTCGCTACGTGGTGGAGAACACGCTCAACGGGCGAACCGAAACGCTCCGCGAACGGATCATTGGAATTGAGGTTTTCGGGCGGCCGCCCTCTTACGATCCGAGTGAAGATGCCACGGTTCGTGTGAAGGCGGGAGAAGTCCGGAAGCGCCTGGGGATTTATTACTCCGGGGAGGGCCACCACAACCCTCTGCGTATAGAGTTGCCGGCAGGCACCTATGTCCCGGAATTTCGGCCCATAGAAACACCACCCACGACTGTAGAGGGCCCTATCGCGAAGGTGGCTGCCCCCGTAGCTTCGATTCCAATTCCGGCTTCGGCGCCACTTCGCCGGAAGATTTGGGTCGCGGTTCTGGCGGGGGTGACCGCCGGCATCTTGGGTGCGGCCGGAGTATCGGCATTTTGGATGAGGACGCCGGCCATGAGCCCGATCCTGGAGCAGTTCTGGGGACCCGTGTTGCAGGGTACGGCTCCCGTTTCTCTTTGTGCAGCTTTTGTTCCGGACGTTTATGGATTGAACCGGCAGGCGAATGGAGTGCGGCCGACAGGGGCCGAGGACTTCTTGTTGCTTCCCGACCAGTTCGTAGGAGGTGGCGACCTGATCGCCGTATCACGGCTTTCGGCAATGCTTACACGAAAACGAAGAGCCTACCAAGTGCGGATTGGAGGCGAGGTCTCGTTTCGCGATCTGGAGACTGCGCCGGCCGTCCTGGTCGGTTATTCTTACACGCACTGGAGAGATATCAGCAGCGCGCTTCGATATTTCATCGATGCGGGACGCCGGCCCGTCGTGATCACGGACAATGGCTCGCCGACAAAGTGGTCGTTGCCTAACCTGCCCGCTGACCGTCACACGACCGAGGATTACGCTATTGTGACCCGAGTATTCCATCCCGATACTCACTCGATGCTGGTGGAGTTGGCGGGGATCACGCAATACGGAACCGACGCCGCGGCGGACCTGGTGACGAATCCCGACTTGCTGGCTGAGGCGCTACGGGATGCGGCTTCAGGGTGGGAAAAGAAGAACTTGCAACTGGTGCTGCATGTGAAAGTTGTGTCGGGATCACCGAGTTCACCGCGGCTGGTGGCTTCTTACTTCTGGTAAACGCAGATCAATTTGCCCCAGGGTACATAACGCGACGAAGGCAGTTATCATCACAGATTGATATGTACTTCGACTGGTTCCTAAACGGTGCTCTGTGAATCCTACGTAGCAGGCAGCGAATGATGTTCGTGCATTACACGCCACCTGCCGTCAATCTTGCGTAGACCCATTGTCAATCTGAATTCGAGGGGTTCCCGTTTGCCGTTGGCATCCATGTTGACGCACCGGCCCACTGTCGTAGCGAACGCTACATCGAGGCCGCAAGTGACCTGCACATCGTCAAAAGCAAAGGCAACGGGCTTTTCAGCCGACGAGAAAAACGTTTCCCAAGTCGCCATGTAGGCATCCAACCCCCGCGATAAGAACGGTGGCGGCACATCAAACATCAAAATGCCGGGGTCATGATCAGCGCGAATGGCCGCTCGGTTTTCCTCGCGCACTGCTTTAGCCCATCGCTCGATAAGCGTGCGGATTTCCGCTTCGTCCTTTGAGGCCGCGGGCTGCGACTTGCTGTCATTCATCGTTGACGAGCCCCCATATCGTTTTTCCGGCAGTGATCACTTTCTATTCTATTTCCGTCGAAGCTCGCTGAATTACGAAGAACCGGGCACAGGCACGACCGCAACCGTGATGCGGGTTGAGTGAACAGCAAACCCGCCCGCCGATCCACGCATTAGTTCTCCGATGGTTTCTCCACATGATCGATGACGAGAACTTCCACCCGGAGCTTTTTCGGGTACCAACTTCAGCCCGAGCTGCTCCTGGATCAACGTAAAAAGCGAAGGACCATTTTCCTGCAACATCGCCGAAGGGGCGGACTTCAACGCGATGTCGAAAAATCCCGTGATCCCCGTCTTGTCCACGACGGGCCGGTCGATGCCCCGCAGGATTGTCAGCTTTGCCGCAAACTCCGGCATGGAAGTGTCCTGGAACAGGAAGCTATCGTTTTGGATTCGCGGCAGCCGTTCCACGGCATGATAACCATCGTCATTTTTGACCGCCGGCAGCCTGGGCCCTCCTTTTGCAACAGTCAATGCGTGTATCGGAAGGGACTTCGTGTCGCGGCGAAGGCTCAGTTTGAATCTATCCGCCAGGAGTTGCTGAAGCATGAGCCTGAGCTGGCTAACTGGAGCGGCGCCGGCGGCCTTGGCGAGAATGTCATAACGATTGCCGGTGAGCGCGTCCTGCCCCGATATTTGATACTGCTCGACCTGGTATACGTAATACAATCGCTGAGATCCACATTCCGCATCGTAAGACTGTTCCCGGAATACTCGATCTTCGAGCGCGACCGGCCCTCGCCGCTCACCGCGCTAGGCTTTATTGACGCCACATCGAATGCTGTCTGTTGATCGCGAGGTTGGGCTTGGCCAATTCCGATAACGATGCAAAGAGCAGTGATCGCGGCAAACGGTATGAGCATAAGCACTGGTCGCCTGCAATACAATTTATCTCAATGTGGCGCTCCACTCCAGTGGCTCCCGTATATCGCCAACAAGGTTAAATATGTTATATTTCGACCGGTGAAGTGTATCCCTACACGCCGGTGGGTGATGGCGCTCGCGGTTGGATGCGCGTTCGCTGCGACTAAGCCCGCTCCGGCGCCGGGCGACCCGAAAATCATCTCGGTCTACCCATTTGCGGGCCAGGGCGGGACAACCATCACAGTCATCGTTCGGGGCAACGGATTGCACGACGCAAACGCCGTCTTCCTGAAAAACGCGCCTTTCACGGCGGTGATAGAAGGAGCGGATATGGAAGCTCCCGATCCTGCGGGGAAATCGAAAACTCCCATCGATCTCATCCGTCTGCGAATCCAGATCGAACCAACGGCTAAGCCAGGCCGCTACCCGATGCGGTTAATTACGCCTCGCGGCATCTCCGATGCCACGTCGCTTTCGGTGATGGAGCAGCCAATCCGAGAAGAGCCCGCTGGATCGCACGAAACTCCAGAATCAGCGATACCCGTTGACAAACTGCCGGCGGCCTTCACCGGCAAGATTGCCAGCCGCGGTGAATCGGACTACTACGCGTTCGACGTGAAAGCCGGTGAGACTGTGACTTTCGCAGTCGTCTCCGGACTTCCTTCCACCGGCGCACCCGGAGGCAATGCGAACGGCTTTGATCCTTCGATCACGTTGTACGAACAGTCCGGGAGTTGGTTTGACCCAAAGCGGGTCAACCGAATTGCATTCAACGATGAACCGTTATGGGTCATCGGCCAGGGGACCGACGCATACATGGTGCATCGCTTCGAGAAGGGCGGCCGTTACCTGGCCCGCATCGAGGCTTTTTCCGGACAGGGTGGACCTGATTACGGTTACCAGTTCAATATGATGCCGGGCGAAACACCGCTGGAACGTGGGGGCGGCAAGACGTGGACCGAACGAGGCTACTCCCATCATCTCTCCGATAAGCGTCTGAATGAACTGGCCGAGCGTGGCGGCCTGCCGCAAGACAAGGACACGATTGAAACATACCGTGCGACTGCGACGCCCGCCGCTTCGGCGCCCTTTTTCAAGCTCCCCGCCACGCTGGAGGGCGATTTGGCGCAGCCGGCTGAAACGCACCGGTCGCGATTTCATCTCGACGGACCGCAAGATATCGCCATTGAAATTGAAACACCCGCCATGACGCCGCCGCTGTTCAATCCGGTCGTCAGACTCCTGAACGCTACCGGACAAGAGGTGGCGACGAATGTTCAGGCCGGCCGGGGCCTGTGTACCGGAGAGATGACAAAATCGCTTCAGGCGAAGACCACCATTCCACTCCGCGATGCCGGCGACTACACGGTGGAGATCCGCGACGTGACGGCCGACTTGGCCGATCCTGGCTTCCAATATCGCGTTCTGGTTCGGCCGGCGATCGCGCATGTAGGCGATGTAAAGATCGCCGAGGATCACGTCAACATAACGCCGGGTGAAGCAAAAACAATTCGCGTAGTCTTCGATCGCGAGGAAGATTACCGAGGCGCAGTCGCGGTAACGGCCGATTCCCTTCCCCCGGGAGTACAGGCGCTGGCCGGGGCCGATTTTGAGCCGCCGGACAAGGAGCAAAAAGCGCCGGTGGGCAAGCGCGAGCGTTACGCGGGCCGCACGGAGCGAGTGGTGGTGGTATTCACAGCCGCCGCGGATGCAGCCGCTACGAAAGAACCTCAGTTGGTGCGCCTGCTGGTCCGTCCGATTGTGGATGGGAAACCGGGCGCGGTAATCAGCACGAAGGAAATACCTCTAATGGTGGTGGCCAAGCAGTGAGGACGATCGGAATCCTTTTGATTTTCATGACCGCTGGTTGGAGCGCGCCGCAAGTTGTCTTCCTGAAAACCATACCGGCCCAAGCCACACTGCAGTATGCCGGAGCCTCGCAGCAATTCGTCGCCATTGCGAATTACGCCGATGGAACCGAGCGCGATGTGACAGGTGAAGTGGAGTGGCGGTTGTCGAATCCAAGCCTGGTCAAGCTCATCGGACCTGCGCGGGTTGCCGCAGCCAAGGACGGGCCGCTCACCATCACAGCAGTGCTGGCCGGTGGGGCTCGAGCGCAATCCTCCTTGCGGATTCAGGGCTCGCAAACGGAGCGTCCGTTCAGTTTCACGCGCGACATCGGAGGTATTTTGACCAAGCGCGGCTGCAACCAGGCGGCGTGTCATGGCGGTGTGAAGGGGCGCGGCGGTTTGAAGCTCTCGGCGAATGCGCTGTATCCGAAAGACGACTACGAGTGGATTACGAAGGGCGGCACGTATCAGGTGCTGACAGCGGAAGTGAAAGGCGAACGCATTCCGCGCGTGGACGTGAAGAATCCGGAAGAAAGCCTGCTGCTGAACAAGCCAACCATGGTGAAACCGCACGGCGGCGGAAAGCGCCTGGAAAAAGATTCCGACGACTACAAGGTGATTCTCGCGTGGATTAAAAACGGAGCGCCTTACGGAGCCGAGGATGACGGGAAAGCACCGAAACTGACGCGTTTCGACGTCACTCCTTCGCTGGCCGCCGTGCCTGTAGACGGGCAGCGCCGATTGCTGGTGACGGCTATCTTCAGCGACGGTCACAGTGAAGACTTCACGAATCAGGTTCTCTATTCCAGCAGCAACGGCGATGTGGCCACGGTCAGCGCGGACGGCATTATCAAGGGTAAAGGTTTAGGCGAAACGGCGATAGTAGTTCGCGGAGCGGGCCAAGTGGCGAGCGCCGGAGTGGGCGTCATCGGTCCGCCAATCGCGAATTATCCGGACGTTCCACGGTCGAATTTCATCGACGAACCAGTGTTCGCCAAGCTGAAGAAATTCCACATTATTCCGTCGCCGGTCGCCGATGATGCTACGTTTCTGCGGCGCGTATGCCTCGATCTCACGGGCACAATTCCGCCGCCTGAACGAGTGCGGCAGTTCGTCGCCAGCAAGGATGTGCGGAAGCGGGAAAAAGTAGTGGACGCGCTCATCGCCTCGCCGGAGTTTGTAGATTACTGGACGTTCCGCTTCTCCGACATCTTCCGCGTGTCCATTTTCGCCAACGGACTGACGCCGAAGTGGAGCCAGAAATATTGGGAGTGGATTCGTTCGAATATCGAGACCAACCGGCCCTACGACGAGGTTGCGCGCGAACGCATTTCGGCGGAAGGCTACGGGGCGGCTTCCCGGCATTTCCTTCCGTACAATCAGGTCGGTCCACCGAACGATGTAATGGCCGAGGAAGTTCGCGTTTTCTTTGGAAGGCGTCTCGATTGCGCGCAATGCCACAACCATCCTTATGAAAACTGGAGCCAGGATCAGTTCTGGGGTATGGCCGCGTTTTTCTCCCGGGTTTTCAAAGCAGGGCCGGTGGTATTCGATCACCCGACCAACATGGACCTGAGTTCCGCGGACGTGGACGGGAAAATTCAGCTCTTGCATCCCCGTACAAAGGCTCCGGTTCTGCCGGCGTTGCTGGACGGCTCGCGCGCCAATCTGACGCCGGAATCCAATCCGCGAAAGGAACTCGCGCGCTGGATGACATCGCATCCATACTTCGCCGAAGCGGCGGTGAATCGCATTTGGGGGCAGTTCTTCGGCCGGGGAATCGTGGATCCGGTGGATGACTTCCGATCGACAAATCCAGCGACTCATCCGGAACTGCTGGCGGCGCTTGCTAGCGATTTCCGCGAGCACGGCTATGATTTGCGGCGGCTGATGAAGACTATCGTGATGTCGCGGACCTACCAGTTGTCGGACGTGCCGAACGCAACCAACAAGGACGACCTAGTGAACTACTCCCATGCTTTACCACGGCCGCTCGACGCCGAAGTTTTGCTCGACGCCATGGTGGATGCGACGGGCATACCGGAGGTCTTCGCGACCGCTGTGACAGATGGATCGGCCGTAGGCCAAGCTCCCAAGGGAACGCGCGCGATCAATCTGAAAGATCCCGATATGTATTTCTCGCGCTTCCTGGAATTGTACGGGCGTCCGAATCGCGGCGCAATCCCAGAGCGCAGCGTCCACCCGAATCTGGGCCAGGCTTTGCACATGTTGGCGGGGTCAACGTATGCCGATCGATTGGGCGCTAAGGATAGTCGCCTGGCGCGATTGCTCGAATCGGGTGCATCGGATGCAAAGATCTTTGAGGAATTCTACCTGGCAGCTCTGGGGCGCTTTCCCGAGCCGGACGAGATTCAGTCATTGGAGCAAACGCTGGTGAAGCGCGGTGACCGGGAGACCGGACTGCGCGAATTTGTCTGGGCATTGACCAGCTCCCGTGAATTCGCGGAGAATCATTAAAGGATAGTACGGAGGACAGATGGCACACTTCAATTCACGCCGGGATTTTCTGAGCGTTGGTTCGCTGGGCTTTCTCGGCCTCACCCTGAGCGAATACCTTCAGGCTGCAGCCACTACCTCGACGTACAAGGGCAAAGCAAACGCGGTGATTCTGTTCTGGCTGGAAGGAGGCCCGAGTCATATCGACACTTGGGACCCGAAGCCGAACAGCAACTTCAAACCGATCTCGACCAACGTCGCCGGAATTCAAGTTTCCGAGCTGCTGCCGAAGATCGCCAAGAAAATGGATAAGCTCGCGCTGGTGCGATCGATGCACACACGCGGCAACGACCATCCACAGGCCACGCATTATGTGATTACCGGCCACGAGATCAACCCAGCGATGCAGTTCCCGAGCGTAGGGTCGATTATTACGAAGGAACTTGGTCCGCGCAATGCTGTGCCAGCGTACGTGCTGGCGCCGAAGTGGGACAAAGGCCGTCAGTATGAAGATTATTTTCGAGCCGCATTCCTGGGCGGCGATTACGACCCGATGTGCATCCCGGATCCCAGCCGGCCAAACTTCCAGGTGACCGATCTGAGTCTGCCGAAATCGGTGTCACAGGCTTCGGTGGAAAGCCGCTCCGCATTTCTGAATGTGGTGGACCGGCATTATCGCGCACTAAACGATACCGCCGACCATGCAAACGTCGACGCCTTTACGGCCCAGGCGTGGAAAATGATTCTGACTCCCGCAGTCCGCGATGCGTTCGACTTATCGAAGGAATCGGATAAAACCAAGGAGCGATACGGCAAAGATCCGATCGGACAATCGGCTCTACTGGCGCGCCGGTTAGTGGAAGCGGGCAGCCGATTTGTCACCGCGGCGGGCTACCACAGCGCCTCCTGGGATACACACAGCGATAACGACAAGATCCATAAGGACCGCTTAACGCCCCCGCTGGACCGCACGCTAACCGCACTGATCGACGATCTGGACGAACGCGGATTGTTGGACACAACGTTGGTGATCGCGATGGGCGAATTTGGCCGCACGCCTGTGATCAACCCCAACCTGGGGCGCGACCATTGGCCGAACTGCTGGTCCATGGCGCTCTCGGGCGGCGGCGTGAAAACCGGCCAGGTGATCGGAGCGAGCGACGACAAGGGGTACAACGTCGCGGATCGCGTTGTCTCCATGGGCGACTTGTACGCGACGATTTACAAAGCGCTCGGGATAGACTGGCGGAAAGAATATATGAGCCCGATCGGCAGACCGATCAAGATCGCGAACTCGCTTGATGATCGGACCGGCGAACCGATTGCCGAGTTGCTAGGGTAGCGTCCCCACACAGACCAACGCCTGGTTACTGGAAAACTCTCCCCAACTTGATTTGCAAAGGCAGATCTCCGGGTACCTTCGGCACTTGAAGATTCACTTGCATCAAGCCCATTAAACCTGGCGTCATCCCGGCGAATGTCACGGGCGCCGGCGCGTTCCCGAGGGTCGCGGTGGTGGTGAGAGTCTCGTAGGAGAGCGGGGCCGTCAGAGCCGCGGCGCCGGTGGCGATGGGTTGAGTCAATGGACCAGAGCCGATCATGTATGCCGTCAAATAAGTTCCCGGCAAGGCGCAGTTCGTAGGAGAGTTGACGGTGGAATCCTGATTCTGGACGACGGCGCGATCGTTTCCATAGGTCAGGATGCTGGGCGCGGCCGGTTGCACAGTGATCGCCGCAGCCTGGCCTGGAGCGCCATTCGCATCCACTTGCACCAGCACCGGTCCGGGCGCAACGGAGTAAGGCATCTGGAAAACAATCAGCCCGGAGGACACATAGTACAGCGGCGCCGCCGCACCGTTGACGGTGACGTTCACGCCACCGAGCGTAGCCGGCAGCGGCAGACCAGGCGTCGTCGCTGCTTCCTTCGCAAGGTTTGCCCCGTAGATATCCACCAGCGATCCCGGAGACGCCACAGCCGCCTTGCCTCCATGAATTGCGATTCCGTTGGTGTAAATCACGGGCGATGCCGTGCCGGCTGCGGAGCGAAGCACGCCCGCCACTGAAGAATAATCAGGCTTGATTTGATACTGCGCGTCAAGCAATAGCGCCGCACCGAATCCTTTATACGAGCCGGGGATCCACGAATAAGCATCCGAGACTCCCCAGGTCAACATCGCCGTACATTTGAGTTGGCCCGGCAAGCCGCCGCGATGTATTGATAAATCGCATCTTGGGCAGCCAGGTCGGCGTCAGACGCTTTTCCATTAGGATCCACCGGGTTGTAGCCCGAGCCTGTCGCAGAGATGGTGAGCGAACTCGGACCGGTGGTTACGCTCGATGTACAGCCCCACTGTCCGGCTTGAATCAGGTCCTGAGCACCGGGCACGTACACCCATCCGCTTCGCGTCGCAAGCGGCGCTCCCAATGCGTGAGAAACAGCTGCGAACAAAAGTACCCAGATGAGTACTCGCCCACGTGCTCCACTCATGCCATCGTTTTAGAAACCGCCGCGGGGGCGGTAGCCTGGACGCGCGTGCACACGGTACTTGTGACCTGCATCCGACACCACCTGCACTTCGATCTTCCGGAACCCTTCATTCGGATTCGTTTGCGGATAGTAGGTCACGGTGTAGGAGTTGCCGAGGTCTTCCCGGATGTCTTCGAACGCCTCTACCTGCTTCTGCCAGGTCTTGGCGAAGTAGGCCTTGCCGCCGGTGCGAGTGGCAATGCGGCGGAAGACGCCGCTCGAAATCTGATCCCGATTTACTTCGCTGGTCGAGATCACGTATATGGGAATTCCTTCGTCCTCCGCGACGGCGCGTACATCGTCGGGCGCGACCATGCTGGCGTTATCAGGTCCGTTCGAGAACACGATGATCACTTTGCGTCCAGGCACTTTCGCGGCATCGCGCAGCGACAGCAGAAGAGCATTGTACAGGGCCGCATCGTCGCCCGCGACAGCTTTGCGAAGACCAAGAATGGCGTCGCCGCGGTCTTTCGTAAGCGTTGAGGCACGTGAGAGATTTCGGCTGAACGTATAAACAGCAACTGAGTCGGCGCGGTCGAGGCCGCGGACGAAGTCGGCGATGGCGTCGGACGCGTACACAAACCCACGGTACATATAATTGCTTGTATCAAACAATACAAATACATTCGTTCCGGCAAACGCGTCCGAACGAACGTCCGGTCCCTTGCCTTCACCTTCCCCACCCGCCGTGATGATAGGTTGCATGCTGCCATCCTCCATCACTTGCACCGGAGGCTTGTTTCCTTCGGCAAACGTCGCAAGCTTCTGGACGATGCCGTCTTCCGTGATTCGAAAATCCTTTGGCTTCAGGTTAGTCTGATACTTACCCTTGCTGTCTACAACAGTGAAACCAAGTACGACCAATTCCACTTTGACCTTGAAGGTCGGCCGTTCCTGGGCGTATACCCAAACGCCGGCCGCTAAGAATGTGGTTAAAAGGCAGGCAGTTCCAATTTTCCAACGAGCTTGCACGCGTCCTCCTTTGTTTAAGCAAAAGTATTCAGCAGGAATTTTATACTTCATTGCAGTGACGCTTTTTGATCCGCAGTCATCTGCTTTCGCATTTTCATTCGAACATCATCACCCACGAGACGCAGGGAGCGCAACAATGCCGGCCAATCTTCCAGATGCGTCGCGAAGATTTTTTCTACCGTAGCCTGAGTCCACTCGGGCACCAGCACATTCATTTGCGACGGCGTGATTTGCAACTCGTCTGCCAGCGCAGCATAGTAAAGAAGATTCGATTCCCAACTCTCCGCCATGATACGGCTGGAGTAACCCATCAACGTGGGGAATGTGCGCAGATTGAGCAATTCGGGCTGATACGAATTTGAGAGCGTCGGCTTAGGAGTACCGAAAGCGCGGGATATTGCCTGATAGCTGATTTCACGCGGCGATTCCGTCATGAGCTTCCGTGCCTCGCTCGAGAAAACATCGTGTTCGTCCTTGTTGCTATTCCACCAATCGGCGGCAACCATGAAGAGTTCGGACGGCGTGATCGATTCGATGGCATCGCGGACCCTGGCCTCCTGGAGCAATTCATCCACTTTGGCTACACGGGCCGGCGGTGCGTGATGTCCGAGCAGCTCGAGGAGGGTCTTGCGGATTGCAGGATCGAGCACCGACTCCGCAACCAGCGACTGCCCTTCCGCCATATGCAGTCCCACCCAATGGAGTTGGAGCGGCGTTACGGTCCACCACCGGGCAATCTTCGCGGTGAGTATCATCTGCGGAACAAGATCGCCCCAGATCAGCGCCTGTTCACGGCTGGGGATAAGGAAGTTCTGCTCCGCTTCCGCTAGTGCATAGGGAAGCCCGGAGAGCGAACCGACCAGACGTCCGCCCGCGCTTGAGGGCCAACCGGTCCCGAATACTTCCGTCGTCTTCCAGGTTTGGTTCGTGCCCTGCACACCAAGAAAATCGTGAGTGCGGACAAACAACGGGTTCGTCATCAGGATCTGCGCGCCTGGAGGGGCGTAATGCAGGTAATTGAAGCCGACCAGAGTGTCGCGAAGGATCGGCGCCAAATGACCTCGAACATCGCGTAGTTTCTCGGCATCATTACCGGCCTTCTCTATCGAGACACGCAGGTTTAACTTCCGCTGTGATTCCACATGGCGTTCCGTCCAGTAGCCAAAGGCCAGAGCGTTCTTCTCCATAGTCGAGAGAGAAGCACGGGGAAGCTGGATTTCGTTGATCTTGGCAGCGAGCTTCGCCACCAGCGCCGAATTCAGCTTCTCACCTTTGGTAACGCTTTCCAGATTGTCGGCCAGATCAAAAATAGTATCGAGCGCAATGAGTCGCTGCGCTTCGAAAATGCGGATCATGCTTTCGACAACCTGGCGATGTGTTTCCGCATCAGTCGGATGTGCGGCACCGGCCAGCAGATCGATAACCCCGTCCTGAGCGGAGAGATTCGCAGGAAGACCGGTGGCCTTCAGCATTGTCCTGGTGGCGGTGCGGCCCGAGTCAAACAGTTCGCGATAGCCATGGATTTTTTCGAACTGGCCGAGCATGGCTGAGAATGTCGCGTCTGCCTCGGCCGCCGGAATGGATCCCTGGCGATAGAAAATCTGCCACAAACTGGTGAGAGCCTGCACGATGCCGGCGGCATCCGCGCGAAGACCCTGGTCGCGAATCTGGGTAATCGCCTGCGCGACATCCATGTACTGCATGATGGTCTTATCTGAAAGTGAAGGCGCTTCGGCGAAAATGCTATATTGCGATCCGTATATACGGAACTCGCGGGCGAGCCGGTCGACCGTCTCAGGCGCCAGAGGTGTGGCGCGGAAACGGTTGACATCCGTCAGAGCCATATAGATTTTCAGCGGTTCATTCTCCACAGCCTTGCGAGTGAGAGCGAAGAGCGCTTCGATGAGATCGTCGGGTTCCTTCCACGATGAGGCCAGCTTGGTGAGTTTTCCATCATATTTCCCTTGCGGGTGATGGATGAAAAGATTCTTCCAGAGATCGAGATTGCCGGGAATATGCGGACGGCCGTCGGGCTCAATCCGCAGACGCTGGGTCAGCAGCATCATATCGGTGTTGGCGCGAAAGACAGGGCGAGCCGGTCCGGGACTGGTGATGCGGCCCTTGATGGCGGAATAAAATCGCGTGACGCGTTTCGGATCGAGCAGGTAATCGCGCGTCGGGCCGTCGATGCGAGCCAACGCATCGTAAACGCTGGCGAGCCAACCGTCATCCCGGGTTAGAACTCGCTCAAAAAATGCACCGCCGTCCTGTGGCGATTTCCCGGTGAGCTCTTTCCATGCGGCCACCCCACGTGCCCCGCCGGGCACTACAGCCTCGCCATTGCGGGTTAAGAACATGCTGCCGTAGAAATCCAGCACGTGAGCGTTGGCTCTCAGACGCGGCATGGGAATCGTCTTCTTGATTACTTCTGCTGTCTCGGGATCGAGTTTCGACAATCCCAGATAAAGCCGGCAGACGGCCGGGTCCCCGAGGAAAGTGTCAATGAAATTACCCCTGTCCTTGGTATCTTTGGCGCCCAGCCAGTAATCGGCGCCGTAAATTACCGGGACCTTGGTGGGCTTGTAGTCGTAAATGAACGGCCGGTTGGTGCGCAGGGCCTGCTCGAGCGGAGCGAGGGGAAACCCGGAGTCGATAGTAAGGAACGCGCGCATGGCGTTTACCGTTTCAAGAACTACTTCGCTGCCGCAACCGCCTCGCATTCTGTAACCGAGCACGCGAAGCAGATCGCCGGTCTGCGCCGAATCGCATGTTTCAATCTTGATGACTTTGTCCTCGCCACTTAGTTTCTCCAATTCGCGCGACTGTGAAAGATAGCGAACGATGAGCTTGAGGTACTCAGTCGGCTCCAGGGATTCATTTCCGGAAGATGCCTGGTATCCATTAGTGACGACATTGCGCGCGAGCGCCGAGAGCAGGTCGTCCGGATTCAATTCCGGAGAAAGCGCAGCCATTCTGGCGAAAGAACGGATCGGGCCGGGAATGTCCACGGTGGCCACTGGAGGTGCCGGTTTCGGAGATTGCAGCGCTGCGACACTCAAGCCTGCGCCGCCAGCCGTCTTATACATTTCAAAATGCCGGGTGGCTGCGGCAGAATCACCGGACAGCAGATCGAGCACGAGCAGCCGCCGGGCCGCTGCCTCGACTTGCGGACGATCCTGCGGACGGCTCAGCAGTTTGAGGGCTTGCTCATAATAGGACCGCGATTCCGGATCGCGGTGGCGATCGAGAAACGCGGCGTAGGCAAGTTGCGCGCCTGCGTCCGACGCCGATGCCTGGGCTTCGCGCTGCAGCAAGGCGCGCGCGCCTATCGCGTCCCCTTCCTTTTCCATCTGCCACGCCCTACTCGCGGCGTCTTGAGCCTGACCCAAACAATTCAAGGCCAAAAAAAACAAACAGAATGATCCAAACGCTCGCATCATGCCTCTCTTCCCCGTACCCCCGCTCTTGGTTACATAATTTACCATCTTTTGCCTCACGCTGTGTGATCAGATTGTTAAGATCGGTAGCGATATGACTTTTCGCATGCTCGTATTTGTATTGACGCTTCCACTTCTCGGACAAGACTATAAAATTGCAGTCGTCGGATTGGTGCACTCCCACGTGTGGGGCCATATCGGAAAAGTGATCAAGGGCGATCAGGCAAAGCTTGTCGGTATAGCCGAAACGGTCCCGGAGCTGCTCGCGGAAGTGAAACAACGCGGCGCCGCCGGCACGCCCATCTACAGCGATTACGTGAAAATGCTGGACGAAAGGAGGCCGGACATTGTTTGGTCGTTCGTGGAGAACAACCGCCACCTGGAAATTGTGAAGGCCTGCGCACCGCGGAAAATCAACGTGATCTTCGAGAAGCCCCTGGCGTCGTCGTATAAAGATGCGCTGGAAATCCAAAGCCTCGCCCGGAAATACAATATTCAGATCCTGACGAACTATCAAATGGCTTGGTGGCCATCGAACTACGCTGCCAAGGCCGAAGTGGACAACGGGGCGATCGGACGCATGTGGCGGTTACGTGGAATTGTCGGTCATGGCGGACCCGGCGGAGCGACGGGATTAAACAAGTGGTTCTTTAACTGGCTGACCGATCCTGAGAAGAATGGCGCCGGCGCTTTAATGGACTTCGGCTGCTACAACGCGCTCTGGAGCCTCTGGTATCTGGGCAAACCGGAGAGTGTCTATGCGCAAGTGAATCAATTGCGCCCCGAGACCTTTCCAAAAGTGGAGGACAACTCGACGATGATTCTGCACTACCAGAACGGCGTCGGAATCTTCGAAGGGAGCTGGGATTTGCCGGATGGTTACCAGGACCTGGAAGTGTTCGGGCTCGGCGGGAGCGTGTACATGAAAAACGGCAGTGTGGAATTGAGGAAGTCGAAGCAGAAGCCACAGGCCGTGGAATTGCAGCCGCTTCCGCCGGAGCGTTCGGAGCCGCTGGCGATGATGATCCATTCGTTGAAATCCGGCAAACCGATCGACGGTCTCACGGCTGTGGACATCAATGTCGAGGTGATTCGGATTATAGATATGGCGAAGGAGTCGGTGCGGACCGGCGGGGCGGTGAAGTGGAAATAGAACGACTGGAGCTTGGTGTGGTCCGCCTTGTCGGTTATCTCCGTATGAGCTTCAAGTGGCGAGAATTTCCGGGTTGGCGCAACGATGAGTACCGCCCCGAATCTGAGTTGGCGCATCTGGCTGAAGGTCTTTTGCCTATATGAGATCGTGAGACGAGATAGATAGCGAATGCAGGTGAGCTTCGTCCGCTTGGCGTCTTAATTCGGATATTCAGCCGTTGCCAGCGAGAACTTTGGAAGCGGCCATCGGAGAAAGCCGTAACCGAACAAATCACTGATCGAAAATCGGCTTGCCGGTACCTCCGCAAACGGGACAGATCTCCCAAAGCGGATCCAGTTTCATCGTCCCGCCCGATCATCCGGGCACCAACGCATCGACATGCGCTGCAAAGGCCATGCGATGAAAAAAAGTCGTCTAGCCGCGAAGCCTTTCCGTTATTATGTTCACGTTCACGCCATTTTTTGATGTCTTGAATGTTCCACCCAATTTCTTCGAGGCTCGCATGTTTCGGCAAGTGGTTCCATGTTTTTCCAGGACGCGACATTCTGGTTTCCGTCAAGTATAGCAGTGCCCAAAGTAGCCAGCTCCGGAAGGATTCATAGATGGAAACCTCAATTCGATTGAAAGTGAGGAATGATGCCGGTTAGTTTTGATGGCCGGATTTGGCCGGGTTGGTTTTTCTGATTTGCTTGTAAGTTATTGAAGGAATGGAGCCGTTGACCGGGATTGAACCGGTGACCTCGTCCTTACCAAGGACGCGCTCTACCATCTGAGCTACAACGGCCCGCCTTATTACTATAAACCAGCGAGGTGCATGGTGGACGGGGAAGGATTCGAACCTTCGTACCTCGCAAGGAGGGACAGATTTACAGTCTGTTGGCTTTAACCACTCACCCACCCGTCCAAGGATCTGTTGGGATTTTTACAGGAGCAACAGACTTCAACTACTCTAGTCAATTTAACATGCGTGCTTCTGCTGTGTAAACATTGGCGGCTATGCGGGGAGTTCTACGGAATCGATGAGGCTGGTTTCGCCTATTGTGAAGCGGATATGTAAGCCGGAGCGCAGGCCGAGTTCACGGACAGTCTCGCCGCGGTAGCCTCGAATCTTGTCAAACGTGAATGGATATACCTTTCCTGAGGAAGCGTCTTCCACGAAACACAGACCCGTGGGAATCACCTCCAGAATCTTACCGCCTAGCTGGCCGTTCTTCTCTTTCGTCATAACCTCTCCTCGCAGAAAAGCTCCGCTCTTTGGATGCTGCAACGGCGAAGCGCGGTACAACTCGCTCTCTACGTCCTCAATCATGCTCTGCGCAGGGCAGGGCTACATTTCCCAATGCAATCGTGGTTTCGGGCTTTTGGCTCTAACCCGAGGAAAACATGGACCGGCTTTAGAACTGCGCCCATTCATTAACTTTCAATTAAAGATGGGACTGGTTGTTGTCGATAACGAATGATAGAGTGTAAGAAAAGGGGAGTAAAGTGAATTTTCAAAGCGGCAAGGTCCTTCGCGTTGAGAATTGGGGCCTCGCCTTCCTCGAGGATCCGAAGACCAGCCAAGTATACCCTTTCACCTTCGACCTGATTCAGGGCTACGGTGGCGAGTCGGTGGCGAAAATAGGTCTTCGAGTCGGTGGTTCTGTCCAATTTGCAGTGAACAAAGGCGTCGTCTCGGCTGTCCGGTTAGCTGCCGCCGCAACAAGTGGCGCGGGGAAAGCCGCCGCTCACTCTCGCCGCGCTTCTTAAGGAGCCCGCTTCCCAATTGCCGGCACAACGGGTGCTCGATCCGCGCCAGCCCCTCGCCGACAGAAGCTGGACGCCACCGGGCCCTCTGCCGCCAGCACTTCGGAACTTCGGATACTTTCCCGATCTAACCAATTTGTGGCCTGGCGATTGACTCCTGATCAGTTCGCTGAAACCTTCTGCCGGCTCTAAAGCAATCGTCTGGGCGCAGCAACGTGGCGGGTATAGTGAGGACGACGCTCGGTGGCATCATGCCGCAGTCTATGTCGGGGCAAAGATCGGCATCTGCGAAGCGGATCTCCGCGGCGTTACCGCCAATGCCATTTATCCCTATATTGGCGGTCATCTGCTTCGCGCCCGCCGCGATCCGCACATCAGCCGGGATCAAGGATGGGAAGTCGCAGTCCATTCGTTGGTCCGTCTTCATGCCAAGTATTCCAAGGGCATGATACTGAAGCTGGCAAAGAAAGCTTTTCAGGGCTACTGGCAGCGCGTGGCCGAGTCGGAGGAGGCGCGCGGATCAGTGATCTGTTCCAAGCTCAATTCAGATGCCTACAGCGCGGCGATGGGAAAGGCTCTTTGGAACGCGATCAACCAGGAGGTCACGCCGGCCTTCCTGAGCCAGACGATTCTTCTGTCGGACATACCGCTGAAGTGGCTGAAGATCGGGTAATCGTCCCTTACTTTGGCCTTGGTGGCGCTCCCACACGGGTCATAAAAAGATCGACCGCATTCCCCGCCTGCACCTCTCTTGCAACGCGGACATTGCCCGTGGCGCCCGCCTTGAATGCGGTAAGACCGTAGCTGACGCCGGGCTGGCCTTTCGTCTCAACCTCGACTGTTCCCTGCACAAATTCCACCAGGCCCGGCTGGATGGTCACCAACACGGATAGAGGATCGTGCAGAATCGGCCGGCGGGCGGGGTCTCCGCCTTGCCAGATGCCAATCAGCTTTCGGAGAAACCGGACGTTCTCGTACTTGGAATCTTCCATCTGCTTCAGGTGTTCGAGAGAGAGCTGGCACTTCAACGTGACATCAAGACCAACCGTCGACACCGGCAGGCCGGAGTTGTAGACAATCTGAGAGGCTTCCGGATCGCGGTACGTGTTGTACTCCAGACCGCCGCGGAAGAAGACGCCGTTCATCAGCACGATCCGTTCAATGTGCTGCATGATTCTAGGCTCTGCTCGAAGCGCAAGAGCCAGGTTCGTGAGCGGACCATAGGCGAGTAACGTAACTTTCTCCGGCGAGTGCAGGCAGGTGGTCACCAGAAGCTGGATGCCATTGTGACGTTTTTCAGCAGGCATATGGTAGTCCGCCGGAAGCAACTCGGTTTGCCGGACAACAGCGGTACTCGGCTTCCCGAGCAGCGTCTGCTCGGCGCCCACGCCAATTGGGATTTCTGTCCTCCCGTAGAGTTCCAGAATCTTATACGTGAGATCGGCGCGGCGGTCGCCGTTCTGCAAAACCGTGTTGATCGCCAGAACGTTCAGTTCGGGGGATTGCAACGCGAGGCCAAGCGCAAGCGCGTCGTCGATATCGTCGCCGATGTCGGTGTCAAGAATCACAGGAATGGGTTTCTGCGCCGCGGCTGTGGCAATGGCGAGAGTGCCGGCCAGGAGTAGCGCTACGACTTTCGTCATGCGGACTATTCTATCCTCCGCCGCCGTAACCACCACCAGAGCAGCGCAATGTGGGCGATAAAGCCGCCTACAAGAAGCAGCGAAAGCGTGAGACGTCCAAACACCATCTAGTCGGCGGGTAGGCACCATGAGGTCCGTATTCTGAGATCTGAGTAGCTCTACCGCAATCCGCGGATGTGAACTTGCACAATCTTGAGAGAGACTAGAATGGCCGAGGCTTGTCATGCGGATCGCTGCAATCTACGATATTCATGCAAATCTTCCAGCCCTGGAGGCAGTACTCCAAGAGATTCATCACGCAGAAGTAGACTGCCTGGTGGCCGGAGGCGACGTGGTCCCGGGCCCGATGCCGCGTGAAACAATCACGTATTTGCTGAACCTCGGCATTCCTGTTCAATTTATTTACGGCAATGGCGAGGTAGCAGTGCTCGAACAGATGGCCGGCGGGGATCCAGCCGCCGTTCCGGAACAGTATCGCCCCATCATTCGCTGGAACGCGCGGCAACTTCATCCTGAGTACGAGAGCTTGTTGGCTGGATGGCCCAAAACGCTCCACCTCGAGATTCCCGGGTTAGGCGAGGTACTGTTTTGCCACGCGACTCCGCGGAACGAAAATGAGTGTTTCACTCGCTTGACACCCGAGGACCGCCTCGTCCCAATTTTCGAAGGAGTCAACGCTCCGGTGGTCGTCTGCGGTCATACGCACATGCAATTCGATCGAATGATCGGAAGGACTCGAGTTGTGAATGCCGGAAGTGTGGGGATGCCGTTCGGGGAACCCGGCGCCGATTGGCTCCTACTGGGACCCGGCGTTCAGCTTCGGCACACGCCCTACGATCTGACGAAAGCTGCCGCCCGCATTCGAGCGACAGATTATCCACAAGCTGAGTATTTCGCAACGCGTTACCTTCTGCAGCCGCCGTCAGAGCGAGAAATGCTGGAAGTGTTTACGAGCGCCGAGCGGCGGCCCGCAGGATGATTGCACCTCGCCGCAACACGAAGGAGCACATGGGCGGCGATTCCTGGCTCCGCATAGACGAGGCATCGGCAGCGGGGGATCTAAAATAAAGTTTCGATCCATTCTGTGTGCCCGTTATGGATATCCCGAAGAGCTTCGATGTTTCTCCAATCGGCTATGTACATTCCACGCTGAAGAATCGCTCCGGCGCTCCGCGTCAGGGTTGGGAGGGCGCGCCCGATGCACGGCTGGAAATCCATCCGGAGTTTGTCGACTGCCTCGACGGCATCCAGTCCGGACAGGATATCTGGATTCTCACGTGGCTCCATGAAGCGCGGCGCTCTGTTCTCAAGGTGCACCCGCGAGGTGCTGAGCTGAACCCTCTGATGGGCGTGTTTGCCACTCGTTCTCCAGACCGGCCGAACCCGATAGGACTCCACCGGGCAAAGGTTCTGAGCGTGGACGGGGACCGCTGGCTTCAGGTGCAGGGCTTGGAGGCAATCGACGGCACTCCGATCGTCGATATCAAGCCGGTTCTCGAACAAAACGGCGGTTCATGAAAAACACGTTGCGTTGAGTTTTCGGGAATGGCCTCCGGTTGAGAACTGCATCTCTGGAAACGTATGATGAAGACCGCTCCGCCGGTCATGGGGTTGGCCTGACACGAAAGGAGTCAAAATCGTATGCCGAAGGCGAAAGAATTTACAGTGACGATTGAAGACAGACCGGGCGCGCTGGGGAAGTGCTTCCTCGCTCTGGCAGAGCGCGGCGTGAACATCCTCGCTTTTCAATCGTATGTTGAGGAGGGCGAGAGCCTGGCCCGATTAGTAGTGGACGATCCGGCAAGCGCGGGGGCCGTGCTGGGCGGCCTGCGCATGATCTTCGAAGAGACGCAGGTCGCGGTCGTCAAGCTTGCGCACCGTCCGGGCGAGCTGGGCCGCGCAGCCTCGCGGTTAGGCGAAAAGCAAATCAACATTGACTACTCGTACTGCGGACTAGAGCCCGGATCGACGCGAGCGCTCGTGGTCTTCGGAGTAGACAACCTTTCCAAAGCCGCAAACCTGCTGGACGAACTGGCCACCGAGGAATAAATCAGACCACAATGCCGCGGCGCACTGCGCCCAACACGAGTTCGGCAATCGAGTGAACGCCCAGTTTTTCCATGATGCGCGTGCGATGCGTCTCTACCGTATGGAGGCTGAGGCTCAGGCGCGCGGCGATTTCCTTATTGCTGTGACCTTCCGCGAGCATGTGATAAAGCTGGCGTTCGCGATCGGTGAGCAATTCATAGCGGTCGTCTACCCGGCGCTCCTCCACATCGCGCATATGCGCGGCATGGAAAATCTGCGCCACGGATGGGCTGAAGTAGGGTTGGCCTTCATGCAGTTTATGAATCGCCTCGATCAAACCCTCTTCGAGCGTATCCTTCAGAATGTAGCCTTTCGCCCCGGCGCGCACAGCCCGCATCACGTAGCGCTCGTCGCTGTACATGCTCAGGATAAGCACGGCGGTTTTGGGCGACTGCCGCAGCATCTGCGACGTCGCTTCAATGCCATTCAACTCCTTCATCGCGATGTCAACCAGTGCGACATCGGGCTGATGCTGCTTCGCCGTCTCGATCGCTTCGAGTCCCGAGGCGGCCTCGGCTACAACTTCCAGGCCCGGTTGACTCTCAATGATCCGGCGCAACCCCTGACGAAACAGATGATGGTCGTCAACAAGCAAAATTCGAATTGCCATACAAAAAAACTCCTCACTTCTAAACGCTGGCTACCGCGGGGCGTGCTGTTAATTCATCGGACGTTATCGATTGCCCCGGAAGTTCCAGCATAACCCGGGCGCCATGCCCCGGGCTTGAAAACATGTGTAATTTCCCGCCCAGGCTCGCCGCACGCTCTCTCATACCGAGAATCCCAAAACTCAACCGGCCGAAAGCCGCTTCTTTCAAATCCGCGCCGTCGAGCGGCCGTTGGAAGCCCACGCCATCGTCCACCACTTCCACCGTCAATAGATTGCGCGTCTGTTCCACTTTGACCTGCACCTTGGTCGCGTTGGCATGTTTCTCGCAGTTGTGCAATGCCTCCTGCGTTACACGATACACGCAGGTCTTCACGGCTTCCGGCAAGTCCTCCTGCAAGCCGATTTCGGTCAGTTCGCAGGAAACTCCGGTACGCCGCTTGAATTCCTCTGTCTGCCACTGAAGGGCGGGTCCTAATCCCAAATCGTCCAATAACGAGGGTCTCAATAGCAGCGTGATGTTGCGCACGGTGCGTACGGTCTGTTCGGCGAGGTCGCGGGCTCGCGCCAGATTTTCACGGACTTCAGGCAGCCTCGTGTTCGCCACGCTTTGAACCTGCATGATTTCCATTTTCAGCACCGCAAGGGTTTGGACGATTTCGTCGTGCAACTCGCGGGAGAGCCGGCGGCGCTCTTCCTCCTGGATTTCCATCAGGCGGGCAGAGAGTTTTTCGAGATCCCGTTTCGCCCGTGAAACTTCCGTCAGGTGGGCAGCCGATTGCCGTTCCAGATTTTCCGAATAGTTCAGGCTGAAGGCCGTCACCATGATCCCGACGAGCAGCCCGAGGCCAAGAAGAACCAGAAGCCTTTGAAGCGACGCACGCCGCGTGGCGGAGAACTGCTCTTCGCTTTCGGTGAGCGAATTCTCGTTAGCGCGCTCCAGCTGCCGCAGAAGCACACTGGCAGCGTCACGGCGGGGAACGATCTGTTCCTGCACGAAGGCGTACTCTTGCGATTCGTCCAGCCCGGCCGCAGCGGACGAGCGGAGCACCTGAAACGTGTCGTCGAATTTGGCCTTTAGGTCGTCCACCGCGCGGTCGCCGTGGCGCAGCCTTCGCATTTCCTGAAAAAATCCACTCGTCTCCTGCTCAAGCTTTTCCAACTGCATCAAGTAAGTCTGCGACTTATTGGCATTGACGTTAAGGAAGAAATCCCGCGCGATGATGCCGGACTGCCAGAGGTTTCTGCGGAGATTTGTGATAACTTCCTGCTGGTGAACGTAGCGGTGGTGAATTTCAACCGTCTGTTTGGAAAAGCTGTCCTGGATGCGGTAGGCGGTAATAGTGGAAAGGAACAGCAATCCGATTACAACACCGAAACCGGTTCGCAATACTGTTCTCTTAGTAGTCACTATACCTATATTGTCACGCACCCACAGGCCTTCGCTACGACCATGATGCGTGGCGAGGGCTCCGGAGTGAATACAAGGAACTATCTACAGCTAAGACGCTACGCGTTTCTTCCAGCCGTCCAGTTCCTTGTGCAACTGATCGCGGATCGTGATGAAGCGTGCATTTTCATACTGATTCGTCTTCTCGCGCGGATCGTTGGCCATATCCCACAACTCGTTCGGACCGGCGCCGCCGTTGCGAAGGACGAGCTTGTACCGTGTATTCCGTACCATCTCCGTATTGCGGAAATGGCCGAAAACCGTCTGCTTCCATGGCTGCTTTTTGGGCAACGGTTGATTCTGCGCCAGTGCGGCATAGGAACGGCCGGTCAGATTTCGCCCAGCCGGAAGAGCGCTTCCGGTGATGTCGCAAATTGTGGGCAGGAAGTCGTAGAAGCTGATTAAATCCGGACGCGATGCTTCGGCGGGAATGTGCCCGGGCCAACTCCACAGCATCGGAACCCCCATCACTTCTTCATACATGTTGATGGGATCGGACGCCAGCCCTTTGCTCCACAGGCCATGCCGGCCGAGCAGATAACCGTTATCGCCGGTGAAGACGACGATCGTGTTGTCCAACAGATTGCGCTCACGCAGCTTGCGGAGCAGCACGGGAATCTGGTCGTCGAGTGCGGTTGTGGATGCCGCGCACTTGCGAATATTGCCCACAATATCGGTCAACATGTTCTTTTCGCGAAGTGCATTCGGCGCGGCGCGCTCCCAGCCGAACGTATCGAAGATGGTCTTCGAATACATGTCGTAATACTTCTGCGGGTGGCCTTCGTAGGGCGTGTGCGGATTGAGATACGCGGTGGTCAGGAAGAAAGGCTTATTCGCGGTCTGCTGATCGAGAAAGTCGCAGGACCGTTTGGTCATCAGGTCGGTAAGGTAGCCTTGCTCCTGGACGGATTTACCGTTGAGGAACATCTCGGGATCGCGATAGCTGCGCGAACCCCCGGACATGGTGTAGGTGTATTGCAAGCCGTGCCCTGGCTGCTCGTCATGCCCCATGTGCCACTTGCCGACGTGACCGCAATTATAGCCACGCGCGGAAAGAATATCGGAGAGCATCACTTCGTTGGCGAACGACGCCGGGGCGTCTGCCTGGCCTTGCGGAGGATGTGCGATCGGCTGCGGAGTTAGAAAGTCCTCGATGCCATGCTGCTGCGGAAGGCGGCCGGTCAAAAGGGTGGCCCGGCTCGGCGAGCAAATCGGCGAACAGCAGAAGCTGTTGATGAAACGCATCCCACTGCGAGCCAGCGTGTCGATATTGGGCGTGTGGATTTCCTGATTGCCGTAGCAACCGAGCATCCACGAGGCGAGGTCGTCCGCAACGATCAACAAAATATTCGGAGTCTGCGCCGGCTTGGTTGCGGCGAATGCGGCGCTGGCAGCGCCCATCAGGAAATGTCGGCGGTTGAGAGGCACAAGGATTCCTATTAGTCTATAAGACGTCGGCAAACCCGCGTTTGAGTTGCCGGAAAAAGAGCCCGCCCAGCACAAAAGCGGTTGCTGCGTATGCGCAAAGGATGACGAATTCCGTCAGCCGCGGCGGCCGGAACGACAATAGCCGTTCGCGGTACGCGGTGACGACAAACGCCAGCGGGTTGATGCGCAGCAGGAACCTCAGTTGTTGCGGTACCTGCTGTTCGGTGATGAAAATCGGCGTCATCCAGAACCAGAACGTCAGCAGGACGCTGACCACCTGCGTGGTGTCTCGCAGGTACACCTGAAGACTCGAGAATATCCATCCAATGCCCACTGCGAACAGCCCAAGAACGAACATATAGATCGGCAGCAGCAGAATCATAACGCTAATGTGACCCAGCCAGAGGCCAATCACGATGATCGCCAGCAGCAGGGCTAACAGATGACTCACCAGTGATGAGAGAAATATCGAAACCGGAACGATCTCGGACGGAAACACGGTCTTGGTGATCAGGCTCGATTGGTCCACCAAACACGACGTGCATCGCATTACAGTGTCCTGAAACAAAAGCCACGGCAGGAAACCGGCGAAGAGCCAAACCGTGTAGTTCTGCGTCACCTCTCCTGCCGGCGGCGTCTGCTTAAGGCACAATTGAAACACGAAGGTCCAGCACGCGAGCATCACGAGCGGCTGGATCAATCCCCAAAGCCACCCCGCCGCGGAGCCGACGAATCGCTGCTGAAAATCGCGCCGGACCAACTGATAGAGCAGAGTGCGGCCCTGAATCAGGTTATTCAGAAAGAACTTTCCGGGGATCCGAGCCATACTGCGATTCTCTCACTCTCCTAACGCTTGACGGCCAACACCGCGTCTACGGGCTTGCCTGTATGTTTTCCGCTCAGATCACTGAAACCCGCCTCCCGCAAGAGTGTCGCGTATTCGCCGAGTGTTCGCTCTTTGCCTTCGGTACAAACAAGCATATTCAGTGATTGCAGATGCACGTGTGTGGGACCCGATTTGTCTTCGGATAGCAGTTTTTCAACGATGAGCAACGCGCCTCCGGACGGGAGGGCGTCGAAAACTTTTCGCAACAGCGCACGTATTTTGTCCTCGGACCAATCGTGCAGGATGCGGCCCAGCGCGTAGAGGTCCGCCGGGGGTAGTGGATCGGCGAAGAAGTCACCAGGGATGGCGTCTATCCGAGAGGACGCTGGTGATTTCGCGATGTATTCACGCGCGACAGAAATTACCGTAGGAAGATCGAAAACCGCCGCGCGAAGTTGCGGGTAGCGTTCACAGGCCGCGATCGGCAGATGCCCAGTAGCGCCGCCCAGATCCACTAGGCGCCTGAACTTGCCGAGGTCGAAGGCCGCGACAACTGCCGGAGAACTCAACATTCCGAAGCCGTTCATTCCGGCGAGGAAATCGCGCTTCGATTCTTCATTCTTGAAGAAGTGCGAGAACAACGGACCATCGCCGCCGAATGTTTCTTTCCACTGGTGATGTCCTTCGCGGACTGCCTGCTCGAGATTGCCCCACATTTTGTACAGCGCCGCATCTGAATAGCGAATGTAACCGCTGAGCGTATCGGGGCTATCGCGCCGAAGGTACACATCGGCAATCGGGGCGTTGGTGTAAGCGCCGCCCCTTTTCTGAAGCAAGCCGAGGCCGACGCAGCCGTCGAGGAGACGCTCGAGCGCGTCCGCATTCGCATCCAACTCGGCCGCGAGTGTCGCGACATCTACGGAATCTTGATATAGACGTTCGAATACGCCCATCGAAAGGGCAACGAACATCACCTTCGAGCGGCGGAACGCGTCGATGAGATCGACTACAGTGGATGGATCAATCATTCTACCTTTCAAACATTCAGCCGAAAAAAACGATGGCGGCACATGCGGCAGCGGTACGGAGTGATCAGTATAAATTCCAGCACTTTGTCCATGAAGTTTCTATAGTAGGAAGGGCGAATATCGGCAACACCGCATCGTGGACACACTTTTCTGTTCCGCCAGATCATCGTAGGAAGTTGAAGTATAACTCACAGTTCATAACGCACTTGCCGAACCCAGGTAGATTGCGTTCAAGAGAAATTTGAAAGTACCGTAGGGTTGTCCGCGAAATTGCGGCCGGAATCCAAACAGCACCACGTGCCCGCGGCCGTGGCGCGCGTCGACTAAAATGTCCTTGCCCAACACCGCCGGCTCACCCGAAAACCATCCGCTGGCAAGCAGGTCGTGGGCCGCGTACTTCGCTACCGCCTTCACTTCACGCTCGCCGCTGTTGAATTGCGGCAAGAGTGTGACATCCCATGCCTGGCCTCCGCTCGAAAACGCATACGCTTCCTTCGGCATGCCGAAAGCGATCGGGTTTGTTGCGTCCACCGTAATGCGCAAAATCGATCCGGGGCAATAGAATCCCTCAGCAGCGCGGACCGGTAGCGGAAACAATTGAACCGGCAATTCTGATGCCGCATCAAACGCAATCAATGTTCCGCCATCTCGAACAAACTGCTCGAGGGCAGCCAGACCAGTGACCTCAATGCCGCCCGTATATTCGGGCCGTTGCAGCGCGGCCATTTCACCGCGTCCGCCGCGGCCGGCGGGCAATTCTCCATCGCGAATGCCGTGAAGAATGGAGGCCATCGTCTGATCCGGAAGAATGATGGTGTCGAAGTGTGCTTTGAGCGAACCCTTCTGAACATCGCGATTGTTGACGACCGTGAAAGGCACGTGGAATGTGTCGAGTACCCACTGCGTCCAGCCCGCGTCAATATTCGCTGTCCAGGAACCATAAAGTGCGACGCGCGGCCGCTTCAACTCCCATGCAGCGCTTGCGAATCCGGCATCACTACTTGTCAGGATCTTCCCGTCCTTTGCCCAACGAATTCGATCGCCACGGGCCAATATGTCTGCCGTTGTGGTGAATGAAGCATCTTCGCGGTGATCGGCGGAAAACGTGCTCAGCGGAATCTCCACGGTGTTTTCCAGGTCTGCGGAGAAGGATTGATCGATCCGATCGACGCCGACGCCCATCTGCATGCTCAACGTCCAACCCGCTATGTCATACGGTCGCTTTGCCGGCCCTGTGGCGCCGCTCCGCAAGTCCGGGTAATTCTGCGGCTCCAGCAAGTCGGCCAGATAGCCACGAAACGCTTGCGCGGCGAGAATCACGTAGCTGCCCTCGGAATAGGTTCGGGCGGCGGCTTTGAACGACGCGCGCGCACGCTTTAATTCAATACCGCCCAACTGCAACCGCCGTGCCAACTCGCGGACGCTCGATCGATCCCATTGCTCGGTGGGAATCACATACGCGAACGGTTTGGTTTTTCCTCCAGCTTCGATGTTGCTTCTGGCCATGCTCCAGGCTTTGAAAAGGAACTCCGAAGAACGCGCCGATGCCAGATCCAGGATTGCGAAATCCGCCGTCATCATGTAATCGATCGCGTTTCGTACGCTCCACCGGCCACCCATCCACGGACGTTCGTAGAACACCGATGGTTCTTTCGTTGGCATGCCGTTCGGAAAATATTCGGGCAACTCCGTCAGCTTGTAATCCTTCGGGGTCGCATAGCCGTAACCGGCAACCTCGGTCAGAATTCCGTGCATGTTGTGAAATGCCGGAACGGATCGCAGGCCGCCATTCCACCAGGCGTCGAAGCCGTAGTAGGAGAGAATCCCGGGCTTGTTCTCCATCGCGAAACGCTCTTTCATCGCGGCTCCAATGAGATTGATTCCTTCCATCACGGCCGCCGGAATGTTGGGATTGAGCGGCTCTGCATATGGAGGAACAAAAATGCGCGCCGGAAATGTAGGCGCTTGATGCTGGTTGTAGAGTATCTGCGGAAACCACTCGGAGTAGAGCAGCCGCGTTACGTTCCGTGTCTCCGGGAGGTTCATCATGTACCAATCGCGGTTGTTGTCGTGACCGGAATACTTCTGGTATAGCCACGGCAACGGCGCCTGCTCGTACGGCGTGCCGACGTTTGTTCGATACCAGTGAACAATATTGTCGAGCCCATCCGGATTGATCACAGGGATCTGCAGCAGGATCACGTTTCGGCGAATGCGCTGGATTTCGGGGCTCTCGTCAGTCACCATTTTGTAGAGGAGGCCCGGCGAATGCTGTACGGGTGCGACTTCGCTTGCATGCAATCCGGAATCGATCCACACGATTGCCTTGCCTTCACGGGAAAGACTGCGGGCCTCGTCTGCGTTGGCCTGGCCGAGCGCCAGCCGTCGGCTGATTTCCTTGTAGCGTTCGATTTGCTTTAGATTTTCGGGATCGGAGATTATTGCCAGGTACATCGCGCGGCCTTCGGAACTCTTACCGAATTCGACTAGCCTTACGCGATCGCTGACCGCCGCGACCTTCTGAAAATAGGTCACGATGCCGGCGTAATCGGCCAACTTGTAGTCGTCGCCCGGCGTGAAACCAAGAACATCTTTCGGCGCGGGAACGGTCGCTGCCGAGAGCGAGAAGCAAGCGACAACAAGAAGACGAAAGACCCTTTTCAGCATGGACAATACTATTACTATGCACGAAAAGTTTCGCATCGGCCTGGTGCAGATGTGTTGCACAAAGAAGCCCGATGAAAACATAGCCAAAGCAAAGGCCGGCATTCGGGAGGCCGCCGGTAAGGGCGCGCAGATCATCTGCTTACAGGAATTGTTTCGCTCACAGTATTTTTGCCGCGAAGAAAACGCCGAATTGTTCGACTTGGCTGAGCCGATTCCGGGTCCATCCACCGCGGCATTGGGGGAACTTGCAAGCGAATTGAAGGTCGCGATTGTCGCTTCGCTTTTCGAACGGCGCGCCGCTGGTTTGTATCACAATACTGCCGCAATCCTCGACGCGGACGGCGCTCTGCTCGGCATCTACCGCAAAATGCATATCCCGGATGATCCGCTGTATTATGAGAAATTTTATTTCACTCCCGGTGACACGGGTTTTCTGAACTTCGATACTCAGTTCGGGCGAATCGGCACTCTTGTGTGTTGGGATCAGTGGTATCCGGAAGGCGCGCGGCTGTCCAGTATGGGCGGCGCGAGTGTGCTGTTTTATCCCACGGCGATTGGGTGGCATCCGCACGAGAAGGCTCAGTACGGGCCGCGGCAACTCGACGCGTGGCAGACCATTCAACGTGCGCATGCCATCGCGAATGGGATTTATGTGGCTGCCGTGAACCGCGTCGGATTCGAAGGCACGCCGGAAAATGGACTGGAGTTTTGGGGATCGTCGTTTATAGCGGATCCGTTTGGCCAGGTGATCGCGCAGGCGTCTGTAGGGAAAGAAGAGGTGTTGGTGGCGGAGTGCGATCCAAAACATATGGAGGAAGTACGGCGCAATTGGCCGTTTCTGCGCGACCGGCGCATCGACGCTTACGGGGCGATCACGAATCGATGGCTGGCATAAAGCGCTCTTACCGCATGCCAGCCGAATGGGAACCGCATGAGGGTACGTGGCTGGCGTGGGCGCACGAACGGTCGGACTGGCCTGGTAAGTTTGCGCCCATTCCGTGGGTCTACGGCGAGATTGTCCGGCATCTTTCGCGAGTCGAGCGCGTGCATGTTCTCGTTGATCGGGATAGTATTGCGGCAGCCACGCGGGTATTCGAAAAATCGGGTGCGGACCTCGATTCGGTCGACTTCTTTCCTTGCATCACGGACCGAAGTTGGACGCGCGATTTCTGCCCCATCTTCGTGAAGGACGCGAAGAAGCAAACCACAATTCTCGACTGGCATTTCAACGGCTGGGCGAAGTATCCGAACTGGAAGCACGACGACGCAGTGCCTTCACGCATCGCGAAAAAGCTGCGTTTGCCTGCCGTTCAGCCTGTGCATCACGGGCGGCGAATCGTGCTCGAGGGTGGCAGCATCGACGTGAATGGCAAGGGCGCGATATTGACGACAGAGGAATGTCTGCTGAGTCCGATCCAGGCGCGTAATCCAGGTTTGCATCGCGAAGAACTCGAAGCCGTCTTCGCTGAGTATCTCGGAGTGAGACGCACCATCTGGCTCAAAAATGGCATCGAAGGCGACGACACTCACGGACACATCGACGATCTTGCACGATTTACTGACGAGCAGACGGTGGTCATCGCGCGCGATGGCAGCTCGAAGCTGGAAGAGAATTACCGGCTGCTTCGGCGCGAGAAGGATTTGCGTGTCGTTGCTCTTCCCATGCCGCGGCCGGTTTATTTCGACGGCCAACGCCTTCCTGCCAGCTATGCCAATTTTTATATCGCGAATGAACTCGTGCTCGTCCCGACATTCAACGACGTGAACGACCGCGTGGCGCTCAACACTCTCGCCAGGTTGTTCCCGGATCGCAACGTGATTGGAATTCACGCGATCGATCTGGTTCTGGGCCTCGGCACGCTGCACTGCATGACGCAACAACAAATCGCGTAGGATATGAAATTATGGCGTCTTTTCTTTTACCGCTCGCGCTGGCCGTAACGGCGTCATGGCATTATGCCCAACTCGACGGAGCCAAGGTGCGCTACCAAAGCTACGGCGAGGGCAAAACGGCTGTTGTACTGGTGCATGGCTGGACCTGCGATTCCTCGTTCTGGGAGGCAAATGTTCCGGCGCTGGCTGCGAAGTATCGAGTGATCGCGCTCGATCTTCCGGGCCATGGCGGCAGCGACCGGCCTAAGGTCGACTACACCATGGAACACCTCGCGCGAGGCGTCGACGCGGTGCTGAATGACGCCGGAGTTGAGCGGGCCGTGCTCGTGGGACACAGCATGGGCGTGCTGGTTGTCCGGCAATACCTGACCGATCACAAGAATAAAGTGGCCGGGCTTGTTTTGGTTGATGGTGGTGTCAGCCGGCCCGTATCCGAGGAACAACTTCGTAAAAATCTGGCGGCACAGGCGGAGTTTCGAGCGTCGTTGGCCGGGCCGGACTACGCCAAAGTGGCTGGACCGAGAATCGATGGAATGTTCATCGACCAGACTCCGCCCGCTATGCGTGAGGAGATCAAAAAGAAGATGCTTTCGACTCCCGGGCCTATCGCGGCCAGTCTGATGGCGGGGATGGCGACCGCGGCCACGTGGAACGACGGACCGACGGATGTTCCCACGCTCGACATCTTGCGGAAGAGGCCGACTGTGGCGGAGACGGAAGCGGCCACGCGCACGCAGTTCACCAATCTGGAGTTCCAGCCGTGGGATGGCGTTGGACACTTCCTCATGATGGAGAAGCCCGAGCGATTCAATCAGACGGTACTCGCATTCCTGCAAAGGATAGGGTTTTGATGGGCTCTAATGAAAAGTTTATGCGGCGCGCAATTGAACTTTCCGTGGAGAACGTCCGCGTCCGGCGCGGCGGTCCGTTCGGCTGCGTCATTGTGAAGAGCGGCGAAATTATCGCGGAAGGATGGAATGAGGTCACCGCTTCAAACGATCCCACGGCGCATGCCGAAGTGGTCACCATCCGGCGCGCTTGTGTCAAGCTTCAAGCATTTCAGCTTACCGGCTGCGATCTCTACACAAGCTGCGAACCATGCCCTATGTGCCTGGGCGCTATCTATTGGGCGCGTCCACTGCGAATTTACTACGCGGGCACACATAAGGACGCGGCTCAGGCGGGCTTCGACGATTCGTTCATCTATCAGGAAATGAGAGTGCCGGTAACCCAGCGAAAAATTCCGATGACGCAGTTGCTCAACGGGGAAGCGCTTGCGGGATTTCAGGAATGGCAGAAGACGGCGGATAAGATTACTTATTAGGCGCTATTTCTTCATCTTCTCTTTGGCGTCGTTAGCCATCTTCTTCGCTTTCTGGGCGGCATCCGTCGCTTCACGATCCAATGCTTTTGCTCCCGCTTTCACCGCATCCTTAGCGGCTCGCGCTGCCTCTGTCGCGGCAGCATCGGCTCGTTTGGCGGCTTCTTTCGCGTCCTGCTCCGCTTTCCTGGTTTCCTCGTTTTCCGACGAAGTACATCCAGTGCAAAGAAGTATTGGCACGAGAGTCCAACCAAAACCTTTCATGGTATTTGTTGGATGATGGCTGCCGTATGGCGTTTCGCTTTTTTTGCGCTAACATGCAGAATTGATGGAAACCGTTCTCGAACTCCGTAACGTCTCAAAAACCTTTCCCGGGCATGTGGCCGTTGACGGAGTCTCCCTCGAAGTGGAGCGCGGTAGCTTTTTCGCACTGCTCGGGCCTTCGGGATGCGGGAAGACGACGACTCTGCGCATGGTCGCGGGCTTCGACGATCCCACCTCCGGTGATGTGCTTCTGAACGGAATGCGCATCAATCAGCTCAAGCCTTATGAACGGAACGTCACCACTGTATTCCAGAACTATGCGTTATTTCCGCATCTGACCGTGCGGGCGAATGTTGAGTTTGGGTTGCGGCGGCAGCGGGTCGCCGACGTTTCCAAGCGCGTCGCCGATGTCCTCGAACTGGTCCAACTCGGCGGCAAGGAGGATCGGGTTCCGGCGCAGCTTTCTGGTGGTGAAAAACAGCGCGTCGCGCTGGCGCGGTCTCTAGTACTGCAACCGGAAGTGCTCTTGCTCGATGAACCCCTTTCCGCGCTCGATCCGAATCTCCGAAAGCAAGTGCGCACCGAATTGAAAGGGTTGCAGCGGCGCACCGGCATCACGTTTCTGTTCGTCACCCACGATCAGGAAGAGGCGCTGTCGATGTCGGATCGTATCGGCGTCATGCATAAGGGACGCCTGGAACAGGTGGGCACGCCCGAGGAGATTTATTTGCGGCCAAAGACGCGCTTCGTAGCGGGGTTTCTGGGCGCGGTGAATTGGATCGGTGGCGTGGGGGTCCGGCCGGAGTCGATGCGAATCTCGCGCGGTCATCCCGGGGATGGTAAACGCTGTTTCGATGCGACCGTGGTGGATTCGATGTTTCTTGGGAACTGTTTGCATGTGCAGATGTCGCTGGCCAATGGCGAGCGGGCGGTGGCGGAAGTGTCGCGGCTGGAAAACACGTTTCAAACTGGCGATGCCGTACACATGTGGTGGCATCCTGGGGACGAAATGCGATTGCCCCGCGAAGCCCAATGAACGGATTGCGCCGGCGGTTTCTGGCTCCCGCCGCTTTGGTGATGGGGCTGCTCTTCCTGACTCCGCTGGTCATCATACTGGTTTACAGCCTGCTGATGCGCGGCACCTACGGCGGCGTTTCCAGCGAATGGACAATTGAGAATTACACACGCCTGGCCGATCCGCTCTATTTGATAATTCTGCTGCGAACTTTCGGGATGGCCGGTGCCGCGACACTGGGTTGCGTGGTTTTCGGATTCCCTCTGGCTCTGTTTATTTCGCGGGCTGGCGCGCGCAAGAATCTGTATCTCCAACTGGTGATTCTGCCGTTCTGGACGAGTTTTCTAGTCCGCACATACGCGTGGATGTTCCTGCTTCGCGATACGGGTCTGATCAATTCGGCGCTTAAGGCGCTTGGCATCATCCATGAGCCGCTGCCGCTGCTGTATAACAATGCCGCGGTCTTTGTCGGGCTCGTTTATGGCTACTTGCCGTTCGTCGTGCTGCCGCTTTACGCGACATTGGAGCGGCTGGATAAGACGCTGTTGGAGGCGTCGGCGGATCTCGGCGCGAAGCCTGGGGAGACGCTCATCCGCGTGGTGATTCCGCTGTGTAGTTCGGGTTTGCGGGCCGCGGCGCTGCTTGTTTTTATTCCTTGCCTTGGCGCTTACCTGACGCCCGATCTGTTGGGTGGAAGCAAGACGGTGATGGTTGGTAATCTGATTCAGAATCAGTTCACCACGGCTCGCGACTGGCCTTTCGGATCCGCGGTGTCGCTTGTTCTGATGGCCATTGTGATGCTGATGTTGATGGTGATCATTCGGCGTGGCGGAAAAGAGTTGATATGAAGCGCGGACTCGCTCTCTACGCTTCCGCGGCTTATGCGTTTCTGCATCTCCCCCTTTTGATTCTGGGAGTGTTCAGCTTCAACTCAGCCCGTTTCACTCTTTGGCAGGGGTTTTCCTTGACTTGGTACCGAGCTGCGTTTCAAGATCCGCAGCTTGCCGAGGCTGCCTGGAACAGCATTGTTATCGCAGTGGCCGCTACTGTCTTTTCCACGATCATCGGCACGCTTTGCGCTTACGGTCTTTGGAAGCGCGATGCGAAGTGGCTTTCCGGATCGTTGTATCTGTCGTTGGTCACTCCGGAAGTCGTCATGGGGATTTCGCTCCTGGCGTTTTTCCAATGGATCTTCCGCTATCTGCACGTGCAGCTTGGGATGTACACCGTGATCCTTGCGCACGTTGCATTCTCCATCTCCTATGTTGTGATTGTTGTACTGGCGCGGTTACGGACGTTCGATGTTTCGTTGGAAGAGGCGGCCATGGATCTAGGAGCGACGGAGTGGGGCGCGTTTCGGGAAGTGACGCTGCCGGTGCTTGCTCCCGGCATCGCCGCCGCTGCTCTGCTGGCTTTCACCACGTCTTTCGATGATTATGTAATCACTAGCATGGTGGCAGGCGTCGACTCTGAAACGTTACCGATGGTAATTTATGCGATGGCCCGGCGCGGGGCGAATCCTGTGGTGAACTCCATTTCCACGCTGATCGTTGTCGCACTGGGTTTATTGATCGTGGGTTCGGAGAGATTGCAGAAACGATGAACCGGCGCACTCTATTCTTGATGGGTCTGGCGGGCGCGGCGGGGTGCTCGCGTGCACGGGAGCGCCGGTTGAATGTCTTCAATTGGTCGAGCTACGTGGCGGCAGATACCATTCCGAACTTCGAGCGTGAATTCGGGGTTCACGTCCGGTACGCCGTTTATGAGAGCAACGAGGAAATGTTTGCGCGCGTGATGACCGGGAATTCCGGTTGGGACGTGGTGTTTCCCACGAACTACTTCATTGAACCGATGCGTGAGATGGGATTGCTGGCTGAGTTGGATCATGGTCTGCTGCGCAATCTGGACCAGTTGGATGTTTTATTCCGCCGTCCTTCGTGGGATCCGGATTTGCGCTGGAGCATTCCCTATATGTGGAATGCGACAGGGATTGCGTACAACAAGGACGCCGGGCCGGCGCCGTTATCCTGGCGCGATTTGTGGGATGAGCGCATGGCAGGGCATCTCACGATGCTCGACGACCCGGTGGACGTCTTCGGCGCGTGCTTGAAGAAGCTGGGTTGTTCCTACTTCTCGTCGAACCCTGATGAACTTCGGAAAGCACAAGCCGAGGCTGTGGCGCAGAAGAGGCTCGTACGCGCGTACGTCAACGCCGAAGTGCGGGATCAACTGATTTCCGGCGATGTGTTGGTGGCGCAGATGTGGTCAACCAATGCCCAGCAGGCGATTGACGCTACTCCGAAAGTCGCATTTGCGTATCCTTCGGAGGGTTATCCGCTGTACCCGGATTGCTCCGTCATTCTGCGGGAGAGTCCTCGCAGGCAAATCGCCCACCAGTTCATCGACTATCTGTTGCGGCCCAAGGTGGCTGCGGCGATCGTCGAGACTGCGCGCACCGCGACGGCAAATGGTGGCGCCCGTGCCTTCTTACCGGACTCGCTTCGCGCTAACCCGGTTATCTTTCCGCCTGCCGCGATCATGTCGCGGGGCGAATGGCCGCTGCCGCAACCCCCTGCTATTCAGCGGCTACGAGACCGGTTGTGGACGGAGGTGAAATCGTCGTGACTAACTCGATTACAAGCTTGCGGGCCGGGCGCATCAGCGGGAGCGAACACGCACGAACCAGCAGTCCGACAATGCGCACGCTCTTGTCGACCAGCGCCTGCGTGCGCTGTTGTCCTTCGGAGTGATCGTAGATCCAAAACAGGATCAGCCCCATTTGGTAGATCCAGAGAATTCTCGGCAAATAGGGCTCGAGATCGCGGGGCACCTTGGTTTTTGTTTCTGTAAGGGCACGGCTTAGCTGCTCGAAGTCGGCTTCGCGAATGTGCCGGGTCTCGTCGCTGAATGGAGACAGCGGATTTTGTGGGTCCGCAGCGTGCGACATGAGTGCTCCGAGAAATCTGCGGTTGGGCGTGAAGTAGTCGAATTTCGCCTGGACCAGCGCCCGGAGCCGTTCAGGTAGTTTCCTGTGCCGGGCGTGAACTTCTTCGAGCCGGGGGAGCAGGTCTTCCTTAGCCCGGTCGTAGAACGCCATCACCATGTCGTCTTTGGAACGGAAGTAATGATAGGCGAGACCGGTGGCGACTCCCGCTTGTTCGGCTATCTGACGCATGGTCGCTTCGTGGAAACCCTTCTCGCGGAATAGCGCGAGCGCGGCGTCAAGAATCTTTTCGCGGGTCTCTTCGGACTTAGACTTGAACATGTTCAAGTTCAGTGTAGCTCAGGTGTAGGAAGACTCGCGCTGGACCTCTGGCAGCCACCCGCGAAACCACTCCTGGAATTCGTGCAGCTTCTGCGTTTGCTCTTCTGTCAACGGAACGGCGTGTTCTCCGAAGCGAATGCCGCGGAGCGCCGCTGCCTCTTTGATGCCGACCGGCACCGGGTAATGATGCAGCCAGCGAATGAACTGGTCCACTCGAAGCCCTAACCGCGTGATCAGTTCACTTTCGCCGCGAATGAGGGCGCGGTCGAGCGCAACCATCAGCTCCGGTACGGCGCAGGCGACGCCAGAGATCCCGCCGTTCGCTCCGGCCATTCGTCCTCGGGCATAGAGAGAATCGTGGCCAGTCAGCAGCGTGAACGGCCGGGCGTCGTGCAGGGCTTTGAGGGCTTCGAAGTTGTTCCAATCGCCGCTGGAATCCTTGATCCCTGCGAACGCCCCCGACTCCAGCAGCCGTGCGGTTGTGTCGACGTCTAGGGGGTCGCAAAACAGCGGGATGTTGTAGAGCAATACCGGAATCTTTTGCGAGAACTCCTTTGCGAATTGCTCACAAAAGGCTAAGATTTCCGGCTGGCGGTAACGGAAGTAGTAGGGTGGCATCAAGAGAAGGCCGGCCGCGCCGCACGAGGCGGCGGCCTCCGCCAGTTTCACCGCGCCGCTCAGCGTGGAGTGCGATATGTTGACCAAAATCGGCACTCGGCTCCGCTTGACTGTTAGCCCGACGAAGCGCGACCGATCCTCTATCGAGTAGTGGGCGAACTCTCCCGTTGAACCCATCAGGACGATGCCGTTCACTTTGTGGGCCCCGAGAAAGTCGATCAGGTCCCACAACGCGCCCGAGTCGACTTCCTGCTGACCCGCACGGCGTGGCGTGATAGCCGCGGCGTAAACGCCGTCGATGGAAGACATAGAAGTACTGTCTTACCAATTTACTGGATGGTTTGGGTGGCTTGCTGGCGGACGATCCGATTGGTGACGCGGGCGACCAACCGCCGGGGATCCAGGAGGTGCTGCGGCTTGAACATCCGCTGCGACCAGCGGAAGCCAGGATCGAACTCAATTCCCAGAAAGTAACCGATTTCGCGATACACGCAGTAGCAGACGCGGCCTTGCAGTTCGCCCTTGGGGTACATGATCCGCAGACTCGTTTCCAGGGGTATCGGGGAATCGACCTGGACGCAGGCGCCAGAGAGCGAAATGTCTTCGAGGTTGGCCACAGTCCGGCGGACGTGCCCCTCTCTATCTTTCCAGCGGATGTCCACGATATCCGCGCAAAGCATCCGAGTTTCGACCCGGCGATTCTGCATACGAACCTCTTATCGGCCTCTCCAGCGCAAAGGATTAGCAATCCTATGTAACAGAATCACCTTACACGATTGTAAGAAACCTTTCGGCAACCCCGTACTGGTACATTCAAACCTACAGCATATGACTCGTTCCGCCGTGGTTTCGTTTCTCATAGTCCTGCTTCTTTTCGGCTTTGCCGTTCCTTATTGGAAAGGTCTGGACTTCCTCGATGCCTTCCTGCTGCTGATGTCTTGCTGCGTTCCGCTGGTCCTGGTCGCACCCACGATGGCCGGGTCCTTCCACCCCGACGACGTGGCTAGTCAAGTGATTAGAACGGCTGGATACTCGTGGATCCTCGCACTATTAATCCTGGTGAACGGAATCGGAATCGTCAACCTCACCCACCGGTTTGGATCTCTGCTGATTCCCCCGGTGGGCTTTCTGGCCGGAGCGCTGGCGATGAACCTGGCTTGCGGTCTGTTCCTCGCGGCTGAGACCGCCCTGTTGATCCGAAAAATCGGGTCGCAGGGGGCGCTGCGACGGGTTCGTTTTTCATTTTTCGCCGTCCTGATCGCGGTGGTATGCTACGTCCGGTTCGCGCCGCCGACCTGGCAGCGGGTAGCCTCGCAATTGATGACGTCCGAAGGAGTTACGCGACTCTTGGCCGGCATTTGCGTGCTCTTCGCGGCCCTAACTGCCTTGATCTGGAAAAACGCCACAGCGCCAGCCTCGAATACAGCTTAGACTACGATTTTCCAGGGTGGGCGCGCTTCGCGCGAGAGGTATTTTCGGGCTTCGGCTTGGTTCACGGTCCACTTCTGCTCATCCCAGTCGAGCCGCAGCTTACTGCGAAGCGCCACGTTTCCAAGCAGGCAGGTGCTGGTGGAGCGGGCGCATTTCTCGATGTCGCTGATGGGCTTCTCGCGCGTCTTCACGCACTGCAGGAAATTGGCCCAGTGCGCCATGTTGGAGTTGTTCGAGGATTTGACCTCGATCGGCTCGGCGTCCGGCTTTTCCGAGACTAGAATGTAGCTGGAGCGATCGACGTACAGCGTGGCCAGGTCTCCGCAGAACAGGATTCCACCGGGCTTCTTGAACATGGATTGCTTGTTGCCTTCGCGATTCTCGTAGGTGCCGATGAAGCCGGGGTATTCGTATACAACGTGTAGAGTATCCGGCGTGTCGCGGTTGTCTTTGAGGCGGAACTTCTCGCCCATGGCGGCGATGCTGCGGGGCATCTGCTCGTCGAACGCCATTTGGACGATGTCGAGCCAGTGCACGCCCCAATCGGTCATCATGCCGCCGGCATAGTCCCAGAACCAGCGGAACGATGAGAAATATTTGTCTTTGGGATCGACGCCGAAGCGATTGGCATTGAACTCGTGCTTCGGCGCGGGGCCCAGCCACATGTCCCAATCGAGTGTTGGAGGCGGAGTGCCATCCGGGGGATTGCCGAGGGCTTCGACCGGCGTAGTGCCGTAATTCCAGGTGTGGACGGCTGTCACCTGTCCGAGATCGCCGCTCTTCACTATCTGCGTGGCTTTCTGGAAGTGCTCACCGGACCGCTGCATGGTGCCGGCTTGCACGACGCGGTTGTATTTGCGCGCCGCCTGCACCATCAGTTTGGATTCCTGAATGGTGACGGACACCGGCTTTTCAACGTAGACGTCTTTGCCCGCTTTGCAGGCTTCTACGGTCATGTAGGCGTGCCAGTGATCCGGGGTGGCAATGCAGACGACGTCGATTGATTTGTCGGCCAGAATATCGCGGAAATCCTTCACGGGCTTCGCTGATGCTCCGGCCGGCTGCTTCCGGCTTAGATCGACTGCCCAATCCAGGTTTCGCTCGAACACATCACAGACTGACGCGACTTCGAGGTTCTCCTGCTTCATCGCGATGATCAGGTTCGCGCGGCCCATTTTGCCCATTCCGATGAAGCCGGCGCGGACCTTGTCGTTGGCGCCTTTAACATTCCCGGTGAAGAGCGACGTTGTCAGGGCGGCGGTTCCAGCCACTTTTAGAAAGTCTCTACGATCGTTTTCCATGGTTATTATTTGACGACGATGTTTACGAGTTTGTCGGGCACGACGATAATTTTCACGACCTGCTTTCCGGCCGTGAATGGTTGGATTTTATCATCGCTCTGTGCGATCCGTTTGAGCTCTTCCTCGGAAGTTCCGAATGGGACCGTAACGCGGTTTCGCACCTTCCCATTTACCTGAATGACGATTTCAGCGCCTACTTCGCGGGCCAGTTCCTCGTCGAATGCGGGCCACGTCTGTTTGAATACCGGACCTGTACGGCCCATATCCTCCCACATCTCTTCGGCCATGTACGGGGCGAACGGCCCTAACAGCAGGGTCAGCTTTTCAAGGACTTCCGCCAGCACGGACGGGGTCAGTTCGTTCTCCGATGCGTAGAGTTCGTTCACGAGTTCCATGACGGCGGCGATGGATGTGTTGAAGTGCCAGCGCGTTTCGAAGTCGTTGGTGACTTTGCGAATGGTTTGGTGGAGCTTCCGCAGGACCTTCGCGTCCGCGGCGGTGCGAGGAGCAGGGTCGCCAGCTCTCGCGCGATCGAGGTTGCGCGTGATGAAACGGTACACCCGGCCTAGAAAGCGGCTGCCGCCTTCGGCTCCGCTGTCGGTCCAGTCGAGGTCTTTCTCGGGGGGCGCGGCGAACAATTCGAAGACACGGCCGGTATCGGCTCCGAAGCGCTCGATCATTTCGTCGGCGCTCACGACGTTACCTTTGCTCTTCGACATCTTGGCTCCGTCTTTGATGACCATGCCTTGCGTGAAGAGGCGCTTGACGGGCTCGTCGTTCTGGATGATTCCGATGTCGCGCATGACTTTTGTCCAGAAGCGCGAATAGATCAGATGCAGGATGGCGTGTTCGACTCCTCCGATGTATTGATCGATAGGGAACCAGTAGGCGATCTTGGTTGAATCGAACGGCGCTTTGGAATTGTGGGCGTCGCAGTAGCGGTAGAAATACCAGGACGAATCGACGAACGTATCCATGGTGTCGGTTTCACGGCGGGCGGGGCCGCCACACTTTGGGCATGTTACGTTGACGAACTCCGGAACGTTTTCGAGCGGCGAGCGGCCTTGGCCGGTGATCTCGATATCCAGTGGCAGCAAGACCGGCAGATCCTGTTCCGGAACGGGAACAACTCCATCGTTGGGGCAGTGGATTACAGGAATCGGCGTGCCCCAGTAACGCTGGCGCGAGACTCCCCAGTCTTTGAGACGGAAGGTGATGGCTTTCTCGCCGAAGCCTTCTGCCTGGGCCTTGGCGCTCATGCGGTCGCGGGCTTCCGCGTCTGTGAGGCCGGAGTATTCGCCCGAATCGTGCAAGATTCCCTCGTCGGGATAGGGGAGTATCGGGGTGTCAATATCCGCGGGCCACACTACTGGCTTGATCGGAATTCCGTACTTGGTGCAGAACTCGAAGTCGCGTTCGTCATGTGCGGGAACGGCCATGATCGCGCCGGTTCCGTAGCCCATGAGGACGAAGTCTCCAACCCAGACAGGCACCTTTTCGCCGCTGAAGGGATTCACGGCGTAGTGACCGGTGAAGAAGCCGTTCTTCTCGAGTTCGGCCGGATCTTTTCGGGCCTGCGTGTCGATCATCACCTTGATTTTGGGCTGATCGGCGGCGGAGACCAGGTCCTTGATGTAGGGATGTCCGGGGGCCAGGATCACGCAGGTGGCTCCGAAGATGGTGTCGATTCGCGTGGTGAAGACGCGGATCTTGTTTCCGGATTCGGCGAGGGCGAAGTCGATCTCGGCTCCTTCACTTCGTCCGATCCAGTTGCGCTGCATGGTCAGGACGCGGTCGGGCCAGCCCCCTTCGAGCTTGTCGATATCGGCCAGCAGTTCGTCCGCGTATTTAGTGATCTTGAGAAACCACTGCGTCAGTTCGCGCTGTTCCACGCGTGTGCTCTCGTGACGCCAGCAACAGCCGTCAACCACTTGCTCATTGGCCAGGACGGTGGCGCACTCGGGACACCAGTTGACTAGCGCCTGTTTGCGATAGGCGATGCCACGCTCCAGCATCTTGAGGAAGAACCACTGATTCCAGCGGTAATACTCGGGATCGCAGGTGGCGACTTCGAGATCCCAGTCGTAGCTGAAGGCCATGCGGTTGTGCTGGCGCTTCATTTCGGCTATATTGGCGCGGGTCCATTCGTCTGGCCGGCGATTGTTCTTGATGGCCGCATTTTCCGCCGGCAGACCGAACGCGTCCCAACCCATCGGATGGAGGACGTTGAAGCCTCGCATCCACTTAAAGCGCGCAAGGGCGTCGCCGATGGCGTAATTGCGCAGGTGCCCAATGTGCAGGGTGCCGCTGGGATAGGGTAGCATTTCGAGCACGTAGTACTTGGGCTTTGTAGGATTTTGCTCGGGCCGGTATAGCGCGGGGTCGTGCATCCAGCGCTCCTGCCACTTCAACTCGATTTGCTTGTGGTCGTATTGCTTTTCCGGCATAGACTCTTTAATGTGTCCAGATTTCGGCGATCGTCGCCTTCGTTCTCAACCGGCGTTTCGAGAATGAAAGCTTTCGAGCGCAGTTTTGGATGGGTCAGAAGGCGGCGAAACCCGTCAATTCCAATATAGCCTTCTCCGATGTTTTGATGCCGGTCGACGTGCGAGCCCAGGGGTGTTTTGGAATCGTTGGCGTGGAACACAGGGATGTTTTCCAGACCGAGAACGGTGGCGGCGTTGCGGACTGTGTTGCGGAGTCCTTGCTCGGTGGACAGATTGTAGAGGCCGCTGGCGAGGCAGTGGGCCGTGTCGAGGCAGTAGCCGATAGGGAAAGCGCAGACATCCTGGGCGAGTTTGCGGATGGCAGCTAATTCTTCGAAACAGCTTCCGATGGAGGCTCCCTGGCCGGCGGTGTTCTCCAGGAGAATTTGGAGTTTGCCGGGATGGAGGCCTTTTGCGGCTTCGCCTAGCGCTACAGCGATGGCTAGGATTCCCTGCTCCAGCGTGTGGCCTTTGTAATTGCCGGGGTGCATGACGAGGTAGTCAGCTTCGATGGCGATTCCGCGTTGCAGTTCGGCTCGGAAGGCCGCGATGGATTGTGCGCGGAGAATGGGGTCGATTGAGGCGAGGTTGATCAGGTAGTTGTCGTGGATAACCAGGGGATTCAGGTCGTATTCTTCGCGGAGTCTGGAGAGACCGCGTACATCGGCTGGGTCGGGCATGGTGGCGCGCCACATTCTTGGGCTGGCGGAGAAGATTTGGAAGGTATTGGCTCCGAGGCGGATGGCTTCTAGCGCAGAGTTTTCCAGGGAACGGGCTATGGAGGTGTGGATGCCTAGGCGCAAGAGACTTATGGTAGCAGGACGGCAGTTGTCGGGAGGCAGAGGACAATAGTCAGGTGACACCTCGTGTGCTTGGGCGCAGCTTGGGCTTGGCCGGTGATAGGTGTTGGTGCTTCTTGGGTTTAGGCGTCTAATTTTGGCTCCTCCGCCGGTGAATTTTGCGGCTGTGGCATTGCCTTGGGCTCGGGGCGGACAATTTCCAGGAGTTTTGGGGCCGGTTTTGGGGTGGCGTTACCTTCGTTCTTGCATATTGGCTGTTGTTCGCATGTGATTGCTTCTTCGGTGGCTTCAGCGGCTTCGTCGGCCCGGCGGTCTTTTTGCACTCGGCGCAGTTCGGCAGCGGCGTGACGGAGTTGGCGGTGATAGCGCGCTTCGTAACGCGAGAGGTTGGCCAGGGTCTTGGACTCATTCATCTCTTTTTCGAAGGCGATGGCGACGCGGGTCGGCTCCGGGATGATTTCGAACTCCTTTTTGAGCTCTCCGGACTGATCCATGCGGGCTTGGCGCAGGTCGATGGTTTCGGCCTCGACCATCATGACGCGGTTGAGACGCCAGCGGGCGGCGACCATGTCGTTGACGAGATCGGCTTCGAATTCGTTTTCCGGTTTCCAGAGGTCGTAGT
>Ga0105240_10000642_pt1 | contig 64476 bp, 60 predicted proteins | sample KBSC54metaG_FD_80426 | JGI IMG/M metagenome (GOLD analysis project Ga0105240, IMG submission 80426) | Corn rhizosphere microbial communities from Kellogg Biological Station, Michigan, USA - KBS C5-4 metaG | ecosystem: Host-associated > Plants > Roots > Rhizosphere > Soil | place: Michigan, USA... | reverse complement strand
GCGCCGCCTGGGCCGCCCCATCGCCCGGCGAGGACGCGGCCGGAAGCCCGCGGCGCCGACAGCCGATCAACCACGTCTCTTTTGAAGCTCAAACGGGGATCACTTAACCTGTCCCCGAATTCCGGCGCGCAGGGCGCCCGGCAGAAAGCCGAAGGTCTCCGACATCCAGCAAGGGAAGTTACTGTAATGGATATCCTGTCACCGTATTCCAGAACCACCCCGACTAGGAGGAGCGATTGGAGGATATCTTTGAAAGTGCAGTTCGTTCTGCGGGGGATACGGCCGGGGTGTTCGAATTTGATGGCGAGACGAGCTATTTCTATCTTTGGAAGACCGAGCCCGTCCAAGGGAACAATATTGTTGGAGCAATTCGAATCTGTTCTGGGGCGCCAGATTTCGAGCCTTCTGATCTTGTGATCCGCTGGGATGGCGTCGAGGAAAAGGTTGGGCTTTTTATTCGCGGATCGCTTTGGGCGGTATTTGAAGATGGCGGAAAGTCCTTTGGAGGCAACTACGCTTCGGGGAAAGAGGCAGACATACCAGGGTCTATCAAGACATCGTTTCGGGTTTCATGAACCGTCCCGCGCAGGTACTCGCTTACCAAAGCACAATCGGGAAATACGGGGAAATCCGGTGTGGAAATAAGGGGACAGGAGCACCATTCCCCTCAGCTAGAGCAACGCCAGCTGATCCTCGGTCTTCCCCTTTGGCTTTCGCCCGGGCGCGCGGCGCGCGATCGGCCGGGGCCAGCCTCTGCTCCGGACCCGCGATGAACGCGGCGTTTCCCACCGGTCGGCCGGTCCGTTCGCCCCTGCGCAGGGCCGCGAACGCGGCGTCTTCGCTGTCGTCCTGAAGGGACCCCACGATAGGCCCGATCCGGTCGAGGACCGACCGCACGGCAACCAGGCCATCGTCCTCGGCGCGCGCGTGCCCATTCACGCTTGACCGCGGCCAGTCCCAGGCGCTCGCCGCGAGTGGCCGCGCCAGCGCCCGCGGGCCTTGACGAGATTGACCCGGCGGCCGTGCGCCGCGCCCATCGCCTGGCCGAGGCGCCCGCCGCCTCGGGACAGGCGATCGGATGCACGTGGTTCGGCATGCGGCAGTAGGCCCACACCGCCACCGGCGCTTCGCCGCGCCGCCCGTCGTGACACAATTCGTGAACGCTGAATTTTTGGCCCTCGAGGCGGCCGGGCTTAGGCTCGCCGGTTGGACTTGCGCGCCGTCTCGCGGGTCCTGGTCTTTCTCAGGTGCGGATCGGCCCGCGCGGCTTCAGCGCGGGCCCTATAGGAAAGGGGGGCGGAGTCTATTGCGACGGACCCAACTTCGGGCCGCGCCGGCGGGCGATATTTCCCGTTGGTCGGCCGGGGCTGTGGCGGCTAGACTTGGGTTTACACTTCGGATGGCCGAAGTCTTGCCCGCGGAGCCGACCCATGGCCGACCTGACGCCGATGCTGCTGAGACCCGGCAACTGGATGCTGCCGATGACCAAGCACCAGGGCATCGCCCCGTGCGAGCGCCAGGACGTGGTGATCATGGTCTTCGAGGCCGAGCACGGGGAGGGCGCGGAGCGGGTCGGGGTGTCGCTCAAGACCCCGATCTCCAGGGATTGCGCCGCCCAGCTGCTGCAGGACCTGCTGGTGATACAGGCGGCCTCGCCCCTCGACGCCGAATGGGCCTGAGCGCCGCCGCGGCGCCCGGCGCGGCGTTCGTGGTAGACAGGGCCGCAGTCACTCACCGGGCGGGCTAGGCCCGCGCAGGATCGTCCATGGACCCCATCTCCAACGTCGACCGCCTGGTCTTCCTGCTGCGCCAGCGGCTCAGCGAACGCTCCAAGCTGGGCCCGGCGGCGCGCACCGGCGGCAAGGCCGCGGCCGGCGAGCGCCCGGGGACCGGGCTCGACCCCGTCCACGCCCTGGCCGCCGTCGACGGGGTCGACGACCGCCAGCTGCGCCGGGCGCTGATCCAGAACATCCTGGCCGACCAGCTCGGGCCGAAGCTGCTCAACGAGGCCAAGTTCCAGCAGGTGGTGGACCGGGTGACCGAGACCATCGAGAGCGACGGCGGCGCCTCGCAGCTGCTGGCCCGCCTGGTCGGCGAACTGCGCGCCTCGGCCCGCTAGCCCGCGCCCGAGCCCTTCGGCCCGGCCATGCCCAGCGCCACCATGGTCTGGGCGATGGTGCGCCCGCCCGGGCCGATGGGGGCGTTCAGCGCCGCCTCGCGGATCTGCTCGGCGCGCCCGGCGTGGCCCTCGCTGGCGGCGATCAGGCTCTTGGCCAGGGCGGCGGACAGGCACTCGCGGTCCAGGCGCAGGGCCACCGTGGAGCGCCGCTTGGCGCCGGCCAGATCGCCCTCCATCAGGTCGAGGACCGCCAGGGCCCCTTGCGTCTCGGCGAAGCGATCGTCCAGCGCCAGCGCCGCCTCGAAGCTTCGCCGGGCGCCGGCGACGTCGCCCATCACCACGTGCGCCCAGCCCGAGGCCACCCAGGTCCCCACGTGGCCGCCGAAGATCTCGGCGCTGCGGTCGAGGCAGGCGGCCGCGGCGGCCGGCTCGCCCTTGATCATGAGCGCCAGGCCCTTGCCCAGCAGGCCGCGGCCGCTGTCGCCATAGGAGGCCAGCGCCCGGTCGAACAGCGCCAGCGCCGGGTCGATCTGGTCGGCGCTCAGCTGCAGCATGCCGAGCGTCGAGAGGCCGTCGTGGCCCTCGCCGGCGCGGCGGGCGTAGGCCTCGGCCAGCTCCACGTCCTCGGCGTCGATCGCCACCACGGCCAGCGCCCCCATCAGGACCTGGTCGTCGGGATAGAGCTCCGCCAGCCCCATGCCGCAGGCGAGCGCGTCCTCCAGCGGGCCGAGCTGGTGCAGCATCTGCACCTTCAGGGCCGCCGCGCGCGGCGCCGTGGCCAGCACCGCCTCGTCCAGCAGCGCCAGGGCGCCGGCGTAGTCGTGGGTCATCGCTCGGCACCAGGCCAGGTTGAAGCGCAGGGCCGGGTCGTCCGGGGCGCCGGCCAGCAGGGCCTCGAAGATCGCCCCGGCCTCGCCGAACTCCCGCCGGCCGAGCGTCGCCAGGCCCTTCAAGTTGAGCAGGGCCGGCGGCAGCGGCGCGATCGCGGCGTGGCGGTCCAGCAGGCGCAGCGTCTCGCCCAGCAGGCCCTCGTCGAAGGCCGCGCCGGCGGCGTCGGCGATCAGCCGCAGGTTCTGCGGATCGCTGGCCAGGAAGCCCAGCAGCCTCTGCAGCCGCGTCTCGGGTCCGGTCGCCGCGCTCGATCCGCTCATGGACCACCTCCGAGGGGCTCGAAGCGCGGCGATTGAGCGCCAAATGCTTCGGGTTCGACCGTCAATCTAACGCCCTCCGGGAGCGCCAGCAATGGGCCACGGGGGCCCGGAAGTCGCGAGCTGTCAAATGTAGTTCCCAAGCTCTGCATTTAGGATGTCCAGCAGGGCGGTCTGCGAACTCGGCGGATAGAAGTGGCCGCCGGGCAGGACGTGGGTCGCGGCGGGCGCCGACGACAGGCCCCGCCACTCGGCCAGGTGGCGCCACTTCAGCGTCGGGTCCTCGTCGCCCTTGATCAGGGTGAAGGGGATGTCCAGCGGCGGCTCGTCCGACCGGCGCAGCCGGCCCAGGATCTCGTAGTCGGCCAGCAGGGCCGGCAGGAAGGCCCTGAGCAGGTCGGGGTCCTCGAGCACCGCGGCAGGCGTGCCGCCGAAGCGCTTGAGCTGGGCGATGGCGTCGCTCTCGCTGAGCGGCTCGAACGCCGGCTCGTCCGGCGCGGCCAGCCGCGGCGGCCGGGCCGCGGAGAGGAACAGCCGCACCGGCGCCGCCAGCTCGCCGGTGCGGCGCACCCGGCAGGCCAGCCGGTGGGCGAGGGTGGCGCCCAGGCTGTGGCCGAACACCGCGTAGGGCCCGGGCAGGGCGCCTTCCAGCGCGCGGACCAGGCCGTCGAGCACGGCGTCGGCGTCGTGCAACAGCGGCTCCTCGCGCCGGTTCTCGCGCCCCGGCAGTTGCACGGCGACCAGCTCGACGTCGGCGCGCAGCCGCCCGACCCAGGGCCGGTAGCCATAGGCGCCGCCGCCCGCATGGTGGAAGCACAGCAGGCGCAGCGCCGCGCGGTCCCGCGGCGCCGGCGTCATCGTCCATTTGTCGAGGCCGTACTTCATTGTCCCGGAATTGATCCTAGATTTGGCGCTAGATTGGAAGAGCCGCGATCGCCGGTCGTCAACTTGACCGCGGGATGTTGACGCGCGCCGGATCCGCCCCTCATAGGGGCGCATGGACGCCGAGGGCATATCGCGCCTGTTCACCGCGCCGGTGTCGGCCTGCGTGGCGACGCCGCCGATGTATGACGCGCCGCTGTTCCCGGCGGAGGAAGCGGCGGTGGCGAAGGCGGTGGCCAGGCGCCGGCGAGAGTTCGCCGCCGGCCGGGCGTGCGCCCGCGCCGCGCTGGAGCGGCTGGGGGCGCAGGCCGGCGCCATTCCCCGCGGGCCGGACCGCGCCCCGGTCTGGCCGGGCGGCCATGTGGGCAGCATCGCCCACTGCGACGGCTTCTGCGCCGCGGTGGTCGCCCGACCGGGCACGGCCCGGAGCCTCGGTCTCGACGCCGAAGCCGCCGCGCCGCTGGCGCCCGACATGGCTGCGCACGTCTGCCGGCCGGAGGAGCTGGCCCGGTTCGCTGCGCTGCCGGATCCAGTTGGGTCGAGCTGGCCCAAGCTGGCGTTCAGCGCCAAGGAGGCCTTCTACAAGTGCTATTTCCCCATCGCGCGGACCTATCTGGGTTTCGAGGATGTCTCGGTCTGGTTCTCGGACGACCGGTTCCGGATCGTCCTGGAGGCGCCCGGCAAGCCCATGGCGGCGGCCGCGGAGGCCTTCCAGGGGCTTTGGCGGGTGGACGACCGCCGCGTCTACGCCGGCGTCACCCTGCCGCCGCTCTGAGGGCGCGCGGCCGCCGGGCGGCGTGCTATCGGTGTCCCACGTCATCGCATGGGAGTGCGCCGCTTCGCCGGAACATCGGGTCTTCTTCGCCCTGCAGCCTGACGCCGAGGCGGCCGAGGCCATGGTCCGCCTGGCGGCGGACCTGCGCCAGCGGCATGGGCTGAAGGGCCGCCCGACGCCGGCGCCGCGCCTGCATCTGTCGTTGAACTTCGTGGGGACCTTCCGGGGCCCGCCCACCCGGGCGGTGATGGAAAAGGCCGCCTCGCTCGCCGACAAGGTGTCGGCCGCCCCCTTCAAGGTCACGCTGAACCAGGTTGAGAGCTGGAAGAGCGAGGTCCTGGTCCTGTTGGGCGACGAGGGGGTGATCGGCGCGGAGCTGCTGCACGCCGCGATCCACAAGGCCCTGATCACGGGCTCCATGGCGCCGCGGCGCGAGCCGCAGATGTGGCCGCATGTGAGCCTGCTCTGGGACAAGGGGCAGGTTCCGAAGACCTTTGTCGAACCGATCAGTTGGACGGCCAGCGAGTTTGTCCTGCTGGACAGCGTCTTTGGCGAGGGCCGGCACGAGGTCCTGGGCCGCTGGGCCTTGAAGGGCGGCTGAAGGTGGTCGCGCAAGGCTCGAGCCTTGGCGCTGGTCGCTTTCCAGGGCTATCTGGCGACGAAGAAACGCCGCCCCGCACCGCGATCCTGGACGAGCATGACGACGATCTATGGCATCAAGGCCTGTGACACGATGCAGAAGGCCCGCGCCTGGCTGGCCGACCGCCGCGTCGCCTACGATTTCCACGACTACAAGACCGCCGGGATCGACCGCGAGCGGCTGGAGCGTTGGGCCGGGCAGGTGGGCTGGGAGGTCCTGCTCAACCGCTCGGGCACGACCTTCCGCAAGCTGCCGGATGCGGACAAGGCCGACCTGACGCAGGCCAAGGCGATCGGCCTGATGCTGGCCCAGCCCTCGATGATCAAGCGCCCGGTGCTGGAGACCGACGGCGGGCTGCTGGTCGGCTTCAAGCCGGAGGTCTATGCCGCGACATTCGTCTAGTTGCGCCGGGCCGCCGGGGCCCTTAGGTTTCGCGCGTCGCCGGAGGCCAGAGCGCCCATGATTATCATTCGCCGTCTGAGGCCGTAGGCCGGCCGGGCGTCACGCCCGCCAGCGCCTGCTGACCGTCCGCCCGCGCCTGGCGCGGGGCGGGCTCTTCATTCGTACGGATGTCTTCATGCCCCATTCCAAAGACGCGCGCGCGGCTGCGCGCCAGCCTACGCCCTACGCCGACCTCAACGCGGTCCTCGCCTACCTCGTGGAGGGTGCGCGACGTCTGCTCGGCGACAACTTCGTCGGCGCCTATCTGCAGGGGTCCTTCGCGGTCGGCGACTTCACGGAGTTCAGCGACTGCGACTTCATCGTCGTCACCGCACGCGACCTCGGCCCGGAGGAATTGCCGCCTTTCCAGGCGCTCCACGCCGCCATCCACGAGCTGCCCCATGCCTATTGGCGCACCGGCCTCGAAGGATCGTACGCGCCGGTGTCGGTCCTTCGGCGCTGGAGCGAAACCCCGCGGGATCCGCCGGGCGAGCCGCGCGGACCGGGCTGGGCCGACCCGGGCCTGTCGGGCGCTCCGGCGAGGGCCTATCCGTTCTGGTATCTCGACCATGGCGCCAAGACCCTGGTGCGATCGGAGCACGACAACACCCAGGTCGTGCGCTGGTGCCTGCGGGAACGGGGCGTCGTGCTCGCCGGACCGCCGCCGCGGGCCCTGATCGATCCCGTGCCGCCGGCCGCGCTCAGAGCCGAGGTGCGCCGGACCATGGACCTTTGCCTGTCGCTCGGCCTCCAGCCGATGGACCGGGTCGCCTGGCAGGCGTTCTGGGTCGGCCTCTACTGCCGCATGCTGCATACGCTGGCCACCGGCGCTGTCTGGTCGAAGAAGGCCAGCATGACCTGGGCGCAAGGGGCGCTCGACCCGGCCTGGCGCGGGCTGATCGCCCGGGCCGCGGCGGTGCGGAAGGGGGACCTCGCCCAGTCCGGCGCGCCCGCGGACCCCGCCGACGTCGCCGCCACCCGGGCCTTCGCCGACTATGCGGTGGAGCATGCGGACCGGGCCGAACGCGCGCGGGAAATCCTCGAGCGGCGGCTCGCCGAGAAACGGGGAGGGATCGGCGGCGGTCAGGCGGGGCGCGCGGGCGGGCCTCCCGGCCGCGGGGGTCCGCTCGGCGCCAGCAAGTTCCACCCCAAGCCGATCCGGCCCGGCGGGCGGGGCCGGCGTGGATAGGGCGGACGCAAAGGTCTAAGCTTCCGCCTGCATCCGATCGCAGGGTCGGCGGCGACTAAGGGCAAAGGCGGCGTGGGAAGTCTTCCCGGCCGCCGAGGGTTCAAGGAGCTCAAGCTCATGGAAGACGTCTTCCGCAGCTACTGGTGGCTGCTGTTTCCGATCGGGGCCTTCGTGTTCGGGGCCTGGGACCGCTGGCTCGCCTACAAGCGCAGCCGCGACCATCTGGATCTGCTGCGGTCCTATGCCGAGAAGGGCAAGGAGCCGCCTCCGGAACTGGTGCGCGGCGTGGGCGGTGACCTGCCGGGCGAGGCGCCGGGCGGCTATCCGCCGGGCAGCTATCCCCCGGGCTATGGCTACGGCGGCTATTGGGGCGCCCCGCGCTACATGCGGCGCGCCTATCGCAACTACTACCGCTGGGGACCCTATTGGCAGTGGCGCAGCGTCTTCGTGACCGGCGCGATCGCCGCCGGCTTCTGGTGGGCGTCGGAGTGGTCCGACTGGCCGGGCACCTATGGGCCGTTCCGCCTGGTGGCGATCATCCTGACCATCGTGGCCGTGGGCAACCTGGTCTTCGCCCTGATGGCCTCCAGTTTTCGGGATAAATGAGCCCGGCGAGCCTCGACGAGGCGCTGGTCGCGGCCGCCCAGGGCGGCTCGACCGAGGCCTTCTCGCGGCTGGTGGAACGGCATCAGCAGGCGCTGCGCGCCTTCCTGCGCCGCGCCTGCGGCGACTGGGCCCAGGCCGACGACCTGGCCCAGGAGACCTTCCTGGCCGCTTGGTCGCGGATCGGCCGCCTGAAGGCCGGCGCCAGCGTCCGGGCCTGGCTCTGCGGCATAGGCTACAACAAGCATCTGACCTCGGTCCGGTCGGCCGGGCGCGAGCGCATCCGGGCGGGCGCCTACGAAGCCGACCGCGACCCGATCGTGGACGCCTCGGCGGAGGATAAGCTGGCCCTGGAACGGGCCATGGGAGAGCTGCCGGCGGAACAACGCGCCTGCGTCGCGCTTTGCCTGGCTGCCGATTTCAGCCACGCCGAGGCCGCCGAGGCGCTAGATATGCCGCTGGGGACCGTGAAGAGCCATGTATCGCGGGGCCGCGCGCGGCTCCTGCAAGCGTTGGGAGTGTGTGATGACGCAAGCTGATGAGCGCCTGAAGGCCCTGTTCGCCCAGGACGAGCCCGCACCGCGCGACCCGGCGTTCTCCACCGCGGTGATGGAGAAGGTCATGCGCCGCCGGTTCCAGGACGACGTGGCGCTGCTCTCGGGCGTAAGCGTGGTTGGCGGCGGCGTCTTCTGGCTGGTCTGGCCGACCCTGCAGCCGGCCCTGGTGGCGGTTTCGCAGGGATTGGCCCCGGCGCTGGGCGCGATCGCGCTCGCCATCTGCGCCATGATGATCCTGGGCGGGCGGCCGGCCTCGGCATTTGGCCTTGAATCATGACGAAGGTTTCACGCTACAATTTGCATCTGACCACGGCCGCCTAAGCCTCTTGCTCATCAGAGACGGGCTGAACCGGCCCGCTACGATCGAGACAAGGAGAGACTTGAATGGAAGCTGTGTTCATCGTCGCGATCATCTTCGGATCGATCGCCGCCGTTTGTATCGTCCCCTTCTGGCTGCGCTCGCAGGAACGCATCCGGGTGCAGGAAACCCTGCGCGCCGCCATCGAGAGCGGTCAGCCGATGCCGACCGAGATGATGGAAAGCGCCGCGCGCAACATCAACCTGCGGCCGGCCCCGTCGCCGGGTCGCGATCTGCGCACCGGCATCATCTGGCTGGGCGTCGGCCTGGGCTTCGTCGCCATGGGTGTCGCGCTTGGCTACGAGGAGCCGGAATCGACCATCCCGATGATCGCCTGCGCGGCGTTCCCGATCTTCATCGGCCTGGCGTTCATCGCGCTGAGCTTCATCAACCGGACCAAGAGCTGATCGCTGGCCTTAGCCGGGGGAAAAGCCCATGCCGGGCGCAAGACATTCACGGTTCGCCAGCCTGCACGACGTGGAGCTCTGCTCCTACGCCGCCACCGGGGAACGGCGCGCCTTCGGGGAGCTGGTGCGGCGTCACGGCTCGGCTGTACGCGGTGTCCTGCGCCGGATGGGAGCGCAGTCTTCGGAAGCCGACGACGTGGCCCAGGACGCCTTCCTGACCGCCTTCGAGCGCATCGCGGAATTCCGGGGGGAAGGGACGTTCGCCGCCTGGGTGAAGAAGATTGCGGCCAGGCTCTATCTGCGCAGGCTGCATCGCGATCGCAAACTGGGCGCGATGACCGCCGAGGCCATCGAGGACGAACCGGAGATTCCGCACGGCGACGCCGACGCGGCCATCGATCTGGAAGAGGCGCTGAAAGTGTTGAGTGCAGTGGAACGGCTATGCGTCACCATGTGCTTTGGAACGGGACTTTCCCACAGTGAAGCGGCGGAGGCCTTGAACCTGCCACTTGGAACGGTCAAATCCCATGTCAAACGTGGTCTGGAAAAACTCAGAACGCGACTGGCGCCGGAGGACGGCGTCGTTCTTGAAGGGAGGCGTGGCAATGGCTGAACTCGACTTCGAGCGGCGGCTTGAACGCCTCTTCGCGGAAGCGCCGGAATTGCCCGACGCCGGATTCTTCGCCGAGCGCGTGGAGCGCCGGCTCGACGCCGGCTGGACCGCCCGGCGCTGGCTGATCGGCGCCGCGGGCGTCGTGGGCGGCGTGATCGGCGCCAGCCAACTGATGCTGTCCAACGTCTTCGAGCGCGTCGAGACCGCCGGCGATTCCGCGCGCCTGCTCAGCACGAGCTTCACTCACGTTTCGGCGGGCGCCGACTGGGTGGCGGCGGTGTCGAACGGCGGCACGGTGGTCTGGGTCGCCGCCGGCCTGGCGGTGATCATGATGGGCTTCGTGCTGACCCGCGTGATCGGCGAGATCTGACGGCCTATTCCGCCGGCTCCAGGCTCTCCGCCCGGGCGACCACGCTCTCGACATAGGCGCGGCGCGCGTCGAAGTCCCTGGCGATGGTCTCGTCGGAATCCTGCAGCGCCTGCACGTCGGTCTCGGCGAACTGCAGGATGCCCATGGTCTCGTAGCCATTGCGGATGGTGTCGCCCCACAGGCCGATGTCCTTCACGATCGGCACGATGCGGGTGAACAGGCTCGAGCGGAACATCTGCATGAAGCCGGAATCGTACATGTGCGCGGCGCATTCGGCCGGATCGAGGCCCAGCGTCTTCCACACCTCGACGGCGTCGAAGCGGTCGCGCATCAGGTAGCAGGCCTCCAGCAGGAACTCCTCGCGCTCGTCACGCTCCTTCTGGGTGAGCTGCGGATAGTAGTCGCGCAGCGCCAGGCGGCCGAAGGCGACGTGGCGGCTTTCGTCCTGCATGACATAGGCGTTCACCGCCGCGGCCAGCGGGTTCTGGGCATGGTCGCGGATCTGCTGGAAGGCGGCCAGCGCCAGGCCTTCGATCACCACCTGCATGCCCAGGTAGGTCATGTCCCAGCGGCTGTCGCGCAGCACCTGGTCGATCAGCTCCTGCAGCGGCGGGGTCATGGGATAGGCGACGTTGAACTTGGCCAGCAGGCGCTTGTAGCTCTCGACGTGGCGCGCCTCGTCGATGGTCTGGGTCGCGGCGTAGAACTTGGAATCGGCGTCGGGCACCTGGGTGACGATCTTGGCGGCGCAGATCAGCGCGCCCTGTTCGCCCTGCATGAACTGGCTGATCTGCCAGCCCTGGAAGTGGCGGCGGACCTGGGCCTTCTCCTTGCGGCCCATGGCCTCGTAGCGGGCCATGCCGGCGATCGGCAGCATCTCCTCGGGCAGTTGCTCGGGGTTGTCCTCGTCGAGCTCCTGGCTCCAGTCGATGCGGGTTTCGGCGTTCCACTGCATCTCGACGCCCTTGCGGTAGAGGTGGATCATCGCCTCGCGGCCGTCGTCGTAGTCCCAGTTGAAGCTGGCGTCGAAATTCTGCGGCACGGTCCAGTTCGATCCTTGGGGATCGATTGCGTAGAGGTCCTTGATCGCGGGCATTGGCGAGATCCTGTGGTTTCCCGGGCCCCTCTCTGGCGGAGGCTCCGCCATAGCTATACACCCGCTTCGCCGCGGACGGATGTCCCGAGGCCCGAATCCCTATCGGTTGGCGAGCGTTGCGGCGCGGAGCGGGGCGCTATAGGTTCCCGGCCTCTGAAACGCGGCGCCAAATTCTGTCCGGAGTCCCCGATTGACCGATCTGTTTGAAGAGGTCGAGGAGCAGCTTCGCTCCGACCGCTACCGGGCGCTTGCGCGCAAGGGCGCGCCCTGGGTGCTCGCGATCGCGGCTGCCGCTCTGGTCGTCGCCCTCGGCGTCTGGGGCTGGCAGCAATACCAGCTGCAGACCACCAGCAAGGCGTCCGAGCAGTATTCCGCCGCCTTGACCGCGCTCGGCCAGGGCGATCAGGCCAAGGCCGTCCAGCTTTGGGGCGAGGTCGCGAAGTCGCCGTCCAAGGCCTACAGGTCGCTGGCGCTGATGCAACTCGGCGGCGCGAAGCTGTCCTCCGGCAAGCCCGAGGATGTCAAAGCGGCCGTCGCCCTGTTCGACCAGGCCGCCGCGGCCGCGCCCGACGATGTCGTGGGCGACGCCGCGCGCCTCAAATCCGCCTTCGCGATCCTCGACACCGCTCCTTTCTCGGAAGTGGAGGGGCGATTGGCGCCGCTGATGAAAGACGGTCACCCCTATCGCGTGCAGGCGCGAGAGGCGCTGGCCTTCGCCAAGCTGATGAAGGGCGACGCCGCCGGCGCGCGCTCCGACTTCGTGGTGATCACCGGCACCCTCGGCGCGCCCGAAGGCGCGCGCCAGCGGGCGCGCGCGGCCATGGACCTGATCGACACCGGTTCGGCCAAGTCCCTGGCGGCCGCGGTCAAGGCCGCCCAGAGCCTCCCGCCGCCGATGCTGGTGGGGCCGGGCGGCGTGCCGATGGGCCTGGCGCCGCCGTCGCAGGACCAGGGCGCGCAAGACCAGGCGACCGCCCCGCAATGACGCCTCGCGCCAAGAGCCTACTCGCCGTCCTGATGATCGCTGCGCTCGGCGCGGGCGGTTGCTCGACCATCAGCAGGATCAACCCGTTCCACGGCAAGGAGACGAAGGAGGTCGCCACCGAGGGCGACCGCATCTCGATCATCTCCGCCGACCAGAAGCTGGAGCCCGCCGAGGCCCTGAAGGGCGTCGACTTCGCCCTGCCGCCGCCCGAGGCCGTCGCCGAGTGGCCGCTTCCGGGCGGCACGCCCGAGCAGTCGATGGGCAACGTCACCGCCGGCTCCAATCTCACCATCGCCTGGCGCAAGGGCATCGGCGCCGGTTCGAAGGGCGGAGAACTGATCACGGCCCCGCCGGTCGCCGCGGCGGGCAAGGTCTTCACCATGGACGGCGAGGCCACGGTCGAGGCGCATGACGCCCAGACCGGCGCGCTCGTCTGGCGCATCAACATGCGGCCGAACGACAACAAGCGCGACCGCGAGGGCTTCGGCGGCGGCCTGGCCTACGGCGGCGGCAAGCTCTACATGACCTCCGGCTTCCGGCTGGTGGCCCAGCTCGACGCCGCGAGCGGCCGCGTCGGCTGGCGCGCCCGCACGGAGCAGCCGATCCACGGCTCGCCGACCGTGTTCGGCGGCCGGGTGATGGCCGTTGCGCTGGACAACACGCTGCTGACCTTCGACGCGGCGACCGGCGCGCCGGGCTGGACCTATCAGGGGCTGTCGGAATCGGCGCGGATTCTCGCCTCGTCGAGCCCGGCGATCACCGGCGACACGGTGGTGGCCGCCTTCGGTTCGGGCGAGCTGGTGGCGCTGCGCGCCGCCAACGGCAACGACTTGTGGAACAACGCGCTCTCCCGCGCCAGCCGCACCAGCGCGCTGTCGGAGATCCGCGACATCGCCGGGCGCCCGGTGATCTACCAGGGCGACGTCTTCGCGGTCAGCCACTCCGGCGTCTTCGCCGCCACCGACCTGCGCACCGGCCAGGCCCGCTGGAGCCTGCCGGTGGTCGGCATCACCTCGCCCCTGCCGGCGGGGGATGTGGTCTATGTGGTGGCCGTGGACGGCAAGCTGATCTGCGCCTCGCGCGAGAGCGGCCAGATCTACTGGGTCCACGACATGAACGAAGGCTACGTGCCCAAGAAGAAGGGCGGCCTGTGGGGCATCGGGGCGCACACCATTCCCAAGCCGCTCTGGTCGAACCCGATCCTGTCGAACAGCCGCCTGATCATGGTCTCGTCCGCCGGCCAGCTCGCCGCGGTCAACGCCAAGACCGGCGCGGTCGAGCGCAAGGTCGAGCTGGGCGCGCCGGCGCTGATCGGTCCGATCGCCGCGGGCGCGATGATCTATGTGGTCACCGACAACGGCCAGCTGATCGCATTGCGCTGATCATTTCGTCTATGCTGACGCCATGGCGCTGAAACTTGCGATCGTCGGGCGTCCCAACGTGGGCAAGTCCACGCTGTTCAACCGGCTGGCGGGCAGGAAGCTCGCCATCGTCGACGACCAGCCCGGGGTGACCCGCGACCGCCGGTTCGGCACCGGCCGCATCGGCGACCTGGACCTGGAGCTGATCGACACCGCCGGCTTCGAGGACGTCACCGACGACAGCCTCGAGGCGCGCATGCGCACCCAGACGGAACTGGCGATCGACGAAGCCGACGTGGCGCTGTTCGTCATCGACAGCCGCGACGGCGTCACGCCGATGGACGAGGTGTTCGCCGAGATTCTGCGGCGGCGCGACATGCCGGTGGTCCTGGCCGCCAACAAGGCCGAGGGTCGGGCCGGCGACCAGGGGATCCTGGAGGCCTTCGGCCTGGGACTGGGCGAGCCGGTGCCGATCTCGGCGGAACACGGCGAAGGGATGGCCGACCTCTACGCCGCCCTCATCGCGGTGGCGCCCGATCAGAGCGACCACCAGGACGAGGATGGCGACAAGGCGGTGAAGATCGCCATCGTCGGGCGGCCCAACGCGGGCAAGTCGACCCTGGTCAACAAGCTGATCGGCGAGGACCGGATGCTGACCGGCCCGGAGGCCGGGATCACCCGCGACGCGATCCCCGTGGACTGGACCTGGGGCGACAAGGCCGTCCGCCTGGTCGACACCGCCGGCCTGCGGCGCAAGGCCAAGGTGCAGGAGAAGCTGGAGAAGCTCTCCACCCATGACTCCATCCGCGCCATCACCTTCGCCGAGATCGTCATCCTGGTGATGGACGCCACCCACCCCTTCGAGATCCAGGACCTGCAGATCGCCGACCTGGTGGAGCGCGAGGGCCGCGGACTGGTCTTCGTGCTGGCCAAGTGGGACCTCGTCGAGGATCAGCAGGCCACCCTGGCCCACATCGTCGACGAGGCGCAGCGCCAGCTGCCGCAGGTGCGCGGCGCGCCGATCGTCGCGCTCTCGGCCGAGACCGGTCGCGGCCTCGACAGGCTGATGCCCGCGGTGTTCAAGACCCACGCCGACTGGTCGACGAAGGTGAAGACCCGCGACCTCAACGACTGGCTGCGCATGGCCACCGAGCGTCATCCGCCGCCAGCGGTCGGGGGCCGGCGGATCAAGCCGAAGTACATGGCCCAGACCAAGTCGCGGCCGCCGACCTTCGTGCTGTTCGCCAGTCGCGCCGACCAGCTGCCCGAAAGCTATCGGCGTTATCTGATCAATTCGATCCGGGAGAGCTTCGACCTGCCGGGCGTGCCGATCCGCGTCACCGTGAAGTCGAACAAGAACCCCTACGCCGAGGGCGAGGAGAAGGCCGGCCAGGGCTCGGCGCGGGCCCCCTTCGGAGAGGGGCTGCCGACCACGGGCCTGAAGGCCAAGACCCGCATCGCGGCCTCGGCCAAGGCGAAGGCCGGCGCGACGGGCAAGCCCAAGCCCTACGGCAAGGCCAAGCCGCAAGGGCCGAAGGCCAAGCCCGGCAACCCGCGCGGCCGCGCCGCCAAGCTGCTGCGCCCCGGCGTCAAGCCGAAGCGAGCGTCCCGGCCGCCTTCCAGCGGTCGAAGACCACGTTAGCGTTCGGCAGGCCCAGGTCGGCCTGCGCCAGCTCCACGACCAGCGGGCCGATCTCCGAGGGGTCGGTGACGGTCTCCGGATCCTCGCCCGGCATGGCTTCGGCCCGCATCTTCGTGCGCATGGTGTTGGGGTCGAGCAGGACGGCGCGGACTTGCGTCTGCTCCAGTTCGTCGGCCCAGGTGCGCACCATGTGCTCCAGCCCGGCCTTGGTGATCCCGTAGGGACCCCAGAAGGCCTTGGGCCGGGCGACGCGGCCGGTGGTCAGGAAGATCGCCCGCCCGGCGCCTGCGGCGCGCAGCAGGGGCTCCGTGGTGCGGATCAGGCGATATGAGGCCGTCAGGTTGACCGCGACCACCCGGTCCCAGTGTTTGGGCTCGATATGGGCGACCGGCGTCATGGGCCCCAGGATGGCGGCGGCGTGGACGAGGATGTCGAGCCGCCCGAACCGCTGGTGCAGGGCAAGACCGAGCTGGTCGAGGCCGTCGCCCTCGGCGATGTCCATGGGGACCAGGGTTGCGGGCTCGCCCGTCGCGGCGCGGATCTCGTCGTCGAGCTCGGTCAGGCCGCCTTCGGTGCGCGCGACGGCGACGACATGGGCGCCGGCCTTGGCCAGCGCCAGCGCGCAGGCCCGGCCGATGCCGCGGCTCGCGCCGGTGACGAGGGCGATCTTCTCTGAAAGCGGGAGATTTGCGCCATATTGCAATTGGTCGGACATGGCGGGCTCTCTAGATTGGAATCGCGCCCGGTTGAAGGGCTGACGTTCCGCAGGGATCGCCGCGGCGCCCGTCTCCGCCGCCCGTGAAGGGAGGGACCCGCCGATGCTCGACCGGATCGCCGAGGGGCGCACCGATCTCGTCTACGACTGGGTGGAGGCCGGCGGATCGCCAACGGCGCAGACCGGCGGGACGGGCCTCGCGAACTGGTGCGCCTACTACGGCGACGTCAGCGGCCTGAAATACCTCCTGACCCGGGGGGAAGTGCTGACGGCGCTGGGCCCCGATCTGGGTCTGCGCGGGGCCGCGTTCCACGGCCACTGGCGGCTGGTCGAATTCCTCCTCGAACGCGGCGCCGATCCCGACGCGGCCGACCCCGAGACCCAGGAGACCCCGCTGCACCTGGCCCTGTGCAAGCGTGAAAGCTACACCCACGAGCAGGTCGTCCGGGTGCTGCTGGCGTTCGGGGCGGCGCCGAACGCGGTGACGCGGCCGGGCGTCGAGACCGGCTGCTTCATGCGCGACGCCCGGACCCGCGGCGAAACCCCGCTGCATCGCGCGGCGGCCTTCGGGACCACTGCGGCGATCAAGCTGCTGCTGGCGGCGGGCGCCGACCTGCAGGCGAAGGATGCGGTGGGCGACACGCCGCTGTCGTGGGCCAGCTGGGCGCTCCGCGGGACCGAGGCCCTCAGGCTGCTGTGCTACGGCCCGCATCAGGTCCGCGAAGGCCGCCTCAGCATGGAGGCCTATCTGATCGGCCGTCCCCTGGGCGAACGCGCCGCCGGTCCCGGCGCCGCCTAGGCCTGGCCGGCGATCCTCGGCGCCCCATCCGCGCCGGGTTCGCCGCGCGCGGCGTATCGCTGGGCGATCACCGCGCAGGCCATCAGTTGGATCTGGTGGAACAGCATCAGCGGCAGGAGCGCCAGGCCGGCGGTCGCGGCGGGGAACAGGACGCCCGCCATGGGCACGCCGCTCGCCAGGCTCTTCTTCGAGCCGCAGAACACGATGGCGATCTCGTCGGGCTTGGCGAAGCCGAACGCGCGCGCGGTGAAGAAGGTGGCCGTCAGCACCACGCCCAGGATCGCCGAGCAGAGGATCAGGAGCCGCGCCAGGTCCAGCGCGCCGATCCGCGACCAGACGCCTTCGACCACGGCGCTGGAGAAGGCGGTGTAGACCACCAGCAGGATCGAGCCGCGGTCGACGATCTGGACCAGCCGGGCATGGGCCGCGACCCAGCCGCCGATCCAGCGGCGCAGGAGCTGACCGGCCAGGAAGGGGGCCAGCAGCTGCAGCACGATCGCCCAGGCCGACCCCGCGGAGATCGCGCCCTTGGCGTGCAGCAGCAGGCCCACCAGGATCGGAGTGATCACGATGCCCAGCAGGTTGGAGGCCGACGCCGCGGCCACGGCGGCCGCCACATTGCCCCGCGCGATCACCGTGAAACCGATGGAGGACTGGATGGTCGAGGGCAGGCAGCCCAGGAAGACGATCCCGCCGGCCAGCGCCGGCGGGGTGATCCAGGCCGGCAGCGCCGCAACGCCCAGGCAGAGCAGGGGGAAGAGGCCGAAGGTCGCCAAGAGCACCACCAGGTGCAGCCGCCAATGGGTCAGGCCGCCGATCACCGCCTCGCGGGAGAGCCGGGCTCCGTGCAGGAAGAACACCACGCCGATGGCGATCTTGGTGGCCCAGCCGAACCCGACCGCGGCCTCACCCCGCGCCGGCAGGAAGGAGGCCGCGGCCACCATCGAGATGATCAGCAGGAGATATTTGTCGACCTTCAGGCGGCTGAGGAGGCCGCCAGGCCTGGTCGGTTCGTTCGACGTCGGGCTGGGCACGCGGACTAGAGACCTCCCCCGCGCCGGCGGGGGAGGGGGACCGCGAAGCGGTGGAGGGGGCGCTGCCGCTCGCGCCGTAGGTCCGCAGCGCCCCCTCCGTCTCGCCGCTCTTCGGCGGCGATCCACCTCCCCCGCACGCTGCCGCTACGGGGGAGGTTCCTGGTCGCCGAGCCCGCGTCGGGGCTCACGCGTCGACCAGGAAGGACAGTTGGCGCTCGGAGAGTTCGTTGCGCCCCTCGGCGATCTCCCGGTCGAGCAGGCGCGTGGGGTAGTCGCCGGTGAAATAGTGGTCGGTGAACTGCGGGCAGGCGGGATCGCGCGGCGCCGCGTCCATCGCCCAGTAGAGGCCGTCGACCGAGAGGTAGCCCATGGAGTCGACCCCCAGGATCTTGGCGATCTCGTCCACGCTGTGGTTGGCGGCCAGCAGCTTGTCGCGATCGGGCATGTCGATGCCGTAGTAGTCGGGCCACATGATCGGCGGCGAGGCCGAGCGCAGGTGCACCTCCGCGGCGCCCGCTTCGCGCACCATCCGCACCACCCGGATGGAATTGGTGCCGCGCACGATGGAGTCGTCCACCAGGATCACCCGCTTGCCGGCCAGCACGGCGCGGTTCGGCGACAGCTTCATCCGCACGCTGGATTCGCGCGTCGCCTGGGTCGGCTGGATGAAGGAGCGCCCCACATAGTGGTTGCGGATGATGCCCATCTCGAAGGGCAGGCCGGCCTCCTGGGCGAAGCCCAGCGCCGCCGGCACGCCCGAGTCGGGCACCGGCACCACGACGTCGGCCTCGACCAGGCTCTCCTGAGCCAGGCGCCGGCCCATGCGCTTGCGCACGTCATAGACCGAGCGGCCGTTCACCACCGAATCCGGGCGGGCGAAATAGACGTATTCGAAGATGCAGGGCCGCGCCTGCAGGGCCGGGAAGGGCTTGAGGCTCCGCACGCCGTGGGCGTCGATCACCACCATCTCGCCGTGCTCGATGTCGCGGACGAACCGGGCGCCGATGATGTCCAGCGCACAGGTCTCCGAGGCCAGCACCGCCTTGCCGTCCAGGTCGCCCAGGACCAGCGGGCGGATGCCCAGCGGATCGCGCACGCCGATCAGCTTCTTGTTGGTCAGGGCCACCAGCGCGTAGCCGCCCTCGATCTGCGACAGGGCGTCGATGAAGCGGTCCACGAAGCGCGCCTTCCGCGACCGGGCGATCAGGTGGAGGATGACCTCGCTGTCCGACGTCGACTGGAAGATCACGCCGTTGGAGACCAGCTGGTCGCGAAGCGTCAGGAAATTGGTCAGGTTGCCGTTGTGGGCGAGCGCCACGCCGCCCGCCTCCATGTCGGCGAACATCGGCTGGACGTTGCGGATGAACGAGCCGCCGGAGGTGGAGTAGCGGGTGTGGCCGATGGCGAAGCGGCCCGGCAGGCGGTCGGTCAGGTCGGCGCCCCCGAAGGCCTCGCCCACGTGGCCCATGTGCCGTTCGGTGTGGAAGCGCTGGCCGTCGAAGCAGGCGATGCCGCAGGCCTCCTGGCCGCGATGCTGCAGGGCGTGCAGCCCCACCGCCGTCAGCCCGGCCGCCTCGGCGGTGTCGAAGACGCCGAAGACGCCGCATTCCAGCCGGGGCGAATCGTCGAGCGGGTCCCGATAGGGGGGCGACTGCCGCTCGTCAGCGCTCATCGGGATTTCTCCACCAGGTCTTCGATCTCGCTGCGTTGCCGCGCGTCGTAGCCTTCTGACTTCAATCTGTCATCTATGGTGTCGCGGGATACGCCATTGAGCGCGCGGTCGAGCGCCGGATTGATCCGGCCCGCCAGGTTCGCGCCCTTGGGGGCCAGCTTCAGCTCCAGCTCGCCCAGGTCCTGGGCCAGGGGCCATGTCGTCGCCTCCACGATCCAATGGGGCTGCAGGTCCCTGGGCGTCGTGGCGTTGAACAGCAGGTTGAGCGCGCCCAGCACGACGAGGCCCCGCGCGAGACCGATCGCCAGGCCGACGCTGCGGTCGAGGGTCCCGAGGAAGCGGGTCTGCCGAACCTGATGGGCGATGGCGCCGCCGATCGACCGTAACAGGCCGAACACCACCACGAAGACCACGACCAGCGCCGCCGTGGTCGCCAGCCAGCTGAGGTGGATGAGTTTGTGAGCGATCGGCGCGGTCACCGGCAGTCCGAAGATCGCTGCGGCGCCGCCGGCGATCAGGGCGACTGACGAGACGATCTCCAGCACCGCGCCGCGGAAGAAGCCGAGCGCCGCCGAGATCGCCAGCAGGCCCAGGACGATCAGGTCGAACTGGGTGAGGCCTAATCCCATGCGGCCTCCCCGATGCGCCTGACTGCGTCGGCCAGCCGGCTGACGCCGGTGACCGCCATGGCCGAGCCCCCGTCCATGTCGGCGGGACCCAGCGCGCGGCGGAAGCCCAGCTTGGCGGCCTCCTTCAGGCGGGAGTCCATGCGGCTGACCGAGCGCACCTCGCCCGACAGGCTGATCTCGCCGAACACCACGCAATCCTGCGGCAGGGCCTGGTCGAGGCCTGAGGAGGCCAGGGCCGCCGCCGCCGCCAGGTCGGCCGCTGGCTCGGTGATGCGCAGGCCGCCGGCCACGTTCAGATAGACGTCGCGATCGCCGAAGGAGAGGCCGCAGCGGGCCTCCAGCACCGCCAGCACCATGGCGAGGCGGCCGCTGTCCCAACCCACCACCGCACGCCGCGGGGTGCCGTAGGCCGAGGGCGCCACCAGAGCCTGGAACTCCACGAGCACCGGCCGGGAGCCCTCTATGCCGGCGAAGACCGCCGCGCCCGCCGCCCGTTCTCCCGAGGTGTTGAGGAACAGGGCCGACGGGTTCTTCACCTCCGCCAGGCCCGCATCGCCCATCTCGAAGACGCCGATCTCGTCCGTGGCCCCGAAGCGGTTCTTGGCGCCGCGCAGGATGCGGAAGGGATAGCCGCGTTCGCCCTCGAAGGAGAGCACCGCGTCGACCATGTGCTCGATCACCCGGGGGCCGGCGATGGTCCCTTCCTTGGTGACGTGGCCCACCAGCACGATGGCGACCCCGCGCGACTTGGCCAGGCGCACCAGCTCGCCCGCCGCGGCGCGGACCTGGGTCACCGAGCCGGGCCCCGCCTCGTGCGCATCGCTCCAAAGGGTCTGGATCGAGTCGATGACGACGAAATCGAAGGCCTCGCGCTTCAGGCCGTCGGTGATGGCGCGTAGCGAGGTCTCAGCGGCCAGCTTCACGGGCGCGTCGCCCAGGCCCATGCGCTGCGCGCGGCTGCGGACCTGCTCGACGGCCTCCTCGCCGGAGATGTAGGCGCAGCGGGCGCCGCGCCGGGCCGCCTCGGCGGCGACCTGCAGCAGCAGAGTGGACTTGCCGACGCCCGGATCGCCGCCCAGCAGGATCGCCGAGCCTGGCACCACGCCGCCGCCGCAGACCCGGTCGAACTCGTCGACGCCGGTGGAGATGCGCGGCGGGGCAGGGGCCTCGTCCTGCAGGCCTTCGAAGGCGAGGCCGCGGATCTTGCTGGCCTTCGAGGGGGCCATGGCGCCGGGCGGCCGGGCCTGCAGCTCCTCCACCAGGGTGTTCCACGCGCCGCAGGCCGGGCATTGGCCCGCCCACTTGGTCTGGACGGCCCCGCAGGACTGACAGGCATAGACGGCGCCGTCGCGGGCCATGGCGGGTGGGGAGCTCCTGATTCGGTGTACGGCCCAGTCTAGCCGAGCGGGGCCGCCGGCGCCCGTGCGCGCGCTTGCCGCAGCGCCGGGTTCAGCTACCCTCTCAGGTGGGCAGGCTGGGAGAGGGTTGCAATGAGCGGCGTCGAACCGGAATCGCCGGCGCATAGCCTGGTCGGGCGCGCGCTGAGCCTGCTGCTGCATCCGCAGGAGACCTGGGAGGTCATCGAGGCGGAGCCGGCGACGATCGAGGGCCTTTACCGAGGCTGGGTCCTGCCGCTGGCGGCGATCCCGGCGGTCGGCCGGATGGTCGGCCTGCTGTCCTTCGGCGGCATCCAGATCTTCGGCGTCCGCTATCAGCCCGGCTTCGTGTCGATCATCGGCGACGCGATCGCCACCTACGCGCTCACGCTGATCTCGGTCTATGTGCTGGCCCTGGTGATCGAGCAGTTCGCGCCGCAGTTCGGCGGCGAGCGCAGCCGCATCCAGGCCTTCAAGGTCGCCGCCTATTCGGGCACGGCGGCCTGGCTCGCAGGCGTCTTCATGGTGCTGCCGGCCATCGGCGGCCTCTTTGCCCTGCTGGGCGCGCTCTACAGCCTCTACCTGCTCTATATGGCGCTGCCCAAGCTGATGCGCTGCAACCCCAACCTGACGCTGAACTACTTCGCGCTCACGCTGGTGGCCATCTGCATCATGGCGCTGATCATCGGCTCGGTGGCCGGACGGGTGACCAACTTCGGCGGCCCCATCCGGATCGGCTAGGCCTCGCCCAAGTAGACCCGATCGGCCCGGCGGCTCAGCCGGACCAGGATCTCGTGCGCCACGGTGCCGCCGGCGGCGGCCAGGTCGTCGACCTGGGCGTTCGGGCCCAGCAGCTCGACCATATCGCCCACGGCGGCCTCGGCCTCGCCGAGTTCGATCATCAGGACGTCCATGTTGACGATCAGCAGCTTGCGGGGCGCGCCGGCGAACCAGGCCCGTCCGCCGTCATGGGCCGCCCGGATCACGCCGTCCGCATAGCCGGCGGCCACCACCGCGGCCCGCAGGGGCTCCGCTATGCGCACGCTCTCGCCATAGCCCACCACCTCGCCGGCCTGCAGGTGGCGGATGTCGAGGATCGGCGCGGTCAGCGTGGCGACGGCGCGCAGCCGCGCGTCCGGGCGCGCCAGGGGACCGCCGCCGAACAGGCTCACGCCGGGGCGCACCACGTCGAAGCGATAGTCCGCGCCGAGGAAGACGCCCGGCGAGGCCGACAGGCTGGCGCGCGCCTGCGGAAACAGTGACCGGACTTCAAGAAACTTCGCCAACTGGCTGGCGTTGCGTGGATTATCCGGTTCGAAGGCCGATCCCAGGTGGCTCATGACCAGGCCGATCTCGAGGCCGCGCAGGCGGTCGAGGGACTGCGCCACCGCCCGCGCTTCCTGCGCCGGCAGCCCCTGGCGGTTCATGCCGGTGTCGATGTGCAGCGCCACGGCGAGCGGCCGGCCGCGGCGGGTGGCGTGGGCGCTGGCGGCGGCGATCTGCGGCAGGCTGCAGAGCACGGGGGTCAGTTGCGCCGCCTCGAGCCGGGCGGCGGTGTGCTCGGTCATGCCGTCGAGGATGTAGACGGCGGCGGGGCGTTCGGGGCCCAGGTGCGCGCGCAAGGCCTCGCCCTCCGCCGGACGCGCCACGAAGAAGCTCCGCGCCCCCTCGGCCCACAGCCGCCGGGTCACCGGACCGGCGCCCAGGCCATAGGCGTCGGACTTCAGCACCGGCGCCACCTCCGCGCCCGGCGCATGGGCGCGCAGCACCGCGTGATTGTGGGCCAGCGCGTCGAGGTCGATCGTCAACCGCGCGGCGGCGGCCAGCTCCGGCATCTGGGCGTCAGTGCGGGTCGTAGCGGCTGTGGTCGCGGGCGAGGTTGCCGAACTTGGTCAGGTCCTCGTTGTAGGAGAGCTTCACATTGCCGATCGGGCCGTGCCGCTGCTTGCCGATGATGATCTCGGCCAGGCCGCGCACCTGGTCCATCTGCTCCTGCCACTTGAAGTGCTCTTCGGTGCCTTCGCGCGGCTCCAGGCGGCTCAGGTAATAGGCCTCGCGGTAGATGAACATCACCATGTCGGCGTCCTGCTCGATGGAGCCGGATTCCCGCAGGTCGGAAAGCTGGGGCTTCTTGTCCTCCCGGTTCTCCACCTGGCGGGAGAGCTGGGCCAGCGCGATCACCGGGATCGACAGCTCCTTGGCGAGCGACTTCAGGCTCTGGGTGATCATCGAGACTTCCTGCACCCGGTTGTCGTTCCGGTTCATGCCTTCGCCGCCGGTGATCAGCTGCAGGTAGTCGACGATCAGCAGGTCGAGGCCGACCATCCGCTTCAGCCGCCGCGCGCGGGCCGCGAGCTTGGCCATCGAGATGCCGCCGGTGGCGTCGATGTAGAGCGGGGCCTCCTGGATTTCGAGCGCGGCGTCGCGCACCCGTCCGAACTCCGAGGCGTCGATCTCGCCCTTGCGCAGCCGGTCGCCGGAGACGCCGGAGGCCTCGGCCAGCAGGCGCATGGCCAGCTGCTCGGCGGCCATTTCCAGCGAGAAGAACGCCACGACGCCGCCGCGGACCGTCTTCTTCGAGCCGTCGGGCTGCGGCTCCCAGGCGTAGTTGCGCGCCACGTCGAAGGCGATGTTGCAGGCCAGCGACGACTTTCCCATCGACGGCCGCGCGGCCAGGATCACCAGGTCGGAGGGGTGCAGGCCGCCGATCTTGGAATCGAGGTCGATCAGGCCCGTCGAGAGGCCGGCCAGGCCCCCGTCGCGGCTGTGAGCCTCGGCGGCCATGGTCACCGCCCCGTGCAGGGCGTCGGCGAAGGTCACGAAGCCCTGGGAGACGCCGCCGGTCTCCGCCAGGGCGTAGAGCTGCTGTTCGGCGGCCTCGATCTGGTCGCGGGCGGAAATCTCGGCGTCGCCCTGGGCCGCGACATTGGCGATGTCGCCGCCGATGCGGATCAGGTCGCGGCGCAGGGCGAGGTCGTAGATGGCGCGCGCATAGTCCGGCGCGTTGGCGGCGGGCGGGGCGCGGTCCACCAGGTCCGCCAGATAGCGCACGCCGCCCAGCTCCTCGAAGCCCACGTCGCGGGCGAACTGCTCGGCCAGCAGGATCGGCTCGGCGAGCTGGCCCTTGCGGATGTGGCTTTCGACGGCCGCGAACAGGCGCTGGTGGAACGGCTCGAAGAAGTGGCGGGCCTGCAGGTAGTCGCCGATCCGTTCGAAGGCGGCGTTGTCGTAGAGCAGCGCGCCCAGCAGCGCCTGCTCGGCCTCGACATTGGCCGGTGCGTGCGGGATGGCGACGTCATTGGACACGGGACGCAGGTCGAGAGCGGGAACGAGGGCCATGGGTTATCGATAGCCTAACGGCCGCCCCGGGATCACCGGGACATCATGTCCCGTCCACACAATAGAGTGAGGCTGTGGACAGCTTGGCCGTTTCACGCCGCCCATGGAAAAGGCGGGCCGGTGATCCGGCCCGCCTGGTTCCACCTTGCCGTGCGGTGAAGTGCTAGATCACCACTGGACGCTGACCCGGCCGTAGACGAACCGGCCGTTGAAGCCGAACGGCGAGAACGAGGTGAAGGGCGCCGCACCCGTGGTGTTCAGGCCGACCGGGATCTGCCGCGGATAGGCGTCGAACAGGTTGTCCGCGCCGAGCGCCAGGGTGACGTCGTGGGGCAGGGAATAGCGGCCTTCGAGGTCCCAGACGCTGCGCTTGCCGGTGTGGATGTCCAGGCTGCCGTCGGCGGCTGTGCCGGGCGACAGGACATCGCCGTAGAAGGTCGAGCGCAGCGTCGCGCCCCAGTCGCCCTTCTGCCATTCGCTCTGCAGGACGACCTTGTAGGGCGGCGTGCCCTCCTCGAAGCGCTTGACCGCCTGGCGCGCGAACAGCGAGACCGGCGTCGGCAGGATCGACGGCGCGGTGGCCGGCGTGCGGGTGACCCGGAAGTCGTTGGTGTTGACCGACGCCGTGAGGTCGAAGTCGCCGAACGCGTCGGTGGGCAGCCGGTAGTCGAGGCTGTAGTCGACACCCTTGGTGCTGGTGTCGACCCCGTTCAGGAAGAAGCGGGCGGCCGAGGCGCCGAACGGCTGCAGGAGGTTGAAGATCGTCAGCGCGTTGGAGCCGGGGGCCCCGGTGGCGCTGCCCGTGAGGGTCTCCGACAGCACGATCTTGTTGTCCACGTCGATCCGGTAGGCGTCGATCGTCAGCTCCAGGTGGCCCTGGTGGAAGACGGTGCCGATCGAATAGTTCTTCGACTTCTCCGGCTGCAGCGGCTGGCCGCCCAGCGCCTTGCCGATCGGGCTGACCGACGGGAAGGTGCCGGTGTCGAAGGGGACGCCGTTGATGAACAGGATCGCCGTCGAGGTGAAGTACTGCTGCTGCAGGCTAGGCGCCCGGAAGCCGCTTTCCGCCGAGCCGCGGAAGGCCCAGGACGGGGTGACGTCGATGCGGCCGGAGACCTTGCCGGAGGTGTTGTCGCCGAAGTCGGAATAGTGCTCCTGGCGCACCGCCGCCGAGCCGGTGAACCAGCTGGTCAGCTTGCCCTCGAGCGCCAGATAGGCGCCCACGTTGGTGCGGCTCTTGTCGATCACGTTCTCAGGCGTGAAGCCCGAGAAGCCGCGCGAGCCCAGCGCCAGGGTGGGCGCCACCGTGCCGCGCTGGTAGGAGCCCGGCTCGCCCGCGCCGATCTTGAACCGCTCGTCGCGCGCCTCCAGGCCGAAGGCCACGTTCAGCGGGCCGGCCAGGCCGATCTCGAAGTCGCGGTTGAAGTCGGCGTTGCCCACGGTCTGGTCGTAGGTCATCTGGCCTGCGTAGAACGAATGCGGCGAGGTCGGGCCGAGCGACGGGTTCAAGGTGTGCTCCACCCCGTACTTCAGGTTGTTCCAGCCGTAGTCGACGCTGAAGGCCGACTTCCAGCCGGCCAGCTCGCCCTTCAGCGCTCCGCCGAGGCTGTAGTCGTCGGAATGGGTGTTGATCAGCGGCAGGTAGCCGTTCGGATAGACCGAGGGGATGTTCTGGGTGGCGTCGTTGGCCGCCCGGAAGGTGGCCGCGGTCTCCGAATGGCGCTTCTGCCCGCCGCCCCAGGCGTAGGCTTCCCAGCCGTCGCCCAGCGGCTTGCCGGCGTTGAAGTAGAGGGTGCCTTCCTCGACGTCGCCGTCGCCGAAGCGGGAATCGACGATCCGGGGCGTGAAGCGCGGGTCGACGTCGCTGCGGTTGGTGTGGTTCTGGTCGCGGTAGGCCGCGGAGATGGTCAGGAAGCCGTCGGACCCGAGCCTGAAGCCCTGCCAGCCCTGGACGGTGGCCGCGGCGCCGTCGGTGAGCTTCTTGTGGCCGGCGTTGAAGAAGTCGATCGTGGTCACGTGCTCGCCGTAGGTGGCGCTCGCGCCGCCGCCATGGTCGGCCTGGCGCAGGCCGATGTTGATCACGCCGGCGATGGCGTCGGAGCCATAGAGCGCCGAGGCGCCGTCACGCAGCACCTCGATGCGGTCGATGGCGATCTCGGGGATGGTGTTGAGGTCGACGGCGGCCGAGCCGCGGCCCACCGAGCCGTTGACGTTGACCAGCGCCGAGGTGTGGGCGCGCACGCCGTTGATCAGCACCAGGGTCTCGTCGGGCCCCTGGCCGCGCAAGACCGCCGGGCGGACCGAGTCCGTGCCGTCGGTGTTGGACGGGCGGGGGAAGTCGATGGAGGGCACCGTGGCCGCCAGCGCGCTGGCGAGCTCGGTCGAGCCGCGCTTCTGCAGCGCCTGGGCGGTGACGACGTCGACGGGCGCCAGGGTTTCGAGGCGGGACTTCGGGTCGGCGCGGCTGCCGGTGACCACCAGCTCCGCCACATCGGCGGCGGCCGGTGCCGCGGCGGCGGTGGCGGCGGTCTTGGACTGGGCCACGGCGCCGGTGGCGAGCAGGCTCGCCGCGGACGCTGCGGCGAACAGAATGACGCGGTACTTCATGAACTTGATCTTCCCCTGGAGACGGCCTCAGCCGGAAAGGCGAGGCCGGACGGCCCGATGGGGAAGCAATTAGGGTGCGTCGGCGCCACTTAGAATGACAATTTTACAACATACGACGCGCAAAAGGCGCGGGAGCTGATCCCGCGCCTTCGCGATCATCCGGTGCGGCCTCTCGGCCAGCCGATCAGGACTCGCCGTAGCCCGTGTCCTGCGAACCCGCGCCGCCCTCGAGGAGGTCGGCCTGGGCCTGTTCGTCGGCGATGCGATCTTCCTCGAACTGGGAGTCGATCACGTTCTCGCCGCGCGCCTGGCGTTCAGCCTCGTCCTGCGAGCGGGCGATGTTGAGCGTCACGGTCACGGTGACCTCCGGGTGCAGGCGGACCTTCACCTCGTGCATGCCGAGCGTCTTGATCGGCTTGTCCAGCACGACCATGGCGCGGTCGACCTTGGAGATCCCCTCGCCGTTGACCGCGTCGGCCACGTCGCGGCCGGCCACGGAGCCGTAGAGCTGGCCGCTTTCGCCCGCCTGCCGGATCAGGATGTAGGAGGTCCCGTCCAGCTTCTGGCCGGCGCCGCCGGCGGCTTCCTTGGCCTTGGCGTTGCGGGCCTCGATCTCGGCCCGCTGGCCTTCGAAGACCTTCAGGTTGGCGTTGTTGGCGCGCAGCGCCTTGGCGCGGGGCAGCAGGAAGTTGCGGGCGTAGCCGTCCTTGACGTTGACCACGTCGCCGAGGCTGCCCTTGCCTTCCACGCGTTCGAGCAGAATGACTTTCATGTGCCGGGCTCCCTTACTTCACGACGTAGGGGAGGAGGGCCAGGAAACGGGCGCGCTTGATCGCCTTGGCGAGTTCGCGCTGCTTCTTGGCCGACACCGCGGTGATCCGTGACGGCACGATCTTGCCGCGCTCGGAGACGTAGCGCTGCAGGAGCTTGACGTCCTTGTAGTCGATCTTGGGCGCGTTGGCGCCGGAGAACGGGCACACCTTGCGGCGACGGAAGAAGGGGCGGCGCGCGCCGCCCGCTGCGCCGGCTGCCGGGGCGTCGATGGTGGTTTCGTCGGTCATCAGAAGGCTCCTTCCTTGGCCGGGAAGTCGTCGCGGCGTTCGCGGTCGCGATCGCGGCGGGCGAGGATCGGGGAGAGCTCCAGCTCCAGCTCGTCGACGCGCACGGTCAGGTACCGCAGCACGTCTTCGTTGATGCTGAGCTGGCGTTCCATCTCCTTCACCGCCTCGGCGGGGCTGTCGATGGCCAGCAGGGAGTAGTGCCCCTTGCGGTTCTTCTTGATCCGGTAGGTCAGGTTGCGAAGACCCCAGTACTCGATCTTGGCGACGGTCCCGCCGCCGGCCTCGATGAGGGATTTCAGGGTGTCGTTGAGGGCTTCAGCCTGTTGCGGCGAGATATCCTGCCGCGAGATGACGACGTGCTCGTAGAGCGCCATAGGTTCCTTCTTCCATTGGGAGGGCGGCGCGGCCGGCGGCGGAAGGTCCGCCGGTTGCGATGGATCTCTGGCGCGGCGGCCGGGATGGTCCCAGACCCTTTGGTGTTCCGCGAGAGACCGCTCTCCGTGAAGAGGCGGGCTGATAGGGGAAAACCGGTCGCCGCGCAAGCATTCAGCAAGGCTTTCGCGTTTGCATGTCGCACGGTTGGCGCGCGTGCCGGCCCGCAACCCCTGGGGGAAATCAATGTTGAGCCTTCGCCGCGCCGCCGCCGGCCTTGCCGCAGCGTCGGCCGTCCTCGCCTGCACGCCCGCCGTCTGCGCCGACGCGCCGGTGAACCCTCACAGCGTCGAATTGGCCAGGAAACTCTTCGCCGAAATGCACATGGACACCCTGATGGCTGACACCATGCGCCAGATGGGCCCCGCCGTGCTCGCGCAGGCTCGCCAGCGGAATCCGGGCCTCTCGACCCAGGACGCCCAGGCGATCCAGGACGCCATGGCGGACTCCATGGCGAGCATGATCCGGACGGTGAACGAACGCGCGATCCCGCTCTATGCCTCGACCTTCTCGGAGAAGGAGTTGCAGGATCTGGTCAACTTCTACGACAGCCCCAGCGGCCAGGCGATGCTGTCCAAGATGCCGGTGCTGATGGCCAAGATGGGCCCGATGGTCACCGACCTGATGCCCGAGATGATGGCAGATATGACCAGGCGGATCTGCGCGAAGACGGACTGCAGCCGCCGCGCCGCGCCGGCCGCCCCGAAGAGCTGACCGGCGGGCGTGATCGCAGGTCCTACTTCTTCATCGCCTTGACCGCGTTCAGCGTCTCGGTGACGTGGTCGTTGGGGTTGAGGTTCGAATAGACGTGCACGATGTCGCCGTTCTGGGCGATCACATAGGAGGTGCGGCTGGACCAGTCGGGCTTCTGGGCCAGGATCGAGTCGTATTGCTTGGCGATCTTCGCGCCCGGGTCGGCGGCGACCGGGAACTTGCCGCCGCAATGCTCGGTCTCGGTGGAGAAGGCCGCCAGTTCGTCGACCTTGCCGGCGGTCACCCCGATGACCGTGGCCTTGTTGGCCTTGAACTGGTCGATGGCGTCGGAGAACAGGTGGGCTTCCAGGTTGCAGCCCGAGGTGTGGGCGGCGGGGAAGAAGTAGACCACCACCGGACCCTTCTTCAGGGCGTCGGCAAGGTTGTAGGTGAAGGGCTTGCCCGCGAGAAAGGCCGGGGCGGTGAAGTCGGGCGCCTTGGCGCCGGCCTTCAGTTCGGCGAAGGCCGAGGTGGCCAGGACGGCGGCGGCGGTCCCGAAGGCGACGGCGGCGAGCAGCTTCTTCATGATGGTCTCCCCTTTGATTTGCGGCGTTCTACATCGCCTCGGACGGATTGTCGCGGCCTAGGTTCCCCTGCGTCACTTGCCGTTGACGTCAGCCCGCCGGCTCCACCAGGATCTTCACATGCGCCTCGGGATCGCCGAGCGCGCGGAAGGCGCCGGCCACCCCGCCCAGGCCGACCCGGCCGGTCACCAGTCCCGAGACGTCGATATGGCCCTCGGCGATGTTGCGCAGGGTGTCGGCGAACTCCTCGGGGCTGTAGCCGAACACGAAGGTCAGCTCGATTTCCTTGGTGATGGCGATCGAGGGCTCGATGCGGTCGGTCTCCATGCAGACGCCGGCCACGACGATCTGGGCGCCCGCCGGCGCGGCCTCGATCAGGGCTTCCAGGACCCCGGGCGCGCCGACGCATTCGAAGATCACCGGCTGGCCGAAGCTTCCGCCCATCATCCGGATCATCTGCTGCGCGGCCCGCGCCTTGGGCACGCCCAGCGCCTCCCAGCGGTCGTGCGGCGACTCCTTGGCCGGATCGACGACGACATCGGCGCCCAGCTTCTCCGCGGCCGCCCGGCGGCGCGGGGAGAAGTCCGCGGCGATCACCGGCCCATGCCCCCGCGCCTTCAGGGCGGCGATCACCGCCAGGCCCACCGGGCCGCAGCCGATCACCAGCGCCACGGAACTGGCGTCCATCCGCGCCTTGGCGACCGCGTGCAGGCCGACGGCGAAAGGCTCGGTGAGCGCGGCGTGTTCGGTGGCGAGGCCATTGGGCACTTCCAGCACCAGCGCCTCGCTCAGCAGCATCCGCTCCGAAAAGCCGCCGGGCAGCCGGTTCGAGAAACCCAGCAGCTCGACGCCGCCGGCGGTGAGGGTGGCGGGCACGCTGACCACCCGGGCGCCGGCCTTCAGGGTCTTCGGCGAGCCCGGGCCGTGGTCGAGGATCTCGGCGCAGAACTCGTGGCCGAAGACCGTGTCGGCGCTGGGGTCGAAGCCGTTGTCGCCGCCGCCGCCGCGCCGGCCCAGCTCGACCATGTGCTCCATGTGGTGCAGGGCGTGCAGGTCCGAGCCGCAGATGCCGCAGGCCAGCGTCCTGACCAGCACCTGGCCCGCCGCCGGCTCCAGGTCGGCGATCTCGTCGCAGACCAGCTGCTTGTCGCGCCGCACCACCGCCCGCATCGTGCGCCTCCCTGAACTTCGCCGCCTTGCCGGGGCTTTCCTTATTCCGTAACCCTCGCCGCGCGGAATCGATAGAGCCCCATCTCGCAGCTTCGGAGCCACAGCCGATGAGCCTCGCCTTCCTCTTTCCCGGCCAGGGCAGCCAGGCCGTGGGCATGGGCGCCGACCTGGCCGAGGCCTTCGGCGCGGCCCGCGAGGTGTTCCAGGAGGTGGACGACGCCCTGGGGCAGAAGCTGTTCAAGCTGATGCGCGAGGGGCCCGAGGACCAGCTCACCCTGACCGAGAACGCCCAGCCGGCCCTGATGGCCGTCAGCCTGGCGGTCATGCGCACCCTGGAGAAGGAGTTCGGCGTCGGCGTCGACAAGGCGGCCTTCGTCGCCGGCCACAGCCTGGGCGAATATTCGGCCCTGGCCGCCGCCGGGGCGATCAGCCTGGCCGACAGCGCGCGGCTCCTGAAGCTGCGCGGCCAGGCCATGCAGCGGGCCGTGCCGGTGGGCGAGGGGGCCATGGCCTCGCTGATCGGTCCCAAGAGCGACGTGGCGCTGGCCGAGGAGGCCGCCGCGGCCGGCTCGGCCGTGGGCGTCTGCGTGGTGGCCAACGACAACAACGCCGGCAATGTGGTGATCTCCGGCGCCAAGGCCGCCGTCGACCTGGCGATCGAGAAGGCCAAGGAGCTGGGCGCGCGCGCCATCCTGCTGAATGTCTCGGCCCCCTTCCATTGCCCGCTGATGCAGCCGGCCGCCGACGAGATGGCGCAAGCCCTGGCCATGGCCACGATCCTGGCGCCCCGCGCGCCGCTGGTGGCCAATGTCACCGCCCGGCCGACCCTCGACCCGGAGGCGATCCGCCGGATGCTGGTCGAGCAGGTGACGGGCCGGGTGCGCTGGCGCGAAAGCATGCTGTGGTTGGCCGGCGAGGGCGGCGTGACCCGGTTCGCCGAGGCCGGCGCCGGCAAGGTGCTCTCGGGCATGGCCAAACGCATCGCGCCCGACGCCGAGGCGACGCCGCTCAATGCGCCGGCCGACCTCGAAGCCTTCGCCAAGAGCCTCTGAAAGGGCCAGCCATGTTCGACCTGACCGGCAAGACCGCCCTCGTCACCGGGGCCACCGGCGGCATCGGCGCCGCCATCGCCCGCGCCATGCACGCCCAGGGCGCCCACGTGGTGCTGTCCGGCACGCGCGAAGCCGTGCTGCAGGACCTGGCCGGCGAGCTCGGCGCGCGCACCTCGGCGGTCGCGGCGAACCTTTCCGACGCCGCCGCCGTCGACGGGCTGATCGAGGCGGCGGAGGCCGCGGCCGGCGCGCCGATCGACGTCCTGGTGGCCAACGCCGGCATCACCAAGGACGGGCTGCTGCTGCGCATGAAGGACGACGACTGGGGCGAGGTGCTGAAGGTCAACCTGGAGAGCTATTTCCGGCTCAGCCGGGCGGCGATGCGCGGCATGATGAAGCGCCGCACCGGCCGGATCATCGGCATCACCTCGGTGGTGGGCGTCACCGGCAATCCCGGCCAGGCCAACTACGCCGCCTCCAAGGCCGGCATGATCGGCTTCTCCAAGGCGCTCGCCCAGGAAGTGGCGACCCGGGGAATCACCGTCAACTGCGTGGCGCCAGGCTTCATCGAAAGCCCGATGACCGATGGCCTCACCGAGCAGCAGAAGACCCAGATCCTGGCGACGATCCCCACCGCGCGGCTGGGGACGGGCGCAGACGTCGCGGCGGCCTGCGTCTACCTGGCCAGCGACGAGGCCGCCTACGTCACCGGCCAGACCCTGCATGTGAATGGCGGCATGGCGATGATCTGAAGCTCTCGCCTTCCCATATGGGAACATGCTAACGCGCCAACGACTTTGGTCGAGCCTCGCCGTTGTGGTTGACTTCGCGGCCCGGCTCGCCGAGACAAAGCTGAAATTCGAGAGGACCCTACCTAATGTCCGACGTCCTAGAACGCGTCCGCAAGATCGTCATTGAGCACCTGGACGCCGATCCGGAGAAGGTGACCGAGAAGGCCAGCTTCATCGACGACCTGGGCGCAGACAGCCTCGACAACGTCGAGCTGGTCATGGCCTTCGAGGAAGAATTCGACATCGAGATCCCGGATGACGCCGCCGAGCACATCCAGACCGTCGGTGACGCCGTGAAGTTCATCGCAGAGCGTTTGGGCGCGGCCTAAGCGCCTGATTCGGCTTAAGGTTTTCGGACCGCCGGGTCGGGGCTCCACCCTGGCCTCGGCGGTCTTCCTTTGAGGACCGCGCCCTTGACCACAGCCTCCCGTCGAGTCGTCGTCACCGGCATCGGCCTGATCACGCCGATGGGCCAGGGGACCGAGATCACCTGGGCCGCGATCCTGGCCGGCAAGTCGGGAATCGGCCGGGTCACCACCTTCGACGCCTCCGTCGACTACGCCTGCCAGGTGGCGGGCGAGGTGCCGCGGGTGGACGGGCGTGGCGGCGGCGGCCCGGACGTTGCGGGCTCCTTCGATCCCGACCAGACGCTCTCGACCCGCGACCAGCGCCGGGTGGACGATTTCATCCTCTATGCGATCGCCGCCGCCGACGAGGCAGTCCGGGATTCCGGCTGGCGGCCCGGCGAAGACGACGTCGAGGGCCGTGAGCGCACGGGGGTCATGATCGGCTCCGGCATCGGCGGCCTGGCCACCATCGAAAGGACTTCGGTCGAGCTGCACGAGAAGGGACCCCGGCGGGTCAGCCCCTTCTTCATCCCCTCGGCCCTGATCAATCTGGCCAGCGGCCAGGTGTCGATCCGCTATGGCTTCAAGGGCCCGAACCACTCGGTCGTGACGGCCTGCGCCACCGGCGCCCATGCGATCGGCGACGCCACGCGGCTGATCAAGTACGGGGACGCCGACGTGATGGTCGCCGGCGGCGCGGAGGCGGCGATCTGCCCCGTGGGCATGGCGGGCTTCATCGCCGCCCGCGCCATGTCGACCAACTTCAACGATACGCCTGAGAAGGCCAGCCGCCCCTACGACAAGGACCGCGACGGCTTCGTCATGGGCGAGGGCGCCGGCGTCCTGGTGCTCGAGGAATACGAGCACGCCAAGGCCCGCGGCGCGAAGATCTACGCCGAGGTGGCGGGCTATGGCCTGGCCGGCGACGCCTACCACATCACCGCGCCGGCCGACGACGGCGATGGCGGCTTCCGCGCCATGCAGGCGGCGCTGAAGGATGCGGGCATCGCCATGGCCGATGTCGACTACATCAACGCCCATGGCACCTCCACGCCGCTGGGCGACGAGATCGAACTGGGCGCGGTCACGCGCCTGCTGGGCAACGCCGCGTCCAAGGCGACGATGAGCTCCACCAAGTCGGCCACCGGCCATCTGCTGGGCGCGGCCGGGGCCATCGAGGCGGCGTTCTCGGTGCTGGCGATCCGCGACCAGATCGCGCCCCCGACCATCAATCTCGACAATCCCTCGGTCGAGACCGAGATCGACCTGGTGCCCAAGACGGCGAAACCGATGAAGATCGACGTGGCGCTCTCCAACTCCTTCGGGTTCGGCGGCACCAACGCGTCGGTGGTGTTCAAGAAGGTCTCGTGAGCCGCAAGCCGCGCTGGCGTCGGCCGGTCCGGCAGGACCAGGGGCCGCTCCGGATGGCGAGCCGGGTCCTGGTCACGCTCCTCGTCTTCATCGTCCTGGCCGGCGGCTGGGTGGTCTGGACCTATCGCGGGCCCGGCCCCGCCGCGCGCCAGGGGACGGCCACCGACGTGATCCTGCCCCGCGGCGCCAGCGTCGGCGAGATCGCCCGCGTCCTGAAGTCGGCCGGCGTGATCGGCTCGCGCGAGGTCTTCCAGCTGGCCGCGCGCCTGGGCAACCGCGGTCGAAGCCTGAAGGCCGGCGAATATGAGTTCCGGAGCGGCCAATCCATGGCCCAGGTCCTCTCCGACATCGAGCAGGGCAAGGTCGTGAAGCGCTTCGTGGCCGTTCCGGAGGGCTGGACCAGCGACATGGCCGCAGACGCCGTGCGGGCCGAGCCGGTGCTGACCGGGACCGTGGAGACCCCGCCCGAGGGCGCGCTCCTGCCGGACAGCTACCAGATCGAGCGCGGCGAGGACCGCGCGGCGGTGATGCAGAAGATGCGCGCCGCCCGCGACGCCCTGCTGGCGCAGCTCTGGGCGGGCCGCGCGCCGGACCTGCCGCTGCAGACCCCGGAGGAGGCGGTGACCCTGGCCTCTATCGTCGAGAAGGAGACCGGCGTCCCCGCCGAGCGCCCGCGGATCGCCGCGGTGTTCGAGAACCGCCTGCGCGCCGGCATGAAGCTGGAGAGCGACCCGACGATCATCTACGGCATCACCAAGGGCCGGCCGCTGGGCCGCGGCATCACGATGAAGGAGCTGGTGACGGCGACGCCCTACAACACCTACCGGATCGCCGGCCTGCCGCCGACGCCGATCGCCAACCCGGGCCGCGCGTCGCTCGCCGCCGTGCTCAATCCGCCGAAGTCCGACGAGCTCTACTTCGTGGCCAACGGGGCCGGCGGTCACGCCTTCGCCTCGACCTATGCCGAGCATGCGGCCAACGTGGCCAGGTGGCGGGCGATCGAACGGGCGCGCCCGGCCGCGGGAGGCGCCAAATGACCGTCGGCGGCATGACCGGATTCGGCCGGGCGGAAGGCGCGCTCGGCGCCTGGAGCTGGGCCGTGGAGGCGCGCTCGGTGAATGGCCGCAACCTCGAGGTCCGTTTTCGGGGCCCGCCGGGGTTCGAGGGGCTGGAGCGGGCGGCGCGCGAGGGCGCGCAGAGCCGGTTCCAGCGCGGGCAGCTCACCGTGGGCGTGCAGGCCAAGCGGGCGGAAGGCGCCGGCTCGGTCCGGCTGAATCTGGACCAGCTCGAGCGTTATCTGGCGGCCGGGGCGGCCTATGTGGCCGCCGGACAGGCCGCGCCGCCCCGTCTCGACGGGCTCCTGGCCCTGCGCGGGGTCATCGAGGCGGCCGATGTCGTCGAGGATCCGGACGCCTTGGCCGCGCTGGAGGCGGCGATGGCGGTCTCGATCGGCCTGGCGCTGGACGGCCTGGCGGCCGCGCGCGCGGAAGAGGGCCGGGCCCTCCAGGGCGTGCTGGACGGCTTGGTCGCCCATATCGGCGACCTGACCGGCAAGGCCTCGGCGCTCGCCGCCGGCCAGCCGGCGATCATCAAGGCCCGTTTCGAGAAGCGCCTGACGGAGCTGGCGGGCGAGGCGGTCACCGAGGAGCGCATCCTGCAGGAGGCCGCCGCCATGGCGGTGAAGGCCGACGTCCAGGAAGAGCTCGACCGGCTGCGCGGCCATGTGGACGCGGCCCGCGGCCTGCTGGGCGCGGAGGGCGGCGTGGGACGCAAGCTCGACTTCCTGACGCAGGAATTCATGCGCGAGGCCAACACGCTGTGCTCCAAGTCGGCCTCGGGCGCCTTGACCTCGGTCGGCCTGGACCTCAAAGCCACCATCGAGCAGTTCCGCGAGCAGGTGCAGAATGTCGAGTGATCCCGGCCTTCGCCGGGATAGGCGGGGTGAGACTTGAGGAACGTTGTGACCACGGACGACCATGCCAAGCCCTGGGAGACCGTCCGGCGCGGCCTGCTGCTGCTGATGTCCAGCCCGTCGGGGGCCGGCAAGACCTCGCTGTCGCGCCGGCTCGTGGCCGACCACCTGGACCTGGTGCTGTCGATCTCCGCCACCACCCGCGCCCCACGCCCGGGCGAGGAGGAGGGCCGCGAGTACTACTTCAAGACCGCCGACCAGTTCGACGCCATGATCGCCGCCGGCGAGCTGCTGGAATGGGCCGGGGTGCACAACCAGCGCTACGGCACGCCCCGGGCGCCGGTGGAGGCCGCGCTCGCCGCCGGCAAGGACGTGCTGTTCGACATCGATATCCAGGGCGCGAAGTCCATCGCCGAGCACCTGCCGGCCGACAGCGTCCGCGTCTTCGTCCTGCCGCCGTCCTGGTCGGACCTGTCGCGGCGGCTGCACGCGCGCGCCCAGGACAGCGAGGAGATCATCAACCTGCGGCTCGAGCGCGGGCGCGAGGAGATCGCCCACTGGGGCGAGTACGACTACGTCATCGTCAACAAGAACTTCGACGGCGCCTACGCCGACCTTGGCCACATCTATCGCGCCGAGCGCCTGAAGCCGGGGCGCAATCCGTGGTTGCCGCAGTTCGTGCGGGACCTGGCGGAGGAATAGGCGGCCCTCGGCCCCCGCCCCGCGGCGCCATCCCCCCACGCGGCGACTTTGTTAATCCGTGCCGTCTATGGTGCAGCCCTGCGCCTGACACAGGCCGGGAGGACACGATGTCGACGAGAGCGACGGGTCGCAGCCGAATCATCGCCGATCACTTCGAACCCGATGACGACGTTGACCCAAAGGCCCAGCGCCAGCTGCGCGGGCAGCTGGAGCAGATCGACTACATGGCCTATGCGGCCAACCGCAAGGTCCTGAGCACCGCGCTCGGACGCGCGGACGCCCAGAGGTTCGAGCGCCTGGCGCTGGCCACCGCGGTCGCGCGGACCCAATGGGTCGCCGCGGCGATGGCGGCGACGGAAGCCAGCCCCTCCCTCACGCGCGACCAGATCGAGACCATCGCGCACCTGCGGACGGCCTATGAGGAGCTGACCGAGGTCTATAACGCCCTCAGGCGGATGGTGGAACGCGGCTACCTGACCTACATCGCCCCCGAGATAAAGGCCGGCTGAGGCTCAGGCCGCGCAGGCGCGCTGGCAGGCCTCGGCCAGAGCGCGGCGGGTCAGGGGCTTGTCGACCACCGGCGCGGCGGTCTTGCCGGCCAGCATGTCGGCGTTGCCGGTGACATAGATGTGCGGCACCGGCCCCAGCTTCTCGGTGATCGCCACCACGGCCTCGATGCCGGTGCCCCCCAGGATGCGGATATCGGCGGTGACCAGGTCTGGACGGTGGGCCACGGCGCTCTTCACCGCGTCGGCCGGGTTGTCGACGATATCGCAGCTCGCGAAGCCGAAATCCTGCAGGAGGCTCTCGACCTCGAGCGCGATCAGCATCTCGTCTTCGATGATGAGGGCGTGTTTGCCGGATTTCGGAGCGGTCATGAGGCGTACGCCTAGGGTACTCGAACTGTGGATAGAGGTGCGACAACTTGTCCATTGTCACGTCGCCGACCCTGGACGCAACGGAATAACGAAAGCTTTCCACGCCTTTCGATCGTTCGATTCAGCGCGAAATCCGGCCGTGCGATGACTTGCGCCGGCCCGCGGGCCATGATGGGCCATGGACCCCGAACGGCCGCCAGACGTCGATGCGGAATACCGGCTGATCCACGGACCCTGGCCAAGGTGGGCCCTGCAGCTCAGCCTTCTGAAGCTGGCGCTCAGGACCGCCGCCATCGTGGCGGCCCTGGGCCTACTGGCGATACTGATCGTGGTCCTGATCGCCAGGTCCCGCGTTTAGAGGGCTAGGCGGCCGGCCCCTCGGGCCACAAGGCCAGGCCGTGGGCGCCGACCCTGGCCGACATTTCGACCAGCAATCGTTCCGCCAGCTGATCGAGGTCCGAACCTTCGGAATAGTCCGCCACGCCTTCCAGCCGCGCACGGCCGTCCTCGCGAAGCTGCCGGGCGGCCTTCATGCTTTTCTCGCTGGCGGGATTGTAGACGGCGACCGACGCGCCGCCCTGGTCGGTCAGCAGCCGCATGGTCGGGATGTCGGTCAGGCCGTCGCCGAAGAAGGCCATGCGGTCGAAGGGCGCCGGCCGCTCGTTCTTCGCCATGACCTTGTTGATCGCCGTCTCGTCCCACTCCTCCAGCGTCCATTTATTGATGCGGAAGAGGTACTGGGTCTTGGACGTGTAGTTGACCGCCAGGGCCGCGCCGATGGCGTCGTCGTGGGCGTCGAACAGGAAGGCCGAGGCGTAGATCCGTTCGAAATGCCGGGCGATCGGCGAGCCTTCGATCAGCTCGCGGTTGCCGGACGAGATGATGAAGTGGCGCAGGTCGAGCCCAAGCGCCGCCGCGCGCGCCGTCTGGCGTTCGAACCAGCCCTCGACGCCTGGGAACAGCGGCAGGTTGGCGCCGCGGCGGCGCCAGGCGTCGCGAGAGAGCTCGATGCCCTTGGCCCGGGCCTTCTCCAGCATCAGGTGCATGTAGGCGAGGATCGGGTCGCCGCGCTGTTCGTGGGCGAGGCGCTTGGTCTCGGCCCAGAACGCCTCGTGGCTCATCCCCAGCTCGTCGGGGATGAACGCGTGCTCCTGCATGTTGCCGGGCGCAAGGGTGCCGTCGAAGTCATAGGCGAAGACGGCCAGGGGGCGTTCGGGGTTCATGCGGTGTGTCTCACCCTGGCTTTCTAGATGTCCTGAATCGTCCATACGAGGTCATTGTCATCTTTCGCGGCGCGGGGGACATAGTCGAGGCGAGAGCGGGGTGGGGGCATCATGACGATCGCGCGGTTCGCCTTGCTGTTGAGCGCCATCGCGGCCCTGTCGCCGGGCGTGGCCCTGGGCCAGACGGCGTCCGGGCAGGCCGCCCGCGTCGCCGCGGTCGAGCACGAGCTGGATCTGGCGCGGCTGATGGCCCAGCGCGGCGTTCCCGGTCTCAGCGTCGCGGTCATCGACGACTTCAAGGTGGTCTGGACCAAGGGCTATGGCGTCACGGAAAAGGGCGGCCGGGCGCCGGTCACGCCCCACACCCTGTTCCTGGCGGGCAGCATCAGCAAACCGGTCGCCGCGGTCGGGGCGCTGGCTCTGGTCGATCGCGGCAGGCTTTCGCTCGACGAGGACGTCAACGACCGGCTGAAGGGCTGGAAGGTCCCGCAGAACGAATTCACCGCCGGTCACGCGGTGACGCTGGGGCTGATCCTGGATCACACCGCGGGCTTCACCGGCGGGGACTTCTTCCCCGGCTACGCGGCGGGCCGGCCGGTCCCGACCCTGCCGCAGATCCTGGACGGCCAGGCGCCGGCGACCAACCCACCGGTCCGGGTGGGGTTCGCGCCCGGCTCGCGGTGGCGCTATTCCGGCGACGGCTACCTGGTCGCCGAGCAGCTCATGGCCGACGTCTCGGGCGAAACCTTTCCAAGGCTCATGAAGGCCCTGGTGTTCGATCCTCTGGGCATGGGCGAGACCACCTTCGAGCAACCCCTGGGCCCCGACCGCGCCAGCCAGGCCGCGTCGGGGACCCTGGCCAGCGGCGCGGCGGTGGCGGGCGGGTGGCGCGTACAGCCGGAAATGGCCGCGGGCGGCCTTTGGACGACGCCCGGCGATCTCGCCAAGCTGGCCATCGAGGTCGCCCTGGCGAGCCGCGGCCAGTCTCGGCGGGTGCTGTCGACGCCCACGGCCAAGGCGATGATCGCACCGCACTGGACGAAGGGCGTGGCCAACATCCTGGGCTCGCCGCAATCCCCCGACGCGATGGGCTACGGGTTCTTCGTGGGCGACGGGCGCCGCTTCGGCCACATCGGCGGCAACGTCGGCTACCAGGCGACGCTGGTGATGTTCGCCGATACCGGCAAGGGCGCGGTGATCATGACCAATTCGGACATCGGCCTGCAGGCCGGCAATGCGCTGCTCAATGAGATCGCGAAGGTCTACGGCTGGAACTACGCGGCGCCGGCGCCGCCCTAGGCTGAATCGACATTCAGCGGCAGTCGGCCGAGTAGCGAAAGTCGGCCTCAAGCTCAATGTCGATCCGTCTAGCGCCCCTTGAACTCGGCGGGCCGCTTCTGGACGAAGGCCATGATGCCTTCGCGGGCGTCCTCGGTGCGGGCCGCGTCGCCCTGCACATAGGCTTCCTGCTCCACCTGGTCGTGCCAGGCCGCGTCGAGCGAGGCCCAGATCAGGTTGCGGGTGTAGCCCAGCGAGATCGGGCCGTCGGCCAGCTGGGTCGCCAGCGCCATGGCCGTCGGCATCAGCTCGGCGTCAGGGACGCAGCGGTTGATCATGCCCCATTCGAGCGCGGTCCGGGCCGGCAGCTTCTCGCCGAGCAGGACGAGCTCCATGGCCCGCGCCTTGCCGACCAGCCGGGGCAAGAGGTAGGTGGCTCCGCCGTCCGGCACCAGGCCGATGCGGCGGAAGGCCTGCAGGAAATAGGCGCTCTCGCCGGCCACGATCAGGTCGCAGATCAGCGCCAGCGACGCGCCGACCCCGGCCGCCACGCCGTTCACCGCCGCGACCAGCGGCTTGGGCGACTTGCGCACCGCGCTGACGAAGGGGTTGTAGACCTTGAGCAGGGACTGGTTGGGCCCGCCCGGCGCGTCGGTGATCCGGCCGCCGCCGCCCGAGAGGTTGGCGCCGGAGCAGAAGCCCCGGCCTTCGCCGGTCAGGACGATGGCGCGCACCTCGGGGTTGGCGACGAAGCTCTCGAAAGCCGCGGTCAGGCCTTCCATCAGGTCCATGCCGGCGGCGTTCAGCGTCGCCGGATCGTCGAGCGTGATGATGCCGATGCGGCCCTGGACCTCGGTCCTGACCTTCGCGGGGGATTGGGCGCCGTCCATGGGGTTCTCCAGTTCGAGACTTCGCTCGATCTAGATGAACCTACCGCGGCGTCACGCCAGCAGAAAGCGCTTAGGCGGCGGCGACCGCGGCCATCGGCTGGGCGGCGGTGGTGCGATTGCGGCCGGCGTGCTTGGAGGCGTAGAGCGCCGCGTCGGCGCGTTCCACCAGGCTCATGGTCGTCTCCCCCGCCAGCCGCTCGGCATAGCCGGCCGAGACGGTGATGGTGCCGAGGTCCTCGTTGGTCGAGCGGCGCTTGAGCGAGCGGGACGACACCTCCAGACGGATCTCCTCCAGGACGGCCTGGGCCGTGCGGCCGTTCTCGGCCGGGAAGATGATCGCGAACTCCTCGCCGCCATAGCGCGCGGCCAGGCGGGGCGCGGCGCCCATGCGGCCGATCACGCTGGCCACGTAGCGCAGCACCTGGTCGCCGATCTGGTGGCCCCAGGCGTCGTTGAAACCCTTGAAGTGGTCGATGTCGATGATCGCCAGCGTCATGCCCTTGCCTTCGTCGTCGGCGCGCTCGCAGGCGGTCTCCAGCTGCTCGTCGAAGGCCTTGCGGTTGGCCAGGCTGGTGAGGCCGTCGGTCATGGCGTCCTTGCGCACCTGGTCGAGGTTCTCGCGCAGGCGGCCGAGCTCGGCGGTGGTTTCGGCGAGCCGGCTCTCCAGCACCTGGGCCTCGACCTGCACCTTCCGGGTGGCGGCGGTCAGGCCTTCGACGACGGCCTTGACGGGGCCGTCATGATCGCTCCCGAGCCGTTCGCTGGCGGTGGCCAGTTCCTGGCCGTATTCCTCGCTGGACCGTTGCGCGCTCTCGATGGCGGCGGTGACGGTCTGCAGTTCCTTGGACAGGACGTCGCCGGCCTCGAGGACGTCGGTGTTCAGCTTGGCTTCGGGCAGGTAGCGGGCGGCGAGTTCCTCGCCCAGCGTTTCGGTGATCGGTTCGCCCGCGGCCAGCAGGCGGTCGATCTCCTGGGCGAGCGGGCTTTCCTTCTCGGTGACGTAGTGGATCCAGAGGTCGAAGTTGCGCACGGTCGGCCAGACGTGGTTGGCCTCCATGACCTCGAGGGCCGTGCGCGCCAGTTCATAGGACCTGGGGCTGCGCAGCGCGGTCTGGACGTCCACGGACATGGTTCAGATCTTCCCGACAAGGCGCCCGCGCGATGCGAGTCACCCAACTGGAAGACAAACCTAAGGTCGGAACACCCAACGAGGCGTTAAGGGCGGCGCCATGTCGCGCCCCTTTCGACCGGCGCCGGCGGCGCGTCGCCCGCTAGTCGTCGGAACGCGGCGGCGGCGGCCGGGACAGGAAGGCCGGGACGTCACGGCCAAAGCCCACCACGCCGTCATCGCCGTCGTCGCGGTCGCGCGGGCGGCGTTCGGGCGGGGCGCGCTCGGGCCGGGCCGGGCGGTCCTTGGACCGGTCCGGGCCGCGTTCCGGGCGGTCCTGGCGTGCGCGGGGGCCGCGGTCGGGGCCGCGCGGCGCGCGCTCCGGCTCCCGGGCGGCCGGCTCCCGGGCTGGGGCTGCGGCCTCGGAAGGCGCGGTGGCGGGCGCGGCCTGCGGCTCAGGCGCCGGGCGGGCGTCACCGCCGCCGCCGCGGCGGCCGCGGGTGCGGCCGGTGCGCTCCGGCGGGCGTTCGGCGCGGGGCGCGGCGTCCGCGGACGGCGGCGGCGCGGTCGTGGGATCGAAGGGCGTCATCGACGCGACCTCGCCATGCACTGGGACCGGTCGCGGCCGCCGGTCGCGATCGCGGTCGCGGCTGGAGGGCGCGCTGCGCGCCCCGCCGCGGCCCCGGTCGCCGCCGCGGGAGCTGCGCGGCTCGTCCTTGATATTGGCCCAGTCGGCCTCCAGCACGATTTCCTGGGGCGCCTGGCCGATCAGCTTGAGCACCTTGTCGAGGTTGCGGCTGTCGGCCGGCGTGACGATCATGAACGTCTGGCCGCTCTTGCCCGCGCGGCCGGTGCGGCCGATGCGGTGGACATAGTCGTCGGCATGATGCGGCACGTCGAAGTTGAAGACGTGGCTGACGTCGGGGATGTCGAGCCCGCGCGCGGCGACGTCGGAGGCCACCAGCAGCTTCAGCGACCCGTTGCGGAAGCTTTCCAGCGTCCGCATCCGCGTCTGCTGGTCGAGGTCGCCGTGGATCGGGGCGGCGTCCATGCCATGGGTCTTCAGCGACTTGGCGACGATGTCGACTTCGGACTTGCGGTTGCAGAAGACGATGCCGTTCTTCACGTCGTCGCGCTCGATCAGCATGCGCAGCGCCGTGCGCTTGGCCTTCTGGTCGGCGGTCGGGATGCGCACCAGGTACTGGGTGATGGTCTCGGCGGTCGTCGCGGGCCGCGAGGCCTCGATGCGCACCGGGTCCTTGAGGAACTGCTTGGTCAGCCGGGTGATCTCCGGCGGCATGGTCGCCGAGAAGAACAGCGTCTGCTTCTTGACCGGCGTCAGCTTGAAGATGCGCTCGAGGTCGGGGATGAACCCCATGTCGAGCATGCGGTCGGCCTCGTCGACCACCAGCATCTGGACCCCGGTCATCAGGAGCTTGCCGCGCTCGAAGTGGTCGAGCAGGCGTCCGGGCGTGGCGATCAGCACGTCCACGCCGCGGTCGAGCTTCAACTCCTGGTCGGAGAAGGAGACGCCGCCGATCAGCAGCGCCCAGCTGAGCTTCTGCCCCCTGGCGTAGCGCTCGAAGGAGGAGGCGACCTGGTCGGCCAGCTCCCGCGTGGGCTCGATGACCAGGGCGCGCGGCATCCGGGCGCGGGCGCGGCCGGCGGCCAGCCGGTCGATCATCGGCAGGGTGAAGGCGGCGGTCTTGCCGGTCCCGGTCTGGGCGATGCCCAGCACGTCCTGACCATGCAGGGCGTGCGGGATGGCCTCAGCCTGGATGGGCGTGGCCGTGGTGTAGCCGGTGTCGGCGACGGCCTGCAGCGTGGCAGGCGAAAGTCCAAGTTCGGAAAATTCGGTCATTCGTTACGATAAGTGCGGGGTGGCCGCCCAAGGTGGGCCGGCGCGCCGCGGCGGCGCGGACGGAGATCGTCGCACGCGGCGGAACATACGGGCAGCGACGCCCAAGTCAACGCGTCCGACGTACCGAAGGTTCAGCTCGGCTTCCGGCGCCCGTGCGTTGTGCTAGCGTCACAATGTTACATCGAGGCCGCGACGGGGGACCGCATGAAGCGGTGGAAGCGCATTTCGGCGATCCTGGCGGGGGCGGCCCTGCTGGCCGGCGCGCGCGCCGGCGCGACCCAGAGCGGGGCCCCCGCGGGCCCCGGCGCGACGGTCAGCGGCGTCACCGTCGAGGCGGCGAAGCCCGCCAATCCGCTGGTCGATCCCACCACCCAGTTCGTCCGTGAGCACCTGCCGCAAGGCGCCTTCGCCGACCAGTATCCGCGGTTCCACGACGAGGTCTGCGTCAAGGTGCAGGGTCTGCCTGCGGAATTCGACGACTTCATCGCCAGGCGGATCGTCGAAGTGGCCCGTCGGGTCCGCGCGCCGGTCGCCAAGGCCGCCGACTGCACGCCCAACGTGCATGTGATCTTCAGCCCCCGGCCGCAGGCGCAGTTGGACGACATCGCCAGGCGGCGGGACATCCTCATCGGCTACCAGTTCCGGCCGCAGCTGCGGCGCATGTCGAAATTCACCCGCCCGGTCCAGGCCTGGTATGTCACCCGCAGCGTCGGCGCCGATGGCCGCGGGCAGCTCGACACCTGGGATCCGGATCGCTTCGACCCGGCGGCCGGGAAGGAGCCGCCGGCCGGGCGCGCCGGCAGCCGGCTCGCCAACGGCATGAGCGCCGAGGTGGTGCACAGCCTCATCCTGGCCGACGCCAACAAGGTCTCCGACATGAAGATCGGCGCCGTGGCGGACTATGTCGCGCTCCTGGCGCTCGCCCACTGGCAGGGTCTGGAGCGCTGCAACGCCATGCCCACGATCCTCAATCTGATGGCCGAGGGCTGCGCCGAGCCGGCGCCGGAAGCCCTGACCGCCGCCGATTTCGGCCTCCTCGAAGGCCTCTATAGGGTCGACCCGCGGGAATACGCCTCACAGCAGCGCGCGGTGATCGCCAGCGCGATCCGCAAGGCGCAGGCCGCCGACAAGGCGCAGCGCTAGGGTGATGACGAAATTATTTCCTCTTTCGCTCGTCATCGCCCGGCTTGTCCGGGCGACCCAAGATCGCCCGAGCCCCGGAATGATCCGCGGCGGCGCCGCGCCGCATCCTTATATGCGGAGATCATGGGTGGCCCGGACAAGCCGGGCCATGACGTTCTTTAATAAATTCAATTATCTGATTGAGTATTCAGCCTAGTGCGCGATGAGATCAGGCGATTCCACCTGAACCCATCAGGGTCGAGGGCGCAGCGCCGCCTCAGCCGGCCTTCTTCTCCTCGTCGTCCGTCGCGGGCTCGTCCGGCGGGATGACCGGCGGACCGCCGAGGCCGGCGCGCAGGTCCTTGTAGTTGAAGAGGGCGTTGTAGAGCATCCGGTACTCGCCGAAGTTCTGCCAGCGGTAGACCGGGTTGGTCATGAACATCAGGACCTGGCCCGCGCCCACCGGCAGATCGACGATGGCCGGGCGGTTCTTCACCTCCGAGGCGGCCACCATCAGGCCGCTCTGCACGGACTTGTCGCCGCCGGGGAAGCTCATCAGGACATTGTTCTGCTCGCGGAAGGGCAGGGAGAGCAGGGCGGTGGTGGCCCAGCGGACCGGCAGGGTCTCGCCCGTGTAGCCGTAGAAGATCGGATTGGCGGGCTTCAGCACCTTGGCGGTGACGATGGGCCCGGGCGCATAGAAGGCCTTGGTCGGCCGGCCGACCTCGACGTCCGGGGTGATGCCGAATTCGCCGGGCACGGCGCTCGCGTCCCCCAGCGTGATCAGCGTGCCGCCCTCGGCCACGAACCTGCGCAGCTCCTCCAGGCCCGCCAGCCCCATCCCGCCGCGGATGTCCGGCGAGGCGCCGTAGGCGCCCTGGGTCGGGTACTCGGCCGTCTTCGTGTAGGGCAGGGGCTTACCGCGCATGGGGATGTCGAAGACGATGCCCTTGGCCGAACGGCCCTGGCTCGGCACGACGATGACGTCGTATCTGGCCCGCAGGCCGCCCTTCCTGACCTCGTCCTTGAAGATCAGGTCGTAGGGCGTTTCGAACTGGTCGAAGGCGTAGCGCACCCAGCCGACGTTCTGGGTCGACCCCCAGGTCGAATAGACCGCGATGCGCGGCAGGGCGGCCTCGTGCGTCGCGACGCCGGGCGGCTTGTCCAAGGCGATGGCGGTGAGGCCCAGCGGGACCACCGCGTCCTTCAGCCGGTCGTAGGCGCGGCCCTCGACGATGAACGAGCCCGCCGGGACGGTGGCCTTGCCCGAGGCGAAGGCCCGCTCGGCGATCCGAACCGGGGTCCCCTTCAGCCGGTAGCGAAGCGTCGCCATGTTGATCGAGCCGTGGTCGAGGACGGCGTAGGCGCTCGCGCCCGCCGCCCCGATCGCGCCCTGCGGCCGGTCCTGGTCCACCGGCTCGGCGGCGACCTCGAGCGCCTTCAGGTCGGCGCTGGGCGTCACCTTCACCTGGGCCATCAGGCCCATGGTCCAGGCGCTGTCGTCGTAGGTGCGCAGCTTGTTGTCGGGGAACTTCTGCTTCTCCAGCAGGATCTTCGCCAGGCGGCCATAGGGCTGGTCGCGCTTGACGATGAAGGAGCCGGCCGGGAACTTGCCCTCCTTCAGCGTGACCTCGGCGGTGGTCCGGCCGACCTCGATCCCCTGGGTGCGCAGCAGGTTGATGAGGATCGCCGCCCGCGTCATGTCCGGCTGGTCGCCGGGAATGATGAAGGCGTAGGGCGCCTCGGTGCGGCCCGCCTCGATGGAATTGCGGCTCTTGCGGTAGAAGTTCTCCAGGATCTGCTGGGCGTTCTCGGACACCGCCTGCAGGCCGGTCAGGACGCCGGTCTCCATATAGTTGGTGTTGTTGCGCATCGACCATTCGACCGTCTTGTAGGGCGGGTTCGGGCGGAACCACTCGCGTTCGGTCTGGTCGTTTCCGTGCAGGTCCTCGCCCGGTCCCGCCACCGGCTTGACGTGGCGCAGCTCGGTCGTCGCCCCGCCGTTGCCGAAGGTCTCGTACATCTTGAAGAGGCCGTTGTGGTTGGTGGACATGAAGCCCACGTAGCCGGGCGACCACTCGTCCACGTAGCCATGGGTCCAGACGCCGGGCATGCCGTACTTGGTCAGCTGCGCCATCTCGTAGTTGGCGATCCAGGGCATCTCGCCGAACAGGATCGGGTCGAGGCTGGGGTTCTGCGGCGCCTGGCCGGAGAAGGTGTAGAGGAAGGGCACGGACTCATGCAGGTCGTGCATCACCGGCGGCCGCCACTGAAGATAGAAAGTCAATAGATTCCGGGCACTTAAGCCGGTGTAGTTAATGTCCCGGTTGTTGTCGTGGAAGATGTACTTGCCCCAGTAGGGCGCGCCGGGAACGGCGTTGAGGTCGTCGGTGTCGTCGATCTTGTTGCGATAGTACCAGTCGGTGTAGCGGTCGCGGCCGTCCGGGTCGGTGGCCGGGTTGATGCCGACGATGACGTTGCGGCGAATCCCGGCGATCAGCGGGCTGTCCTCGGCGACCAGCCGGAAGGCCAGCTCCATCAGCATTTCCGGCGGCCCGGTCTCGGCCGAATGCAGGCCGCCGAGCGCCACGTACATCGGCTTCGTATGGGCGATCAGCTCCTTGGCCTGGGCTTCGCTCAAGCCGCGCGGATCGCTGAGCTTCACCAGGTTGCGGCGATTGGCCTCCAGGTTGGCGATGTTCTCGTCGGAGGAGATCAGGACCACGACGGTGGGGCGACCCTCCTCGGTCTTGCCCGTGTCGACGATCTTCACCCGCGGCGACCTGGCGGCGAGCGCACGGTAGTACTTCAGGAGGTCGGCGTAGTGGTCGAGCACACGCGGCGCCCCGATGTCATGGCCCAGCACGTCGCGCGGGGACGGCGCGGTCGGTGTCGAGACCGGCAGGTGGTCGACCAGCGGGCTGGAGAACTCCGGCTTGGTGGTCCAGGCCTTCTGGTGCTCGGCGAAGACCGGGTCCATCGCCTGTTGCGCCATCGCCGCGGGCGGTCCGAGCGACGCCGTCGCGAGCGCGAGCCCGCCCAGCAGCAGTTTCAACCCCGACATCCGATCCCCCAGCGCCCGACGACGCGCCCTGGATAGCCCAGGGGAATGCGCTGTCATAGGTCGCTCGGGCGTGGCGCGCCCGCGCCTCGGCGCGCCCTGGCGCCGGCGGCCGGTACGAGCTCACCGGCCAGCTTGCGCAGGCCGACAGACGCGAGGTCTAGCGCCACCTGGTCGAACAAGTTTTCCGCGATCGGCATGATCGCCGCGACGGCATCGGCAGGCGCCCGGCTTTCGAAGCCGGCTACTTCCCATCCACCGTGTAGGCCAGGAGTACGTTGGTCCCGTTGCCGCCGGTGTTGGCCGCGCCGTTGAAGCCGCTCATCACGAATACCCGTCCCCCGGCGATGGCCGCGCCCAGGCCGTCCAGGCTGCCGCCCGGCTGGCCCTTCACCTGGTTGACCGTGTCGTAGGTCCGGTCGGTGGTGGAGTCGGCCCAGAGCACCTTGCCGGTCGCCGCGTCATAGGCCCGGAACCAGCCGTCCATGGTGCCGGAGAACACCACGCCCGGCATCACCGAGGGCGCCTGGGATTGCGCGCGCACGCAGCCGCCGCCGCCGCGGTCGCGGGAGCGGTCGCCGGCGTAGTGGCACGGCGCGACGGGCGCCGGGACCTGCCAGAGCAGCTTGCCGGTGGCCGGGTCGAGGGCGGAGAGGCCCGGTTTGGCGGGCGGCAGGCCGCCGGCGACGGCCTCGCGCCCCATCTTGCGCAGCGCCTCGTCCAGCAGGTTCACGGTGTCGGCGTTGGCCACGTAGAGCCGCTGTCCGTCGGCCGCCATGCCCCACTCGATCCCGCCCAGCGACGAGCCGGAGCCGACACGGGTGCTCCACAGCGTCCTGCCGCTGTCCGGGTCCATACCGAACACCACGCCGGATTTCTGGCCGGAGAGGACGACGTCCTTGCCGTTCGCGAGATGGAACAGGATCGGCGAGGCGCCGAAGTCGAAGTCCGGGCCGTCGGGACTCGGGCAGTTGATCGGCTTCTGGGCCTGGTTGCAGCCGACGATGAAGTTGTCGGCCTCGGTGACCTGGTTCGACCAGCGGATCTTGCCGGTCTTGACGTCCATGGCGACGATGGCGTCGGCCCCCTTGGTCGGGACCTCGGTGTAGCTGTCGCCGGTCGCCACATAGACCAGGCCGCGCTTGGGATCGACGGTCGGCGCCGACCAGATCGCCCCGCCGGCCGGACCCTGCATCATGGTCCCGGCGGAGTTCTTGTGGGTGGGGTGCAAGGGTTCGGTGATGACCTTGGTCTGCCACTGGATCTTCCCGGTCGCCAGGTCGAGGGCGGCCAGCGAGCCCTGGAAGCTGCAACAGCTGTAGGTCGGCTGGCGCGCCGCGCCCTCCTCGCCGGAGGTGAGCGGCACGAAGACCTGGCCGCCGGAAATGACCGGCGAGCCGGTGATCCCGGCCACCGCATTGGTCTCCAGCGGCGCGGACCGCCAGAGCTCCGCGCCGGTCTGGGCGTCGAAGGCGCGGACCGTGCGGTTGCGCTCGCCGATCAGGGTCAGCCAGCCGCTGGGCGAGACGCTCGACTTGACGATCATCGGGGTGGTGCGCGCGGCGGCGTTGTCGATGGCCCAGCGCACGCAGCCGGTGGCGGGGTCGAGGGCATAGAATTTGCCCGTCCGGTTGGTGATGAACAGCCAATCGCCGATCACCGTCGGCATCGAGCCGCCCGACATGGCGAAGGCCCACTTCACCTTCAGCTTCGGCACGTCGGCCCGGCTGAGGCCCGGATTGGCCTGGAAGCGGTGCGAACGATCGAGGCCGACGCTGGTCCAGTCGCTGGCGCCGGCCCGGATCGGCGGGTTGACCTGGCACTTCACGTCGACGCCGACCGGCGCGGGCGCGGCGCGGCCCTGCGCCGCCTGCACGGGCCGCGCGGGTCCGGCGGCCGTCAGATAGTCCGCGACGGCCTGTTTGTCAGCGTCGGACAGCCCCGCGGCCATGGGCTTCATGACGCCGTTGGTCAGGGCGTCGACGATGGTCGCCGCAGGGTAGGTGGCAAGGGTGGCGCGGCTGGGCGCGCGGTCGACCGCCGGCTCGTGACAGGCCTTGCAGCGTCCGTTGAACACCGTCTCGCCCGCCGACTGCGCCCGCGCCGCCAGCGGCAGCGTCAGGGCGACGGCCAGGCTCAAGGCCCAGGCCCAGATGTGGCGTTTCATGGTCTAGCTTCCCCCGGCGTTTTCTTTCACTCTGGGCGGGGACGGGCCGCGCGGCAAGACGCGGCGAGCGGGACGCACAGGCGGGGGCGCGGTGGACGATCCGTGGAACGAGGCCAATCTGGCCCGGGTGGCGGGCGATCTGGAAACCGCCGCCACGATCTATCTGGACGCCCTGCCGTTGAAGCCGGTGCCGGCCCGCCACCACCTCGGCGTCGTGCTGTCGGCCCTCGGGCGCACCGACGAGGCCGAGCATTATTACCGCGAAGCGCTGAGCCTGGGGCCTCACTACACGGTGGCCGAGCACAGCCTCGCCTTGCTGCTGCTGTCCGTGGGCCGCTACGGGGAGGGCTGGAACGCCTATGAGTCCCGCCGCCGGATCCCGGAGTTGCAGACGCCGAGCCCGGCGCTGCCCTGTCCCGAGTGGATGGGCGAACCGCTGGCGGGCAAGCGCATCCTGGTGTTCGGCGAGCAGGGCTTCGGCGACCAGATCATGTTCGCCCGCTTCCTGGCGCCGCTGCGGGCGCTGGGAGCCGAGGTCGCCTACATCTGTGCGCCATCCCTGCAGCGGCTGATCCCCGGCGCGATCTCCGTCGCGGCGGGCGACGCCCTCCCGCAGGCCCACTACTGGACGCTGGCCGCGACCCTGCCGCTGCGCCTTTCAGTGGACCTGGCGAACCTGCCGCCGCCGGTCGACCTCGGAATCCCCACGTCGGAGGGCGGCGGCGTCGGGGTGGTGGCGGCCGGCAGCCCGGCCCATGGCCACGATGCGCTGCGGTCCCTGCACGGCGCGGACGCCCAGGCGCTGCGGGCGCTCGGCCAGGACCTTTCCGTGGAGGCCACGGGCGCCGCGGACTTCCTCGACACCGCCCAGCGCATCGCCGGGCTGGACCTGGTGATCAGCGTCGACACGGCGACGGCCCATCTCGCCGCGAGCCTCGGCAAGCGAACCTGGATTCTCCTGCAGAGTCGCTACACAGACTGGCGGTGGGGCAGGGTGGGCGTGAGCTCGGCCTGGTACCCTTCGGCCAGGCTCTACCGCCAGGCCGGCGAGGGTTGGGATTCGACCCTGGATGCGATCCGCGGCGACCTGGCGGCGCTGGGGTCCTGATCCGGAGCCGGCCGAGGCCGGCGCGCCGGGAGCTGAACAGCGCGCCGCTGGGCGCAGGAAGGATGTCGCCATGCCGACCGAGCTCAGCGGATCGAACCGTGTGCTCCTTACGGCCCTGGCCGCGGGACTGGCCGCGGCCGTGGTCGAGATGGTCTTCGTGCTGCCGATCCAGGCGATGCTGGGCGCCTCCCCGGTGGTGGTGTTCCAGTCCATCGCCAGCGGCGCCCTGGGCAAGGCGGCCTTTTCCGGCGGCCTCGCGAGCGCCGCGCTCGGCGTCGGCGTCCACCTGCTGGTCTCGCTGGTCGCCGCGGCGGTCTATGTGTTCACCGCCGACCGCTGGCCGGCGCTGCTGCGGCGTCCGTTCTCGGGAGGCATCCTCTTCGGCCTGGCGGTCTATGTGGTGATGAACTTTGGGGTCGTCCCGCTCTCGCGGATCGGCTTCCACCTGCCCAAGTCGCCGGAACTGCTCGCCCTCAGCCTCAGCATCCACCTTTTCGCCTTCGGCCTGCCGATCGGACTGGTCGCCCGCGCGATGCTGACGCGCCGCTAGACCCTGTCCCGATTGGCCTGATTCAAGCCCATCGGGATGAACAGGGTCGTCGCTCCATGCTGGGAGCCCTTCCTATCCACTCACGATGATCCATCGTGAGTTGGAAGGGCTCTAGCGCCCGGACGGCGCCTTCGGCAGGCTCTTCAGAAGCACGTCGACCGCGGCCTCCAGCTGGGCGTCCTTGCCCTGCACGCTCTCTCCCAGCGGCCGCTCGACCATCACGTCGACCGGGCGCGGATGCATCTCCATGTCCTGGCCCTTGATGTCGAGGATGCGGATCGAGGGCACACGCACCACCGAGCCGTCGATGAGCGGTACGTTGGCGGTATAGATGATCCAGCCCGCCGTCGGCACGCCCACCACCTTGCCCAGGCCCAGGTCGCGATAGCCCTCGGTGAAGTCCTCGGCGTCGGAGAGCGAGGATTCGTTGGTGAGCAGCACGGTCGGCGAGCCCAGGGCCCGCTGGCCCAGCGCCTGGCGGCTGGGTTGGGCGGTGAAGTCGCGCGGCGTCATGGTCAGGTAGTTGCGGCGTGAAAAGACGTCCAGGACGTAGCCGTTGACGAAGCCGCCGTTGTTGTTGCGTACGTCGACGACCACGCCGTCCTTGCCCTGGTTCTGGGCGTCGAGGTCCAGGTACAGCTGGTTCAGCGAGTCCGACGACATGTCGGCGATATGGACGTAGCCCAGCCGCCCGCCGCTGATCTTCTCCACATAGGCCCGGCGGCCGTCGATCCAGTGGCGGTAGAGCAGGCCCGCGGCGACGGTCGAGGATACCGGCCGCACCACCGCTTCACGCGTTGCAGCGCCCGTGCGGACAGTCAGCACCGTGCGCTTGCCGGCGCGATCCAGCAGCAGGGCGTTGAGGCCCACGCCGGGCTCGATCTTGTGGCCCTCGACGGCGGTCAGCACGTCGCCGGGCTTGATCGAGCCCTCGATGTAGGCGGGACCCAGGGTGATCACCTCGCGGACCACGAGGCCCTTGCCGGCCTCGTAGGGCTCGCGTTCGAAGCGCAGGCCGAGGTCGGCGACGCGCGGGGGCGGACCGGGCGGGCCGTTGTTGATCCCCGAGTGCGAGGCGTTGAGCTCGCCGATCATCAGGTTGGTCAGGCGACGCATCTCGTCCGGCGTATGGGCGCCTTCGATGTAGGGCAGCCAGCGGGCGCGAAGCGCGCTCCAGTCCCTGCCGTTGAACTTCGCGTCGAAGAACATCCGGTTGAGCAGGCTCCAGGCCTCATCGAAGGCCACGACCTTTTCCTGGTCGAAGGTCACGTCCAGTTCGGCGGTGACGACGATCGCCTTGGGCCTGGGGGTTTCCAGCGGCGTGGCGGTCACCGTGCCGCCTTCCAGGTAGTAGAGCTGCTTGGAATCCGGCGTGAAGGCGGCGAACCGCTTGGGCCGCCGGGAGCTGGCGATCTGCTGCGGGACCGGGGGCTCCTTGGCCAGTTCGTCCAGGTTGTAGCTGTAGAGGCCCGTCTGGCGGGCGGACTCGGCGCGGAACACCAGGGTCTTGCCGTCCGGGCTGATCACCGGGTCCTCCGCGGAGATCTCCAGCGGCAGCAGGGTGGCGCGCTCGCGGATGCCGTCGAAGACGATGCGCACGGGCTCGACCTTCGGCTTCGGCGGGGCGGGCGAGGGCTCGGCCAGCTTCTCGGCGGCGTCGCCGGCCTTCTCCGGCGCCTTGGCGTCCGGCGTTTCGGGGGCGGTGGCGGGTGCGCCCGGGGGCTTGGCGGGCTGCGAGGGCTTGCGGTCCGGCGCCTCGGGCGGCTTGAAGAGGTCGCGGAACTCGTCCTCGCGATAGCGCGGCACATGCGGCAGCAGGTCGACGCGGACGATGTGGGTGTCCTCGGACCGCTGCGAGCTGTCGAACACCAGGTACTTGCCGTCCTTGGACCAGACGATCTGCGAGCCGGTGTCGCCATTGGCGAGGAAACTCACCGGGCGAGCGTCGCCGCCCGCGGCCGGGACGACCCAGACGTTGCGGAACGACTTGGGGTCGGTGACGCCGAAGGCCAGCCAGCGGCTGTCCGGCGACCAGGCGGCCGGGCTCGACTGGAAGCCGCCCAGCGCGCCGGACGACAACAGCACGTCCTTGGCGGGCGCGCCGCCGTCGCCGAAGGTGATCAGCCGCAGCTCGCGGCGATTGCGGATATAGGCCAGCATCTTGCCGTCGGGGGAGAAGACCGGGGCTGCGTCATGCACCGCGCCCGAGGTCAGCGCCCGCTCGTGGCGGGATCCGAAGTCATAGACCACGAGCTGATCGGCGAGCCCGCGCTGGGTGACATAGGCCAGGCGCCGGCTGTCGGGCGCCCAGGCCAGCTGGCCGCCAGCCGCGGGGCTTTCGGAGACCCGTTCGGCGGCGCCGCCATCCTTGGCGGCCGCGGCGAAGACCTGGCCGTGGGCGACGACCGCGACCTTCTTGCCGTCGGGCGACAGCGCCATGGCCTGGAAATTGGTCTCGCTGAGGTGCCGGTCGCCCGCGGACGCCGGCGCGCCGCGCAGGACGATCGGCACCGGCCCCGCCCGCCCCGACTTGAGGTCCAGCTTCCAGATCGAGAAGTCGCGCTCGAAGACGATGGCGCCGCCGTCCGCGCCGATGGCGGGGTAGAGCACGCGGCCGTCGGTGAAACGGGTGACCTGGGCCGGCGCGCCGCCGGCGACGGCGATGCGCCAGATGTTCTCCGACCCGCTCTGGTCGCTCATGTAGAACAGGCTCGCCCCGTCCGGGCTCCACATGGGCCACAGGTGCTTGGCGTCGGGCCCGAGCAGCCGGCGGTAGGGCGCGCCGTCGGCGACCGGCTTCAGCCAGAGCTCCGCCTCGTCGATGTGGGCGTGGCCGTTGCGCCACCACTGGATGCCGCTCATGCCCTTGGCCATCAGGGCCAGCGTCCTGCCGTCGGGCGAGGGCGCAGCGTTGAACTCGGCCAGGAATCGCTCGCGGCTGACCTCCAGCGGCGTCCCGCCCGAGGCCGGCACGCGATAGATGTCGGTCTGGCGCGCGACGTCGCCGGCGCCGGACGAGAAATAGATCCACTTGCCGTCCTTCGACCAGGCGTCGAGCTGCTCGGCGGCGTCGGACCAGGTCAGCCGGCGCACCGCGCCGGTGGCCAGGGTGACGATATAGATGTTGGGCGCGCCGTTGCGGGTGGAGAGGAACGCCAGCTGGGTCCCGTCCGGCGAATAGATCGGCCGGCTTTCGGTGGCGGGGTCGGTGACCAGCAGGCGCGCCGTGCCGCCCGCCGCCGGGACCGTCCAGATGTCGCCTCCGGACACGAAGGCGATCTCACCGCCATCGGGGGACAGCGCCGGCTCGGCCAGCGCCGGTTTCGGTGCGGGAGGCTGGGCCACGGCCGCGCCCGACATCAACCCAGCCGCCAGCACTATCGGAGCTAAGGCCCCGCACATCGCCGCCCAAACTCGCATCAAGACCCCCCGGACATCAGCCGGACTTTGCCTCGACCCGGCGGCCGGCGCTAGGCCCCGGACACTTGCGCCCTGAGCCATAGTCAGATTGAGGCGAGCGCCCCGCTCGCCCCGGGGCTGGATCCGGACGCTAGACGTCCAGGTCGGCGATCGCGAACTCGGCGTTTTCCTGGATGAACTGGAAGCGCAATTCCGGCTTGCGGCCCATCAGCTGCTCGACCAGGGCCTCCACCACCTCCTCGGCGCGGAGCAGAGTGACGCGGGCGAGCGTGCGCTTCGAAGGATCCATGGTGGTTTCCTTCAGCTGCGCCGGCATCATCTCGCCCAGGCCCTTGAAGCGGCTGATCTCGGGCTTCTTGCCCTTGAACTCCCCGGCCAGCAGCTCGTCGCGGTGGGCGTCGTCGCGGGCGTAGACGATCTTCGTCCCGTGGCTCAGGCGATAGAGCGGCGGCAGGGCCAGGTAGAGCCGGCCCGACCGGATCATCTCGGGCATGGTCCGGTAAAAGAAGGTGATCAGCAGGCTCGCGATGTGCGCGCCGTCGACATCGGCGTCGGTCATGATCACCACGCGGTCGTAGCGCAGGTCCTCTTCCTTGAACTTCGAGCCGGCCTGGACGCCCAGCGCCAGCAAGAGGTCGGTGAGTTCCTTGTTGGCCCCCAGCTTGTCGAGCGTGGCCGAGGCGACGTTGAGGATCTTGCCGCGGAGCGGCAGGATCGCCTGGCTCTTGCGGTCGCGGGCCTGCTTGGCTGAGCCGCCGGCGCTGTCGCCTTCGACCAGGAAGATCTCGGTGCCGTCGATGGCGTTGCCGGAGCAATCGGCGAGCTTGCCGGGCAGACGCAGCTTGCGCGTGGCGGACGCCCGGGCGACCTCCTTGTCCTTGCGCCGCTTCAGGCGCTCCTCGGCGCGCTCGATGACGAATTCCAGCAGCGCCGAGGCGACCTTCGGCTGGGCGGTCAGCCAGTGGTCGAAGGGGTCGCGGAGCGCGGTTTCCACCAGGCGCTGGGCCTCGATGGAGGAGAGCCGCTCCTTGGTCTGGCCCTGGAACTCCGGATCGCGGACGAAGACGCTGACCAGGGCGCCGGCCTGGGCCAGCACGTCGTCGGCCGTCAGGATCGCCCCGCGCTTCTCGCCGGTCAGCTCGGCATAGGCCTTGAGGCCCCGGGTCAGGGCGGCGCGCAGGCCCGCCTCGTGGGTGCCGCCCTCAGGCGTCGGAACCGTGTTGCAATAGGACTGCATGAAGCCGTCGGCCTCGCCGAAGCCCGCCGGCGTCCAGGCGATCGCCCATTCGACCTTGCCGCTCTCGCCGGGACGCGAGTAGCGGCCGGCGAAGGGTTCCGGGGTCACGGTCTCGATGTCCTTGATCCGTTCGGCCAGGAAATCCGCCAGGCCGTTGGGGAAGCGGAAGACCGCCTCGGCCGGCGTCTGGTCCTGGATGCGGGACGGGTCGCACGACCAGCGGATCTCGACCCCGCCGAACAGATAGGCCTTGGACCGCGCCATCCGGTAGAGGCGGGCCGGCTTGAACGCCACGCCCTCGCCGAAGATCACCGGGTCGGGGTTGAAGGCGATGGCGGTGCCGTGTTTGCGGGTGGGTCCCAGCTTCTCGATGCCGCCGATGGGCTTGCCGCGGGTGAAGGCCTGGCGCCACTCGAAACCGTCCTTCCAGGCGGTGACCTCGACCCGCTCGGAGAGCGCGTTGACGACGCTGACGCCCACCCCGTGCAGGCCGCCGGAGGTTTCGTAGGCCTTGCCGGAGAACTTCCCGCCGGAGTGCAGGACGGTCATGATGACCTCCAGCGCCGACTTGCCCGGATGCTTGGGGTGCGGGTCCACCGGTATGCCGCGCCCGTCGTCGGTGACGGTCAACTGTCCGTCGGCGTCGAGACGCACCGAGATCACCTTGGCGTGGCCGGCGACCGCCTCGTCCATGGCGTTGTCCAGCACCTCGGCGAAGAGGTGGTGCAGCGCCCGCTCGTCGGTGCCGCCGATGTACATGCCCGGGCGTTTGCGCACCGGTTCCAGGCCTTCCAGGACCTCGATGTCCTTGGCCGAATAGCCGCCGGCCGCGCCGCCGCCGGGCGGCGGACGCTCGGGCCGCGGCTCGTGGCTCTGCGCCAGCGGGGCGGCCGGCGCGGGGTTGAGCGCGTCGTCGAACAGGGAAGCTTGCGGCTGGGCGGCGGACTTGGAAGCGGGCGGGGTCATGGACCGGTCAGGTTGGGACGATTCTGGCTGCGCCCGATATGAATCGCCCCAGGCGTGAAGGCAATGCGGCGGCGCGCGCGGCGCGCGGTTCTCCACAAGGGCGCAACATAGCTCGACAGCCGCCCGCGACCGCGCTCCTATCGCAAGAAAGGGGTGGAAGGCCATGTCCAGCTGGAAGGACCCGGAGATCGCAGGGGTGCGGGCCCTGCTGGCCTCGCGCCAGCCCGCGCCCGGCGAGCCGCAGCCCAGCCGCGCGCAGCGTCGCGCGGCCATGGACGCTTTCGGCGAAATGGGCTCCCTGCCGCCGGGCTGCCTGCACGAGCCCACGGCGGTCGGCGGGGTCAGGGCCGAGCGCGTGGCGCCGACCAATGCGGTGGAAGGGCGGCGCATCCTCTACCTGCACGGCGGGGGCTACGTGGGCGGCAGTCCGCGAAGCCACCGGCCGCTGGTGGCCAGACTCGCTGAGGCCGCGCGCTCGGCGGCGATCTCGCTGGACTACCGGCTGGGCCCCGAGGCGCCGTTCCCGGCCGCCGTCGACGACGCCCTCGCCGCCTACCGCGGCCTGTTGGCTGAGGGCGTCTGGCCCGAGCGGATGGTGGTGGCGGGCGACTCGGCCGGCGGCGGCTTGACGCTCGCCCTGGCGCTGGCGCTGAAGGCCGAGGGCCTGCCCCAGCCCGCCGGTCTGTTCGTCATCAGCCCCTGGGCGGACCTGACCCAGGGGCACGCGACCTACCACACCAAGGCCGCCGACGATCCGATGATCACGCGCGAGCGGCTGGACGAAAGCGCCGCCGACTATCTGGGAGGCGGCGACGCGCGCGATCCGCTGGCCTCGCCGGTGTTCGGCGACTTCGCCGATCTCGCGCCCCTGCTGATCCAGGTGGGCTCGGAAGAGGCGCTGCTCGGCGACAGCCTGATCCTGGCCGAGCGCGCCGGTCATGCCCGCGTCGAAGTGCGGTTGGAGGTCTGGCCGGAAATGATCCACGTCTGGCACGCCTTCGGCGGCCAGCTCAGCGCCGCGCGCCGGGCGATCCGCACCGCAGGCGCCTGGATGGACGAGCGTATGGGCGGCTGACGGGTTCTTATGTCGTTGTTATGAGGGCTTCCCCAAGGCGCGGGATTCTCCCTAAAGTCGCGCTTATGACCAGCAAATCCCTTGTGTTGGCGTCGGCCCTGACCGCCCTGGCGTTCGGCGCCGCAGGGTCGGCGTCAGCCGCCTGCCAGTTTCAGAAAATCGTCGACGTCCCCGTCACCATGGATGGCTTGCGCCCGCAGGTGTCCGCCAAGGTCAACGGCCAGGACGCTACCTTCATGGTCGACACCGGCGCCTTCTTTAGCGACGTGACCGACGCGGCGGCGGCGAAGTTCGCCATGCGGCCGTCGGCGGCCCCGTTCGGCCTGGAGGTGCGTTCGGCCGGCGGGGCGACACGAGACGCTCGCGCGGTCGTCGCCCAGGACTTCAGCTTCGCGGGGGCGCAATTCCACAACATCGAGTTCCTGCTCGGCGGCCGGCTGGGCGGAGATCTCGCCGGGGTCATCGGCGAGAACATCATGGGCCCGTTCGATGTGGAGTACGATCTGGGCAACGGCGTGATCCGCTTCTTCAAGGCCGACGGCGGCTGTTACAACCAGAACCTGGCCTACTGGTCCGCGGGGATGGCGCTGTCGCGCATCACCATCGAGCAGCAGGGGCGCTTCATCCAGACGGCCGTCGCCAAGGCGGAGGTCGATGGCCACACGATCCACGTCAAGTTCGACAGCGGCGCGCAGCTCTCCACCCTGAGCCGCGCCGCGGCCGCTCGCGCCGGCATCCAGATGTCGTCGGAAGGCGTGCGGGCGGCAGGTGTCACCTACGGCGTCTACGGCAAGGGCCAGGAAACCTACCTGGCGCCGTTCGCGAGCTTCAAGATCGGCGACGAGGAGATCAAGAACACCCAATTGCGCATGGCCGACATCGCCCTGGGCGACAGCGACATGCTGCTGGGGGCTGATTTCTTCCTCTCGCATCGCATCCTGATCTCCAACACCCAGAAGAAGATCTATTTCACCTACAACGGCGGGCCGGTGTTCCGGCTCGGCGGCGCGGCGCGGCAGGTGGCGCAGGGCTCCAATGTGCCGGCGGCGACGAGCCCCGGGACCGCGGCGTCTGCGCCAGGGGCGGCGGCGGCCGGCGGCGACGGGCTGAAGTCGGCGGCGGAGTTCCAGCGGCGCGGCCAGGCCAATGCGTCGCGGCGGGAGTACGTCGCGGCCATCGACGATTTCAGCAAGGCCATCGAGCTGGAGCCCAGCAACGGGGCGCACTATCACGCTCGCGCCATGGCCCGGCTCGCCAACCGTCAGCCGGTGCTGGCCATGGCGGACCTGGATCAGGCGCTGAAGTACAATCCGAGCGACGTGCCCGCGCTGATCACCCGCGGCCGGCTCTACCTCCAGGCCCGCGACCCCGGCCGGGCGACGTCCGACTTCGAGGCGGCGTTGAAACTTGACCCGCAGAGCACGACGCTGCCGACCGAGATCGGCTACGCCTATGCGCGCGCCGGCCTGTTCGAGCCGGCGCTGCAGCAGCTCGACAGCTGGGTCGCGACCCACCCTCGGGACGACGCCCTGCCGCAGGTGCTGAACGCGCGCTGTTGGACCCGAGCGGTCTGGGGCAAGGAGCTCGACAGGGCCTTGGCCGACTGCGATGCGGCGCTCAAGGCCGACAAAATCTCCGGCGTCATGGACAGCCGCGGTCTGGTGCTCCTGCGCTTGGGCCGGTTGGACGACGCCATCGCCCAGTACTCGGCCGCGATCCGCCTGCAGCCCCGGCTCGCGCCCGCCCTCTATGGCCGGGGACTGGCGGAGTTGAAGAAGGGGGCGAAGGCCGAAGGCGCCGCCGACATCGAGGCCGCCAAGGCGATCGCGCCCGAGCTGCCGGCGGAATACCGGCGCTTCGGCCTCGCTCCCGAGGAGGCGCCTGGCGCCGCGAAATCCTGACCCCGTCTGGCTCTAGGGAACCTCGCCCGGGGCCAGCGGGCGGAAGTTGAAGACGATGTCCTCGCCGGTGGCGATCGGCTTGCCGTCGAGCGTCGCGGGCTTCAGCCGCAGGAAGCCCTGGAACCGCAGGGCCATGGTCCCGAACCCTTTGGCGGCGGGCGCCTGGTAGACCACCATGCAGTCGTGCAGGGCGCCGAGCCTGGCGACCAGGCAGTTCATCACCGCTTGGCCTTCGCCGCCGGCGCGCCAGGCCGCCGGGGTGAGGGTGGTCGAGAAGTCGCCGGGCTTGGGCTTGGTCGCCCAGTCCACGGGCGTTGCAGGGGCGGGCCAGGTGGCGGTGACGACCACCTCGGCGGCCTCCGGCCGCTTGCCCTCGGCCGCATGGGTCAGGCGGTATCGCGGCGCGAGCGACAGCAGCGCGGCGCCGAATCCCGCATGCTCGCGTTCGAGCATCAGCTGGCAGTCGGAGAGTTGGCCGCCCTTGTCGGCGAGGCAGTGCATGACCGCGCTGCCGCCGCGCCCCTTGGCCCTCGCCGCCGCGGGCCAGGCGGCCATCACCTCGGCGTCGCTTGGGAAGGTCGCGAGCTGGTCGGCGAAGGGTCCGTAGACGTGCGTGGCGCCGAGGCCGCTTAGCCCCTGCGCGCCGGCGGCGGAGGCGGCGGCCGCCAACCCGAGCCCCAGCGTAGCCGCCGCACCCCGCATCGCCCGATGAAGGCTCATTGCCGATCCTCGCCGCGGCTATTTCTTGGGCGCGTAGATCGCCGACAGCAGATCGGCGGTTCCTTCGATCCGCTCGAGGCGCGGATAGCGCAGACCCCCGTGGTAGTCGACCTCCACGGTCTTGTAGTGGTCGCCTGCCTTGACCAGCAGGCCCAGGGTTCCGCCGCCCTTCTTGCCTTCGGTGATCGCCTCCTTCAGGCGGTCGGCGTCGTAGGCGATGCCGTTGACCGCCAGGAGCTTGGCGCCGACGGTCAACCCCGCCTTGAAGGCCGGACCCTCCCACTGGACCTGGGTGATGTCGGCGTCCTTCCCGAGCACCAGGCCGATCGAATAGGTGAGGTCCATCGCGTGGCGGCGCATCTCGGCCGACTTGAAGTAGTCGGTGGGCGTCTCGGTGTAGACCAGCTTCCAGCCGCCGCGCGTCAGGCCGTCGAGCGGCGGCTTGGGCGCCACCTGGTTGATCCGCTCGTTGAGGAACTTCGCCCAGTCGTACGGCTCGACCTTGTTCAGGGCGGCGACCACGTCATCGAAGGTGTAGACCACCTCCGACCAGTTGCCGTCCTCGACCCCGAAGAAGGCCTTCGCGAAGTCGTCGAGCGATTTCTTGCCGCCCGATTTTTCGCGGATCAGGGTGTCGACGTCGAGCCAGACCAGCTGGCCTTCGGAATAATAGTCCTCGCTGCGCTGGAAACTGAGCCAGGGCTGCGGCCGGCGCGCGGCGATGATTGGATCGTTGGTGGTGTCCTCGACGGGCCGCCATTCGCGGCCGACGCGGTTGGCGTAGGTGGCGGCCGTGGCGGCCAGCGCGTCCAGCGCCTCCTGCTTGCCGAGCAGGCCCGACCGGCTGGAGAGCACGAAGCCCCAGTACTGCGTCTGGCCCTCGTAGACCCAGAGCAGGGACCCGCGCATCGGCACGTTGAAGTTGGGTGTCCACAGGTCTGCGGGGCGGCGGAACTTGCCGTTCCAGGAGTGGGTGAACTCGTGAGGCAGGAGGTCCCGCGAGGCCGCGTTCATGGCCCAGCGCGTGAAGTAGTCCGGGATGGTGCCGTCCTCGCTGGAGCGGTGGTGCTCCAGGCCGCTGCCGCCCAGACGGTCCGACAGTGAGAACAGGAAGTCGTAGTGATTGTAGTGGCGCGAGCCATAGAGCTTGTAGGCCTGCTGGACGAGCACCCGATGCCTCTCGATCTGGTCGGGGGTGGCCTCCAACAGCTCGGGGCGGTCGGCGATCACGTCGAGGTGGACCGGCACGGCGGCGCCGGGATCGAGGTCGATCCGCTTGGCGTAGCGGCCGGCGATCATCGGGGAATCGGCCAGCACGTCGAATGCGACGGGCTTGTAGTGGGTGACGCCGCCGGCGTCCGTCCCGGTGGTCTCCAGGGCCGAGAAGGGCGTCCAGCCGTCGGGGAACCGCACGCTGGGCTCGATCTCGATGCGGCGGGTGAAGTAGCCGGCCGGATACATGGCCAGGTTGATCCACTGCAGGCTCAGCATCTCCGGCGTCATGACGATGCGGCCCTCGTCGCCGGTGACGGCGGAAAGGAGGTCGAAGTCGACATCGACGCTGCTCGCGCCGGCGGGCACGTCGATATGGAAGGCGAAGACGTCCACCGGATCGCGCATCCAGGTCAGCACCCGGCCATTGGCGCGGAATTCGACGCCGCCGACGTTCTTCATCGGCGCGTTGGGCCCGTGGTTGCCGGGCAGCCATTGCGGATAGAGCAGGGTCATCGGCCCGGACCTGGCGACCGGGATCGTCTCGTGGATGCGGAAGATATGCCGGTCGAGGTCGGTGGCGTTGACCTGCACCTTCAGTAGGCCGGGGTAGGGCGTGTCCTGCGGCGCCTCGGTCCTGGGCGGCATCGGATAGGGCTGTGGCGCGGCCGAAGGCTGGGCGGCGGCGGCGCTCGCCAGGCAAACGGCGACGCAGGCAAACAGGGCTGACTTCAACGGACACGACCTTGAACGGGAAAGGATTTCCCGTTGTAGGGCGCATTCGCGGCAAAGCTCAACCGTCAGTTCTCCCTCCCTTTTATGGGGAGGGACAGGCCGCATGCGGCCAGGGTGGGGAAGCGTGGGCCAAGACGCGGGCTCGGCGCTCTTACGCGGCTTCCCCACCCATCTCGCTTGGCTCGCCACCCTTCCCATAGGGGGAAGGGAAGAGACCCGTCAGCATTTGAAGTACATGTCGAACTCGACGGGATGCGGATGCAGCGCCAGGCGCATAACCTCTTCCATCTTCAGCTCGATGTAGCTGTCGATGAAGTCGTCGCTCATCACGCCGCCGGCCTTCAGGAAGGCGCGGTCCTTGTCGAGGTTCTCCAGCGCTTCCTTGAGCGAGCCGCAGACCTCGGGGATCTTCTTCTGCTCGCGCGGCGGCAGGTCGTAGAGGTTCTTGTCGGCCGGGCCGCCCGGGTCGATCTGGTTGATGATCCCGTCGAG
>Ga0105240_10000640_pt1 | contig 64562 bp, 64 predicted proteins | sample KBSC54metaG_FD_80426 | JGI IMG/M metagenome (GOLD analysis project Ga0105240, IMG submission 80426) | Corn rhizosphere microbial communities from Kellogg Biological Station, Michigan, USA - KBS C5-4 metaG | ecosystem: Host-associated > Plants > Roots > Rhizosphere > Soil | place: Michigan, USA... | reverse complement strand
TAGACCGCCCGCGTCCTGATTACCAGACCATTTATCCACTTTGGCAATCTGGTCTTTTAAATCCGCAACAGCCTTATCGTTTTTCGCCTCCGGTTTGGCGGACTGATCCGCTTTGCCCGGCACGGCATCGATAATCAGACGGTTACCTGCGCGGCTGAGGTGTAACGTATTCCCCGGCGCCAAGGTAATAGAAAGCACCAATGGATTATTACTTAATTGCTTGACAGCCGAAAAGCGTTTCAGGCTCGCCATTTTTGGGATGGCAACTTTAGCGCCCCTGGTAAATGTCAGGATATAATCAGGCGCCTGGCCTGATAAATCATAATTCGCCAACTGGTGCCAATCCATCACCAGACGGTCATTGTCCGTATGCGCACCCGCACGCAGAGTCACCGTGCCATCCTCCGCCCAAACAGGCACGGATAAGATCAGCAGCAAGATAAAACAGAATCTCTTTAGCACTTGGATAGCATAACCCCTGTTCGGTTGGCCGCCAAGCGTGACCGCTTATTGAGGCGCTGGCGGGCCAGCAGGTGCCACCGGCGGAGGGGCTGCTGCCACATTACCCGGCGCGGTTTCAGTCGCGGCGCGCAGCGGTGCATCATTCGGTAACACCTTAGCTTTTTGCGCTAGCGCGGCGGTAATCACCTTGGCCTTTTCCGGCGACATGGAAGCCATAATGGGCGAAAGTTTAGTTTCCTTCATCGCCGCAACGATGGGCAGCAACACATCCATATTCATCGTATCAAAAATTCCAGCTGCATCCTTGGGTTTCATTTTTTCATAAACATCCACCAGACGCTGGGTATCCGCATTGGTTTTGGCGTTGGCCGCATCCATCAATTTTTTAATTTCATCACGCAGGGCTGTGAGTTCAGCCAGTTTTTCTTCAAAACGTTTTTCGCTGGCCTGCAATAGAGCTTCACGCTGGCCAATGTCGGCCTCGCGTTTGTCTAGCTGTCTGCGACGTTCCGATAGATCTTGCAAAACCACCAGCTCACTGGATGGCCTTCCTTCGTGGCCGATTACGGGGTCCAATGGATCATGGTTGGACTCGTCCATTTTTTTCTGTTCTTTGGATTTGCCGTCATCCGGTTTCGCATTTTTATCATCGGTTTTTGTATCTGATTTATCGTCAGACTTTTTATCATCAGGTTTCTTGTCGTCTGTTTTTTTATCATCCGGTTTGGCATACGCGGGAGTATCTTTTTTCGTATCATCCTTCTTACTATCATCCGCCTGGACAACAACAGTAGTAATAATTAAACCACGCTGGGCGTTATGTTCAAAGGAATTGACGCGCAAAAAAAGCGCAGCCATCACCACCAATATCATAATGGGTAAAAATTTCAGGCGGCGGAACCAATGCATCTTATCCCTTCGCCTTTTCCGCGCGCGCGGCCGCGACACGATTTAAATCATCCATTAATTGAGATTCCGCGCGAGAACGCATCTTGGGCGGCGTTTCTATAGGAACGGGCCGGGAACCAAACAATCCTTGCGGTTGTGCTGCCATGGCCTTTATCGGCGCAACAGACGCTTCAGCTTTAGCTGCACCACCGCCTTCGGCTGCGCGCGACAACCGGTTCGCCAGGCTATCCGCCGTTTCAATCATAAATTGTAATTCTTGCGATAATCCGCGCGCATCTGCGATACGGCTTTCTATATCGCCACCAACTTCCTGTGCCATCAACTTTAAATCCCGTAGACCGTGTTCAGCTTGCGTAATCGAAAGCGTCAATTTTTGCACTGTCGTATCAAATTCAGTTTTGACGCTTTTTAAACGTTCCAAATTTCGGTTTAGCGTAAAAGCATAGATCATGGTCGCGGCCATCATCGCGATCATGATTACGTCCATAATTAACGACCAATTAATACTCATTTATCATCCTCTTGTGGCGCATCACCTTCGATTTGAATAGCAATCTGGCCGGATTTACGCCCCATACGGCCTATATATAACGATTTCTCACCGCAACTTAGATTAATCAGATCATCCGGATTGGTGGAAAGCATCACCGTGCTACCGATTTCCCAATTAATCGTCTCTGATAACTTCATGGAAGTTTCGCCCAATACCGCCGCTAATTCCACATCGGTATGATAAAGTTCATTCGCCAAGTGTGTTTCCCAAATATTATCGCGACCGAATTTCTCGCCCATAAACTGTTGTAATAACAATTCACGCACCGGTTCCAAGGTTGCATACGGAATAATGATTTCCATGCGCCCGCCGCGATCTTCCATATCTACGCGGATTTTAATCAGCACCGCCGCATTACCCGGCCGCGCGATGGCGGCAAAACGCGGATTGGTTTCCAGGCGGTCAAACCGGAATGACACCGGTGACAAGGGATCAAAAGCCGCCGACATATCGGCCAACACGACCTGCACCATGCGTTCGACCAATGAACGCTCAATCGTGGTATAGGGCCGCCCCTCAATCCGCATTGCCGCAGTGCCGCGCCGACCGCCCAATAAGACATCCACAATGGAATAAATCAGCGCGCTATCCACCACCAACAGGCCGTGGTTGTCCCATTCCTCTGCCTTAAAAACGGAAATCATAGCAGGCAATGGTACGGAATTCAGATAATCACCAAAGCGTACAGATGAAATCTGATCGATGCTGGCCTCTACGTTATCCGAAGTCAAATTCCGCAAGGAGGTGGACATCACACGAACCATACGGTCGAACACAATTTCCAGCATCGGCAGGCGTTCATAATTCACCAGCCCGGTATTGATGAGTGCCTGAACGCCGCGCAGCTCTTCATCGCCGCCTTTATCAAAACCTAATAGGCTATCAATTTCATCCTGATTTAAAATACGTGCGGTCCCGTCGCCGCCTTCAGACTGCTCCGCCCCAGCAGCCCATTCAGCTGCTAATTTTTCGTCTTCTGTTTGTTCCGCCGCTTCGGCCATTTTTATCCTTGCTGTAATAGCAGTTCTTTAAACAGCACGTCTTTTACCTTAATAGGCGCGACGGCTGGTTTAATACGGATCAGCAATTCCTGCCGCAGACGATAAATTCCGGCCGAACCACGTAAATCCTCCACGCGCACTTCGCGCAAGAAGGTTTGAAATTCATCTACCACGCGCGGCAATTTGTCTTCCATGGCTTTTACATCTTCGGGTGACCCAACCTCAACTGTAACAGATACCTTCAACACTGTAGATTTACGGCTATGCGTATCCAAATTCACCAGAATGTCCGGCATGTTGTAGTAGGACGGTTTCACATCTTTTTTATCCTTATTGGCACTATCCGCATCCTCGCTGACCTCAGTTTGATCATCGGTGCAGTCGGCAGACGCCGCGGCCTGATCCCCGCTTTTGTCATCTTTAGCAGCGGCGTCCTTTTTATCTTTGTCGTCTTTTTTATCGTCCTTGCTGCTGGGCGGTTTATCGCTTTCGGTGGCGGCAGGTTGATCGGCAGTGGTCTGTTCCCCATCTGGATTGCATGGCTTTTTAACCGGCTTTTTGTGGCCAAACACGCCACCCAAAAACAGACCCAAAACAATCAGTAAAATTAATAGGACAGGCACACCGATCAGGATCGGCAATTTTAATTTCGGCGGCAGAGCATCCAAAAATGCCAATGGCCCCTTCTTTTTAGGGACTGCCTCAGCACCTTCCCCAGGAGGGGCTTCAGTTTCCGGTTTTTCTTCGGCCATTCGCGTTCTGCTCCTGATATGCCTTCATTCCAAGGGCGATTCGCCCCATATACCTAAGTATACCACTATAGCCTAACCGCAAATGGTTAACAGAGGGTGAATTATTTCCATTAACCTGGAGAAGGACCGTCTGGATTTCCGGGACGTAGTCTGCGAGTTCTTGAGGGCCCTTTCACCGTAGGCTTAGTCTCCACCATAATTTTAGGAAACGCCTTCACGGAACGGCTCACAACATGATAAGCGTCTTCTTCTCCTATAAGCTCAAGTGCCGTGGTTTCCATTAATTCCACATCCACAATATTGATGGCTTCTTGTATCTTTTGCCTTGCAGCTGGCAATAATGTATCAAAACAATCCATAATTTCTCGCAACCAATCCACCATTTCTTCAAAACTGAATCCCGGATCGTTTCTTTTTAAAGGATCATTATCTGCACGATATTGCAATAATACTATATTTATTTGCCCAATTAAAATTTCTCTAAATCCGGCGATATATACCTTTGCTGGAAGCTCATCTGCTTGCAAGCCCCCCGCTGCGCGAATTGCTGGCTTTTCAGATAGAAAATAGTTTGAAAGCTTAAGCGGTCTGTCACCAATATCTTCGAAGCCTTCCTTAAGGTCTTGGATAGCTACTTCTATAAAGTATTTGGCTTCCTCAACTTGAACGCGTGTAATTTCTCTTCGTGCCAAAATGTTTCCCTTTCATTATAATATTAGGGTGGATATCATATTTAAGCTTCTAATTACAAGTTTTTTATTAACAATTTTACGCCCGAACCTTCATATCAAACAGACGCGCCCATTCCAGTTCGGCGTAATTATCCGTCATGCCCGCGATATAATCCGCGATAATCCGCGCGCGCGAGTGCAGCGAAGTCATATCCGCGATCATTTCACGCCATTCAGTCGGCATGCACTCCGGCTCAGCCATGAATTTGTCGAATAGATCGCGCACGATCTGGCGGGCCTTGCTCGTCATGCGGTTAACAGAATAATGGCGATACATGCGCTCCATTAAAAATTCGCGCAGCACCCCCATGTTTTGCTGCATGGCGGCAGAAAAAGCGATCACCGGCGCGCGCGCATGGCGAATATCATCGGCAGATTGCGGCGCGAGCGCAGCCAAACGCCGCTGACTTTCGGTAATCAAGTCCGTGACCATGACATCAATCATGCGGCGCACGGATTCAAATACCATGCGCGGTTTTGCGAGTTTCGGATATTCGCTTTGCAGTTTTTCTAGAATACCGCCCATCATGGGCAAGTCGCGGATATCATCAAACGTAAACAATCCCGCGCGCAGACCGTCATCAATATCATGATTATTATAGGCGATATCATCGGCCAGCGATGCCGCCTGTGCCTCCGCACTCGCGTAGGTGCCCAATTCCAAATTCATATAATTTTGGAAATTGGTAATCGTGGCAGACAGCTTTTCGCCATCCTTGAGCGGCAATACCGGCCCGTTATGTTTCACAACGCCTTCCAATGTTTCCCAGGATAAATTCAAGCCATCAAAAGCCGCGTAACGCCGCTCAAGTTGCGTTAAAATCCGCACCGTTTGATCGTTATGCGCGAAACCACCGTATGGCTGCATGCATTCGTCCAGGGCCTCCTCCCCCGCATGCCCAAATGGCGTGTGGCCGAGATCATGCGCGAGCGCCAGGGCCTCAGCCAAATCTTCATCCAGCCCAAGGGCACGCGCGATGGCGCGGGCGATTTGTGCAACTTCCAATGAATGCGTCAGGCGTGTGCGGAAATAATCGCCCATATGAGACACAAAAACCTGGGTTTTCAGGCGCAATTTACGAAAGGCGGCGGAGTGGATGATCCGGTCGCGGTCGCGCTGAAACTCGCTTTTCATCGGGCTGGCAGGTTCTGGATGCACCCGCCCGCGCGAAGCGCCGGGATTTGAAGCATAAATCGCACGCGGGGGGACAATATAGGACATGGCCCGTTTTATGCCCTAATGCTTTTAAAGTCACCATGAAAGTATTAAAAGCATTGAAAATATTGCATTAAGGCTGGTCGGTATGCTATATTCCAGCATGCTCTAAAAGCACAGACATATTTTTAATAATTTAAACTATAGGAAGAATAAAAATGGATCAAAAAATCATTCTTTCCAAGCCAGCAATGACTGGCGCGGCAACTGGTCTCTTTGCGTTAGGTGTTTATGCGCTATCTGTGTCCGCCCAAACTCACCAATCCCCTAAGCGCATCTTATTTGCCATGGCTGGATGCTTTATAGGAAGTTGTTTACAGTATGTTTACAAAAATCATAAAAAATTAAGCTTTCCAATTAAAGCAGGTGTTCCCTTAGCAGCAGCAAGTCTGGTATCCATTTCTACGTTAGCAACATCCGATCATCCGCAAAATGCTCATATATACTTGCTTTCTTTTCTTGGAAGTTTTTCAGGATCTCAAGCGTATGATGTTGGTGTAAAAGCTTATCAGAATTGTAAAAAACGCCGCCCTCGAGCCAAACTAGCGGCCACTACGGTAAATCCTTTGGCTGAGATGGCAACCAAGGCAACTGCCGCCACGGCAGTTTCAGGTCTCTCATATCTTTTTATGATATCCAAGCTTGGGGATGCAAGCTACAAATCCGCAATATCCGCTATTATTGCAACTTGTGTAGTGCGCAGCGCATTTGATACATATGGTGCTTGCGTGAGAAGAAATAATCCTGGCACTACCCCCTCTCCTAATCTATAAGACTTTATATCTTACTTATTAAAATATAATTTCATGCCTTCGTGCGAAGCTGAAAACCCAAGGCTCTCATAAAACCTTAATGCCCGCCCACGCTTTTTGTTGGTGGTTAACTGCACAATCCCTGCGCCATGCATTTTGGCGTATTCGATAGCCTGCTCAATCATCCAGGCGCCAATCCCTATACCACGGCATTTCTCGGAAACCCGGACGGCCTCGATATTCAACCGCGTGGTGCCGGTAAAAGTTAAAGACGGCATCAAGGTTAAATGGCATATGCCAACAACTTCGCCCGTCTGCTCCACCACCATCAGATATTGATTGGAATCTTTTTGGATTTGTTCAAATGCCCGCACGTAACGCGCATCAGCAACATTATTAACTTCGCGCGTTTGCCCTAATTCATCTTCTACCAATAGAGAAATGATTTTTTCCAGATCATCTAATGTTGCTTTGCGGTGTATAAGATCTTGCATCCTTTGATCCTAAAATAAACCGCTAATATGTAAAGCTCGGGCAATGGAAATTAATGCGCCGCCGCGGCGCCACCGCCGGCAGCCGGTGTTTTGGGCAAGAACCAGGCTAACGCCACGCCCAAGACCATTAAAATGGATAGCAGCTCAAACACTTTTTCATAGGCGACAAATGACGCCTGCCCTATCAATTGCTGATAAATCCGGCCCACCGCCATGTGTGATGCGGTGGTGGCGCTCCCTACGCTTTGTTGAAACGCCATTGTTAATTTCTGGATCGCATTTTGGTAAATCGGGCTAGCAGGATTTAGGTTATGTACCATGCTCGCCTGCACGGCTTGCTGTTGCCGTGTCAAATAGGAACTCACCAGCGCAATCCCGAACGATCCGCCCAAATTCCGGCTAAGTGCGAACAGTGCCGACGCCTTATTATTTTTTTCCTTGGGCACATACATGAATGCCGCCGCGCTGACGGGAATAAACAAAAATGGAATCCCGAACACTTGCGTAATCCGCACCATCACAAAACCGTTGTAATCCATATTGGGCGCGATATGCGACATGCTGTAATACATGCCATAGGCGACCAGACAAAACCCGAACATGACCAGATTACGCACGGACACTTTGCTGATCAACCGACCGGTAATCATCATCAAAACAACAATCACAATTCCGCCAGGCGACAATACCAAGCCCGCCGTGGTAGCATCATAACCAAATTGGGTTTGCAGCAGCAGCGGCAAAATCGCCGTCGTGCCATAGAGCGCAAAGCCGACAAAAAAGATCAACAGCCACGATACGCCAAAACTGGGAACCTTCAGCAAACGCAAATCCACCATGGGCTCTTTGGCCTTCAGCAACCAAATAACAGCACTAATCAGTGCAACTGCGCTGATAACCGAAAGCGTTAAAATAAAGGGGCTGCTGAACCAATCTTCTTGTTGCCCTTTATCTAACAAAACTTGCAACGTACCCAGCCCCAATGCCAATAAGCCCATGCCGATAAAATCAATTTTGCCTTTTTTATTTGATGTAACGGACTCCGGCAGCAATGTCGAAATCAACATAAATAAAGCAATGCCCACCGGAATATTGATAAAGAAAATCCAGCGCCAATCAAAATTATCCGTAATCCAGCCACCCAAAGTCGGTCCAATAATGGGCGCTAAAATTAACGTAATACCGGTAATGCCAAACACCGCACCGCGTTTTTCTGGCGGGAATAAATCCAGAATGATGGCTTGCTGGGTTGGTTGCAGGCCGCCGCCCGCCAGGCCTTGAATTAAACGAAAAAAAATCAGTACGCCCAGCGACGTTGCCGCGCCGCACATAAAGGATGCAATCGTAAAGCCCGCGATGCATAGTAAGAAAAACTTTTTTTGCCCCATGTAATCGGATAACCAGCCCGACAGCGGTAAAATAATTCCATTGGATACCAAATAGGAGGTCAGCACCCAGGTACTTTGATCCTGGTCCGCGCCCAATGCGCCCGCGATGTGCGTCAGGGATACATTCGTAATCGTCGTATCCAACACCTCCATAAATGTCGCAATACTGACAATCAGCGCCAAAATCCACGGATTAACCGGCGGTCTTTCCGTCAGCGTCATTCGACATGCACCGTCGCCACAACCGACAGACCCGGACCGATGTCATAATTTTTATCCAACACATCGGTGAATTTAATTTTTACCGGCACGCGCTGCACGATCTTTACAAAATTTCCTGTCGCATTTTCAGGCGGGAATAACGAAAAACGCGCGCCCGTGCCGGGTTGCAAGCTATCCACTACACCATGAAAGATATGATCCGCATAAGCATCAACACGAATGTCCACCTTTTGGCCGGGCTTCATATGCGTAATCTGGCTTTCTTTAAAATTCGCCACCACCCAACGGTCATTGGAGACCAACATCGCCAATTGTTGCCCTGGCTGCACATAATTACCCTGCGCCAAGCCGCTTTTGATAATAGTGCCATCAAAAGGCGCAAATACATTCGTGTCGTTCATATTCTTTGCCGCCTGATCCACATCACCCTGCGTGCGCGCAACTTGCGCCTGCATGGCCTCAATCATTTTTTGCGTTGCGAGAATGCCGTTAGGCGCGGTTTCGGCACTGCGCTCATTCGCCTGGGCGGATAAAAGGTTTTCATGTGCTGCTTTTTCCGTTGCCACTGCGGCATCCAATTCCTGTCGCGCATAGGCAGCCGGCGGCGCACTTTGCAACCGCTGTAAATCCGCTTTGGCCTTCGCCCAATTGGCCTGAGTGCTGGCCACATTTGCGCGGGCGCTTGCCAAATTGGAATTCAAAAATACCCCCACCGAAACATAGCCCTGCTGCGTTGATTCCAATTGTGCCTGCGCCGCCGTCAGCGCAGACTTTTTCTGATCTAGCGCAATCTGATAATCCCGCGCATCGACGCGCAATAATACGTCATCTTTTTTCACAGCCTGGTTATTATTAAATGCTATATCGGTCACATAGCCGGATACCTTGGCGCTCACAGCGGCAATATCACTTTCCACTGTGGCGTCATCTGTGGATTCCTGGCCGCGCGTGGACAGGTAATAATAAACACCGCCCCCCACCGCCAACAATAGCACGGCAATCACCAGGATACGGCCCGTATGCTTCATGACCGCATTACCTAGTTGCGCCGATGGCAAAGGTCAAGTTTACTGCATCCATGAAACTCGCCACCTGGAATGTGAACTCGGTTAAAATGCGGGCCTCCGCCATCGCGGATTGGCTGGGCGAGCATGCACCGGATGTCCTGGCGCTCCAGGAAATCAAATGCGAAACGGCGGCTTTTGTCGCGGATACGTTTCACGCCGCCGGATACGCCCATGTTCTGCCCATCGGCCAGAAGAGTTATAACGGCGTCGCCATGATCTCGCGCCGGCCGTTTGAAGTCGTGCATTCCGCCCTGCCCGGCGACGCGGCCGACATTCAGGCACGCTACGCCGAAATTAAAATCAATAATCTGCATGTTATCAATATCTATGCACCCAACGGCAATCCATTGGGGACGGAAAAGTTTACCTATAAACTCGCCTGGCTCGCGCGGCTCGAAGTGCGCCTTCGTGAACTCATGAATGCAAATACACCTTTTGTTGTTATGGGTGATTTTAATATTATCCCTGAAGACCGCGACTGTTACGATCCTGTTGCCTGGCAAGGCGATGCGTTATTTCAACCGGAGTCGCGCGCCGCATTCCGGCGCATGATCAACCTGGGACTAACGGATGCGATATGCATGTTTTATCCTCAAGATGAGATTTACACCTTTTGGGATTATCAGGCAGGCGCATGGGCGCGCAATTACGGCATCCGCATTGATCATATTTTGTTATCACCCGCCGCCGCGGACCGTTGCACCGGCGCTGGCGTAGATAAATCCCCGCGCGGTCGCGACCAGCCATCCGACCACGTTCCAGTTTGGGTGGAGTTGCGCTAAATTACGCGCCAACCTAAACGTAATGACCAAGTGGTCATGCGTGTTTTAGATAAAGGCTAAAACAGTATTCGGGGAAAGCGGATCTTTGTGGGTAACAATCGCCCATGAATTAATAGCCGTTGGATCAGGATCCTTGTTAGTAACAACAGCACATGAACCGACAGCCGTTGGGTCTGGATCACGACTCGTCCATGTCGCGGATGGCGGCAAGTCTGATGGGTTTGGATCCTTATTAATTAATGTTGCTGCTAGCGGCGGCAGCTGCAAAGGAAGTGGATCATTCACTACTTTAGCAGTAACCTGCGGTTGCGCTGCTTTATGAGGCAAGTCCTTCGTAACTTTTGCCATTGCATCGGACTGTAAATTGTTATTCTTGGCAATATCTGCTTTCATCCTGGTGAGCGAAAATCGTGCATAGTTGAAAAACATGTGTTCGTTGTTCATTCCGCTAATCGTGGTCATGGTGTTCTCCTAACAAGCGTTAGACCCGAAATAACAAAGCTATCCCGGCAAGCCCCTTATGGACAGTCGTGCCACTTAATAAGCAAGTTCTGTACCAAATGATCGTTATTTAGGAAAATTTTAAACATCTTTCATATTTTACTGTGCCCACCGCTCTAAAATATATTAAGGAGAAGGGAAAATTGTCTGTGCATTTGCCTGGATTTTGCGTGAAATCACAGGCGACTTTTTTATAGATGTTGTAATTTTATGGTGGCTCATACTCAATCCTACAGAACCAATAATAGATATCATCAAAATTCCTACACACCCGAATCCTCCCAACATCCACCCACACCCAATCATTAATCCTTCTTTACATATTTGGGCCTTCGGTTTTTTAGCATTCAGCAGAATATTTAATGAAGAATGCCGCATCATCTGATCATACCAAATTTCGCCAATGCCCTCCAAAATTCCTGGAAAAACAGGATAGTTATTTTCTGAATTATCATTTCTATTTCGCGCCATAATATTACTCCATTGGCTTATTTTGCAAATATCATAGATAAAAATAGCCTTGAGTGCAAAAAAAATTTACTTTCATAAAGGCAAATTATTACCTCTCGCGGCTCGGTTTTAATCCTGTTAAGCTATTGATATGGATCCATTTACTCTTCTCATCTTTGGTCTCGCCCTCCCCTTCCTGTTCGGTTCGGTTCCGTTTGGACTATTGATCACGGCTTCGGCAGGATTGGGCGATATCCGTAACATCGGCTCCGGCAATGTTGGCGCGACGAATGTTTTGCGCACGGGACGTAAAGGCCTGGCGCTCGCTACCCTACTCGCCGATGCGGGCAAAGGCGCCGCGGCCGTTATCATCGCACAATTCCTGGGCGGCGATAGCTTACTGCCCATGATCGCAGCCGTTGCCGTTGTGCTTGGCCACATGTTTTCACCCTGGCTGAAATTTAAAGGCGGCAAGGGCGTTGCAACCGCCATTGGCGTGATCCTCGCGCTGTCCTGGCCAGTTGGGCTATGCGCGGTTGCAATCTGGCTGTTAATGGCCTGGCGGTTTCGTTATTCTTCCCTCGCCGCGCTGACTGCCGCGACCGCAACACCGCTTTTCGCCCTGCTCTTTTCCACCTGGCAAACTGCGGCGGCATTTTTTATCATCGCTGCGCTTGTCGCCTGGCGCCATGGAGCCAATATTCAGCGTCTGCTATCCGATACGGAAAGTAAAATCAGTTTCGGTGCAAACAACAAAGCCGAGCCATCAAATGCGTAATCTTGCCATCGCTTGTTTCCTTTTATTCGCTACGCCTGTGATAGCTGCGGCCTCTGCCTGGACGATTGATAAAACCCAAAGCAGTATTAATTTCTCCAGCACAGCGATGAGCCACCCTTTCACCGGTCATTTCAAAACTTTTGATGGTGAAGTTGTTTTTGACCCCGCACATTTGGATCAAAGTCATGTTGCAATCACGATTGATACAAAATCTGTCACGACCGACAATGATGATGCGAACCAAAATATTGCCGCGCCGGAATGGTTAAATAGTGACGCCATTCATAATGCGGTTTTTAAGGCTGATAAATTTGAAGTTCGCGGCGCGGAACAGTATATTGCACACGGTACGCTGACACTGCGCGGCGTAAGCATGCCAGTCGATCTGCCCTTTACCTTAAACATACAAAAAACTACGGGAGGGCAGACTGCCAAGATGACGGGCGAAGCCACCCTGCACCGCCTAGACTTCGGCCTTGGCAGCGGCACTTATTCAGACGCGAAAACAGTTGGATTGGACGTTAAAGTGCAAGTAGCATTAACTGCCAAACAACCTTAACCAGTGGCTAATTTTCCTTTTATTTTGCCGCGCATTTGCTTATGTTACCCTCATGAATAGCAAGAAAGTTCACATTAAAACCTGGGGCTGTCAGATGAACGTTTATGACAGCCAGCGCATGGCCGATGTCCTGGCGCCCATGGGTTATGCGGAAACGGCGGAAATCGCTGATGCCGATGTGGTCATTCTAAATACCTGCCACATCCGCGAAAAGGCGACGGAAAAAGTCTTTTCCGAAATCGGTCGCATGCGCGTGCATAAACGTGCCAAGGAAAAATCCGGCGGCAAGATGGCTTTTGCGGTTGCGGGCTGCGTCGCCCAGGCTGAGGGCACGGAAATCCTGCGCCGTGATAAAGATGTGAATATGGTCATTGGCTCGCAAGCTTATCACCTATTACCAGAAATGATCGCGAACTGGGAACGCGCCAACGGCACGGCGCGTATCATCAATACCGATTTCCCCGTTGAGCCAAAATTTGATTTCATGCCTGCTGCCCAGGCGGCGCGCGGCATCTCCGCCTATGTCGCGGTGCAGGAAGGCTGCGACAAGTTTTGCAGTTTTTGCGTCGTACCCTATACGCGCGGCGCGGAATATTCACGGCCCGCGGCGGATATTATTGCCGAGGTTAAAAATCAAATCGCCCACGGCGCGCGCGAGGTGAATCTGCTCGGCCAGAACGTCAACGCCTGGCACGGCGCCAGCTCCGAGGGCAAAACTTGGGACCTCGGCACGCTGATGTTCCATCTGGCGGAATTAGACGGCCTGGACCGCATCCGTTATGTGACCTCACACCCAAATGATATGCACGACATGTTATATCGTGCGCATGCAGAAATCCCGCAATTGATGCCCTACCTACACCTGCCAATTCAAAATGGCAGCGATAAAATTTTAACAGCCATGAACCGTAAGCATACGCAAGACAGTTACCGCAGCATCATCGATCGCATGCGCGAGATTCGTCCCGATATGGCATTCAGCTCTGATTTTATTGTCGGTTTTCCAGGTGAAACCGATGCAGATCATCGCGCGACAATGGATATTGTGGAATACGTTGGCTATGCGGCAGCCTATTCGTTTAAATATTCGCGCCGTCCCGGCACACCCGCCGCCAAAGCCGGTAAGCAAGTTGTGGAAGAAATCAAAGATGTGCGCTTGCAAGAATTGCAGAAAAAATTATATGCGGATCAAACGGCTTTTAATGCCGCAAAATTAGGCATGACGTTTTCAGTATTGTTTGAAAATAAAGGAAGAATGGATGGCCAATTGCAGGGTAAAAGCCCATGGCTACAAACGGTAAATGTCATTGCACCTGAACGCCTGCTCGGCCAGATTATGGATGTCAAAATTACCGCGGCCACGCAAAACAGCTTGACGGGTGAAGTTGTCACCATCGCGCCGGAATCACATACAGCCACCAATGCAGCCTAAAATTTCATTTGATGTTGATATGCAATCGGTGCGGTGGACGGAATCCGATTTGCGCGCAGTTAAGAAAGCCATCCGGCAAAGTCTAGCCGTCCCCAACCCAAAACTGCTGCGCAGTTTTGACCTCTCCGCAATGGGGAGGTTAAATCTTTTTGCGTCTCTTACTCTCACTACCGATAAAAAAATTCAAAAAATAAATCACGAGTGGCGTGGAAAAAATAAACCGACGAACGTTTTATCTTTTCCATCAGGCGAATTAGAAAACGTTAAAAATTGGCCGAAAAAAATCCCATTACCGTTAGGCGATATTATCCTGGCGTATGAGGCCTGCATGCGCGAGTCCAGGAATTTCGGCATCGCATTTCAAGATTATATTATGTTTCTTGCCGTACATGGTGCACTGCATTTGCTTGGCCATGACCATGAAACCGATGGCGATCATCAAAAAATGATAACGGCGGAATTACGGATTTTAAAACAACTAAAGCTTGCAAACCCTTATCCTTTGATGCAAAATGCAGGTAGCAATGCGTGATACACCCATTTTGGGCGAGCCTCCGGCAGCCCACTCAGATTTAACTGAGTCCCCAGAACCCCCAAGTCGCCACGAGTTTCTGCATCTACCAAACTGGTTGCGGCAGTGGGTGAAAAAACACCTGTATCTACGCGAACATCCAGCGCCGCCGCCTGCAAATAGCAGCATTGGCAGCGCTGAACAGCATGCCATTATGCAACAAAATATCATGCAATTGCATGACCGTTTTGTAATAGATGTCATGACCCCCCGCGCGGATATCGTCGCAATTGAACTCGGCACGTCGCTGCAAGAATTGCTGAAAATCATCGTTGCGAATCCCTATTCGCGCTTGCCGGTTTACCGCGGTGAGCTGGATGACACGTTGGGTTTCATTCATATCAAAGATATTTTGGACAGCCTGGTCACAGAAGCGCAGTTTGATTTGGGTCGCTTAATCCGTGAAACGCGCATTGTGGTGCCATCGATGCCGGTGCTGGATTTGATTTTGGAAATGCGCCAGACGCGCGTGCACATGGCCATGGTGATTGATGAATATGGTGGAATTGATGGCCTCGTAACAATTGAAGATTTATTAGAACAAATTGTTGGTGATATCGAGGATGAACGCGATCACGCGGCACCGCAGATGATCGAATTATCGAATGGTGTTTGGATTTCCGATGCGCGCCTGGAATTGGAAGATTTTGAAAAGACCGTTGGGAGTGTTTTACTGGAAGAAGAACAAGAAGAAGCGGACACCCTAGGCGGATTGGTCGTCTATCTGGCAGACCGCGTACCACGGCGCGGTGAAACAATCACGCACAATGCCGGTTTTGCCTTTGATATCCTCGAAGCTGATAATCGGCGCGTCAAACGCCTGCGCATTCGCAAATTGGATGTAGATACTGTGCCTCAACCTTGAAAATAGTCATAAATTTTTTGCGCCAATGCCGCGCTAATGCCTTCTACTTTCATTAAGTCTTCCACACCCGCCTGAGCAATCGCACGGGCGGAACCGAAATGATGCAATAACGACCGTCGCCGCGCGCTGCCAACCCCGGGGATCTCGTCCATTGAATTACTCCGCATTGCCATGTCGCGCCGCACGCGGTTCGAACCAATGGCAAAACGGTGTGCCTCATCCCGCAGCCGTTGCAGGAACGCCAAACGCGGATCATTTTCTGCTAATTGAAATGGCTCTTTATTCGGCTGATGAATCCATTCGCGCCCGGCGTTGCGGTCTGTGCCTTTAGCCATAGAAATAATTATTAAATCTTCCAGGCCCAATTCTGTGATGGTTTCATAGGCCGCATTTAATTGTCCTTTCCCCCCATCGATAATAATCAGATCCGGCCGGCCTGAAGCATCTCCTGCTTCTATTTCCTGTTTCAGGCGAATAAATCGCCGCTGTAACATTTCACGCATCATGGCGTAATCATCACGCGTATCGGCTACGGTTTTAATGTTAAATTTACGGTAATATTTTTTTTCAAATCCATGCAGTCCGGAGACGATCATCGCTCCCACCGCAAATTGACCGGAAAGATGGGAATTATCGTAGACCTCAATCCGTTCAGGCGGCGCAGGCAGATTTAGTAATTCCGCAATATCCGCGCGCAAAGATTCCTGCTGCGCCCTGCCTGCTACATGGCGCGCCAATGCTGCCTTGGCGTTCATAAATGCCGCGGCCATTAACTCCTGCTTCGCGCCGCGCTGGGGCACGGAAATCTTGACGTTATGTCCTGCGCGCGCGGTGAGTGCTTCTTGTAATAATTCTTTTTCTAAAACTTCTACATTCAATAGAATCTGCGGCGGCGGAACTTTATCCGCATAAAATTGCACGATGGATTCCATTAACACCTCATCAAATGGCGTATCGGATTCATGTTTCGGAAATAAACTGCGGTTACCATAAGACGAGCCACCACGGTAAAAAAACACCTCCATCACACTGCGCCCGCCGCCCGTATGAAAGGCGATCACATCCATATCATCGCCGTCTGGCAAAACTGCCATTTGCTTGGTCTGCAAATAGGTTAAGGCACGGATACGGTCACGTAGTGCCGCGGCCTGTTCAAATTCACGGGCTTCGGCGGCTGTCTCCATCTGACGTGCGAGTTCGTATTGAATTTCACTGCTTTTGCCAGAGAAATATTTTTCTGTTGCATCCACCTGTCGCACGTAATCTTCACGCGTCACGAAACCAACACAGGGCGCCGTACACCGCTTAATATGATATTGCAGGCATGGCCGCTTGCGCTGCGAAAAATAATGATCGTTGCAATTACGCAGTTGAAAGACTTTGTGCAAAGTTTCTAAGGTTTGATACAACGCACCGCCGCTGGCAAACGGCCCGTAATATTTTCCGCCCTGCGTGCGCGACCCGCGATGATAAGCCAATTGTGGAAATTCATGATCCGTGATCAGCGCCAACGGATAAGACCGGTCATCCTTAAGCGCCACATTATACTTGGGCTGTAATTTTTTAATGAGATTGGCTTCGAGCAGCAGCGCTTCAACCTCCGACCGCGTCACCACAAATTCCATACTATGCGTCGCGGAAACCATGCGTTTCAAACGTGTCGGCAAGCGGGCCACTTGCGTATATTGCATGACGCGCTTAGGCAGGTTTTTCGCCTTACCCACATACAAAACTGCGCCATCCGCGTCCAACATCCGGTACGTCCCAGGCTGTGCGGGCAAGGTACGCGCGTAATCTAAAATCACTGCAATACCGCGCTCAAGTGTGGTTGGTTTGTTCATCAGACTCTGATATTAGGATTATTCGTCCCCGGAACAATGGCCAGACAATCGTATGAGCAATTTAATCATTACAATTTTGGCCATCGCCATGGGCGCCATTGTCACAGTGGCCGGCGCATTTTATGCTGGAAACGCCTTTATAATGTCTTTCAGTAAGGCGCAAGCAACACAAATGGTTAATTATTTGGGTAGTTATGCCCAGGCCGCCAATGTCTGGTCACAACGCAACGGCGGTGTACTGCCGGAACCTGCCAATAATTTACCTGTAACTGCATCTAACAGCACTTATTTTTCAAAAACTGATATGGACGCTTTTTTGATACCTCGCTTTTTGCAGCCAAATAATTTACCCGGCAATATGCTTTCGTCTGCACCATATTTTTATTTCTGGAAAGAGATTTCAGCTTCCATGGCCAATCCTGTTGTGATGGGATTCTTGTCGCCGAATGATATTAACCTATGCAAAGCAGTTGAAATGCTCCGCACCAATATCCTCCCAGCTTCGCTGCGCACATATGTTGTAAATCCCAATAAAATTAACACCGATTTTTGCGGCAATTTTGGCTGCCTCGCCAATAATGGAACCTTTGGTGCAACAGGGACTTTTGCTTATATTGTTTATTACCGCGTTCATGGAGTTCCTAATATTAATTTTTCAGATGTTGATCCTAAGACGTGCACCTAAAAATTATCGCGCTAGTGGTTTGTATTTAATACGGTGCGGGTTCAATGCATCCTGCCCCAGACGACGCACGCGGTCGGCTTCATAATCTTCAAAATTGCCTTCAAACCATTCCACATGGCTGTCGCCTTCAAATGCCATGATGTGCGTGGCGATGCGATTTAGAAACCAGCGGTCATGCGAAATAATCACCGCACAACCCGGATAGGTCAGCAGCGCATCTTCTAGCGCGCGCAGGGTATCAATATCCAAATCGTTCGTCGGCTCATCAAGCAGCAACACATTCGCATCAGATTTCAGCATTTTCGCCAAATGCACGCGGTTGCGTTCCCCGCCCGACAGCGTACCAACCTTTTTCTGTTGATCCGATCCTTTAAAATTAAAGGATGAAACATAGGCGCGCGATTGCATGGTGCGTTTGCCCAGGTCAATCAATTCATTGCCTTCAGAAATTTCCTGCCAGACGGTTTTATCGCCGGACAAACTATCGCGCGACTGGTCGACGTAACCCAGCTTTACACTGTCGCCGATTTTCATTTGGCCCGCATCGGGTTTCTCGCCGCCGGTAATCATTCGGAATAATGTCGTTTTTCCGGCGCCATTCGGGCCAATAACACCGACAATCCCGCCACGCGGCAGTTTGAAATTCAGGCCCTCAATCAACATGCGATCGCCGAATGATTTGTTAATGCCGACGCCTTCAATCACGTTTTCACCCAGACGCGGCGGCGTGGGGATAATAATCTGCGCGCTGCCCAGCTGCTGGTTTTCAGATGCCGACATCAATTCTTCGTATTGCTTGATACGCGCAGAATTCTTCACGCGCTGTCCCTTGGCGGTTTCGCCCATCCAGGCTTTTTCACGCTCGAGAACCTTCTGGCGGCCTTCTTCATCACGCGATTCCTGTTGCGCGCGTTTTACTTTTGCATCCAGATAAGTGGAATAATTCCCTTCGTACGGAATCCCGCGACCGCGGTCGAGTTCCAAAATCCAGCCCGTGACGTTATCCAAGAAATAACGGTCGTGGGTAATCATCACCACCGTGCCCGCAAATTCGCGCAATGTACGCTCCAACCATGAAACCGATTCCGCGTCCAAGTGGTTGGTCGGCTCATCCAGCAATAACAAATCTGGTTTCGCCAGCAGCAACCGGCACAACGCGACGCGGCGGCGCTCTCCGCCCGACAGTTTGGTAACTTCAGAATCCGCGGGCGGGCAGCGCAGCGCATCCATGGCGATTTCCGCTTCGCGTTCTAAATTCCAGGCATCCGCTGCATCAATCTTTTCCTGCAATTCCGCCTGACGCGTGATAAGATTATTCATCTCATCATCCGTCATTTCCTCGGCAAAGCGCGCGGAGACTTCATTATATTCATCCACCAGGGCTTTACGCTCGCCCATGCCTTCCATGACATTTTCCAAAACGGTCTTGGCTGGATCGAGTTGCGGCTCCTGCTCTAAATATCCAACGCGCGCACCTTCGGCTGCCCAGGCTTCGCCGGTAAAATCCTTATCGCGCCCGGCCATAATTTTCAGCAGCGTGGATTTTCCCGCACCGTTCGCGCCCAAAACGCCGATTTTAACGCCCGGCAAAAACGCCAGTGTGATATTGTCCAGAATGACTTTTTGCCCGTAAGCGCGGGACATTTTGGACATGGTATAAACGTATTGATAGGCTGCCATGGGCAGATTTATAGCCTTTGATTTGCTGGGGGCAAGGGAAAACCATATAATTTAGACAATTTTTCTTGCAATTGCGCTTTCTGAAGGCTTAATATTACGCTCATAGCCAACCCGCCAGGAGAAAAAGCTATGGAAAATAATTTAACCGTTACTTGTGAAGTGGCTCTAGACGAAAATAAAACAGTACAAAGAATTACATATTCCTCACAAGAAAGCACATTGGCTATAGAACCCAATCCAGAGGCAATGCGCGCGCTTTCGAGATCTCATACCGAGACATACGCAAATAAGACTGTAGAGGCTGTATTAAATGTAGCAAATAGATCTCTTGCAAATCAAACCTTGCTTAAGGCAGAAGGTGAAAAGCCAAATGAATACATTGGAAGTTATTATGGTGTTTCTGTTACCTATGCAATACTCGTTGGCAGCTATAGAGCACTCCAATCGGCATTAAACGCAAAACTGCCAAACCCAGTACCGCAACCCGGGCAACATGCATCAACGCCAGTACCGTAACTTAAAGGGTGCTACCTAATCCTAGCGCCTCCCTTTGCGGCCGCAGCGATAATAGTATTGGATAGTGTCTCAATTTCGCCATCGGTCAGCGTTTTTTCTCGCGGCTGAATGGTGACGGAAAGGGCGATGGATTTTTCAGGCGTTGTGCCAGACCAATTGCCCGTCGCCATACCCTTACCCGCATAAACGTCAAAAACCTGGACATCGGCAATCAAATTACGGTCGGCCAGTTTGACGGCACGCACGAGGTCGGCGGCGGGTAACACGTCGGGTACAATAAAGGCAAAATCGCGTGTAACAGGTTGCAGTGGCGAAGCATCCAATATTGGCTTCGCACTGCCCTTTTTCTTTTGCGGCGGCAGGTTATCGAGGATAATTTCCGCCATTACCGGAGCGGCCTTAAACTCATAAATCGCACAAACTTCAGGATGCAGTTCACCGAAAAAGGCAACAGGATTCCGGCCTATATATAGCGCGCCTGAACTTCCCGGATGATAATAATCCGGCGCCTGACGCGTGATGGGCAAATCTGTATTCTGACCCATCGCATTCAGTGCGGCAAAAACATCAGCCTTAACCGTCATCACGTCCGCCCCCTGTGCGCCCTGCCAATGGCGGATGTGTTGCGTGGGCCGCACCCAGGCGGCAATGGTTTTTTCATCCTGCGGTTCGATCCCCAAAAATGCCGGGCCGATTTCAAATAGTCCTGCAGGCATAATGCCGCGCGCGAAGTTCCGTTGCAGTGCAATCAGTAACCCCGGTAGCGGCGTTGGCCGCATGTCCGACATATCGGATGAAATCGGATTTACTAATTTCAACGCTGCCGCCCCGCCGCCAAATGCGACAGCTTCTTTTTCCGTGACAAAAGACCAGGTGACAGATTCCAGTAAACCTTGCCCAGCCAAGGCGCGGCGTGCGCGTAATAAACGGCGCTGAACATCATTCACCGCAGGTGGAGGCACAGCTTGTTCGCGCGGCACCGAAACCGCCGGAATGTTATCTAACCCATGAATACGCAGGATTTCTTCGACCAAATCCGCTTCGCCCAATATGTCCGGCCGCCAAGATGGAACAGCGGCACGTAAAACGTCTTTTTCGCTCGTAACGACGAAACCCAAATCCTCCAGAATTTTTTGCTGGCGTTCAATGGGCAAATCCAACCCGCCCAGTGTTCTCACGCGGTCCGTCCGTAATATATAAGTGCGCGCGTTATCCGGTTCGCTACCCTCACAAATCAATTCAGAAATTTCACCGCCGCATAGTTCGACAATCATCTGCGCCGCTAAGCCGGCGGATAAGATCGTAATTTTCGGATCCACGCCGCGTTCAAAGCGATAACGCGCATCTGTATTTACATCTACAGCACGGCCAGAACGCGCAATATTATTCGGATCCCACAGCGCAACTTCGAGCAAAACATTTTGCGTCTTGTCGTCCGATCCCATCGCATCGCCGCCGATAATTCCGGCGAGCGACGTTTCTGCTTCATTTGCGATGACCACCATGCTTGAATTCATCACATAACTTTTATTGTTTAAAGCGACGAAACTTTCACCGTCGCGCGCCATGCGAACAGTAAGCGTTTGATTGACAATTTTATCGGCATCAAACACGTGCATCGGGCGCGCCATATCAAGCGTGAAAAAATTCGTCACATCCACCAGCGCAGAAATGGGACGCAGACCGACATCCTTCAACAATTTTTGAAGCCAAGGCGGCGACGGGCGGTTTTTGACACCTTTAATATAATAACCGGCAAAAACAGGACAAAGTTTATCATCCGGCACGTCGCGCACGACCTTGACCGGCGATTTACCGGATGATTGCAATTTAAATTCAGACAATGGCTTTAACGTGCCCAAGCCCGCCGCCGCCAAATCACGCGCGATGCCGCGCACACCTGCGCAATCACCTCGATTTGGTGTCAGTCCGATTTCGAAAATTGCGTCGGTTGCGCCCAGCGCATCGGCGGCAAGCGCACCAACCTGAGCATCGGCAGCCAATTCAATAATCCCTTTATCTTCGCCGACCAATTCCAACTCTGGATAAGAACACATCATACCTTGCGATTCTTCACCGCGGATCTTACCCAGCTTTAATGCTTCGCCGGTTTTTGGAATCACAGCGCCCACAGGTGCCAAGACGACTTTAATGCCCGCACGCGCGTTCGGGGCACCGCAAACGATATTCAGTTCTTTTGTGCCGTCCCAAACTTTACAAACCTTCAGGCGGTCAGCACCGGGATGCTGCGCGGCTTCGCGTACTTCGGCCACGATGAAATCTTTCAGTTTTTCCGCCGGATCTTCAACCTCTTCAACTTCCAAACCGATGCGCGTGAGTGTTGCTGCAATTTCATCCACAGTCGCATTCGTGTCGAGATGACGTTTCAGCCAAGATAACGTGAATTTCATACCAACCCCACCGCGATGTTGGGTTGGTCGTACAAACCAAAACCATAATGTTTCAGCCAACGCGCGTCGCCTTCAAAGAAGGTACGCAAATCGGGAATACCGTATTTCAGCATCGCAAGGCGTTCGATGCCCATGCCAAATGCAAAACCCTGGTATTCATTTGGATCAATGCCGCAAGCCGTCAAAACATTGGGATGCACCATGCCGCAGCCGAGGATTTCCAGCCAATCACCGTAATTGCCGATCTTCAATTCGCCGCCTCGGCGAGAACAGCCGATATCAACCTCGGCTCCTGGTTCGACGAATGGAAAAAACGACGGGCGCAGACGGATGGGCAAATCATCCACGTTAAAAAACGCACGCAGAAAATCTTGCAAACAGCCTTTCAGATGGCCCATGTGTGTCGCCTTATCAATCATCAGGCCTTCGCATTGGTGGAACATCGGCGTGTGGGTCATGTCATAATCGCTGCGGTATGTCCGACCGCAAGTGATAATCCGGATGGGCGGTTTTTGGTTTTGCCCAAGATTTTGCATGGTGCGCACCTGCACCGTTGAAGTATGCGTGCGTAGCAGCATTTTTCGTCCATCCGATGCATTCGGCAGATAAAAGGTATCATGCATTTCACGTGCGGGGTGGTCGTCTGGAAAATTCAGCGCGCCGAAATTATGAAAGTCATCATCAATATTGGGGCCGTCCGCCAGGCTGAATCCCATCTGTGCAAAGATTTGAATAATCTCCTCGATGGTCTGGGAGATTGGGTGAATACGGCCATCGGCAATCGCTCGCGGCGGCAAGGTCACATCCATTTGTTCATTCGCCAGGCGCGCCGACATTTCCGCACGCTGCAATTCTGCGCGACGAGAATCCAATGTGGCAGAGATGCTTTCTTTCAATTCGTTAATTGCCGCACCCGCAGTTTTGCGCGCGGCCTCATCCATGCCACCCAACAATTTTAATTGCTCCGTAATCACACCTTTTTTACCAAGCGCGTGCACGCGCACGGCCTCCAATGCCGCTATATCCGCCGCACCCGCGATAGCAGAACCAAGGTCAGACTTTAATTGTTCCAAAGCATTCATTTCCGGCAGTCTTACAGATTGAATTGCATGCTGGAAAGATATTTTTATTTTAACTGCAAGGAATTTAAGAGAATTCCTTGCAATATTCAGGATTTTGTAATATTATGGACCTATGTTAAATATAAGGAAATCGCAAGGAAAAATTCATGCCTAAAACATCTAAAAACCAAACATTAACGCCTATTCATGTCCATGAACTTACTAACGAGGATGCAATTGAATCACTCACGCTTCAGGCAAATCGTTTGCTGGAAAAGGATTATCCTGGCTACGCAGAAAGTGAATCACCCGCAGCATGGATGGCAGCATATAAAGCCCCTGAAGGCAGCACCCGGCGATTGCTAACGGTTTTAGTCGATCCCGAACAGCAAGTGGTGGCCTTTACCACCAGCCAAATTTACCCCTCGCCGGCCAGTTCTGAACAACCATCGCATCAAGCTCTGATTGGTTATAGTTGCGTGGATGGAGACTATGTTGCTAGGACACATCAAACCCTATACGAAAGTTGTCAGATACAGGTTGGTCGTGCTGCGAGAAACGCATATAGGGGAGACAAAAGGGACCCCTATCATAATGCATGTGAAGAAACAGCCGTCGATGCATTAACCCAATCTAAAAAGGCAGCCATTCAAAATATCAAGGACCAGGGATTGCCAATTGGCGTGATCGCCCAGGAACATATGCCCGAGCATACCAGAAAGGTGCAGGCTGCCTTGGCGGCGGGACAGACCCCGCTTCCCATTGATCATTTGATGCCGCAATGGACGCTTGGCGATGTACCACCCAATACTGCTGGTGCCACACTTTTTGCTGTTGAGGTTGGCACGAATGGTAAACCACTGGGGGTTAACCTTATGGAACTCATAACTGACTATATTGAAACCGATGGCTGCCATGCTGCAAATCCAACAGCGGATGCGGCTTATCAAAACATGGCAACGCAAGTACAAAAATTAGGGGCAGAGTATACGATTAGGGGGAAACCGGTATCTGCAGCTTCACGCAGAAAAACCACAATGTTAAAGCATGGCGCTTAAACAAAAATCTTTCTTCATGCGTATTTATGGCCCATAAGGACGCGCGAATTGGCTTTCCGGTGCAATTGATTTCACAATAGCTGGCATAATAGCCATCTTTAGTTTTGTAGGTTGTGGCATGCCAGAAATGGCGGATGGCTGTATTACTGTCGCCATGCGCGGTACATTGGCGGGACAAAAATAATTACTGAATTCAACCATTAAATCCCGCAGCGGCAAATCTTTCCAACCCGGCTGATCAATCATATTTAGAAATATGGCGACAAGACGCGCATTGTCCGGAACTACCGCGCAAGGGCCCATTTGCGGCACCAAGGTGCGGATATGGATTTCGCTGTCCAGGTAACCGCGCAAATATCCCACGCATGACGTTGCATTGCTATGAATTTGATCCAGCTGTGAAACCGGCATCACGTTTAAACCAGCTGTAATGGCGTGCGCATCTCGGCACCAGTGCGTCAGCATTTGTGATGTTAATATTGTGTCTGGCGCTACAGGTTTTGATTGCGCCTGCGTCACCGCCGCCCCAAACAAGAGCACAACAAAAAACGCAAAGCAAATACGCATCACGCTATTTATGCCAATCATAGATAACTGGCAACAGGCAGCAGTTACGCTGCTACCTGTTTTACCAAGGCTTCAAATGCAGGTGCATCGTGGATGGCCATGTCCGATAGGACTTTGCGGTCTAGTTCGATACCGGCTTTAATCATCAAGCCCATGAATTTGGAATAGGTCAGGCCGTGCAAGCGTACACCGGCGTTGATCCGCTGAATCCAAAGGGCGCGGAAATCGCGTTTTTTAACGCGGCGGTCACGGTAAGCATACTGTCCCGCTTTTTCAACCGCCTGACGGCCGGTGCGGATGGTATTCTTGCGGCGGCCATAATAACCGGCGGCGGCTTTGTAAATCTTCGCTTTGCGGGCTTTGCCGGCAACTTTGGGAAGGGAACGTGTCATCTCTTATGCCCCTTTCCGCGCGTATGGCATCCAACCCATAATGATGCGCGCATCACTATCATTGATAACGGCGGTGCCGCGTGCTTTACGCTTCATCTGTTTGGGTTTGCTGATCAGGCGGTGGCGGGTATGCGCTTGTTTAAACACAACTTTACCGTTCGCCGTCACCTTAAAGCGCTTTTTGGCGCCGGATTTGGTCTTCATCTTGGGCATTTCAGTCTCCGTGAGGATGAATGTTATCTGAGGTGGATTAGGCATGCCCTGCCCCGCCACCAAGGAAGTGGTTTATAGCGGTTTCCCAGGGGGGAATGCAAGAGAAATCCAGCCCTAAAGAAAAAAATTGCTTTCAAGATCATCTTTCCCATAAAATGATCAGGCATCATAAATGCAGAGGAAGTTAGAATGGTCACAATTGCATGGGAACCTTCAAGTAAAAATAAAAGGACCCGATTATCAGAAGGGGAGGATTTTCCCGAAGATGATTGGATTCCACCCTGGGGAGGGCCGCCCATCGGCCCCCCGCAACAGGGACGAAGCGAGCAGCAATTTTCCTCACACGGTCCAAATTATTATGTGGATGTTACCCTTTATGCAGTTGCCTTGCGTGAGGTGATTTTATGGGGAATGGATCAAAATCTTATATCCAACGACAGAAAAGGCGAATTTAATAATTATAATGCTTTTTATAAATTTTGCGCAGATATTCTTTATGGCAATAATACCAATTATGATGATGATTATATCAAGGATGACCCCAGGGAAATTTTTATTCCCATTCATGTTCCCGCTGGCGCTTTTGAAGAACCCATTATTATAGAATTTTTTTCTTATATAAAGCCGGACGATCTGGCGAAACTTCAGGTTGAACTGGATGAACGGATATTTCAGGTCGTCGAAGAAACGAAAAAAAGCGAATTGGAATTAAAACTTTCCGGCTTTTCAAAATTAGGAGAATTGCTTTCACCTCCATCGGATGAAGCTCAGGATGAATTAATTTTGTTATCGGCCAGACAACCTGACCCCAAGGTCTGGTTAAAGGAAATCCTGGATCAACGTGTCAAACCGACTTTTGTACCGATAAGAAATCCTTCTGTTCCTGGGGTTAATTCTCCCAATATCACACCTCCCCCGCCCGCACCGCCTGGGCAGTGAAATGGGCGGCATCTAAAGGGCTGTACCTAGGTTTAGAAGCAAAGAAAAAGTTGCTTTTTTGGTTAGTTATCTTTTAGGATTATGGTCAGATGGATAAGATAAGGAAATTTTTATGGGCAGCACTACTCTTGAATCGCCAACCAGTGGTATCACGTCATGCGATGAGGCCGTTCATTCATATCCATGGACTTTGCAAGATATTTTAGGCGGAGGCCCCCCTCCATCCAATCAACCACCAGATGACAATGGTGACGACGGACAAGGAAATGGTAAGGGGGAATACGCGGATCTATTTGAATTTGTTACAAGTTTTCATGGCATTGGCTTAGTATTGTGTAGGGAGGGCCGCTTATCCAATAGCACGGTAAACATATTTGCAGATAATTCTTTTGAGAAATTTCGTGATTTCTTAAGCACTGTCTTATTTAATCGTGATAGTAATACATATCAAGGCAGCCTTGGATGGCAGGCTGATGAAACTGAAAATACAGCAAATATAAGCATCTTCTTGCATTATCCAACGGCGCTTTCTTTTATTATAAATAATCTTTTTCTTGTAGGTCAAACACAATTGGAATCAATAGAAGCAATTAAAAATGATGTCACTGATAAGATGAAGGGCTTTATGCCAGAGATGGCAAGCCACTCAGATTTAATGATTAGTGGATATAAGCCTCTACCCGCATTAATAAATCCGCTGGGACAATGGATGAAAACTATCTTCGACGATCTTATCAAGCCCTATCTGGCGACATTGAATCCGGATGATTTTCTTAATAATAATGGACTCAACTCGCAGCAGCAGCCCCAACCGCCTGGACAATAAATTATGCCCACTATTGAAATAGCCAGGCCGCGAGGAACCATTTCCAACAAAGAGTTTGATGAAACGGCTGCATGGTTTACAAAATCATACCGTGGCCCTGGAAATGGTGCACCACCTATAGATATGGGAGATGACGGTAATGGCGGTGGCGGAGAGGGTGACGGCAGTGATGGTGATGGAAACAATGAAAGCAAAACTTATATGGACATTGCGGATTTTGCCTGCGCCGTTTGGCAGTTCGGATTTTACATCAATTCACGCAAATGCTTAAATCCCGAAGCCGCCTATATACTTAGAGATCGATCCCATAAAGCGTTAAAACATTTCTTAGGCGCAAATTTATACGCACCACCCAAAGAACTTTTAAAAAGCAAGAGATACATTAAAAGATCTGATCTCGGCAACAAAAATGATACCTGTATTTTTGTTGATATACAATTGGCCGCACCGCTTATTGTCTTTTTTTTGAAAAGTGAAATGCCTCCGAATTTAATAGACGAAATGGTAAGTCATTTTGAAAAAATGATCTGCGGCTCGGAATTAGTAAATAGCCAAGGATTAAAAAGTAAAGAGGAATTATGTGGATTAGGATTTGATTATCTTGACAACCTAACGAGAGCGCCGTGTGTTTGGTTAGATAAAATTTTCAAAGATAAAGTTGCAAGTCGTCTTCCTGAATTAGCGCTTCCATACCGCCCTATCCGGCTGCCGCCGCGCCCATGGTTCCAGCCACCATAGCAGTCACATCCGCCGCATTGGCAACGCTCACATTCTTACTGGCGGCGGCGAAGTTCACGCCGTGGCGCTCCAGGGTGCGTTTGACTTCATTGGCCAAGGCAGCTTTGACTTCCACATAATCCGCCCAGCGAACTTTATTTGTGAAACAGACTACGAGCAGATCAATTGCTGTGTCTGAAAACTTATCCAAGCCGACAAAACTACGGGTTTTATCCATCGCGACAAAATCTGGATTAGCCGCGATATAGGCGCGGATGTCCACCGTAATAGCCTCAATCTTTGCCAGGCTGGCGCGGTATTCTACGCCAATCGTCCACATGATACGGCGCTGTTTCATGCGCGAAATATTGATTACCGCGTCATCCGCAAGTTTGGTATTCGGCACATAGACCGCTGCATTATCCAGGCGCCGCACAAGGGTTGAGCGGAAACCGATACGCTCCACATCACCCTCCACCACATTTTCCACCAAAATCCAGTCGCCAAGATCAAACCGCCGTTCCGTAAGAATCATGACGCCCGCAATCAGATTTTTAAATAAATCTTGCGCGCCCAAGGCCACCGCAGCGCCCAGTAATCCCAAGCCGGTCAGAATCGGCCCAATTTGAATGCCCCAAATGTTCAAAATGGCGGCAAAAGCGATAATCACCACAACGACCCGCAAACCCTTGGCCATCCATGAAATCATGGGCCGCGTCAATTTGCCTTCCAGCCGCATCAATTGTTTCGACCAGGGCCGCAGCACAACCAAAAAAGCCCAGAATAAAATTCCCGCGCCCAATGAAGTAACCACATGATCCGCAATGGCTTCCTGCCGCGGCTGTAAATGCAGCGCTTCATTGCTCAAAGCCACGCCCATCCATATGGGCAACGCCCGAATAGGGCCGCGCAGCGCCATCACAATTTGCCCGTTCAACCAATCATCGGACACGCGCCGCGAAATGTGGTGCAACCATGTGACAACCATCCAAGCAAATGGCCGGCGCAGCAAAAACGCCACTACCAAATAAATGCATAACAGCATGGCGCCCTTAATTTCATGTCCCCAAATCCCGTTATTCCATGCGTAATCCAGCCGAGTCGCCACAGGCGATGCAGCCGATTGAATAAATTGCCAGAGATGGTTGATAAAATTTTCCATGCGTCAAACCATAATCAAGCATTACGACGATGGCAAATGAAGGATTGTTTATCTGCGAGTTTGAATCCTGTGGCAAGCATTGTTTTGAATATAATCCTAATGGGAATATTTGTTAAGAAGTTTTTTGATGTTTCGCTTTAAATTTTTGATATGCATAATTTTGGTTAAGTCACTGATAATACTATATTCTGCTATGGAATCATGGAATTTCGTGAGATGGCATAGGAAAATGATCCTGTTACCAATCACACGCCACGACGGTATCATAATGGGATGACTCCCCTTTTGCCCCCTGCGCTTGCCTATATTATTACAGGAACGGATACAGATGTAGGAAAGACCACGGCAGCGATAGAATTGTTGCGGAATAACGAGGGCCGTTATTGGAAGCCGATACAATCCGGTGTTGACGAGTCGGGACAGACGGATACGGATATCGCGCGCGCCCAAACCGACCTTTCCTCTGAACATTTTCTGCCGGAGACCTATTATTTTACACCCAGGCTATCACCCCATCGCGCGGCGGAATTGGATGGCATCACAATTGATCCAGAAAAAATCCTGGATGATTACAAAAAACATCTTTCTCCCATCTCTCCTTTCCAATCTCCCATCTATATTGAGGGCGCGGGCGGATTGATGGTCCCTATCACACGCGATTTATTGCAAATTGATCTCTTCGCGCAAATGCAGGATATCGCGCCAGCGCCGATTATTTTGCTGGCACGGACCACGCTTGGCACAATTAATCATACTTTGTTGTCGCTAGAATCCATTCGCACGCGCGCATTGCCCCTCGCCGGGGTTCTATTCTGCGGCCCCGAAAATGAGGATAATATCCAAACCATTCTGGACTTCGCACGGCGCAGCACGCCTATAACAAATCTCGGTCACCTGCCATTCCCGCATTAATTTTTAACTTAATAAGATTTAATGTGACAGCAGTCGTAAATATGATAAGCTAGCTTATTATAAGCTATCTTGGTGAATCAAAAAACCTTCATGCTTGAAACAGACGAAACACGCGGAATGGGCTTTTTGCTAAGCGACGTGGCGCGCCTATTCCGGCGCGAATTTGATAAAAACGCCACGGAAACCGGCCTGACGCGCGCGCAATACCAGACGCTGGCACACATCAAACGCCAGGAAGGCTTATCGCAAACTGAATTGGCGGCTTTACTGGAAGTGCGCCCGATTACCCTGACGCGCACCCTGGACCGTCTGGCGGCCAAGGGCTGGATCGAACGCCGCCCACACAAAACCGACCGCCGTATGCGGCTGCTGTATTTAACCCGTCAGGCCCAGCCACACACCCGCGCACTGCGCGCCATCGCCCACACCGTGCGGCAAAAAGCCTTTGCCGGGATTGGCGCCGCGGATTTGCAACGCATGCGCGACCTATTAGAGTTAGTAAAACAGAATCTGGCCCAGGAGGCTGAGTGATGGACGATAATGATCCAATCTATTACGGGCCTTATGAAGATGACGCTGAACAACCGTCGCCCCATCATCCGCGCGAGCCGCAACATAGCACGTGGCGTACACCGATTACATTTATTTTAGTATTAATTTTGATTGGCGTGGCGGGCTGGTATTTCTGGCCAAAACCAAAAGATACTGCGCGTCATCAACCGCCAGTGGTGATTCAAACCGCCGCCGCTGTGCGCGAAGATGTGCCGGTTTATCTGGACGGCTTGGGCACAATTTCAGCCTATAATACCGTTACAGTTCACACGCAGGTTGCCGGGCACCTGGATAAAGTCTTATTCAATGAAGGACAGGATGTGCATGAGGGGGACTTGCTTGCCATCGTTGATCCGCGCACCTATCAGGCCGCTTATGATAGTGCGGTCGCGACGCGCGATAAAGATGCCGCTAATTTAGAAAACGCGCAACGCGATTTGACGCGCTATGAAAATTTAGGAGCGGATATCGCGCATCAAATTCTGGATACCCAGCGCGCGACGGTTGCACAACTCACCGCCACTGTGCGCGCCGACAATGCGGCGATTGAAAATACCCGCGCGCAATTGAGTTACACACATATCACCGCACCAATTAACGGCCGCACTGGCATCCGCCAAGTGGACGTGGGCAATTTGATCCAACCCGGTGATACAGGCGGGATTGTCGTGCTGACACAATTACAGCCGATTTCCGTAATTTTTAGCCTACCGCAACAGGATTTGCAAAATATCATGACGCAAATCAATGCACCTAAAAATCATGGCACAAAATTGACTGTGTTGGCTTTAGGGCAGGATAATAAAACCATTGTTGATACCGGTGTGTTAGAATTGGTGGATAATCAGATTGATCAAACGACCGGCACCATCAAATTAAAATCCACTTTTCCAAATAAAGATCATTTGCTCTGGCCCGGTGGTTTCACCAATGTGCGATTGTTAGTAACCACACAACAAAACGTTTTGACGGTTCCAACCGTTGCGATACAACGCGGTCCGCAAGGCACCTATGTTTATCTATTACAAGTGGATAAAACCGTTAAAATTCGTCCGGTCACGGTCGGCCTGACCCAAGATGACATCACCGTGATTACGGACGGCCTGCAAGACGCCGACCAAGTCGCCACCGACGGTATGGTGAAATTGCAGGACGGCAGCAAAGTGATGCTGGCAAGCGACCAGAAACCGGATACAGATAAAAAAGCAGATGCAAAACCGGATGACAAATCCGGCGGCGTCGAGAAACATCATCATGACCATAAAGAGGGCGGTTCGGATAAAAGCAGTCAGGACAAACCGCAATGAACATCTCCGCGCCATTTATCGCGCGGCCTATTGCCACTTGGTTGCTGGCGCTGGCCGTTTTACTAGGTGGCGCGTTTGGATACCATCTATTGCCGGTCTCTGCGCTGCCGCAGGTGGACTTCCCCACCATCCAGGTCACCACGCAACTGCCTGGCGCAAGTTCCGATACCATGGCCTCCTTGGTCACGGCACCGTTGGAGCGCCAGCTGGGTTTAATTCCCGGTTTGACGTCGATGTTGTCTACGAGTTCCGAAGGCCTCAGCGCGATCACGCTGCAATTTAATTTAAATGAAAATCTGGATACCGCGGCAGAAGATGTGCAAGCTGCAATTGATGCGGCGCACGGCGTTTTGCCGCAAGGCCTACCCTATCCGCCCACCTATTCCAAGGTTAATCCGGCCGATCCGCCCATCCTCACACTTGCCTTAACATCGGATACGCTGCCGATGACGCAGGTGAATGATGTCGCAGATACCCTGCTTGCGCAAAAATTATCACAGGTCACCGGCGTGGGCCGCGTCGTGGATGAAGGCGGTCAGCGCCCCGCCTTGCGTATTCAGCTCAACCCATCACGCCTATCTTCTTATGGCCTGAGCCTTGAAGATGTCCGCATCGCGATGGGTAAGGCCAATGTGAATTTGCCTAAGGGAAGTTTTAACGGCGCACTTCAGACGTTGACGCTTGGCGTGAACGATCAAATCGTCGATGCGAATACCTATGCCACGCTAATTATCGGAACGCATAATGGTACGGCGGTGCGCGTGCACGATGTCGGCCAGGTAGTTGCCAGCGTGGAAAATGTGAAGGTCGGCGGCTGGGTGAACGGCAAGCCTGCGGTAATTATCGACGTCCAACGTCAACCCGGCGCGAACGTGGTGGCGACAGCAGACGGCGTAAAGGCTGCCCTGCCGCAACTCAAAACTGCCCTGCCTGCGGGCATTACATTATCCATCCTATCCGACCGTACGCAAACCGTCCGTGCATCGGTTTCCGATGTGCAATTCACATTGATGCTGACGGTGTTATTGGTCGTGATCGTGATTTACTTTTTCCTGCGCTCGCTCCGCGCAACCATTATTCCAGGCGTCGCGCTACCATTATCACTGATTGCGACGCTCGGCGTGATGTCGCTCTGTGGATTCAGTTTGGATAACCTGTCCTTGATGGCGCTGACTATTGCATCGGGTTTCGTTGTCGATGACGCAATCGTGATGATCGAAAATATCGTGCGCCATATTGAGGCTGGCGAGAAACCGCTTGAAGCCGCATTTAAAGGCGCAAAAGAAATTGGTTTTACCATTGTATCCTTAACTGTTTCCCTGATTGCCGTTTTTATTCCGCTGTTATTTATGACCGGTATTGTTGGCCGCCTGTTCAGCGAATTTGCGCTGACACTGACCATCGCGGTTTTGGCGTCGGCGGTGATTTCACTCACCCTCACGCCCATGATGTGCGGTCATATGCTGAAGGCCGGTACGCTGCAGGATCACGAAAAAGAAGAAGAAAAAGGATTTTTCGCCTGGCTGACGCAGCAATATGAACGCAGCCTGTCCTGGGTCTTGGATCATCAAAAATTAACGCTGCTGATTGTGGCCATCACCTTTGCTGCCACCATCATCCTTTACATTATTATCCCCAAAGGTTTTTTGCCGCTGGAGGACACTGGGCAAATCATCGTCACCACCGATGCGCCGGAAACGGTTTCCTTTCCGGAAATGACACGGCTGCAAGAACTAGTGGCGGCGGAGATCCAAAAAGATCCGGACGTAACCGCAGTGGCATCGTTTCTGGGTGTCGGCACCGTGAATGCCACGGCCAACAGCGGGCATATTACCGTGATGCTCAAGGCAAATGACAAACGCCACGCGACGGCCGAAAATATTATCACGCGCCTGAATGAAAAACTGCAAGTTATCTCCGGCATCGTTGTGCACATGCAGCCCGCGCAGGATATCCAAATCGGTGCGCGTATGAGCCGCACGCAATATCAATATACGTTGGCAGACTTGGATCCGGCGGAACTGTCCGTCTGGACGGAAAAACTCATCGCGAAATTGAAAACCATTCCCATTTTCACCGACGTCGCATCGGATAAGGAAGACAGCGGATTAAAATCTGATATCACGATTGACCGCGATCAGGCCGCGCGCCTGGGCATTTTACCGCAGGCGATTGACGATACATTATATGACGCGTTTGGCCAGCGGCAAATTTCCACTATTTACGCGCAATCTAACCAATATCACGTGATTTTAGAAGTCACGCCGGAGTATCAGCAAAATCCGCAGGCGCTACAAAGTTTATATGTCCATTCCAGCAATGGCGGCCTTGTGCCCATTGGCTCGTTTGCCCATGTGACGACGATAACCGCGCCGCTCTCGATCAGCCACCAGGGTGCTTTTCCTGCTGTGACGCTAAGTTTTAATTTGGCGCCTGGTGCGTCCCTGGGCGATGCGGTGCATGACATCGACCGCACGCAACGTGAACTCGGCATGCCGGATACGATTGTCGGCAATTATTCCGGCGATGCGGCGGAGTTCCAAACCTCGCTGGCGAGTGAACCCTTACTTATCCTCGCCGCCATGGTGGTGATCTATATCGTCCTGGGCGTTTTGTACGAAAGCACCATTCATCCCGTGACGATTTTATCCACCCTGCCGTCTGCCGGTGTGGGCGCGTTATTAGCGCTCATGCTGACGGGAAATGATTTATCATTGGTCGCACTGATCGGTATTGTTTTGCTAATGGGCATCGTCAAGAAAAACGCGATCATGATGATCGATTTCGCGCTGGTGGCTGAACGTGAAGAAAATCTGTCGCCGCATGATTCTATTTTCAAGGCTTGCCTGCTACGTTTCCGTCCGATTATGATGACGACGATGGCGGCGCTGCTGGGCGCACTTCCCTTGGCGTTTGACCAAGGCATGGGGTCTGAACTGCGCCGCCCGTTGGGCATTTCAATTGTCGGCGGATTGTTGGTCAGCCAGTTACTCACACTTTATACGACGCCGGTGATTTATCTGGCGATGGAGAAATTTAAACAGCGTTTTGCGAATAAAAACGCAGTGCCTGAGGCACAACCGACATGAGCCTCGCACAGGTATGCATTGCACGGCCCATTGCGGTTTTTCTGCTGGCAATCGGCGTTTTTCTGGTGGGCGCGGTTGCATACATCTATCTGCCTGTCGCGCCCCTGCCGCATGTCGATTTTCCCACTGTGGGCGTTTCAGCACGTTTGCCCGGTGCGGATCCGGTAACAATGTCGGAAACCGTTGCCGCGCCGCTGGAGCGCCGCATCGGCACGATTGCAGGCGTGAATGAATTAACGTCAACCAGCTCCGAAGGTTCTGCGAACATCATCGCGCAATTTGATCTCAGCCGTGATATCGAAGGCGCCGCGCATGATATCCAGGCTGCGATCAATGCATCGGGTAGCGACTTGCCGGTGGATCTACCCAACCCCCCGACTTACCGCAAACTCAATCCCGCGGACTCGCCGATTTTAGTTTTGGCTGTGACATCGAATACTTTGACGCCGTCAAAATTGTATGACATTTGCGATTCTATTTTGGTGCCCGCCATTTCGCAAGTTTACGGCGTGGCGCAAGTGACGTTATCGGGCGCGGACAAGCCCGCGGTACGCGTACAGGTCGATCCGCAAGCATTGGCCTCAGCTGGCCTGGGCATCGAAGATGTTCGCACTCTCATCGCGCAATCCAATGTAAATGTACCCAAAGGCGCCTTTGAAGGGCCGTTGCAACATTTTTCCATAGGCGCAAACGATCAAATTAATGGTGCCGAAAATTATGCGCCGCTTGTTTTGCGCACGGGCGCTGGCACCGCAATGCGCCTGTCGGACATTGCGGCTGTGTCTAATAGTGTTGAAAACGATCAACAGGCCGGATGGTATAATACCGGCAAAGCGGTACTGATCATTATTCAGAAACAAGCTAATGCGAATGTGATTGACACGGTGAGTAATATCAAAAAACTGTTCCCACAATTGGAAAGCTGGATGCCCGCTGGTAGTAAATTATCCATCCTGGCGGACCGCACACAAACCATCCGCGCCAGCGTGAATGATGTGGAAAAAACTTTAATGATTTCCGTCGCCCTAGTGATTTTGGTCGTTTATTTCGCGCTGGGCCGCATGACGCCGACCATGGCAACCATTGTCACCGTCCCGCTGGCGCTCGCGGGAACTTTTGCCGCCATGTGGCTGCTCGGTTATAGTTTGGATAATATCTCATTGATGGCGCTTACGGTGTCGGTGGGCTTCGTTGTTGACGACGCTATTGTGATGATTGAAAATATTACGCGCCATGTTGAGAATGGTGACAGTCCGCTCGAAGCCGCCGCAAAGGGGGCGCGCGAAATTACCTTTACCGTTATTTCGATCAGTATTTCATTGGTCGCGGTATTTATTCCCTTATTGTTCATGGGCGGTATCATCGGCCGCCTGTTTCGAGAATTTGCCGTAACTCTAACGGTGGCAATTCTGGTATCAATGATTGTTTCCCTCACCATTACGCCCACCTTTTACGCGCACCTAATGGTCTGGCGCCAGCGCCGCGGCTTTAATACCCGGCCATCCCAACATCATGGTGAGAAAATTTTTAATTGGCTGGAAAATCATTACGCGCGCGGATTGAATTGGGTGATGCGTCATCAACGTTTAGTATTGATGGTCATGTTTCTAACGGTGGCTCTTACCATTGTCCTATATATCTATGTGCCCAAGGGATTTTTTCCCCAACAAGACACCGGCATGATTATGGGTTCAACCCAGGCGCGCACCGATATTTCATTCGAAGCCATTGCGGCCAAGCAACTGCAAGTTACTAAAATTATTCTGCAAGACCCGGCGGTGGATGCGATGGGTTCCTTTGTCGGCTCCGGCGGCGGCATTTCCACGGGCGCAGAAGGCCGCATGTTTATTGCTTTGAAACCGCTGGATAAACGCAAGGATACTGCGGAGCAGGTGATCGCGCGCCTGCGGCCAAAATTGTCGCAAATCGAAGGCATCGCATCATTTCTGCAAGCGGCGCAAGATATCCAAATCGGCGGGCGTTCCACGCGCGCGCAATATCAATTTGTCTTATGGAGTGAATCGTTGGAAGATTTGCAGCATTGGTCACCGAAATTTATTGCGGAACTGCGCAATATATCCGGCATCACCGACGTTTCTAGCGATCAGGATGCCGCCGGACAGCGGGTAAATATCACGGTAGATCGCGACCGCGCCGCACAATTAGGGGTGGATATGGAAACCATTGATCAGGTTTTGCAGGATGCATTTGCACAGCGGCAAATTTCTGTTATCTATACGCCGCGCAATGAATATCATGTTGTACTGGAAGTTGCCAAACCATATCAACAGGACGCCAGCGCACTCGACCATATCTTCATTAAATCCAACGGCGGCGCACAAATTAAACTCAGCGCCATCGCGCATTTTGATATGGGCACGGCACCGATTTCCGTGCGGCACCAAGGGCAATTCCCCGCCGCAACGTTGAGTTTCAATTTACCTGCTGGCGCATCTCTGGGCGATGCGGCGACGCAGATAGAAAGGGTCGGCGCATCTATCGGCATGCCTGCCTCCATTCATGCTGAATTCGCCGGCAGTGCTAAGGCATTTGCGGATTCCCTGCGCGATGAACCGTTGCTGATTTTAGCCGCACTCTTTTCCATTTATATTGTGCTAGGCGTTTTGTACGAAAGCACCCTGCATCCCGTCACAATTATTTCCACGCTGCCATCGGCCGGTGTAGGTGCGCTCTTGGCTCTATGGATTACAGGAAATGATTTATCGCTCATCAGCATCATTGGCGTAATTTTACTGATGGGGATTGTCAAAAAGAATGGGATTATGCTGGTTGATTTTGCGCTAATGGCAGAGCGCGACGGTGCGAGCCCGCAAGAGGCAGTTATAGATGCATGCCGCAAACGGTTCCGCCCGATCATGATGACAACGCTGGCTGCTGTATTGGGTGCCTTGCCTCTCGCGCTATCGCTTGGTAATGGCGGTGAATTGCGCCGCCCGCTCGGCGTGGCGATTGTCGGCGGGTTATTGATCAGTCAAATACTCACACTGTTCACTACACCTGTTGTCTATCTGGCGATGGAAAAATTTTCGAAAACGCGCCGCATAAAATTAATGGAGGCCCATGCATGAAATTTCGTCCCGCACTTTTAACTTGCCTGTGCCTTTCCGCCTGCATCGGCACGCCTTATCAAAAACCGACCACACCAATACCGCAGGCCTGGTCGAACAGCAATATGACCGTACAGAACTGGCCAGATTTGGACTGGTGGAAACAATTTAATTCGCCTGAATTATCAGCCTTAATTACAGAAGCGCGCGCAAATAATTTTGACATTAAGGCCGCCATGGCGCGCATCCAGCAGGCCGACGCGCAATTACAAATCGCGGGTGCGAGTTTATTTCCAGCAGTTGATTTGAATGCCAGCGCGCAGCGTTCACAAACCGGAAAAAACAGCAAAACTAGTAATAGCACGAATACGAAAACCTTCGTGGGTAATTCATTCAGCGTTGCACCTGTCGCAAGTTATGAATTGGATTTATGGGGCAAAAACCGTTCCATCGTTGCGGCGGATCAGGCGCTGGCCAATGCCAGCCGCTTTGACAAGGCTGCGATTGATCTGACCACCACCGCCAGCGTTGCCAATACCTATTTTGATTTGCTGGCAACCCAGCAACGTTGGATGATCGCGCAAAATAATTTAGCCGCCGCGCAGCACTTACTGCAATCCTATCAACATCGACAGGCGGAAGGCCTGGCATCCGACCTTGATGTGGCACAACAGGGAACCCTGGTTGCCAGCCAGAGCGCTGCGATTCCGCCGCTCGTCCTGCGCGCGCAGCAGGATAAAAACGCACTGGCCCTTTTGGTGGGGCGCCTGCCTGAAGCGCTGAATATTCCCAATCCAAGGGTGGATATGGCGAACATGATCGCGCCAAACGTCGCGCCGGGCCTGCCGTCTGAATTACTGGCGCGCCGCCCGGATGTGGCGGAGGCCGAGGCGCAATTGATCGCCGCGCATGAAAATATCAATGCCGCCCGCGCCGCGCTATTCCCCGATATCACGCTGACGGTGGAGGGCGGTTATGCCAGCACGGTGTTATCCAGTTTATTCAAGCCCGGCGGTGAATTTTTTACTCTGGGCGGCGATTTAACACAGCCAATTTTCCATGCCGGCGCGCTGACTGGCGCAATCCAACTGGAAAAAGGATTGTATGACGCGCAATTGCAGAATTACGGCAAGGCGGTGATTTCCGCCTTTGCAGATACTGAAAATTCACTGGCTGCCAATATGCAAAATGCAGAGCAATTAAAAGATAATTTTGCCGTCGTGCAAACCGCCCAGCACGCCTATAATTTATCGCAACAACAATTCCAGGCTGGCATTGTCGATATCACAACTGTTTTGAATACACAGCGTACTTTATTTTCTGCACAAGATACTTTGGCGCAAGCGCAATTGGCACGATTGCAGGCGGCGGTGAGTTTATATACGTCGCTTGGTGGTGGTTGGAGGCAGAATTAGTTTTTCTTTTCAGCCGGTACAATTTGCGAAACAGGCGCGGCGGCTGGTTTGGCCACTTTTACTTCCTGCTCATTCGATAATGAATCCGGCGGGTTTACAATTACCATTTCCCCTGGTGACAGTCCGGATAACACTTCAACTGATTTGCCGTAATCCCGACCAATCGTAATATCTTTTAACTGTGCATGATTTTTATCATCCAGCACAGCAACCTGCATTTTATCGCGGAATAATAACGTATTAACCGGCAAATGGATGTTCCCGCCTGCAGTGCCCAGTTTCAAGTGCACTTCCGTAAAGCCACCGGATTTTATGTCGCTCTGACTGTTGTTAACTTCAAATTCTGCCAACAGTGTACGCGAGACTGGGTTCAACGCATTCGCCGTACGCGCTAACGTCGCCGGAAAAACGCGACCGGGATATTCCGCCAACCGCAATTCCACCGTCATGCCTGGCCTAATGGCGGCTGCATAACTTTCCGGCACCTCAACATCAACGCGCAAGGTTTTATCGTCAACAATATGAAATAGTTCCATCGGCGCAGTACCCGAACCCGCATTAATCAACGCGCCGTTATCCGTATTACGCGCCGTAATCACACCGTCAAACGGTGCAACGACGCGGCGGAAATTTTCCATTTCACGCAGCCTGTCCGCATTCGCGCGCGCCGACGCAACGGATGCTGCGGCCGCCGCCGCCGCATTGACCGCCTGGTCGATTTCCTGTTTGGAAACAGCTTCTTTATTTGTCACAGACTGAAACCGCAGCGCGGTGATTTGCGCTTGGGCGCTATTGGCCTCTGCCATTTTCATATCTGCTTTAGCCTGATGTAATTGGGCATCCACATCGGGCGTATCGATTTCTGCCAATAATTCATCAGCCTTAACCTGCGCACCAATATCCGTCTTTAAAATTTTAACATAACCATTCGTGCGCGCGAACAGTGATGCTTCATGCATCGGCCGCACCGTACCCGGCAATGTAATTTCTTCGCCTGCATTGCTCGATTCAGCCTGAATAACATTGACTGTCAGTACAGCGGCCTGGTTGGTTACATTTTTTGCAGCTTTTGCATCGTCCAACCGTGCCATCACGCCCCAAGCGACAATTGCCAACAAAATAATAACACCAAGTATCCATTGAAAGGGTTTCATGCGGGCATTTCCTCTATTTGCATATGTTCTTCCGGCACGCGGTTATGGATCAAACAAAATACCGCAGGCACAAAAAATAACGTGGCAAAAGTTGCGAAGGACAAACCGCCAATCACCGCGCGGCCGAGTGGCGCGTTTTGCTCCCCGCCCTCACCCAGCCCCATGGCCATTGGCACCATACCGATAATCATCGCCAGTGCAGTCATTAACACCGGGCGCAGACGGCCGAAGCCAGCGGTCAAGGCAGCCTGAAATGCATCATCGCCGTGATAATCCATACGCTCACGTGCAAACGAAACAATCAAAATGCTATTTGCCGTCGCCACACCCATACACATGATGGCCCCCGTCAGCGCAGGTACGCTGAGCGTCGTATGAGTCATAAATAGCATCCAGACAATGCCTGCAAACGCACCGGGCAATGCTGTGATGATAATAAATGGATCCGTCCAAGATTGAAAATTCACAACAATTAATAAATAAACCAGCACAATCGCGCCAAGCAAACCGCCGAATAGACCGCTAAATGAATCATGCATCGTTTGCATCTGCCCGCGCGCAACAACGGATGATCCCTTGGGCAAGAATTTTTTTTCTTTATCAATGATGTTTTGAATATCGGCTGCGACGCCACCTAAATCGCGCCCCTGCGTTGCCGCATAAATATCAATGACAGGTTGGACATTATAGTGTGATACCACGCCCGATCCCACACTCCGTTCAATGCTGCTCAGCGCGCCCAGAATTTGTGCATCGCCGCCTGCAGCAGGCGTGATAGGCAAATTGCGCAGATCATCCAGCGAGGTCATTTTATATTGCGGCGCCTGCGTTACGATGGAATAGGGCACGCCGTTTTTGGGATCGAGCCAATAGGTGGGAGAAGTTTGAAATGAGCCGCTGAGGGATATCAGCAGGTCATTCGCAATATCGCGCTGCGTGATGCCGAGTTCTTGCGCACGCGCCCGGTCCACAACCACATGAAATTCCGGCGCATCATAGACCTGTTGAATGCGCGCGTCTGCGATGCCGGGAATGTGTCGGATTTTATCATAAAGTCCAGCAGCAAATGGACGGTTGGCGGCAAGATTATTTCCAATCACCTGCACATCAATTGGGGACGGCAAACCGAAATTTAAAATTTGACTGACGATATCCGCGGGCTGAAAGGCAACTTGAACCCCCGGTAGCTCCTGTGCAAATTTCACACGTAATTGGCGCACGTAATCCGCCGTGGGACCATGATTTTTCTTAAGCGCCACCAGAATGTCCGCATCCTCCGGACCGATAGGCGCGGAGTTGCTGTAGGATAAATTAATCCCACTATTCGGCAGGCCGATGTTATGGACGATGCCGTCTAATTCCTTGGCTGGAATAACTTCACGCACGATATTATCAGCATCGTCGCCGATAGCGGCGGTTTCCTCCACGCGTGTGCCGGTCGATGCGCGCAAGTGAATTTTAAGTTGGCCCGCATCGACATCGGGAAAAAAATCCGATCCAAGCCATGGTGATAGCAACGTCACCGACGTACCAACGAATAGCAAAAAAATAATCACGAAAATTCGACGGTGTTCCAGCACACCCAATAGAACATTATGATAGCTATCGCGCAGGCGGGTAAAATTCCGCTCAAAGCCCATTTGAAATCTTTCAAAAATGTGGCGCGGCTGTTTTTCGCCCCTATGTTCATCATGAATTTCATGCTTATGCAGCAGATATTTTGCCATCGTCGGCACCAGCGTCCGTGATAAAAAATACGACGCCATCATGGCGAAAACGACGGCTTCAGCCATTGGAACGAAAAGATACCGCGCAACGCCAGTCAGAAAAAACATCGGCACAAAAACGATACAAATACATAAGGTTGAAACCAGCGCAGGAATGGCGATCTGCTTCGCGCCGTCCAGGATGGCGGGCTCAACATCCTTGCCCTCCTCCAGATGTGAATTGATGTTTTCGATGGCAACGGTAGCGTCATCTACCAGAATGCCCACGGCCAGCGCCATGCCGCCCAGCGTCATAATATTGATCGTCTGACCCAAAGCTGACAGCGCCAAGATAGATGCCAAAATCGACAATGGAATCGAAACGACAATAATCACCGTGCCCCGCCAACTGCCTAAAAATAATAAAATCATTAGCCCCGTCAAGGCGGCCGCAATAATCCCTTCACGTATAACACCGCTGATCGCGGCCTGAACGAAAATCGATTGATCGCCAATTGCCTTCATATCCAGATCGGCCGGCAAGGTATCCTTGATATGCGGCAAAACGGCTTTGACACGGTTGATAATATCTAATGTCGAAGCCGAGCCTGTTTTAAGCACGGTCATCAGCGCGGCACGCATCCCATCCACGCGAACAATATTGGTTTGTGGTGCGAAACCATCCCGCACATGCGCGACATCACGGATAAAAATCGTTGCGCCATGCGTGGTTCTTATAGGCAAATCGTTTAATTCTTCTACCATTGTCGGGCTGGCGTTTAATTTCACATTGTATTCATACTGGCCGATTTTTTCCGTTCCGGCAGGTAAAATTAAATTCTGCGCACCAATGGCATTGCTGACTTCCTGTGCGGAAACGCCCAGCGCCTGCATTTTCGGCATATCCAAATCTACCTGAATTTGGCGCACTTTACCGCCGTAAGGGAATGGCAACGCCGCCCCCTGCACCGTCGCCAATTGTGTGCGGATAAAGTTATTGCCCGCGTCGAACAATTCTTGTTCCGATAATTTTGTGCTGGATAGCGCGAGCTGCATAATCGGCACGCTGGAAGCATTATAACTGATGATCAGCGGCGGTGTTGTTCCTGGCGGCATCGCGCGCAATAGCGTCTGTGAAATCCCGGTGACCTGTGAGAGGGCAATATCAATATTCACGCCCGGCTGAAAAAATAGTTTCACAACGCTAACGCCGTTCAGGGACTGCGATTCAATATGCTCAATATCATTCACCGTCGTCGTTACGGCACGTTCGAACACCGACGTAATCCGGTTTGCCATTTCATCGGGCGGCAGGCCGGTGTAACCCCACACCACGCTGACGACCGGAATACCAATGTTGGGGAAAATATCTTTGGGCGTATTTAAAATGGTCAATGGGCCCAGAATTAGCAACAACAGCGCCAGCACCACAAAGGTATAGGGCTTTTCAAGCGCAATTCGGACGATCCACATATGAAACCCAGGCCGTTAGACAGGCGGCCCATGCCGCCGCCCATATCTATATCCTGCCCACTAAAAGGCAATATGTTGGTGGAGGGGGAATCGGAGTGGCAGAATTTTAAAGGAACGGTGCCTGGCACCTGCCGCAACTGGAACTAGATACGACGGCTGAAAGACCAACTGCCTAAATAAACCAAACGGCTAAATCGGTTCCACCTTCACATTCCGAACGACACAATGGGCTTCGCCATTGCCCAGATAAGTTCGACCAAGGGGGCAATCCCAGTCCAAGGATATGATGTATTATCTTCGCTCATAATTTCTCCTTTCGGGATATAAATCCCGTTTGTTGATTGTCTTTAGATTCAGTTTTATTGCCCCGTCATTCCAAGAACATTTATTTCTGAAGCAACAGGGCAACATCATCACTTCCGAGTCCAAATATCCAAAATCTTTAAGACGGTGACAAATCGCGCATAAATTCCTGCCTCGCAGTTACTTTAGCTTCGGTTAATTTTGCCTTTAAGAAATCGCGAACTGAGGGCAATGGCCACACAAGAAGACAACCAAATTTAGTAAAAACAACTTCTCCTCCATATTCAACCGTCACATTATTTCCACATTCATTTTCGTTATCTGGATTAGCGTCCCAATTTGTCTTAAAGCTTACCACTAATTCTTTTCCTGTAGGCATAACGCATTTGCCAGTAAGCTTATCTTCCGTACCAGAAACGGTCCAATCTCTATTTTGCAGCCCTTTAAGCCTGCTAAGGACATCTGCCTCAGTTACTTTCTCAGGTCTAGAAACTAGTGGAGGCACGCTAGAAACCGTCGGCAGGTTGGCTGGACCTCTTTCTTTTTCACGATAAAGATAGTCATCTGGATCATGTTCCACTGATGGTGCATTATTTTCGCTTGGCATAATCTCTCCTTCCGGGACATCGCATCCCGTTGTTCGATTGTTTTCAGATTTAGTTTTTGGGTGTGCAGGTCGATGCCCGCCGGAATGGTTATATACTCGCTTTAGCGAGCAATAATAATTTGAATACGTGCGATAACCTGCGCCGCCATCGGTATGGCAGATACTTTAAGCAAATATCCGGGCACGTTGAATTTCATTACCCTAGCAGTCCATCACGAATCCCTACCCGGTGTCAAGAAATTTTTAAGCCTAGCCTTTATATTTATGCTGACTTTAATTCAGCACGGAAAGCGTTCGTGCAATTACAAATTAACTTCATCATCCATGCTTTAAACATTTTTGTCAGAATGATGCAGCCATTTCTGCAGCGTCTCGGTGATTTTCTCTGTTCGCAATGGCTTATTCAGATAATCATCCATGCCAACGGCGATACATTTTTCGTGGTCCTCCGTCATGACATTCGCCATAATGCGCGACGATAATGGTGTAGCGGCCGGAATCAATCTCCGATTCCCAGATGGAACGGGCGTCCTGTTAAGTGATTCTTGTAATACTTAAAGATAATGGAGGATAATCGACTCTACAACTTATGATTGATTCTTGCTTATGCGCCTTCTGACAGTAAAAAATCTTTCACGTGGGAATATTCAATTTCAATTTTGCTTAATAGGTCGTGTTTGGCTGCAACGGAACTGGTATAGTGTTCCTGGGCCGTTTTGCATAATTCTCCCAATGCCTCAGCGCCCAAATTTAAACTAATGCCCTTCATGGAATGGGATTCTTTGCGCCAGGTTTCCTGGGCGCCTTCATCACAATTTGCGCGCAATATGGCCAAGCTTGCTTCAGAGGATTTAATAAATTCTTTAAACAATTCGGCGCGAAGGTCGGGATCATCCCCAATCATGTCATTTAAGTTGGTTAGATCAACGGCGGGATTCATCAGCAGTCTCCATCATTTGCGCTCGCGCATGAATTTTTGAATATGATCGTAAATTTTCTCACGTGAGAACGGCTTGATCACAAAACCCTTGGCGGCATTTTCCTTAGCACGTTTGACGTCATCCAACTGGTTGTTTCCAGTTACCATCACAATATAAGCCTGCGGGTCCAGCGCATGCACCAGTGCGGCGAACTGATGGCCGTTGGGCCCCGGCATTTCAATATCCAGAAAAACAATATCCGGCGCGCATTGCAAATAGGTCTCCAAACCCATCTTTGCATCCACAGCTTCATAGAGTTTGTATTTGCCCTCCAGCATCGTTAACAGCAATTTACGAGAGAATAATTGGTCTTCCACAATTAGAATGTCAGGCCGAAGCCGGGCCTTGCGAACCTGGGCTGCGGATTGAAACCCGGCCCGCGCCTTCTCCGTAATAGTAAGGTCGGATTCAGAAACAGGGGGGATAGTAGACGAACCCTCAACAGGCGATTGGACAACGGCTGCACTTTGTTTTTCCTTGGCCGGCAATGGCCCGATTTTTTGCATGCATAGCAACCGCAAATCTTGGCCATGCGCCTGTATGTCATAATAAGTACAAAAATCTCGGCGATTGGGCGGCGTGAACGTTTTTTCCAATGTGGCAATTAACGCCTCCAACACCGCCTTTTGCGCCCCGCGCCAAGTGATGACCACATCGCCATCATTGAAAAAATAAATCGCGGGCTGTTTCTCTTCCAAAATAGATCGAATGACGGGAACCACTACCGATTCATCGGGGCTAAATTCCAAATTGCCAAAGCGCACGTGCAACGCACTCACCAACCCATTTCCCTGCTGGCTGTGCGCGATCAGTGACAACAATGCCAGCGGCGCGTCCTGGGTGATGATGTCGATCAGCATGACTCTGTCCTGTTTATGTGTTAATGGGCAAAAGATCAACTCCTGGTTTAGTGCGCATAAATTCTAATGTTTTCGAAAGGCAAGCCCCCGGCCATTGCTTTCCACAACCGCAAACGATTTCAGCGACTGCATACCCAGTTGTGACAGGCAAGCTCTTTAAATCCTGGCAAATCGCAGATATGGTATCGGCGCACAACGGAGGCGCATCATGAAAGTTGCATTAAATATTTGGAATAAACAAAAATCCTGGCAAAACAAAGATGCTTTGCCGGATGCACAACTGGTGATTTATTTCGGCGGCAAAGGCACGCTGGATTCCGGAGAACACTACCGCGAGTTGAAATCCCTTTATCCCAAAGCGCATTTACTGGGCTGCAGCACGGGCGGCGAGATTTATAACCGCGAAGTATTAGACGGCAGTATCGTCGCAGCCGCCATCCAGTTTGAACGCACCGCATTGCGCACAGCCGTGGTTAACATCACCGGAAACGATGAATCGTTCTCTGCCGGGCAAAAGCTGGCACAGGCACTACAACAACCAGACCTTACAAATATTTTTATTTTATCGGATGGCACCAATGTAAATGGCAGCGATTTGGTGCGCGGACTATACGATGTGTTGGACGAAAAAATTATTGTCACAGGTGGCCTTGCCGGTGATGCGGCAGATTTTGGCACCACGTTCGTCGGGCTGGATCATGCGCCGCAGCCAAAATCCATTGCCGCTGTGGGGTTTTATGGTAAAGGCTTACAGGTAGGCTACGGCAGTGTGGGCGGTTGGGATAGTTTTGGCCCCAAACGTAAAATTACGAAATCAAAGAATAATGTATTATATGAATTGGACGGCAAGCCCGCGCTTGACCTATATAAACAATATCTCGGCCCGGATGCCGAGCGGCTGCCCGGCAGCGCGCTGCTTTTTCCGCTTAGCATCCGTCCAGAACAGGAATCGCGCCATGAAATGGTGCGCACCGTAGTTGGCATCGACGAGGCAGAAAAGTCGCTGACTTTTGCAGGAGACGTTCCGGAGGGATTTACCGTACAACTCATGCGCGGTGATTTTAATCATCTAGTGGAAGGCGCCGCCACAGCGGCAGGCTTAGCAAATTTGACAACGCCAAACCCCCATAGCCTGGCCATTTTAGTTAGTTGCATTGGCCGGAAATTATTATTGGGCCAACAGATATCAGATGAAACCGAATCGGTTGCTGACGTTTTTCAAAATGCCATCCCAACCATTGGGTTTTACTCTTACGGTGAAATCTGTCACCAGCAGTTCACGGGCAAATGCGGATTGCACAACCAGACCATGACCGTTACTTTGCTGCATGAACCTGAGTGAAATAGAATCCCTGCACCGTCTGCTGCAAAGACAGATCAAGCGATTCACCGCTCCTGATGGCACACGGGATGAGGCGGGGCTGTTGCGCATTATCAGTGAAACCTATGATGAAAACGATCAGAACCGGATTCGGCACGACCGCATCACGCAATTGATGTCGGATGAAATGACGGAGCAGTACCAGGAATTAGAATCGCACCGCCAGCATTTGGAAGAACTCGTTGCCCGGCGCACCCGCGAATTTCTTGAAGCAAAACAAAAGGCCGAAACAGCCGCGCGCGTCAAAACAGATTTTCTGGCGAATATGTCGCATGAAATCCGCACGCCTTTGAATGGTGTACTTGGAATCGCTGGGTTATTACAAGATACGCCCCTCAACAAAGAGCAGCTCCATTGGGTAGAGATCATTCGCAAATCCGGCGACCTGCTGCTCAGTATCATTGACGATATTCTGGATATCTCAAAAATCGAAGCAGGCGAAATTGTTTTGGATCCCCAAAATTTTAGCCTTTACACTGTGGTTGAAGATATGACCGATATCCTGATGCACCGCGCGCAAGAACAAGGCATTGAACTACTGGTGGAATTTACGCCAGGGCTGCCCGATTATTATATGGGCGATATTCTGCGTATCCGGCAGATATTGCTGAATCTGCTCAGCAACGCACTAAAATTTACCAAAGACGGTTATGTCGTTTTAAAAATTCACGGCGATGATATGGGTGATAAGGCGCGATTGCATTTTACTGTGAAAGATACCGGCATCGGCATCCCACCGAATAAATTAGAGCATATTTTTGATAAATTTTCCCAGGCAGAACAGTCCACGACGCGGAAATTCGGTGGCACCGGATTGGGATTATCCATCTGTAAAAACCTGATCGAGATGATGGGCGGCACCCTGGGGGTTGAAAGCGTTTTCGGTGAGGGTTCAAGTTTCTTTTTTGATCTGACCTTGCCCTATAGCAATGTGCCAAAACTGCCACAGATTAAATATTTGGATATTGATCTTACCGGACGCCGTGCCTTGGTTGTGGATGACCTGCCCATCAATGGCGCGATTTTATCGAAATACCTGCAAAGCTGGGGCATGACTTGCGAGCTGGCATTTTCCGCACAATCCGCACAAGAAAAACTTGTCGAAGCCGTGCGCAACGGCAAAAAATATGACGTTGTATTCATGGACCGAATGATGCCGCATATGGATGGATTTCAATTGGCGGAAATCATCCGCAACAATCCAGCCTGGCCGGATTTACCCTTAATTCTGATCACATCTTCGTCTTCCGGTGAAGTCGCTAATTCAGATATTTTCAAACGCGGGTTTTTGGGTTTCACGCTGAAACCCTATCATCCCCAATCGTTGAAAAATATTTTAATGTTTGTATTGGATGCTGCCGCTCGTAAGGACTACAGCCGCCTGATCACGCGCGATGCAGTCCTGGAATCCACAGCTCCGCATAAGCGCAGTGACGCTGACACCCGGAAACAATTTCCCAATGCCCGGGTATTGGTGGTCGACGATATGAAGGTAAATCTATTGCTAATCACGAGTGTCCTTAAAAAACATGGTTGCTTGGTGGATGAGGCAATGAACGGCAAGGACGCATTTTATTTCTTCCGTCACCACGATTACAATATCATCATGATGGACTGCCATATGCCCGAAACTGACGGCTATGAAGCCACTGCCCTGATCCGCGAATATGAAAAAGAAAATAATAAACCGCCGATTCCCATCATCGGCGTCACAGCGGATGTAATGAAAGAAAATAGAGAGCATTGCTTGCAAGTCGGAATGAATGATTGTCTGCACAAGCCGATCAACGAAAAAGAAATTGAGGCCACATTGGCAAAATTTTTATCTCCATCTCATAATTCCTAAATTTAATATGAAAAGAAGTATCTAATTCTGCGTCAGAAACAGAAAACGTTTTTTAATTCATAACTGTTACCAAAAGCTAAATCTAATCCATTTACATTGTTCTTAGTCTGTTCTATTCTCTGCTAAGGATTAGACATGCCGGATGCGTTAGCAGATAATAATGTTCTTACATTTGTGCGTGATCCGCCTTTCGCGCCTGGGCCTTTGCGCTGGCTATTTGTTGATATGAACAGTTTCTTTGCCAGCGTGGAGCAATATGATCATCCACGTTGGCGTGGGAGACCAATAATTGTCGCTCCCATGATGACGGATGCCACCTGTGCCATTGCTGCCAGTTATGAAGCAAAGGCTTACGGCATTAAAACCGGCACGCCAGTATGGGAAGCAAAGGCTATGTGCCCAGGCTTGATCATTACCGTTGCACGTCATCAGCGGTACGTCGAAGTTCATGATCAAATAGCTGAATTAATTGAACGTATTTTACCTGTATCTGCTCGTTGCTCCATTGATGAATTTGCCTGCCAACTGTTGAATAATGAAAATTCACCTGACCGTGCCCGTGCATTAGCCCAAGCCATTAAGGCAGAATTACGCTTAACCTTCGAGGATAGCTTGCGAGCATCGATTGGTATTGCTCCCAATCGTTGGTTGGCCAAGGTTGCCAGCGATATGCAAAAGCCTAATGGCCTAACTGTTTTAGAGGCTAAGGACCTTCCTGGACCATTGTCGAAATTAACCCTTAGAGATTTAAACGGCATTGGCGAGAATATGAGCCTACGTTTGCAAATGGCCGGTATCCATACACCTGAACAGCTTTACCATGCGGCACCTAAGTTTCTGCGTAAAGTTTGGCGCGGTGTGGAAGGCGAACGGTTTTGGTGCCGTATCCACGGTTACCCTATGTTGATTGAAACAGAAGAGCATGACCGCAGCATGATTGGCCATAGTCGCGTTCTTGATCCCAAACTACGCCCACCTCATGCGGCAAAGCTGGTAGCCCGTCGATTGCTTTGCAAAGCTGCCACCCGCCTTCGGCGTTATGAAACAACAGCAGCAAGCTTATCGCTATCAGTCCGCGACACCCACCGTGGCCGCTGGAATGGTATCAGACGTACAACACGCAGCGATGATAGTTTCCTTTTCCTAAAAGAACTTCAAATCTTATGGACGACTATGCTTGCTGAACTCTATCCAACAGATATCAAGAAAATTAGCATCGCTTTTACGGACCTAAGTGAAGTGCAAGTTATGGCAGATCTTTATGCCAAACCAGAAGAGATCCGCCGTACAGGCGTCCTTGCCTCATTGGATGCTCTCAACCGCAAATGGGGCAAAGATACCGTCACCATTGGCTTCCTGCCGCCTGACCGCATCGAAACTAAAATTGCATTCGCTCGCATTCCTGAGATGGAAGAATTTTGGGAGTAAATATGGCATCAACCACAACGAACTGTTTACCGACAAAACCAATCACATCAACGGCATCGAAAACTTCTGGAACCAAGCCAAGCGCGTCATGCGCAAATAAGGAAGTAAAAGAAAGTGCCCGAGCAATTAAAGAACTGACTAAAACCAATGATGCCGCTATATTAGCAGAGCTCATTATGGAGAGGGCTTAACTTTACCTTGAAGGAGATACAGACAATGACCAGAAACGTTATTTGCCTTTGGTACAATGGTGACGCGGAAGAAGCTGCTAAATTCTACGCTCAAACTTTTCCAGATAGTGCGGTTAATGCAGTTCACCGCGCCCCTAGTGATTACCCTGCTGGAAAACAGGGAGACGTGCTGACAGTTGAATTTACGGTGCTCGGCATTCCCTGCGTTGGCCTCAATGGTGGCTCAGCGTTTAAACATAGCGAAGCTTTTTCATTTCAAATTATCACTAAGGATCAGGCCGAAACCGATCGTTATTGGTATGCAATCGTCAACAACGGCGGCGCTGAAAGTCAGTGTGGTTGGTGTAAGGACCGATGGGGGTTGTCTTGGCAGATTAGCCCTCGGGTGCTTTTGGAAGCGGTAACTGGATCTGATCAAGCCGCTGCCAAGCGCGCCTTTGAAGCCATGATGGAAATGCAAAAAATCGATGTCGCCGCAATTGAGGCAGCGATTAGAAGTTAATCACCTTTAACTACCTATCGTGGCTTTTTGCAGGGAAAATATGCCATTAGGGGGGTAACGCCCCCCTTTATTTATGACAAAAAATCCTCTTCAAACGTTAAAAATATTAAATTTCTTGCATTATAAAGTATTCATTTGATACGTTACGATAATAACAACCGAGAAATATTCATGTTTTCACCGCCAGAATTGCCCAAACCTCTAGTTTGTTTCGCCCCAACAAAGGAAGTGAAAAGATTACACGCCGGGCAAAATTTTAGCACACGATTAGAGGAAGAAATCCGTATCCATTAAGGCCAAATCCAAGCAGAAAACTTGCTCCTTAATACCGTTACAAAATATCAGCATATTGTGCCCCTGCGAACGGGGTTTCAAGAGAAGACCTAATGGTCTTCAAAAGTCTTCAGTTTTGCGATTAGCACTTTGTTCTTAATGGAATATCGGATATCAATTTATCCAATTCGCCTATAAAGCCAAAATCCACATCATGTCCCGGTTTATAAGTAGACGGCATATGAATAATGGAGATGTATAATTTTGTGTCATTTAAACATATGCAAGATCCATAAAAGGTTCTCCCAACATTCTATGACCAGCCTGGCAGGAAAAGCGAACCCCCATAAAATTATCAAACCCTCTTTTAAGTGAGGTGCAGGGTGTAAAAACTAAAAACTCCTTTAAGGAGGGCCTTTCGGTTAGAAAATCTTATAAACGTTGGTGAATGTCGAAGAACAATCAAATGGTGCTGGGACTGGAATCGAATAAGAGCATTAACTATTTGATTCCAAATGATTTATTTGGAGATAGCTTTTATAGTTACCCGAAAAGTTACCCGTTCAACTGTCTGCTGTTCTGAAGACGATCACCTTTCAACGCAACGAAAGGAACTGCCATGAACAAATTATTTAATCTGAACCGATCTAAGACGGCCACTACTGCTGACTACGCCAGGCTCGACTTTGCTCCTGCCCTTACCCTAGAGCAAGCCAATCGGTTCGCTGGTAACACGCTGTCAGATATTTGCATCAGCATCAGGACCGCTGCGGCAGTGCTCTCCAAAACCAAACAGGAATTGCTGGAAGGGTTTGGTCAGAACACTGAAGTTCTCATGGATGCGATTGATGACATGCAGGAATTGCAAGACTGGCTTAAGTCGCTGAAGGAAATCGTAACTGCTGCCGATGTTCGGCTGATGTCGGTGGCCAGCGTCCTTACCCAGGAAGAAGACGCTAAGTCAGTTGTTATCCCAGCCGCATAATTAATATCAGGGACCCAACATCCCTTCCACAACTCAATGAAAGGAAATTACAAATGTCTAACCAAGCCCAAGCCCTAAAACATGACGATATCAAGCCAATTGGCGTCATGTGCAAAATAATGGATGTCCCCTGCCCTAATGGCAGTGAGGTCGTTCTTTATCTGTCAGATAATAGTACCCGGTTCTTAACGAATGAAGAATGGGTTCAACACTATGAGAAAAACCCATTTTCCATCGAGGAGGCCCATCCTGACAGACTTAGGCGGCTTTTTAAGGACAAGGACGGTGAGTTGTTTGGTCTGCTGGCAGAACGATTTAGAGCTAGTCAAGCTAATGACCACCGCAAGGTCACGCGCTTAACAAATCTTGTTATGTTCAAAACCTTGCCAACTACTGAAGTAGGAAGGTTATTAAAGGCCGATCTGGTTAAAAGGCACAAAGAAAGTAGGGCAACCAAGGAACCATTTAAAGCTAATGATGATGTTATTGCTATGTCGGTAGAACCAGTCATGGAGGGGGCTTAACCGCTTCCTCTCTTTATCTGGAGCTAAGCTAAAGCAATATTCCTGCCTATTTTGAAATTCTTACTGCAATATCAGTCTTGCTTGCTCTTTATGCTGCCTTAATACTTTCAGTGGTTATTTAGGCCTGGAGTTACTTATTTCTAGAAAGTAATAAATTACAAAGGCTTAAACTCACAAAATTTTTGTCAGGAAGGATCTAAACAATTGAAATAGGCTATTGATAATAAATCATTTACCAATCACTTATTTCAGCAATACCCCATTTATAGCAGCTTATTCTAAGGCACTTAATCCAGCCTTATCCCAGTTGCTTATATACATCCATTTTAAATTTTATTCTAATAATTAGCTTAGCGCACACCATAAATCATCTCAACTTTTGATGCTGCAACGTCAATATTAATAGTCTCAGTTTCTTCTTCTTTAGCGGGAGAAATCACGGCTACAACAGTATTCCAGGAGGATGGCTGCAATGGGTATTCAATATTTTTAGTAGTTTCTTTCCATTTTGAATTCCATTCTGACCACTTGTCCTTTTTATCATCAAATGCGGAGTTCCATTTAATTTTAAGTGATACATCATTGTATCTAATAAAATTTGGGTTTCCGATTCTAAATACAATTTTGTAACCACTGGCATACTTTTCCATTGAACTCATAATGACAAGCAATTTGCCAGCTGGGGTCGATATTGATGCATATCCCTGAGAAGAAGGGGAAAAGGTTGCCCCCGTATTATTTAAGCCAGCTATCTGGCTATCTTGATAAAAATTATAAATTTCAAGAGAGGATATTTTGGACTCAAGATCAGATATTTTTTGTGTAAGGTTATCAATCTTATTCTTTAATTCACTTGTAGCACTAGTGTCATGACCGGAATCACAAGCCGATAAAGATAAAAGGGCCAGCATAGCCAAAATACGTAGTTTCATCGTAGCCTCGTTCTAAGTTTATCTGTTGTGATGCGTATAATGATTGGCGGTGCGAGGGTTAACATAGTGCCCTCCCTTGTGTGAGGAGCCATGCCCACCCGCATAATGACCACCTTGATATGAATAATGTTTGTGGCTTCCCTTAGCATAGACAAGATTAGGCGAAAATAATGCGGACAGGGCCACTGCCAAGATAAGAAATTTTTTCATTCAACTCTCCCGTACATTACTGCCCAGAATTGTCGTCATTCCTCTCTGTTAATGGTGAACCGAAATGCTGCTCATTATAAGATGGGCTGCGGTCATTCGTGGTGCGGGATGCCGTACCTTGTTGGCCTGTATAGGGATTACTGTTCCCTTGAACTGCCCAATTATTGTTGTAGGAGTTATCGGGACTAGATCTTTCATAAGGGGCTACATATGTACCGTCTCCTCGAGTATAACCATTCACATGAGTATTTGCCCAGGCTGGGCCTGTTGAGGTTACAATGAGGATAAAGGCAACAAGAATGTTTCGCATGGGGAAGACTCCTTTTTCTAAGCTCGCTCTATCGGGATTGGTAGCATGGCTGAGAGCCTCTTTCAATGCACGCCCATGTATTCCAGCACCGCCGCATCTTAATGCACAAGGATCTAATTGCCGTCAGTTAGTCTTACTTTTGCTCCATCGTAAAAATATTTAATACCGGAGCTGTGTTTTTAAATTCTCCGGCATATTCAATCGTTTGCCTGTCCCATATTCCATTTCTCTGTATGCGCAGGAACTGGAAAGACTAACAATACTAGTATCCAGGCTCCATTCCGCGATTACGATCGGGACGCCTTCTCGTCGGATCATTTTGTTGAGCTTGCATTTCTTTCCTCCCACGCTCCAGTAGCTCATCCCATGTTTCTGGCGCGGAGGTCGCGCCCTCCGGAGATCTTTCCATTCCTAAATTATTGCCAGCTTCCACGCTACTGCCTCTGGGTGTAAACAACTCTGCCACACGCTGCGGCAATTCAGCTTCGCTGACTTCTCCGGTCCTTACCCTCTCTACCAATTCATCATGTCTGCTTTTAAAGGATTGTGTGCCTGTATTACCGACACGCACCTGATAATCTTTCCATGTCTCCGGGGCCTCACGAAAGTGAGGATGGGGTGCGGGGTCAGGATTTTGATCCCTTTCCATACTCAGCTCTCTTTGCAGACCACCTCTTGATACATTTGCAATGCTATATATAAGGCCATCCACAGCTTCTATTAATTCGTCGCTTTCAGATTCAGCGTTCTTAAACTGTCGCCAGAAAGCCGCAAATAAAAAATCTTGCTTACCCTGATCTATAAGAATTTCTTTTTCAGGATATTCAGGAATCTCCCGGCCATCTCTCTTCGCTTCTACAACTCTTATGATGATACCAAAAATTTGACTTTCTGCCTCTTCAATTTGAGAGCGACTGCTTGCTTCTTTTAGAGCATTCCATCCAGAAAAAATCTCTGTATCAAGGCTCGATAATTCTATGATTTGTCCCTTTTGGGGCTGCATTTTCATGGTCAATCCATTTCTTTAAAAAAGAACTCTAACATTTTATTATTGCAGAAATATTACACCAGAGAATTAAGGTTTGGCAGGCATAGGTTTCAAGCTTCCTTTATATAGGTCGAAAACTCGGTATCCATGGCTAGTGGGATCATCAACAGACTATTTTCAATAATGACTAGAATTAGAAGTTTTGGGCATTATTGAGAATACAAATATACTCTCTGGAACTTCTGCGTAATTTTGCTATAAAAAGTTTATCAATCCTTAACGAGGTGGGCCACATGAAAAAGTCCTTAGCTATTATGATTATTTCCATCTTTGGCCTTAGCGCTTGCGTTCATAATGGACAGAATGATTATAATTGGAGCGATGTAGGCAGACCTACCGTAGTTGAGTTTGGAAAAGTTGTTGCTGCTAGAAGTATCCATATTACAGGTGAAAATACGGGCGCTGGTGCGGTAGCTGGTGGCATTGGCGGTGCCGCAATTGCTCGGAATGGTGATGGTAGGGGTGCATTAGCTGGTTTGCTAATTGGAGCCATTGCAGGCGCAATTACTGAACAAGAGTTGGCCAACCGAACTGGGACAGAATATATTATCGCTTTGCGTAACCATAAGGTTATTACAGTGGTACAGGAAATTCATGATGAAGATCCAATTTTCTCACCCGGGACTCGCGTGATTGTGCAAACTAGTGGTAACTACCAGCGCGTTTTATCTGCCGAGACGCTTCCAACACAAATACATAGAGCCAAGGGCATTAAGCAGCTTGATGACGACGATGATTCACCTGCTGTGAAGCATAAACAAAGACCAGTTAAACAAGTTCAGCCTGATAATGAGGACATGTAGTCAGTCTTATGACGCTTACCCAAAAGGCGTTCGCATTAAGCCTTGGGTAAGCAATTTGCTTAATTGGTTCTGATTGGTGCCGAACAAACTACCCAATTCCTGGTTCACTACATTGCCTTGCTGTCCAAGACGAGCTGCATCAACTTGGCCTAACTGATTAGACAAGCCGCCCATTGCTCCAGCTGCATTCTGTCCAGCACCAGATTGAGCCATCAGATTTTGAATAGCATTCTGGTATTCCTGCTGTGCTGATCCCTGAGCATAATCATTCGCTGCCTTAATCGCTGCACCGGACTGGCCCAAGCCTTGTGCTGCCAATGAACGATCAATGCCTTGTTGTCCTTGCTGTAAGCGGAATTGATAGCCAGGATCATTTAACAATGCCTGTGTGGCAGACTGTGAGTTACCTGCACCATTCAGGCCCAGGAGGTTAGATAGCTGTGTGTTGGCTGCTGTGCCGGCATTCAAATAAGGCTGTAAGAAGTTTTGTGCTTGGCCAAGTTGCTGTTTCTGGGCATCAGCGATATTGCCTTGGTTGTAATAGCTGTAAGCGTTCCCTAAAAGATCGCCCAGTTTGAAATTGTTACTGGTGTTGGAATTAAAAGGATTTCCAATGAGATTTCCTGACGATGATCCGCTGCTGCCCGATCCAAACCCTAATGAATGATAAGCGTCTGAAACGCCGTTAGAGACTTGATCGCCTACATTCCCGAGCCATCCTGTTGATGCGGAACCTGTTGCCGCTGGCGCAGGTGATGGAGCGCTGGAAGAGTTACTTAAGCCATTGGTATAATCATCAAACGATTTCCCAATATCTCCGAAAGTAGATGAAGTAGACGGACTATAGGCACTTGCGCCACCGCCCGCCCCAACGCCTAGGCCACCGTTGGTAACGCTACCAAAGTTAGAGGAAAGACCGCCGCCTGAAGCGGAAGGGCCACTGAGACCCAATGCACGGCCAACTTGGGTCGTATTCCCGTTACTAGAGAAAAAATCATTTAAGGCTGAGGATTGGATTGGATCAGCCGTAAATCCTAAATCACTTGCTAGGCCATTTGATGCATATGAGGTAAGCCCATTAACAGCGCCATTCGTTAGAGCCTGAGAAAACGATCCTCCATTTCCAATGGTTGAAAACGCAGACCCTGCCGCTGCTCCCAAAGGACCGTCAACAGCAGCCCCAATGATTGGCAATAGGGAAGTCTTGCCTATCTCAGTTGCTCTTGTAACTCCTTTGGTTAAGGAGTCAGAACCCGTTAATGGATTAAACCCAGAAAAAACGTGGCTCATTTGTGTGCGTCATCACTATGCATTGCACACGAATTTTAACATCCTCGATCAGAGGCAATTTTAAAGGAGTTCGAGCTGTTTCTTTAGGATATTTCAATGGCGGGGAGGTTTTCGGCATTCTGCCGCGCACAACGGGAAGGCATTATATTTCTTGTCTTCGTCAACCATTTTATGGCAATTATAAGCTAATCCATCATGTCTTAAGGAAAAGTCCATGACAAACATAACTGCATTAATCATCGATTTTGATAAAAAGTGTTTGGCTTTGGAAGCTTATGCCGAGCAAGGTTCTCTTTGGTCATCAGAGGCCTTAAAAGTTTCGCAGCTTTTGCGTAATGCCCAGCGAGAAGAAGCGCCCGATATTGATGGGTTATTAAATATACTGCACCGTGCCCAGCGCGTCTTTCAGGTCCACGCCGCGAAATTAGAACATTCCACTGATTTCATGACCGCTGTCGAAACAACAGCGTCAAAGTTATGGCAAGATTTCGGCTCTCCAGCCGTTTCGACAGAATTACAAGCCGTATTAGCAGATAAATTATATAATGCTAAAGCTGGTGACCGGGGCGTTATGCTTAATTTGGGAGATAATGCCAAAACTATTGGACCAATACTGGTTAATAAATGCCTCGAAGACAATATCCCGTTTGATACTGTTTTCGCGAGTCAGAATTTTGGCTCTCAATTGCTTAACCATGCCGAAGAGGCAGGCATTGTCGACCTAGCTGCTGCGGCTGTCCAACAATATGTAGCCGTCAATAAATCTATCGACGTTACTTCAGGGCGACCTGAAAACGCTGTTGTTGAACCAGATGTACAGAAGTCCAAAATTTATGCCAAAGCAGCAGAGGCGATCGGGACGCGACGTTCGTCAGGCGACCTATTTTATACTTTGACCACGATCCCAACCCGCAAAGATGCGGAAATTGATCAGTTTAATTACCAAGATATCTTGAAGATATTTTTTGAGATGTGTGATCAGCCTTGGGATAAGATCGCCCAAGCGCATGAAGCACTAATTGCGGAATTCGATGCCGCACGTGAAATCCATATAACGAATAATGACGGCACCGATGTTACGATGAACATTGAGGGTTTTACCTTTTGCAATAGCCTGATTGCCAAGAATGTCCCTGGATCTGAAATCTTCAGCGGCCTTACGCGTGATGGCGAAAAAGGCATAAAAGGCACGATTTGCGCCAAGGGACTGTTTTATCCACCTGGTATGGGAAATAAGCCTATTAAAAATCTAACATTAGAGTTTGACCAAGGTAAAATCGTGAAGTTCGAAGCTGAAGAAGGTGCTGAGCATTTTCAAGAGTTCTTGGATCGTGATCCCAATAACTATTACCTAGGTGAGATTGGGATTGGAACCAATCCACATTTAAAGAAGCACCTCGTCAATGTGCTGCTGGTGGAAAAGATATCGGGCAGCTTTCACGTAGCCTTAGGCCAGTCATATCAATTTAAGAAATATGGCGGTAAACCCGTTCATGTAGATAACGGCAACCGTAGCAAAAGCCATTGGGATGTCACCACGATGCTATTTGGCAAAGGCGGAACGATAGAGTTGGATGGCCGTGCAGTGATGAAGAACGGTATCTGGCTAGACCCACAATACGAGGTATTAAACAAAGGCTGGGCAGTAGTTCCAGTTAACCAACGACCAGATTATTGGAAAGCTTTTAATGGTTATGATGCGAATGGCCAAGCCTTATGGAACAATCCTCTATCAGCGCCATTGAAACCACCGGCTCCAACAGGGAATTAACAGTTTGCGACTTATAATCAGCTTGTTGCAAACAATGTTAGAACCCCATTTTTTCTCGCATCCTGAAAGACCTCCTTTCCGCGCTCTAAAAATGCTTCTGATGTTTCATCGGGCTGACGATCAATTTTACGGTCGTCACAGTTAATCACACTGGGTTCTTTGCCTACGTGACCAGGAGCGATGAAATGGACCACAATATCCATATTCTTCTCATTCGGTTGCAGCAAAGCCTCTAGCTTATTAATGCGATTAAAGTTCTTATTTGACATGTTGGTTCTCTAGGTTAATGATGCGTTGTTCAAGTTCTAAGGTTTCGATTGCTTGGCGCTTAGTGGACAAGACATCCATGATGGCAGCTGCCTCATCAGGACTAATATCTCCCTCAGCCATGGCCTCCAACGCAACAGTCATTGCCTCTATGACATCAGGCGTGGTTATAACTCGAGGAAGCTCCAATTGAATTGTTTGTCCCTTCCGTGCAGGAATAATTCGATCAAGTATTATCTTAGCAGCCACCATGTCGCCACTTTTGGCTGCCTTGATGACACTCTGAACCACAGAAGCTACATCCTCTGCCATCATCTGCTCTGCTAACATGGTAGCCTTGTTTCTTGCGCCTCTCGGCCTGCCCATTGGATTGCCAGATTGCCCGGCTTGAAACCTACCTTTCCACTGTAAGTTCACTGTATTTTCAGGTGTATCCAATGTCATTTTATACTCCATTAACTGCATAAATAGGTTGATGAGGAAGTGGATCATTTTCCACATATTGCAGGTCATTATATCGAAGATGCTCATCAGGGCTGAAGATGCTCACACAATTTTGTTGGGCACCTTCGGGAAATTTGAGCACCTTCAAACAGGGAAACACCCAAACCCATCCATTCATACCTTCTTTCACAGATCTTATGCCGAGCGATGTCTTCGCTCGCCTGACAGTTGCCCATGAATGTCCGGCTTGATCTGCCTCTTCTTTGATCTGTTTGGCAGGCAGTGGGTTGTTCTCTAATAGGGTGGTTAGGAAGCCCTGTGCTTCATTCAGACTTCCACTTGCAAGGTTATCGCCTTCCTGACTTTCAGCTTCCGCAAGTATCTCCCGCGCATTACCACTGACTGCTTCGCCCCAAATTACCTTGGACGAAGAAACTCCCGGATAATCCTTCAGCTCTGCCTGCTCTAAATCATAGACATATCCTCCATCATCAGCGCCAATATTGGATTTTGCCCGCAAGAACAGGCGTCTTACCATTTGCTCCTCATTTTTTGATTCTTCTTTTGCGGCGACCATCACAACTCGTGCCATTGCACCAAAAGCCAGAGATCCCGTAATCCGTTCGGTGGGGTCACGGCCGGAGGTGCCCTTGCTAAAATGCGTAATGCCTAGCAATGCAAAACGGTGGGCGGCTGCCAAATCCACTAACGGCTGCAGTCCACGCCGTGTCTCTGCGTTTTTATGGCTATCCCCTGCCACCGCCGACACAATAGGATCAACAATCACCAAGGCAATATCGCCTATCTCAGCCAGCTTGCGGCCAAGAGGTTTCATATCTTTCGCTGGATCGAAGGAACGCTTGTCATCATCGGAATGAATATCGCCAATGAAATAGACTTTAGAGAGGTCAGCACCAGCCAATGCAAGACGTGGCACGAGCGTATCGGCAGGGTCGTCTTCCCCCGACCAAATTAACACACTGCCGGGTAAAGTCCTTTCACCGTCCGGCCAATAACCGCCATTGGTAATTGTGGCTGCCAGCTTGATTGCAATAGTGGTTTTGCCCGTGCCAGGCGAACCGCCAAGGATGTGCATTTTCCCCTTTGCCAGCCAGTCCTTCCAAAGCCAGCAGATAGCTTCTGGCTTAATATCGCTGCCTCTAAGAAACTCAACATTACCTTTGGCACCTTGAATCTTATATTCAGCACTTTTCACCTCCTCATCCTGAGGAAAATACATTAGTCCGTGCCGAGGAATGACTGTCCCATTAGGCATTAACAAGCCAACATTCATTGAAGGAAGCGCTTTTACCAACTTTTCTTCGAGCGCTAATGTCCAAGAGCAAACGTCATCTTGAAGGCCGTTATAGATTAAACATTCAGGTCTGCCTGCCAGATTAAGAATGCCATTTCTTAAATCTTCACAGTCATGAATTACATCTGAAGGACGGCAGGGAGCTGGTAATGTGATGTTTTCTGCTTCTACGGCCAATTCTAATGATTTAGAGATAATGACGCCTCGGTAAGTATCATATCGAAGTGACCTTGGGTGATGTTTGACGGATATCATCATTCGTCGCCCCGGTCTCTCTGGTTAATTAGATATAAGCGCAAAACATTTTTCATAACCCCATCTAGTCCATCCCTTAACATCGTCATGCCATGAGGTAGCGCGTCATCATCATCAGATGTTTGATTTTGTTGAGTAAGGTTGATATAATCCTGGTGGGTATTACGTACGGTCTCCGGTGTTTCAGCATCGGGGAACCTTTCTTTAGGCAACATGAGTGCCTCCGTTTTGCATTGGAGGAAGTGAAGCCAGAAAATCAGCCACGCTTTGTGCTAGAAATAGAGTCTTCTTGCCTAGCTTGGTGGCTTTTAATTCACCATTTCTTATTTTCTCATAAAGTTTGGTCCGGCCTATGGGCAGCATTCCCAGTAATTCGTTAACCGAATATGCGGGCTTGTTGAGGTTGAAGTTCTGAGGTTGCATTGACTATCGCCTTTCTTGTTGGTTGCGCGATAGTTCAGTATTATGCACATGCAGCATGGTAATGCAGCAAGAGTAAATAACCTAAACAGGTTTAGAGGAATTACTCCTTTACGGATAAATCCTTCTCCTTTTCAAATGCGGCGATGTGATCTTGGATTGCCTTCTGGCCCCATCCTTTATCGCCAATACTTTTTTCACATAGTTTGGCGATCATCTCCGCCTGTGGTCCACGATTAAGCTTCCAGAAAGCTTGGTCGCTTTTTAATTTTTCCAGCTCCCGATATATGATTGGTTTATGCGTTGGCCGTCCTCCAGATGGAGACATTGATATCGCAGAGGTTTTGACGCTTTTAGATGCTACGGGCGCGAGCCAAACGTCTATGTCTTCGGTTGATAGGGTTAAATTTGTATAGAATGGCCCATCAGATTTATAAATATCCTCACGCATGAAATTATCACGGCATGCATACGCTTCGAAGGAAGTGGAATTGTAACGCTTCCAGACGGCGGGTGAAATTGTTTTATCATCTTCACGTTTTCCCCTATAATTATGCTGGCCTAAAGCAATGAGATGGCCTTCCGTTAATGCACTCAGTAGCGAGTGATGGATTTTGTCGCCTATAGGTCTAATACCAGTTTTATCTGGTATGTAATTATAAACAGCGTAGGCTATTGAAACTCGCTTTGGTATTGGCAACTGCATCTACCCTCCACCGGGACTCCACCAAAAGAAGAAGCGCGGCGGTCCCAGGTGGATGGGATTTCAGGGATCAGCCTAGCCGCGCAAGTTAATCCTACAAACGCCTGTTGATTCGAGAAGTCTTTTTAACAAGCGGTATCGGCTTTATCGGGCTAATAACCTAGTTAGCAAGTAATGAAAGTATTTTATTGAAGCCATAAATATGATATTATCGGTAATATTTGGATATATTCATGAAGCTTGTACCCACACTTACGTCGTACCCACCTAAGAAAATTGCCGTTTATGCCGGTATTTGTAGAGGGGGGTATGGTGATATCGCAGCCAATTTGGAAATGGCGCTAGTTTTGCAGCGGCACTATTCAGATAGCGAAGTTGTATTAATTACGAATGAAAATAATCATGAACGGCTTTCACATTTATTAAACCGTCCTTTGGAGAAGGGCAGCATTGTTGAATATGACTCTTTTACGAATGGGACTCAAATTCGAATACATCACCCACAGGATATTTATCCAGAAGCAGACGTATTGTTTTGTTTTTCTTTAGATGAACCTAGCAGGCTAGACAGTTCCATATTGGATGTGGCGCCAGTACGGCTTTTTTTCAATGAATATACAGAGTGCCGTTGGCAAGATGGTTTCTATAGCAGCACAAAAGACACCGTACGATTACATATTAATCC
>Ga0105240_10000639_pt1 | contig 64584 bp, 65 predicted proteins | sample KBSC54metaG_FD_80426 | JGI IMG/M metagenome (GOLD analysis project Ga0105240, IMG submission 80426) | Corn rhizosphere microbial communities from Kellogg Biological Station, Michigan, USA - KBS C5-4 metaG | ecosystem: Host-associated > Plants > Roots > Rhizosphere > Soil | place: Michigan, USA... | reverse complement strand
GCGCCCAGCGAACCGTCGTCGTTGACCATGAACTTCGGCACGATGAACAGCGAGATGCCCTTCACGCCTTCCGGCGCGTTCGGCGTGCGCGCCAGCACCAGGTGGACGATGTTGTCCGCCATGTCGTGCTCGCCCCACGTGATGAAGATCTTCGTGCCGAACACCTTGTAGGTGCCGTCGCCCTGCGGCTCCGCGCGCGAGCGCACCAGCGCCAGATCGGAGCCCGCCTGCGGCTCGGTCAGGTTCATCGTCCCCGTCCATTCGCCCGAGATCAGCTTCGGCACATAGCGCTGCTTCTGCTCGTCGGTGCCGGCCGTCAGCAGCGCCTCGATCGCGCCGTCGGTCAGCAGCGGGCACAGCGCGAACGACAGGTTCGACGCGTTCAGCATCTCGATGCACGGCGTCGCGATCAACTTCGGCAGCCCCTGGCCGTCGTACTCGGCCGGATGCTGCAGCCCCTGCCAGCCGCCTTCGACAAACTGGCGAAACGCGTCGCCGAAGCCCGGCGTCGCGGTCACGACGCCATCCTTCCAGCTGCTCGGGTTGCGGTCGCCTTCGACGTTCAGCGGCGCCAGCACCTCGCCGCAGAATTTCGCGGACTCGTCGAGCACGGCCTGCGCCGTGTCGTAACCGGCATCCTCGAAGCCCGGCAACTGCGCGACGGCGTCGATACCCGCGAGTTCCTTCAGCACGAACAGCATGTCCTTGACGGGGGCGTTATAGCTCATGGTCGATGTTCCAAATCAGGCGGTGAATGAGGTGCGCTACCGGGCCGGTACGGCAAAGCCGGCCGGACCCGGGCGACGACGTGACCCATCGTAATGCCGCGATGGCCGATTCCCGTTGTCATATCCGGCCCACATGGTGACAAAATCGGCCACGGGTTGCGTGGGCGCGGCCGGAAACGGCCGGCTGGATAAGGGTTTGGCCTGAGCCGGTTTCGATGAAACGGTGAGCAATCGATGTGCCGGCCGGTGGGGCGGAAGCGACGCAGCATGCCGGCGGCAACGGGAGCCGGTTATGGGAATCGCCTATGGGAGCCGGCCATGGGAGCGAACAAAGGAAGCCGGTTATGGGAACCGGTTTGAAAAAAGCGCACTATGCGCGCCGCCGATACGTCCCCGGCGTACTCCCCGTCCAGTGCCGGAACGCGCGATGAAACGCGCTCGGATCGTCGAACCCGATATCGGCGCCGATCGCCGCGATCGTGTCGGGCGTATCGGTCAGCCGCTGGATCGCGATGTCGCGCCGCAGTTCATCCTTGAGCGCCTGGAACGTCGTCCCTTCGGCCGCAAGGTGGCGGCTCAGCGTGCGCACCGAGCAATGCAGGTGCTCGGCCGCCTGGTCGATCACCGGCAGGTCAGGCAGCGCCGCCGACAGGTATTGCCGCACGCGATGGCACACGAGTTGTTCGCTGAACGATTCGAAGATCCAGTCGCCGGGCGCGCGCGCGAGAAACTTGCGCAGGTTGCGCTTGCTCTGCCGGATCGGCGCATCGAGGTAGTCCGCGCTGAAGCGCATCAGCGTGCGCTCGCAGTCGAACTGCACGGAGCCGGTGAAGAAGTACAGGTGGTCGACCGCATGGCGCGGCCGCGGGCACGCGAACTCGATCCGCAGCAGCGGGATCTTCTGCCCGATCAGCCAGGAACATACGCCGTGCACGAGCTTGAGCATCAGCTCCTGACCGAGCGCGCCGATCGGGCCGATGGCCTCGTTCGGGCGCAGCAGCACCTGTGCGACGAGACCGTCGCGCTTCGATTCGACGAAGAAGTCGTCGAGCAGGATATGGAAGAACTGGCCGAAGCGATGCAGCGCCGTTTCGAGGTTGCGCGCATCGAGCAGGCTCAGGCACAGATACTTCAGCGTGCCGCCGCGCAGCGGGCGCGAGAAGATGCCGGGCATCTCGTCGTCGAGGTCGATCGCGAGCGTGCGGTACAGCGTCGAGAACTGCTCCTCCGTCACGCGCGCATGCGGCTCGCCGAGCAGTTCGATCGGAATGCCGGCCCCGCGCAGGTAGCGTTCGACCACGTCGCGCTGCGCACCCGCGCTCGCGAGGAAACCGTTGACGAGCGAGATCGGCACCGTCGCGCTCGGCGACGGCAGCGCACGCCCGGGCCGGGCGGAAAGTGAATCTGAGCCGGTCATCGCGTCCCCGTCGATCGAACCGCTCGCATTGTACTTGAGCGGCCCGCGCGTCCGCTTCGGGGCCTTCGGCGCGCCGGGCCGCGCCGCCGCGGCCGCGCAGCGCTTCGGCGCCATCAGTCGGTGCGGCTGAGTTCCCGGCGCAGGATCTTGCCGACCGTCGACTTCGGCAGCCGGTCGACGAAGCGGACGAGCTTCGGCACCTTGTAGGCCGCGAGGCTCGCGCGGCAATGCGCGACGAGCTGCGCCTCCGTCACGTCGGCATCCGACGCCAGCACCACGAACAGCTTGACGGCCTCGCCGGTGCGCGCGTCCGGCACGCCGATGCATGCGCATTCGGCGACGCCCGGCAGCGCGGTCGCGACGGCTTCCACTTCGTTCGGGTACACGTTGAAGCCCGACACGATGATCATGTCCTTCTTGCGGTCGACGATCCGCAGGAAGCCAGCTGCGTCGAACACGCCGACGTCGCCGGTGCGGAAATAGCCGTCCGCCGTGAACGCGGCCGTATTCGCTTCCGGCTTCTGCCAGTAGCCGGTCATCACCTGCGGCCCCTTCACGCAGATCTCGCCCGCTTCGCCGATCGCGACCTCGCGATCCTGGTCGTCGAGCAGCTTCACGTCCGTCGACGGCAGCGGCAGGCCCGTGGTGCCCGTGAACGCGTCGATCGATTGCGGGTTGAACGACACGACCGGCGACGTTTCCGACAGCCCGTAGCCCTCGCGGATAAAGTTGCCCGTCACCGCCTTCCAGCGCGACGAGATCACGTCGATCACCGCCGCGCCGCCGCCGGCCGACAGCTTCAGCCGCGACCAGTCGACTTCCTTCAGGCGCGGATGGCCGGCGAGCCCCGCGTACAGCGTGTTCACGCCGACGAACACGGTCGGCCGCGCGGCCTTCAGCACGTCGATGAACGCGTCCATGTCGCGCGGGTTCGCGACGAGCCAGTTCTGCGCGCCGATCGCGAAGTAGGACAGGAAGTTCACCGTCAGCGCGAAGATGTGGTACAGCGGGATCGCGGTGACGACGACTTCCTCGCCCGGCACCCGCGCGGCCGCCACGATCGCCGCGAACTGTTCGATGTTCGCGACGAGGTTGCGGTGCGACAGCGCGGCGCCCTTCGACAATCCGGTCGTGCCGCCCGTGTATTGCAGCAGCAGCAGGTCCGCGCCGCCCAGCGCGACCGGCTCGCACGCGAGCGATTCGCCTGCGGCGATCGCGTCCGCGAGCGCGATCGAACCGGGCGGCAGCGCGTCGCACGCACCGGCCGGCGCATCGACCACGCCCAGATCGCCGCGCCCCACGCTCAGCACGGTGCGCACGCGCGTGCCGCCGACCACGTCGGCGAACGTGCCCATCGACCCGCCGCACACCACGGCGACCTCGACGCCCGCGTCGTTGAGTTGATGCTCGAGCTCGTGCGCGGTGTAGTGCGGGTTCACGTTGACCTGGATCGCGCCGATCCTCGCGACGGCGACGAACACGACAGGAAACGCGAGCACGTTGGGCAGCATCACGGCCACGCGGTCGCCCTTGCGGACGCCGACGACCTGCTGCAGATAGGCGGCCAGCGCGCTCGACAGGCGATCGACATCGGCATAGGTCAGCGTGCGGCCGAACGCATGGAACGCGGGACGATCGGCGAAGCGGCGCATCGCGTCGTCCAGCAGCACGCTGACGGAAGGATGGCGATCGGCGTCGATCTCGGCGGGGATCGCGCCATATGACGCGGTCCAGTGTCTCTTGATCATGTAGGTATCCTTGTGCGGCCGGCGCGCAGGCTTCGCGCATCGCGGGAACCGCTCCCGGATCGATGCTGGCGCCGCTCGCTCGACGCCCCGTGCCGCTTGGGCGAAGGTTGTCTCACGAATGCCGACTATCGCCCGCCGGCCGTGCTTTGCAAATGATCGATGCGGCCGTAAAGATGATCGAAACGGACATGCATCGGATGTCACCCCGCAGCCAACGCCGAAGCTCGTAAATGAACATCCTCGGACAATATCGACTCGGATGCCGCTCACCGCTGTCGGAAGCGCATCAATAACGAAATGAAAATGGGGGGGGCAGCATGCTCTAATAGCTGGCTGACGTGAAAAACAACAGGGCCCACGAACAGACCATGACGGTTGAAATCTTCTGTCGATATTCCAAAGGCGCGAAGAATGCTGCCGAGAGACGCGTTCTTCAACGAGTCGTCGAGATCCTCGAAATCAATGAACATCCGGCCGTCGTTCTCTGCGACTTCTATTGTGGCGGCCAACAGATTGATTTGCTTGTCGGCACCGAAATCACGACGCTCGTGCTGCAGGTCAAAAGCTATCGCCACGCTGTCTCGGGCAGCATCACTCCTTCGGAGCGGCTTGCACGCTGTTGTCGATCAGCAGGTTCGGCCTCGCCACGACGAAGCTGGTGCTGATCAGCTGCTTTTCCGACGCCGTATTCATCACCGACTCTTTTGCGCGATTTTTCCGGATAAAAGCGTCCGTCATTCATGCAATGCGCGTACGACTCGAACAGCGACATCGGAATGCGTGGCGTTGGGACCAGATAGCGCCGACGCGACTGATCCGTGGTTTCGATCGGCCGGTACTATTGATTCATGACGAGGACGACGACGAGGTGCCGTTCCGACAGGCGCAGGAACTCCATTCGAACCACATCAACGCAAGGCTCTTCTCGACACGCAAGCAAGGTCATCGGAAGATCTTGCGCGACAAGACCGGTATTGCGGCCACGCTGGCCTTTCTGAACGAAGTCGCGTAGCCTCCGCGATTCTTCACTGCGAAAGCGCATCACCTCGATCTTCTTGCTCTATGTTGACGCTATATAAGTACGCGCTTGGCCCGATCCTGCTGGCTCAGGCACGTTGGTTGCGCAGAACCGCGCTGCGCCTGCCCGAGGCCAACGGTCCCCGTAACGGGAGCGAGGGCGCGGATGATCGTTCGACGGCGCCCCTGCGCATCCTGGTGGTCGGCGATTCTTCGGCGGCGGGCGTGGGCGTGGACGAGCAGGAACATGCACTGGCGCAGCCGGTTGCACGGCTCCTGGCACGCGCCACGGGCCGACGGGTCGAATGGCAACTGATCGCGAAGTCCGGCGTCAATACGGACGAGGCGTTGAAGCTGTTGACGTGCAGCACGATCGGGCCGGCCGACTACCTCGTCACGGCGCTCGGCACGAACGACGTCACGTCCCAGCGCAAGCCGGGGCAATTCATCCGCGACTATATCGCGCTCGCGGATCATCTCGGACTGCGAACCGGCGCCGCCGGCATCGTCGTGACAGGATTGCCGCCGTTGCGCATCCTGCCGGCCGCACCGCATCCGCTGAGGTGGTACCTCGGCCGCTACGCCATTCGACTCGATCGGATCTTGCGGCGCTGGGTCGACCTCCATCCCGCGCGACGTTACGTGTCGCTCGAGTGGGCCGCGAATCCCGCCGAGATGGCAATCGACCGGTACCATCCCGGGCCGAATCAATATCGTCGATGGGCCGAACTCGTCACCGACAAAATTCTGACGTTGCTCAGCGAGACGAGCCCGCCTCTACACACGGGAAAGTAGTCGACATCGGGCAAAACGGAGCGCCGGCGCCATGCGCGGCAGACGGTCCGGCCCACGGGCGGCGGCCGGACTCAGGGTGAACCCCGTGGCGACCCGGTGCATTCGAGGGCAGAATCGCGTACCCGGAATCGCTATCGAATCGGACTCAGGACTCACCCATGCTGCGCGACGCGCCGTTGAAACCGGCCAAGACACGGCCCCCCGGCGATCGGTCGCCCGACGCCGCGCTGCCCGCCATGCTGCGCGAGAAGTGCTTCTCGCCGTCCAAGCTCGCGGTCCTGCTGCAGGTCGCGTCGGACCTGGGGCTCGACGCCGGTGCGGTGCTCGCCGGGACCGATCTCGATCCCGCCGCGGTCGCCGATCCGTTCACGCTCACGTCGTCCCAGCAGTTCCTGACAGCCGCAGGCAACGCGATCCGCGCTTACGGCAACCCGGATCTCGGCGTGCGGGTCGGGCACCGACTGCACGCGTCGAGCTACGGGATGTACGGCTACGCGATGCTGTGCTCGGAATCGATGGCCCACGCGTTCGACTCGGCCGTCAAATACCACCAGCTCGCGAACCGCATGCTCGAAATCGGCTGGGTCGTGCAGGACGACACGGTTTCGTGGCTGTTTCCCGATCGGGAAACCATGTCGCTGCCCTGTCTCGACGAGCCGCTTTACCGCTTCCTGATCGACATGCAGTTCGCGCTGCACGTGACGATCATCAAGGACGTGATGGGCGCGTGGTGCGTGCCGGCGCGTGCGCAGTTCACGCAGCCGGAGCCGCCGCACGCGGCCATGCTGTCCGACGCGCTCGAATGCCCGCTCGCGTTCGACCAGCCGCGCAACGTGCTCAGCTACCCGACCGCGTGGCTCACGCGCGCACCGCAGCTCGCGAACCCGATCACCGCCGCGCAGGTGTCGTCGCACTGCGCGCGGCTGCTCGACGAACTGCGCACCCAGTCGGGCGTCACGCGCCGCGTCTACCAGGAACTCACGCGCATGCCGGGGCAGTTCCCGGACCTCGACGCGATCGCACAGACGCTGTGCATCACCGCGCGCACGCTGCGCCGCAAGCTCGAGGCCGAAGGCACGTCGTACAGCGAACTGCTGACGAGCGTGCGCAAGGCGCTGGCGATCGACTATCTCAGCACCACCACGCTCAGCACCGAGGACATCGCGCTGACGCTCGGCTTCAGCGATGCGGTCGGATTCCGTCACGCGTTCAAGCGCTGGACCGGCACCACGCCGAGCGACGTGCGGCGCAAGCGCGGCGGCTGAACGCGGACGCGGACGCTGACGAATTTCAGCGTGCGTCGCCGGCCGCCGGCGACGCGACCGCCAGCGCAAATTCGAACACCGCGCCGCGCCCGGCCCGATCGACGAGCCGGATGCTGCTGCCGTTGAGCGCCAGCATCCGGTGCACGATCAGCAGGCCGAGCCCGCCGCTCGTCAACGCGGCGCCGCTCATCGGCCGCTGCGGCCGCTGGAACAGCCCTTCGCGGCGTGCCGCCGGAATCCCTTCGCCGGTATCCGACACGGTCACGACCACGCAGTCGCCCCGCGGCTCCAGCGCGACCTCGACCTCGCCGCGCGAAGGCGTGTGCCGCAGCGCGTTGTCGAGCAGGTTGGTCAGCACGCGCTCGATCATCCCGAGATCGGCCGACACGACCGGCACGCGCGGCGGGATCCGCGCATGCAGCGCGATGCCGCGCGCCTGCGCGGCCAGCTCGAATTTCTGGAACACGTCCTGCACGAGATCGACCAGCGAGAACGGCTCGCGCTCGGCCTGCACGCCGCCCGATTCGAGCCGCGCGAGTTCGAACAGCGCCTGCGCGAGCCGGCCGACCTTCGCGCTCTGCGCAAGCGCGATCGACAGGTAGCGCCGCCGTTCGGGTTCGGCGAGCGCGTCGGACTTCAGCGACAGGGTCTCCAGATAGCCGTGCAGCGACGTGAGCGGCGTGCGCAGGTCGTGCGAGATGTTCGTGATCAGTTCGCGCCGCTGCTGGTCCTGGTGCGTCAGCGCGCGCCACTGTTCGCCGATCCGGTCGGCCATCTGCGCGAACGCGGATTCGAGCACGACGATGTCGTCGCCGCGCCGGCCCGGCGGCGAGCGCGGCACCGGCGGCTGCGTGTCGGGCACGCCGTTCGCGTCGAAACGTCGCATCGCGTCCGTCAGCCGGCGCAGCGGGCGCGTGATGAAGCTGAACGCGGTGAGGCCCGCGAGCAGGCCAAGCAGCGCGACGACCGCCATCGACCACAGCGTCGTGCGCAGCACGTTGCCGGCATCGACGCGCGCGGCCAGCCGGTCGTGCGCCTCGCCGAGCAGCACCACGTAGATATAGCCCGACGGCGGCTGCCCGGCGCGCTGCAGCGGCGCGGCGCTGAACACCTTGCGCGCGTCGGGGCTGCGCGGATCGTCGCCGAGGATCGGCAGCGGCTGGCCCGCGATGAAGCGCTGCACGGGAGCAAGATCGACGCGGTCGCGCTTCACGTGGCCGGGCGGCGCATCGTCGCCCTTGATCCGCCCCGCGTTGTCGAGCAGGTACACCTCGACGCTCGGGTTCACGCCCATCAGCTGGCCGAACAGCGTGCGCACGGCGTCGGGGCGCAGCCCGTTCGCGTCCATCAGCGGCGCGCTGTTGGCGATGTTGGCGGCCAGGTCGCGCGACAGCGCCTGCACGACTTCCTTCTCGCGCATGTCGTTCGCGCGGATCTGCAGCCACGCCGACGCGCCGGAGCACGCGAGCAGCAGGACCGAGAACACGAGCGACAGCCGCTGGGTGAGCGTGAGTTTCATGACGCGTCCCGCTGGCCCGGCGCGGCGAGCTTGTAGCCGCGTCCCCATACGGTGAGGATCCGCACGGGCTCGGCCGGATCGGCCTCGATCTTCGCGCGCAGCCGGTTGATGTGGGTGTTGACCGTGTGTTCGTAGCCTTCGTGCCGGTAGCCCCACACGGCATTGAGCAGGTCCATCCGCGAGAACACCTTGCCCGGGTGCCGCGCGAAGAAATACAGCAGGTCGAATTCGCGCGGCGTAAGGTCGATGCGCGCGCCGTCGACGCTCGCCTCGCGCGCGATCGGGTCGATCGACAGCCCGGCGACGTCGAGCGTGCCCGCGTCGATCCGCGAATCGCGCGCGAGCGCATCGACGCGCCGCAGCAGCGCCTTCACGCGCGCGACGAGTTCGAGCACCGAGAACGGCTTCGCCAGATAGTCGTCGGCGCCGAGCTCGAGGCCGAGGATCCGGTGCACCTCGCTCGAGCGCGCACTCGTGATGATGATCGGCGTGTAGCGCGTCATCGCACGCGCGCGCCGGCAGATTTCGAGGCCGTCGACGCCCGGCAGCATCAGGTCGAGGATCAGCGCGTCCCAGTTGCCCTGTTCGAGCAGGCGCAGCCCTTCGGCGCCGTCCGCGCTGTGCACGACTTCGTAGCGCTCGTCGCGCAGGTGCAGGCTCAGCACGTCGGCGATGTCGGCGTCGTCCTCGACGATCAGGATGCGTTTCGGATGGTCCATGGCGGTGGGCGGCGGCACGTCGGGCTCGGGTTCGGTAACGGTTGCGACAACGGTGGTCGGGATTGCCGGTTGCCGGGGGGCGAATCGCGGCGCAACGCCGCGCTGCCGCCATTGTGCAAAATTTTGCGGCGGCGAGTGATCACAAATCATTTAACTTTGGATCGCACCCGTGCCGTGAGCCACTCCCCGTAAGGCTTTCCGTTCCAGCCCTTAAAACTAAATTTCCGTCACCCCGCCCGAACACTAAAAAGACACTAAAAAGCGGACGCGATACGCTCCGAGCGATGGCGCAAGCCGCGCATTTTTTCGAGCAGAATCCTACCTGCGCCATGACGTCCGTTCCCGAGCCGCCGAGCACTCGCCGGAGATCACCGCGAACGCAATGATTGCGCTGCCCTTATAGTTGGTGATCCGCAAGCCAGGTCGAATGTCATCGCGCTGTGTTCCCCGATTAGGAAACGACTGCAGACTCTCGCAAAAGGCTACGATGACATCGACATAGGCAGTAGCGACACGGGACGAACCCTGTTCGGCTATGTACTCTTCGATCTGTTCGAGTTGCTCTACCGCTTCCGGGGCGAACTGCGGGACGCAACCGGCGGATTGCGTGTCCCACATAGTGAAATCCAGCAACCTCCACTGAGTTCCAAAAAGTCCTTGGTATCAAGGATCTAGCGATAAATCGGGGCAGTTCCGATTCCGCAGACATCCACTCGAAACCAAGGGAAGCCTAGAACCATTTGCTAGTCATTTTGCTAGCACAGGAGGTTGTATGCGAACCCTCAATCGACTCACCGCAATCCACGTGACGCGTACGAAGAAACCTGGCGTATACAGGGATGGCGGTGGTCTCTACCTGCAGGTCAGTCGGACGCTCGCCAAGTCCTGGCTTTTTCGGTATATGCGACAAGGCAAAGCCCGCGGCATGGGTCTTGGACCTGTTCACACGGTATCGCTGGTCGAAGCCCGCATCAAGGGCCCTTGATTGTCGCCGCCAGCTCGTCAATGGCATTGACCCACTCGACGACAAACTAGCCAAGCGTCGCGCCGAAAAGCGCGAACACACCAAGTCACTGCCCTTCCGCGATTGCGCCAGCCAATATATCGAGGCGCATCGCCAGTCGTGGAAGAACGGCAAGCATGCCGCGCAGTGGGAAAGTACCCTTACGACCTATGCCCACCCGTATTGGGCGACATGCTCGTCTCCGAGGTTGACACCGACGAAATTATGCAGGTGCTCGATCCGATCTGGACAACCAAAACGGAAACGGCAACGCGACTCCGGGGACGAATCGAGGCCATCCTCGCCTGGGCCACTGTCCGGCGCTACCGCGCTGGGCTCAACCCTGCACGCTGGAAAGGGCATCTCGACCAGCTTCTGGCCAAGCCCTCCCGTCTACAGAAAGTCCAGCACCACGCAGCCCTTCCCTACAGCGATGCACCCGGTTTCATGAAGCTGCTGCGCGCCCAGGAGGGAACGGCAGCACTCGCGTTGCAGCTCGTCATCCTTACGGCCAGCCGAACGAATGAAGTCATCGGCGCTCGTCGCGCGGAATTTGAGCTTGCGTCCGCCGTCTGGACCATTCCTCCCGAACGCATGAAAGCGAAGCGGGAACATCGTGTACCGCTCTCCGCGGCTGCCGTGGAACTACTCAAGCCTCTGCTCGAAGCCGGTTCTAGCGAGTTTGTATTCCCGGCGAGCCGGGTCGACAAACACCTGTCCAACATGGCCATGCTCCAACTCCTCAAGCGGATGGAGCGAGAGGACCTGACCGTGCATGGTTTCCGATCCACTTTCAAGGATTGGGCACGTGAAACCACCGACTATCCGCGGGAAGTGTCCGAGGCCGCCCTTGCACACGTCATCGGAGACCAGACCGAAGCGGCCTACGCGCGAGGAGATCTGTTCATGAAGCGGGCGAGCCTGATGCAAGATTGGTCCGACTACCTCATGTATCGAAGCACTCGTACCGACCAGCGTGCTGTTCGATCTGAACCGGCACTGCAATGCAATAGCTGACAGAGTTTGACCCATAAGCCGATCCGGTATTGCGCGCTGGCGTCCGTTTTTGGCGCCGGCGCTGCCACTGCCAGACTGAGCTTTCCCTCGAATTGCGAATCCCACAGAAGCGGCCACCACACGATCTCTGCGCCACCCAGAACAGCCTAGGCAAAGGAGTGTGCATCCCCAGAAGCGATATCCCAACAGCAACGGAAGTCCTACGGCCGGGACCAAGGGCAAACCCAGCGAGGCGCTCGAAGACGCAAATCGCATTTGCTTGTGCAGCTTCATGTCTGCCGAAAACGATGGCCCGAAGATCGACGCGCAGCGGTCCGGAGGAGCCCCACAAAAGGCACATCACCGTCGGGGATATTGGATGATGCCGTCCTGAAGCGGAGGTCCTCTTCAAACCCAACCGTGGACGTTCATTTCCCGGCGGTGAGGAAGTCGATCAGGCTGAAAGGTGCGCGTGCGCCCAGGCAGAGGTCCAGGACACGATGCGCGTCCGCGGCCGCGGCCTCGCTGCGCGAGAACATCGCCGCCTCGTAGGCCGCCAGCGCACCCTCCATGTCACCATGATGGGCAACGATGGCCATACCCAGCTCAGCCCCGTCGAGCATTGCGAGGTTTGCGCCATCGCCGGCGGGTGGCGCCAGGTGCGCAGCATCACCGAGCAGCGTCACGCCTGGGGTACGATGCCATCGATGGCGGATTGGCAACGCATTTATCTTTCGTAGAACGGGCGCGGTGTCGCTGTCCGTGATCAACGTGGTGAGCGCCGGGGCCCATCCAGCGAATTCCGCGGCGATCCGCGCCTTGGCCGTCGCAGTGTCGTTGAAGTCGATTTCAGCAACCCAGGATACAGGCCGCGTCAGTTGAACGTAGGTGTGGAGCACGCCTGCCGGCTCCCGGTGGGCGGTGATCCCCTTGCCCGGTTCAAGCGCGAACATTCCGCCGGCCCCCACCGCCGCAGCCGTCGCCGGAAACCGCCGATCGGCGTCATGCAGATAGGTCTCGACGAAGGACACGCCGACATAGGCGGGTTCGGCGACCGACAACAGCGGGCGTACCTTCGACCAGGCGCCATCGGCTCCGACGAGTAGTTCGGTCTCGACAGTTGAGCCGTCGGTGAAAGTCAGCTCATGACGACCGGCGCCGAGGGCCCTGGCTCCGGCCAGCTTCCGTCCCCACCGAATTGTCTCGGCGGGCAAGGCGTTCATGAACACCCGCCGCAGGTCGCCCCGGAGCACCTCAGGACGCTTGCCGTCTCCTGCCTGATCGAGCAGCACATTGCCCAGCCGATCGAGCGCGCGTGTCGCGTCGCCACCTTCGTGAACGATCGCGCGGAACGCGTCCGTCAGGCCTGCCGCAGCGAGCGCGCGTTGGCCATCGTGCTCGTGAATGTCGAGCATGCCTCCTTGGGTGCGGGCCCGCCCGGAGGGCTCCGCTTCGTAAATCGTAGCCATGACGCCGTGCAAGCGGAGCACGCGGGCGAGGGTCAGGCCGCCCAGCCCTGCGCCGATGATGGTGACGGAAGTGGTCATGATTTAACCTCGAAGCAAGATGGAACAATGTTCCATACTACACTCATTGGAATGCTGTTCCAGACGTGTAAGGATGACCTCGTGGTGAAACGGGCTCAACAAACCGTGCGGCGCGCCGACGCCCTCTCCAGGCTGCGGATTGTCCAGGCCGCGATCGAGATTCTCGATGCACGCGGAGAGGCTGCCCTGACATTCCGGGCGCTAGCGACACACCTGGCGACGGGCAGCGGTGCGATCTACTGGCATGTCGCGGATCGGAACGACCTGCTTGCCGCCGCAACGAGGGAGGTCTTCGCCCGTGCGCTGGCGGAAGTGGCCAACGAAGCAGAGCCGAAGGCCGCGCTGCGCGCCATCGCGCTGGAGGTATTCGACACGATCAACGCCCACCCATGGGCCGGCGCTCACCTTTCCCAAGAACCGTGGCATCCCGCGGTGGGGGAAATTTTCGAGCGGGTTGGCCAGGGGCTTGAGGCGCTCGGGGTCTCTGCAGACGCACAATTCGATTGCGCCTCCGCGCTGACGAACTACATTCTCGGCGTAGCCGGACAGAACGCGGCTAACGCCCGCCTGCTTCCGGGCGGATCGGATCGTCGGACATGGCTGGCGGCCATAGCCACCCGCTGGATCGAGGATGATCCCGAATCGCGTCCATTCGTGCGGCGCGTGGCGACGCAACTGCGCGAGCATGATGACCGCCAACAATTCCTCGCCGGCGTCGATTTCTTCCTGGCCGGCGCCTGCGCCAAGCCAAATGCGTAAGACCGGCGGCGCTCACGCGCTAACCATCTTCCAGAGAGGCATGCTGAGCCTCTAGCCTTGAGCGCGCTCTCAGGATGTAGGATCAGGATGCTGCCGCGCATAGCGCGCCGGCGGCAGTCCGACATGGCGGGTGAAGGCGACGCTGAATGCGCTCGCCGAACCGTAGCCAACGCGCTCCGCGATTTCGGCGATGCTAGCGTCGCTTTGCCGGAGCATGTTCCTGGCCAGAGCCATGCGCCAATTCAGCAGATAGGCCATCGGCGCCAGACCGACGGCGCGACTGAAACGCTCAAAGAAGGCCGAACGGGAAAGGGCAGCCCCCTTCGCCAATTGCGCAACCGTCCACGCCATGGTGGGGCTTTCGTGCATCCGGCGTAACGTGACGGCCAGGCGTTCGTCGGCGAGCCCCCGTACGAGACCGCGCGACGTGGGCGTCGCAGCCGTCGAGCGGAGTGCTTCGATAAGCAGTACCTCGAGCAGATGCGCGAGAATCACCTCGCGCGCTGGACGGCGTTCCCGGAACTCGTCTCGTACAAGCTCGACGAGGGTGGCGAGACGCGGTTCGCCACGCACATGCACGACCCGGGGAAGCAGCGACACCAGCAGGTTTGAATCGGGAGAGCTGAAGCTGCAATGGCCGACGAGCATCCTAAGGTCCGCCGGACCGTCCTGATTGCCGATCCGGAATTCGCCGGGCGCGACCGCAACGGGCGTGCTCTCGGGGGAGTCGGCCGGGCATGGCGCACTGCTGGACATCTCCACGCCGTACGCCTCAGGCACCAGGACGAAATCTCCCGAGCGGAGTTCGATCGGCTCGTGCCCGTCAACTACAAGGCGGCACGCACCCTCGAGAACGACGCAATAAAACGGTTGCCCGGCATCCGAGCGGCTGATGTGCCACGGCCCAGCGCCGAGGACGAGCTTCGAATACCGGGCGCCCGGCTGAAGAAGCGTGACAACCTCCGCAAGCGGATCGATCACTTCCGGACTCCTGCTAAAGATTCATGGACGTGTGATTACAGAACGTCCGATGAGAGCACTCTATCGTGGAGGTGTTGTTAACCATCCCCGAGAGACCCATGAAAACCATTCTTATCACCGGTTGCTCTTCCGGCTTCGGCCTTGAGACCGCGAGATTTTTCATCGAACGCGACTGGCAGGTGGTCGCGACGATGCGCACGCCGCGAGAGGACGTGCTGCCTGCTTCCGACAATCTGCGCGTGCTCGCGCTCGACGTGACCGATCCGGACAGCGTCCGGCTCGCCGTCAAGGCTGCGGGTCCGATCGACGCACTCGTCAACAATGCGGGCATCGGCGCCGCAGCGCCCTTCGAAGTCACCCCCGTGTCGACGATACGCGAGGTCTTCGAGACGAACACCTTCGGCACCATGGCGGTAACACAGGCGGTGCTGCCGCAGTTCAGGGGGCGCCGGGCCGGTGTCGTCGTCAACGTGACGTCGGCCGTCACGCTGCGGGCGCTCCCTCTGGTCTCTGCGTATACTGCGAGCAAGGCGGCGGTGAACGCGTTCACCGAGTCGATGGCGCTCGAACTCCGACAGTTCGGCGTGCGTGCGCACCTTGTGATTCCGGGACGTGCACCCGAAACCCGCTTCGCCGAAAATGGGCGGCCCCATATGCAGGGTCTTGACCATGAGGCCTATACCGGGCTGGTGCAGGGCTTCATGGCGGGATTGAGCGAGCCGGGCCCGATCACGCACCCGCAGGATGTCGCCGAAGCGGTGTGGCGTGCGGTGACCGATGCATCGAGTCCGCTGCGGATTCCTGCAGGGGCCGACGCGATGGCCTGGGCGGTGGCGAACTGACCACACACACGTTGCGCCGTAAAGGATGTTGCCAGTAACTGGCGCGGCCTGAAACTATGCCTGCCCCGGGCAACGGTAGCGCTCGCCTTTCAGTCCAGGGAAACACCGGAATGTGCCTTTCTGAACCGGTAAAGGAGATTCAGATGCTGTGCGAGCTAACGACGCTTTCGTGCTCCCTTCTGGAACAGGACACCGTATCGGACGGTGCGCGCCGCTGGGTGTCCGATACTAACGCGACGGGTATCGTCCTTGGATCGTGGCGCACGGAGATTGGCGAGCTCGGGCGAATCATCGTCCTGCGCAAGTTCAAGAGCATGTCCGAACTCCAGCATGAACGTGAGCGGGCTTATATGGACCAGCGGCCGTTTCATACCGAGAACCCGCGGATCCGGATAGACATGGAAAGCTATGCGCTGTTTCCTTTTTTGCCAGAAGTCGAACCCAGGACATTTGGCAGATTCTACGAGTTTCGCCGCTACTGGTTGAAGCCCGGTGGAATTGCGCCAACCATCGCGGCCTGGGAGAAGGCCGTCGGCCCGGCCAAAGCTTACACATCGCATCTGGTCGCAAACATGTACGCACTCGACGGCCCGCCTCGCATCACCCACATCTGGGGATTCTCAAGCCTCGAGGAGCGTATGGCGTTACGGGCAGATCACTATGCCGCAGGGCTATGGCCGCCTGACGGTGGCCCGCAGCAGATCGAGCAGGCGACCTCGACGATCTGCCTGCCTGAAGCGTGGTCGCCAATGTGCTGAAGTCGCGCGCGCGACGTGCAGATCCAGAGCACGTCCCTGGCGAATATTGATGGTTGCGCCTGCCTGCTCCCAGACCCATACAGACTACCGCGAAGACAATGACGATGACAGGAAATCAAGCGATCGCCCTCGTAGGGCCTGGGGCGATCGGCACGACCGTGGCAGCGGCCCTTCATGAAGTCGGCCGCACACCAGCGATTTTTGGCCGCTCAGCGCACGAACATCTGGAGTTGCGCTTCGAGGGTGGTCGCATCGCGGTGCCGGGACCCGTGCGAACTAATCCTGCTGAGGTCGAAAGTACGTTCGACCTGGTCTTTGTCGCAGTGAAGTCCACACAGGTGGAGGCAGCGGCGCCGTGGCTGTCTGCCTTGTGCGGCAACAGGACTGTGGTTTGCGTGTTGCAGAACGGCGTTGAACAGAAAACGCTCTTCGCGCCTTACGTGCCCGCCAGCGCAGTCCTACCTTCGGTGGTATGGTTTCCTGCCCAACGCGAACCCGACGCCTCGGTCTGGCTACGGGGCAAGGCGCGCCTTACATTGCCAGACACGCCAGAGAGCAGCGTTGCCGTTTCGGCATTGAGAGGCACCCGGTGTTCGGTCGACGTAGCGGCCGATTTCACGTCCGTCGCGTGGCGCAAGCTTCTACAGAACGCGGTCGCCGGTTTAATGGTTCTTGCGGGCCGTCGCGCCGGCATGTACTCCCGCGCCGACGTTGCCGCGCTGGCCCTCGCCTATCTCCGGGAGTGTCTTGAGGTTGCCCGGGCTGAGGGCGCGACGCTGGGCGACGAGGTCCCTCAGGAGATCGTCGATGCATTCCAGTGTTATCCGGCCGACCTCGGCACTTCGATCCTCGCTGACCGGCAGGCTGGCCGCCCGCTCGAATGGGACAGCCGAAATGGAGTCGTGCAACGACGTGGTCGATTACATGGCATCCCTACGCCGATCAGCGATCTGGTCGTGCCGCTTCTGGCGGCCGCGAGTGATGGGCCCGGCTGACACTCCTGCCATGGATGTGGCGGCTTCATCGCTCGTCCGTCCCGTCGGTCGGCGGCAGATATTCGACACCAGCGGTCACAAAATCTCGCAGCCCCGCTCAGGGCGGGACGGGACGAACTCAGGCAGCTACCTTCGGCATGAGATGGCCTGACTATGCAAGCGCACGGCTCTCTCGCCGGTGATATCCGTCGAGACTATCAACACTTGGCTCGCGCCTTCGAAAGCGTACGAAAGACTGGTCGGATCAGCGAAATCGCCGCGCCTTACCCGGATTCCTTGCTCCACCAGGGCATTCGCCTTGGCCGGCTCAAGCACGCTGATGCCAATCTCCGATGCAGGTATGCGGCCGAGGAGTTGTTGAACGATAGCGCGACCAAGTTGGCCGGTCGCGCCTGTGACGATGATCATGGTCGATCTCCGAAGGATGTTATCAATGATACCTTCGTCACGATATCACTGATAATTCATCGATAACAAGGGGAGAGTATCGTCGATACCAAATTTCCTGTATTGTCCACGCCATGGACCAGGCAAAAAACATTGACGGTGACCGGGAGAATGGCCCGGCTCTCCGAGACCGGATTCTGATATCTGCCGCAGAGCTGTTAGCGCGTGGTGGCCGCGAAGCCCTGACCACCCGTGCTGTCGCAGCTGCGGCGGGGGTGCAACAACCCACCATCTATCGGCTTTTTGGTGACAAGAACGGCCTTCAGGACGCTGTCGCCGCGCATGGTTTTATGAGCTACTTAAAGCAGAAGAGCCCAGACGAGCCCGGGCGGGATCCAATTGAGGCTCTTCGGGCAGGCTGGGATCTACATGTCGGTTTCGGCTTGGCGAACCCGGCCATCTTCTCGATCATGTACGGCGATCCACAAGCCGGAAAGACGTCACCGGCGGCGGCCAAAGCCATCGAGGTTCTTCGTCAGAAGATGCGTGCGCTTGCGGTTTCGGGGCGACTCCGTGTCAGCGAGGAACAGGCAGCCAACCTTTTCCGAGCGGGTGGGTGTGGAACGGTGTTCACGTTGCTCGCAACGCCGGAAGACGAACGTGACCTCGACCTCTCGACCTATGCACGAGAAGCAATGATCGCCGCTATCACCACACAAACGCCTGTTTTAAAAGCGCCCGGCGCCACGGCGGCCGCGATCGCCCTAAGTGCGTCCCTTTCAGAAATCGGCGCATTTACGGCTGGCGAGCGGCAACTGCTCTCCGAGTGGCTATCGAGGATCGCCACTGTCAGTGGGACGGCGCTGTGAGAGTCTTGTGACTCCAAACCTAGCGTCGCATGCCGGCGGCAGCCGGTTACAGAGGACGGTCCTTCAACCTTGCGCCACTGAGCAAGATCCGGCAGATCGACTCTAACAGCGCGCTATGCAGGCCCGGCCGGGACCAGCATGGCGGTTACGATGGAACAAATCGAAGCGGTCCTGGCCGCACCCGCCCTCGCGTCAGGTGTTGAGATCCGGCGCGACGTCGGTATCGACGACTTGGATCAGTCGGATGACGGAGTGGCCATTCGAGCCTGAAATGAGACTTTTTCCAGCCGCTGGCTCGTCGGCTGTGACGGCGGCCGTAGCACGGTGAGCAAATTTGGCGGTTTCAACTTTGTCGGCACCAATCCCGAGTTCACCGATTATTCCGTGGATGTCGAACTGGGCGATCCCGACAAGCTGCAACCCGACTGACACTACACAGCGATAGGCATGTACACCTACCGCGTAATCTCACTGAAGGACAGAACCATGATGCCTGGACGCATGCCGACCTACTTCCTCTCGCATGGTGGCGGGCCCTGGCGTGGCTGAAGCAGCTGCGGCCGGGCATCTATGACCAGCTCGGAGCTTCGCTTCAGGGCATCCGCTACGAGCTCGGCTCGGTACCGCGCGCTGTGCTGATGATCTCGGGCCCTGGGAATGCTCGCGCACTCGGGCATGCCGTACATAGGCGAGACCGTCCCCGGCCAACGCCTGATCGATCAGCAAGTCGGCGTCGTCTGTGACGAAGGTAGGCTCGAGAATCATGCGCGTGGTCAGGCCGTCACGCCGCATCTTCCAGGGTTGTAAGTCACGCGACCCGGCTATCCTCTCCATTGGGAAAGCTCTTATGGCTCCTGGCTCACGCTACCAGACTTCATCCGTGCCCGCTCCGCTGTCCGACTCGGGGGTGCGCTATATTCCACGCAGTGGCGACCGCGTTCGCCAGTGATTTAGAGAGGTTGATCCGCCGGAACCAGCCTCATCGCCTTACCGCCTAATTTCGGCGCGAGCTTCTGCTGGACTGCAACCACTGCCGGAAGCGGGCGCCATGCCACTGTCATGCTATCGACAAGGCCCGCATCGTTTAGATGCATGTGATCCATGCCGTCAATCACCTGGTCGCCCAGCCTGATCGTGAAGACGGCGACGAAATCAGCCCCTTCGCGCAGGAGAAGCTTTGGTTCGAAGGCCTCCACCGTATCGAGAAGCTGGGTCAGGACATCTGCGACACGCTCCTTGCCTTCGAAGGGGGCCGGAGCGATTGGGCTTCGAAGGACGACATTATCTGCCATATGGACCTTGGTTGCTTCGACGTCGCGCCTGCCCATGGCTTCGAGATAAGCGTCGAGATGCTCGGTAGTTAACATAAGGAATTTCTCCTGATTGAGCCGGCGGTGCCGGTTCTGCGCGTTTAGTTGTCAAAACGATGAGCGACCTGACGTTCGCTCAATCTGCTCCACGCCCTACAAATCTAACGGTGATGCCTGAAGGCGCGGAACCCCATGCCTCATAAAGGCAAGCTGCCTTCCAAATCCATCGTAATGCCATTGACTCTGGGTAATTAACGGAGGTAGCGTTCATGTCAGTCATGACAAAAATGTCATTAGTGCAACTCGGGAGTCTATATGGAGAAATTGGGTGCGCTGGGTGGGCTAGAGGTCTTCATTCAGATCGCGCGGACGCAGAGCTTTGCCACAGCGGGACGAGATCTCGGCATCTCAGCGTCAGCCGTCAGCAAAAGCATTTCCCGACTTGAAGAGCGCGTTGGTGTACGGCTCTTTCAACGCAGCACGAGGAGCATCCGCCTTACGTCCGAAGGCGAGATGTTCCTTGAAAGATGCAGACGCATCTTCGGAGAAGTTCAGGCTGCGGAAGATGAACTCAGCGCAATGGCACAACACCCGCGAGGGAGACTACGGGTGGGCCTGGCACTCTCGGCGGGGCTACCATTGCCCGTGCTTTCTGCATTCATGGAGCGCTATCCCGAGATTGAACTTGATCTTGATTTCAATGATCGACTGGTCGACGTAATCGATGAAGGATTTGACGTAGTCATTCGTGGGAGCGCGCTTCGAGATTCGCGCCTGGTATCTCGCCCACTGGGTCGCTGGCGCGCCTGTCTGGTGGCCGCGCCAGCGTATCTCGAACGAGAGGGAGCGCCGGCGAAGCCGGATGACCTTTTGAATCATGCATGTCTGCACTATCGCTGGACCACCACGGGAAGGCTCTATCAATGGCCGCTGCGGCATTCAACGTTCACGTCGGCAGGCTCGTCGCTGCCTTTGACAATGGTATGCAACAGCCTGGACGCGCTGCTTCATATGGCCCTGGCGGGGCGCGGGATCACATGCGTGCCGGATTTTTCTGTCAAGAATGCGATCGCAGATGGACGCCTGGAAACCGTGTTGGACGCCTATGTGACGGACTCCAACGCTATCCACCTGGTGTGGCCCAGCAATCGGAAAATGACGTCAAAGGTGCGCGTCTTCGTGGATTTTGTGCGCACCCATTTTGGCGAGCATCTGGTTACTGAAGCCGCAGACCGGAAACGACGACGGTAAGCATTCGACTAGAACCGTCCAGGAGGTTGTTGGCGGGAGGTTCGCCGCTCTATCGGATAAGATCGACATGAGCAGTCTCTCATTAAATCCGACGGGAGCAGTTCCGCACCTTCATGAAAAGGTGGTACCTGCCGACTTGCTATTCCGCCTGAGGTCAATCCGCCCACCCGCTTCTGGCCGTAGCCCGTCTGGAAACCGGGAAAGAAACCACGTGATATTTCAGGAGCAAACACGAGGCATTCCTCAATTTAGCCGCTGATGCGGTCCCGCCCCGTCCACCTCCCTGAGAAATGCTCGCGGGGGAGAGCCATGACGAAGCCCATCAACCATGCACTGCAGATGAGCACTGATCTGGTGCTGACCGCACCCGCGGTACTGGCACAGGCCATGACCGTCATGGCGACCCTGTGCATCGCGATCCTCCCAACATCTGATTTCGCCGCATCTTTGCCAACAGCTACAACGAGCGGGAATTGACCCCAAACGGGCGTGCTGATTTGCCTCATGTCTAGCGCCACTTACTCTGCACTTTCGCTCAGCGCCCGGCGGCACCCTTCCACCGCGCCACGGTGGGTCCTGAGCGGGCGTCGTTGAAGCGCTTGAAGAACGCGTCGTAATCGCCGCCCGCGACCGCGTTACGCAGGGGTTTGACCCGCTCCACGCAGATTTCCGTGGCCGCAGGGGAGTTCTGGATGATTCCCATCACCTCGGAAATGAAGTCCTTCAGCGGCATGGCATTGGGGTCACTCGCATGCGCGGGCCCCGTGAGTTCCGTCTGCACATAGGGCGGTATCAGCTCTATCACCTGCACGCCGGTGTCGCTCAACTGGTAACGCAGCGACTGTGTGTACGAATGAATGGCGGCCTTGGTGGCGCAGTAAGTGGGCGTCACGGCGCCCGGCACAAACGCCAGGCCCGAGCTCACGGTCATGATCGTCGCGTCGGGCTTATCCAGCAGATGTGGCAGCAAGGCCGCGGTCAGACGGATAGGACCGAGCAGGTTGGTGGAAATGGTTTCCTCCGCGTCCACGGTGCCGGGCTCGCGGACATCCTCGGTACGCATGATTCCTGCGTTGTGAATCACCGCATTGAGCGCCGGGAACTGGGCGACCAGCCGGGCAACGGTACGCTGGATATCGGCGCCATCGCGAATATCCAGCACTTCGGCCTGCATGCCCGGGTTGGCTGCCAGCGTCTGGTCGAGCATCTCGCGCCGGCGGCCAGTGATGATGACCTGGTTGCCGAGAGCGTGGAAGGCTTCGGCCAGCCCGCGGCCGATGCCCGAGCCGCCGCCAGTGATGAGGATGGTGTTGCCGGTCGTTTTCATGGTCTTTTCCCTGGAATGCGTCGAAGCATGGGAGCAAGCGACGAGTCGCCATAACGACGCCAACGTCAATTAGCCGGTTGCGAGCAAGGCGTCACAGCTGGCCGAACGGTTAGAGCAGCGCCCGGATTTGCACGACACTTCACGGATGCTCATTGCTTCAACGAGGCTGCGGGTGGTACAAGAACTGCCCTCGCGTTAGCTGTTCCCTGATAGGCCATCGCAGCTTCAATTTCCTCGAAACGAAAGGCTTTGCCAATCTGGGTTCGAAACAAAGGGTCTGCGATGACAGTGCGCAGATCGACCATCGCTGCCGCCAGCCGTGCAGGGTCTTTGGCCGTGGCGCTGCTGAAGTTGCTGAATCGCTTCACGACAAGGTTTTTGCTCATGAAAAGCCGCGACGGAATTGTCACGGGCACCGAGGCATCCAGGGTTCCATAGATGTTGATTGAGGTATTCATGGGCACGTGTGGCGCAATGCGGTTGATCAAGGCGCCGCCCAGCCCGTCGAACACCGCGGTGGTTGCAAGGCTTTCGGCCAGTTGTCCCAGTTGGTCCTCGAACCCTTCGTCATCGGTTGCCACGACGTGAGCAAGACCCCGTTGACGGAGCTCCTCGTATTGCGCCCGCGAACGCACGAGGTGGATCACCGCAACCTGGCGTTTTTTCGCCAGCGCGGCCAGAGCCAGTGCGGTCGCCGAGGCGCCCGCCGTCGCGATCACACCATGATGGCCTTCGGCCACAATTTGCTCCAGGAAGGCACAGGCCGTGAACGCATTGACCAGCGAGCCACAGTAGTCGCGTGTCCGCACCTCGTCAGGCAGGATGACGCAGCTGGTGTAAGGCAACTGCGCCTTTTCGGACCACAACCCAACCGTCCCGGCACCTGTGCCAAGTGACCGATAAAGCGCCACGGGCTTCCCCAGGAACTCCTCCGGCACGTCATCACCGATCGCGGCCACTTTGCCAGTCGCGGACGCTCCCCATACGCTGTTTGATCCGTTGAGAATCCGGCCCGCCGCGTCGGGCATCGTCAAGAACACCTTGTCGCCGTGGTTGATGGCGCACGCCTCGATGTCCACGATCACATGACCGGGCGGCGGGCTATCAGGTGTGGGAATGTCCAGCACGGCCAACGTGCGGCTGGACGCATCGATACAGATCGCTTTCATGCACGCTCCTCAAGTCCGGGTGTAATTGAAGGGAGTCATACCCGAACTGGATACATGAGAATCCCATTACTTACTTTTAACAAGTACGGAATTATTTGTTAGTATCCCTGCCATGAAACTTGAAACGAAGTGCCCCGTGGCATTTACCTCGCGCGTTCTGGGCGGCAAATGGAAAGCCCGAATCGTCTGGGCGCTTGTCCGGGATGAACCACTTCGCTTCTCGGAGATCCGACGAGCTTGCCCGCCCGTCAGCGATCGCATTCTGACCAAAGAACTGCGAGAACTGGAGCACTGCGGCCTGATCTCGCGCAAAGAATTCCCGGTCATCCCGCCAAAAACGGAGTATCGCCTGACCGCCTTGGGTCAGACGCTTCGTCCGGTCATGGCTGTCATGGCCGAATGGGGTTCGGCCAATCGCGAAAACGTGATTGAAACCCCGAAAGATGCCCGCCCACCCGCTTCCACTGGAGATCTCGGGCATGACTAGTGAAACGGGATGTCTCGCATGAACTGTAAAACGGGGGATTATCGTGGCGCGTAAACATTCATGCGTCACGCAGCAGCAGAAAAAGCGCGTCGCCAAGCCAAATGACGACGCGCTTGCGAGGACACACGGTGATTGTTGTGTGCTGACGTGCGCCGCGCGCATGCACGTGTTTCGCTACGCGAAAGCTCAAATGATTTCAGTGACGAAGTTTTCGCGGCTGCGTCGGACTTTCTTCAGATTGACGAGCCAATCACCGTCCGCGGCGCGATAACCGAGGGCCAGCAGGACAACGCTACGCAGGTTCTTCGATTTCAGATCAAGGATTTCGTCGACCGCCGCCGGGTCGAAGCCCTCCATGGGTGTCGCGTCGACTTTTTCAAACGCCGCGGCAATCAGCGCAATGCCCAGCGCGATGTAAGCCTGCCGCGCAGCGGCCTGATAGTTGGCTTCCGTTCCCCTGGTGGCCACGATGTCCAGCAGTTGCCGACGATAATTTTCCCAGCCTTCGTTCCTGAAACCCCGAATCTCGTTGGTCAGATCAAACATCATGTTCACGCGATCAGCCGTGATGTCGTCCCACACCGCAAATACCAGCAGATGCGAACAATCGGTGATCTGCGCCTGATTCCAGGCCGCGGCGCGGATTCTCGCGCGCGTTTGCGCGTTGCTCACGACAAGCAGCTCGAACGGTTGAAGCCCGCTCGAAGTGGGTGCCAGCCGTACTGCCTCAACAATACGTTCCAGTGTTTCATCCGGCAGCCTTCTCGTTGCGTCGAACTTTTTAGTGGCATAGCGCCATGCCAGTCTTTCATTTACGGTGGTCATCCTGTCCTCTTGATCTTTCAGTTTCAGGTTTAAAAAAGCAACGACAGAACACCCTGGTACGCCATGTCTACGACCGGCATTTCAGGGGGCAATGAACCGGTCGAATAATGGCGGGTTTGACGCACGAGAAAAATCGGAGCCAGCGCAGAACAATGCTGCAGCACGTGCAGCAATGGTGAGTTGCTGGGAAGCTATTGCACGGTTATCCTCAACCCATGAATTTGGATCAGGGGCGAGCCGATGAACTCGCCGCATTGCTCGCTATCGCCCGGGAAGGCTCCTTCGTTGCAGCAGCCGCGGCGCTCCAGCGCCATTCGACGGTCATTTCCAAACGCATCAGCATGCTGGAGCAACGCCTCGGCGTGCGCCTGCTCGAAAGGACGACGCGACGCGTGCGCCTGACTGAAGCTGGCGCGCGGCTCGCCGAACGCCTGCAAATGGCGACCGACGCGATTTTCGAGGCCGAACAGGAGGCGGCGGCCGGCGGCGCCGAGTTGCGGGGCCGCCTGCGCTTGGCGTTTCCGGCTGCGATGGGACGGCAATGGCTTGCGCCGGCGCTGCCGGATTTCGCGCGTCAATATCCTGGCCTGCAGATCGAGGTTGACTATGCCGAACGCTACGTCGATCTTGTCGGAGAAGGTTTCGATGTCGCGTTACGTCTCGGCACGCTAGGTGACAGCCGGCTGGTTGCACGCCGGCTCGGCGATCACCGGATCGTCCTTGGCGCCTCGCCGGATTATCTGGACCGCCATGGTGTTCCCGCCTCTCCGGGCGCGTTGGCGAGCCACAATTTGCTGCGGTATACCGGGCCGGTGTCGACGCCCGAATGGCGGATGCGAAAGGGCAGTCTGCGCGAGACAATCCTGCCTGCAGGAACCTACCAGTCAAACGACATAAGCGCCCTCCTCGAAGCGGCGCGCCAGGGGATCGGTATCGTTGGTTTCGGCGACTGGTCGATGATCCGTGATTTTGCAGCGGGCAGGCTCGTCCAGGTATTGCCACAATGGCGATTCGAGATGGACGAAGGGATTTTTCTCGTCCGCCCTTCCCGTCAGCACACGCCCGCGCGGACGGAGGCCTTCATCCAGTGGATCACCCGGTTGTTTGCCGCCGGCCTCCCCTGGAATGCGGCAGTGCAAGCACAGACTCACTCGCAGTAACCCTGACGCGGACACTAAAGGAGACCGACCAACGTCAATCGCCGTTGCTACGAATTCTGCACGTAGATCGACAGTTTGAGCCTGGCATCGTCGTTCGCCTTGAACGTCGAATAACGGAAATCAGGTGGACGGCGCTGCTCGTGCAGGAGACCTTTCTCGACCGACACAGGCGCCGGAACGTGAGTAAAGCATCTGCAAGTGCGAAGTTCATCGGTGTAGTCGCGCGCCACGTGCATGCACGTCTCGCAGCCGCCCTGCTTGCGTTTCGCCTCGCGCATAACCGGCGCTGGTAGCAACGGGATCCACGTTCCGCCAGTTACAGTGCCTCATAGGGTGATGGCTGTGCTATGTGCCGGTCGCGGTAACCGCGCGACAGCCCTGAATCCTCAATCTCGCCTATTACGCGCCGCGCACGCACCACTTCGAGGATCGCCCGGCGCACGTCTGGATCGCGCGCGTGCCGATACAGCGCGACAAGCTCGCCGTGCATTGGAGAGTCGAATTCCGGCAGCGCCTTGATGCCGCACGGCTCGACCTTGTGCGCATCGCGCCATTCCGGCTCGCCTACACGCTTGCGGCGCGTGTGCATCAGCTTGCGCGCGCGCCCCTCGTATTCGACGAGCACGTGAATCCGCGCCGCCTACCCCGGTGTCAGCCAATCGAGGGTACAGTTTCACTTGCCCGTCGTCGAGGTCCGTGCATTCCCCCACTGGTACTCCCAAACAGCCCCCATTTTCGGCACCAATACCTGTATAAGCGCGGCTCATCCCCAAATTTGGTGGGCAATTTCACATGCCACATCAAATTATAAGCAATCAAAGTTGATATTTTTTTATTGATGTTATCCAATCTTTGGCGAGGTATGGAATTACAGCTTGCACATAACGCCCATGCCGCCCTGCTGCAGTAGAAAATAACAAGCCTCTTGCTGGATGCGCGTCGAAGCAGATTTCATTTGAAATGGAGTCGAATAGCATCTCACACCAAGCCGAATATGAAGATTGCAAGACAAAGCATCGAGGAACCCGTATCGCGATGCGCGTGAAATATTTTTCATTCCCTCCCCAAAGAGCACCTACTGCTTCTCTTTCGACTCGTCTGCTACTAAATCTCTTCCACGCCCACACGGGCGGGCGATCAAGATCCAGACGGGTGAGGCGAGATAGCTGGGAATTCATCCACATATAGGCGGGGTGAGAGGCTTTATCCACATACTCCCACGAAAAAAAGAACCTATCTTCAATCGATATTCCAATTGGATGAGGTCGCCGACAAAAGACGTAAAGCGTGACATGTCGAAAAGATCCCCTTCTCTTTGCCGCCCTTCGACTCATTGAGCACACTTTCATGGCAATGATCGCATGTCCAACCCACCGAATAGAAAGAGGACTGCCACCTTAAATCGTTCCTTATTTCTGTATCCATGCGCCTTGACACGCATGGCTCGAATTTGACTATTCAGCCCCTCGGCGCGTGCATTCGATACGCCCTCCCGAATAGCATTTACGATGCCCCATAGTCGATTTTCGATCTGATTGGCCACACGTGTGAGTGCTGGAATCGCAGCCTCCCGGGCAGCTCTCGCCCAGCGCCGCCACTTCACTTCGGTATGAGACGTGAAGGGTTTGTACCAGAGTTCGCGGGCACGTTCCTTGAAAGTCCAGACCACTGCGGTATCAATTAGACTTGCCGACAGTGCATCAAGTTGTGCGCGTTCGTCTTTCGACAATTGATCAGCGCGACGCAACCAATGGTAGCGTGTCTGGTGAATGGTTTTCCGCAATCCAAAGTCGACGCGATGACGTTCTCGCTTGCGCGTTTGGTTGAGCGCCTCGCTTAAGTTCTGAGCCACATGGAAGTGATCGAACGCCACTTTCTGCTTAGCGTCAGGCAGGTGCACGAATGCCGCTTTCAGATAAGCGGGATTCATGTCCATCGTTATCGTCGCAATTCGATTAATCTGATTCTTGTTAAGCTTTGATAGGTAACGAGACAAACTATTGGCGTCGCGGCCGTCCTCGACCGCCAGAATCCGATGCTCATCGGAGACGAGCGTGATGTATTCCTGTTTCCCGCGAAAGCTTACCTCATCCACACCGAGATGCTTTGATGGCGTTGGCAATCGCCTTGCCAAGCCGCGCTTTACCGCCCGTTGCATGATGCCGTCGATCGCATTCCAACTCAGCCGGAATTGGCGGCTAACAGCTTGAATTGACGCTTCGCGCAACCAATCCAGTACGTGCATTTCGAACGCACCGCTATACCGGCTGCCCGGCTCCGCCCATGTGACTGGCACGGTCAAACAGCCATGTTCAGGGCACTCAACGCGGGGCACATCGGCCCGGATGATAGTGTGGTATTCGCTGGTATCGAGATGACGCCATTGCCGGGGACGAATATCGTAACGCGGACAGCGCCGGTCGCATCGCGGACAAACCAGTCGGGCATTGGCCCGCACGCTTACGCACACGATCACTGCTTTCTTGAGTTCATCGAGTGCGACTGACATGACCTGCCAAGGGGGAGACAATTTCAGAATCTGAGCGTAAAGCGCGCGTTTACTCATTAACAATCAACTCGATCAACAACGCCGCTTACTATGCCAGAAATACTTCGCTACCCATGGTTTTTCGCCCACTCTAATTGGGGAAGGACCATAAACGCACAGTAGAGGCGCAAGCAAAACCGCTCGCCAACTATACGGCATTGCCGTATGGTTGGCGCATGTACACGATCTTCGAAACCCCGGTCTTTCTGCGCTGCGCAGACACGACATTTGGCGCGACAGCGCAGCGCAGAATTCATCAACTGGATCGCGAACAACCCGCTCGCGGGCGACGTGATCCCCGGCACGTCTGGACTACGCAAGATGCGATGGTCGCGGGCCGGGATGGGTAAGCGCGGCGGCGCGCGCGTCATCTACTACAACATGCTCGATGACGGCGAAATCTGGCTGCTGATCGCGTACACGAAAGCGAAGTTCGACAATCTGCCGGCGAGCTTTCTCAACCAACTTCGTGAGGAAATCGATCGTGGATAAGGAAATTGAACAGTTTCAAGCAGACCTTCTGAAGTCGGTCCGCCAAATAAGGGGGCGCGAGGCGGCGCGCGTCACGCGCGTTGAGCCGACCGAGGCGTCGGTCGCCCGTGCCAAGGTCGGCATGTCGCAGAGCGCGTTTGCGTCCCTGCTCGGCGTGTCGGTGCGCACCTATCAGGACTGGGAACAGGGCCGCCGCAACCCGACCGGCGCGGCTCAGACGCTGCTGCGCGTGGCCGTCCAGCACCCCGAGGTGCTGCAAGACCTTCAGCCGGCCGTCTGAACGAGGATCGCGCCATGACCAACAGCATGGCATACAAGGGCTTTGTCGCCCGGATCCACTTCGACGAGCGCGATAGCGTTTTTGTCGGGCACGTGCTCGGCGTGGACGACGCAATCAGCTTCCACGGCGCGACGGAGGACAAATTAGGGATTTTCACGCGGCGGTCGAACACTATCTAGTGTCCCGTTCCGTTGTTAAGGCAATGCTGAACAAGTGGCTGCATTCGTGATTTCGTCAAGCCTGTGAAGTGAATCGATCATGAACGAAGCTGTCCCGGTTTGTTTTCGGTCGTCCTGGATGCCGTTACGAGTTCGACGACCCGGAAAACGTCCGGGACTGGCTGAAGGACATAAAGCGCCGGCCCGCTTCGTCCCGCTTCGACGACGATTCTTTCTAGGCGCGCATCCGTCCTGCAGGAACGGCGGCACGCCGCGCCGCCGTCACCCGTTCACGCGAACTGCTTTACGCCCGGTGCCCCGAGATCGGCCCCGCTTCGCCGGTCAGGTTGAACACGCTGTCGATCCACGCGAGAAACGTCGAGAACGTGAAATCCGACCACTGCTGCGTGCGGAACGCCTTCATCACCGGCGTATCGGCCGGGTCCTGCTGGTTCAGCAGGTCGTCGACGAACGTGCCGATATCCGCGTCGGTGCCGTTCTCGTGAATGCCCGACCCGGTGAAGCTGACCGCCGTCACCTGGTGATTGTCGATAAAGTCATTACGCGCCCACGGCATGAAGTAGCCGAAGTTCGGCAGCGGGTTCAGCGTCTGTTTCAGCCCGTCGAGCTCGTTCGCGAACATCGCGAGCGACAGCGAATCCTTCGTCGCGTCGTCGGGCACCGCCATCACGGCCGGCACGAACGCACGATAGTGATACGCGGCGATGATCTTGTCGCGCTGGTAGCTCGAGAAGCCGAAGCGGTCGTGCGGAAAGGTCGCCGACAGCGCCGCGTACGCGCTCCCCATGTTGCCGGGATCGAAGCGGCTGGTCAGCCGGCTGTTCACGGTGATCATCCCGTCGGGGCCCGTCATCCCCCACTCGGTGCGCACCTTGTCGTACAGGCCGACCGACGGATGCGCGGCCGCATCCGCATCGAACGGCGTATTGAACACCGTGCCGGCATCGTCGAGCAGCGAGCTGTGTGCCTGGGGCTGCAGCGTGTTGCGAAGCGTCGCGTAGTTCGCGAGCGTGCCGTAGCCGCCGGCGCTCATCCCGTACACGAGCAGCCGGTTCGGCTTGCCGAAGCCGTGCGACGTCAACCATTGTGCGACGGCCTGGATGTTCTTCAGCCCGCTGTAGTGCTGGATGCGCCAGTCTCCCGTCGGCGACGTGTAGTTGCGCACCGCGCTGCCCATATGGATATCTCCGGTGCAATAGGGAACGAAAACCTGTGTCCACTGCTGCGTCTCGACCTTCGGTTCGCCGACCAGGATGTGCGCGAGATCCATGCGCGCCAGCAGCGGCGACAGGAACGACGAGAGCAGGCTCTCGTTCGCGGTGCCGTTCATGTAGTTGTGCGGGATGCCGTCCGGATTGAAGCCGCCGAGGCCGGCTTCGGCGCCGGTCGATGTCTGCGTGCAGGTGCCGTAGTTCCAGCACGCGCCGCCCGGCTCCATCATGTACAGCAGGTTGTCCGACTGCGCGCGATTGACGTAGAAGCGCATCGGCGTGCCGTTGCCGCACGACGCGCCGGTACTCTCCGGCAAAGTCACTTCGTACCACGAATAATATGGAATCGACGGGTCCGGCATCGTCGTATCGGCTGCGTGGCCGTTCAGTACCGCGCCACCCAGCAGCGTGGCAACGGCGACGCGCGGCAGGCATCGTGCTAGTGACATTTCCCCTCCTTGTCGATGGACATGACGCGGCCGCCGGGCATCGGCCCGGCGTCGCGGATTCGGCGCTCAGTGCGCGCTGGTCGGTGAAGCGCCGTCGAACAACTGGACGCGCAATGCCTGCAGGCGCTGCGCGATGACGGTCTGTTGCTGGTCGGGATCGGGAATGCTCGCCTGAACCTGCCGGATCACGTCGCGGCTCTGCTGTTCGTACGCGAGATAGCGCGGATCCTGCGCCGGCGATGGGCCAACCGTCTGCTGCGCGTACGCATCCCATTGCGCGCGCATCGAACGGATCGCCGCACTGCGCGTCGCGGGATCGGCTTCGGTATCGGTCAGCAGCGCCGCGCTGAGCGCTTCGGCCTGCACGGGCACGATCTCGTTGCGCGCGACGTGGTCAGGCAGCTCGTCGAGAATCCGGCGCGCGAGCGCGGTGCGCTCGCCCTGCGGCAGGCTGTTGCGACGATCGCCGTACGTGGCGACTTCGTCGCGGAAGCGCACGAACGCGACGATGCGCTGCACTTCGGCGTCCGCATCGGGCCGCCCCGCGAGGCTGCGGCGCAACGCGTCGACGTCGAGCCGCCGCTCCTCGGGGCCGGGCGTCGCGGCGCCGGTGCCGAACGCATCGGCCGCGACGGACTGCGTGCTCGCCATCGCACCCTGCGTGCCGGATGACGCGGCCTCGGCCGGTGTCGCCGCTTCGTATCGCCAGATCGCGACGGCCACGCCGATCGCCGCGATCGCGCCCGTGCGCCGCCAGAGTGCCCTGTTCTTCTTCACGTCGCCTCCTCGTCACGTCATGCCGTTCTTCGCCGGTGCATCCGCGAGTAGGTTCTAGGTCGAATCCGGCACGCAGTCAAAAGCGGCTCTAGAACGCAGGCACTAAACCTGCGCGCATCGGCGCTGCCCCGCAAAACGTTTGAAACGCATTTCATTGCCGACTGCGGGAACGCACGACCTCGCGCGCCACGCCCGTCCGGCGGCGCTTCGGGCCGACACACGCCACGCGCGCTGCGACACCAAGCAAACCGCGGTCCAGCCGCATGGCGCACGGCGGCACGTCATCCGCGTGGCCAATACGGATGGCCGGATCGGACCCGTCGAACGACCCGCTGAGCGCTTGGTCGGCATTTTGGCCAGCCCTATGCTGATTTCCGACCCGCGCCGAACGGTCGGCGCGACGCACACCCGACCAGCCGAGCCCGTTCCATGAGCCGTGCAGACCTCCCCCATCGCGCGCCCGCCGCCGTCCACGACTATCCGTACTACCGCGACGCACTCGCGGGCCGCCGGCTTCCCGCCGCATTCGTCGATCTCGATTGCGTCGACGCCAATCTCGCCGACCTGAAGCGCCGCGCGCGCGGCCTGCCGATCCGGCTCGCGACGAAGTCGGTGCGTTCGCGCGAGCTGATCGGCGCGGTGCTGGCCGCCGGCCCTTTCATGCAGGGACTGCTGTGCTATTCGGCTGCGGAAGCCGCGTGGCTCGCGGCGGGCGGCTTCGACGACGTCGTCGTCGCGTATCCGACCGTCGAGCCCGACGACCTGCGCGCGGTGGCCGCGCAACTCCGGCAAGGCCGCTCGATTGCGCTGATGGTCGACGACGATGCGCAGGTCGATGCGATCGACCGCATCGCACACGAGGAACGCGTGACGATCCCGGTCGCGATCGATCTCGACATGTCGTCCGCGTATCCGGGCCTGTACTTCGGCATGTACCGTTCGCCGGTGCGCGACGCGGCCGGCGCGCTCGCGCTCGCGAACCGCATCGGCGAGCGGCAGCACGTCCGGCTCGACGGGTTGATGGGCTACGAAGGACAGATCGCCGGCGTCGCCGACACCGAACCGGGCGGCAGCGCACGCAACGCGCTGGTGCGTCATCTGAAGCGCCGCTCGGCGCGCGAGATCAATGCGCGCCGCCACGCAGCCGTACAGGCACTCGTCGCGGCCGGCCACGCGCTGCGCTTCGTGAACGGCGGCGGCACCGGCAGCTTCGAGAGCACGCTCGGCGACGCGTCCGTCACCGAACTCGCGGCGGGCTCCGGCCTTTACGCACCGGCACTGTTCGATCACTACGCGGCATTTCACGCGCAACCGGCCGCCGGCTTCGCACTGCCGGTCGTGCGGATTCCGCGGACGGGCATCGTGACCTGCTCGGGCGGCGGCTATATCGCGTCCGGCCCGGCCGGCAAGAGCCGCCTGCCGCGGCCGTGGCTGCCGGCCGGCTGCACGCTGATCGGCAACGAAGGCGCGGGCGAGGTGCAGACACCCGTGCGTGTGCCGCGCGGCGTCGCGCCGGCGATCGGCGAGCCGATCCTGTTCCGTCACGCGAAAGCCGGCGAACTGTGCGAGCGCTTCAACACGCTGCTGCTGATCCGCGGCGGCCGCGTGATCGGCGAGGCGCCCACCTATCGCGGCGAAGGCAAGAGCTTTTTCTAGCGGGCTGCGCGGCCCGGCGTTCAAACCATCCAAACCTTTCAAACGACAACCACGGAGACAACGCCATGTGGCGCAACTGGTCGGGATATGTCTGCAGTCCTGATGCAACCGTGTCGACGCCTGCGTCGCGCACCGGGCTCGCGGCCGTGCTGCGCGATGCGGCCGCCGCCGGCGCGACCGTGCGCGCGGCCGGCGCCGGTCACTCGTTTTCGCCGCTCGTACAAACCGACGACGTGATTCTGTCGCTCGACGCGATGCAGGGTGTGATCGACGTCGACCGCGACCGACGCGTCGCGCGCGTGCATGCCGGCACGCGGCTGTGGGCACTGGGCCCCGCGCTCGCCGCGCACGGCCTCGCGATGGAGAACCTCGGCGACATCAACGCGCAGTCGATCGCCGGCGCGACCAGCACCGGCACGCACGGCACCGGCATCACGCTCGGCAACCTGTCGACGCAGATCGACAGCCTGACGTTCATGTGTGCGGACGGCAGCGAGATCCGCGCGACGGCCGATACGCATCCCGATCTGTTCGCTGGCGGCCGGATCGGGCTCGGTGCGCTCGGCGTGCTGATCGAGATCGGCCTGCGCCTCGTGCCCGCGTTCCGGCTGCGTCTCGAACGTGGCGGCATGCAGCTCGACGACTGCCTCGCACAAGCGGAGGCACTGATCGCACGGCACCGCTCGTTCGAGTTCTACTGGTTCCCGCATACGGACACCGTGCTGACCAAGGCGTGGGACATCACCGACAAGCCGACCGACGCCGTGCACTGGGCGAGCCGCGCATCCGAGTCGTTCCTCGAGAACACGGTGTTCGGCGCGCTGTGCGGGCTCGGCCGGCGCGTGCCGTCGCTGTGCCCGGCGCTGAGCCGGCTGTGCGCGTCGACCGTGTCGGCGGGCCGGCATGTCGACGCGAGCTATGTAATGTTGTCGACGGTGCGCCGCGTACGCTTCAACGAAATGGAATGGTCGGTGCCGGCCGAATGCGGCGCCGACGCGTTGCGCGAAATCCGCGCATTCATCGCGCGCCGCAGCTTCCCGCTGATGTTCCCGATCGAATACCGCTGGGTGCGCGGCGACGACATCTGGCTGAGCCCCGACTACGGGCGCGACAGCGTGCGCATCTCAGTGCACCAGTTTCGCGGGATGCCGTTCGACGCGTACTTCTGGGGCGTGCAGGCGATTTGCCGCAATCACGGCGGGCGGCCGCACTGGGGCAAGGTGCATGCACTGCACGCGGCCGAGCTCGCGGCGTGCTATCCGCACTGGGACGATTTCCTTGCACTGCGCGAACGGATGGACCCGCATGGCCGCTTCCTGACGCCATATCTGCGCACGCTGTTCGGCCTGCCGAAAAGCGCAACCGCATCCGCGCCTGCTTCATCGGCACGCCGAGGAACTCACCCGATGCACGAAACGGCGCGCATCGAGCAAGATCGGCCGCGATCCAACCAGGAGGCCTCATGACCACCGCCACCTTGCGCACGGCCGCGCAGTCGCGCCCCGATCCGTCGGCCGGCGCCGTCGTCCGCCTTGCGCTCGCGTTCGCGGCGGCCACCAACGGGCTGATCCTGTCGCCGTTCCTCGTCGCGGCCGTGATGACGCGCTTCCGGCTCGACGAAGGCACCGCGACCGCGCTCGTCAGCGCCGAGATCCTCGGCATCGCGATCAGTTGCGCACTGCTGTCGCACCGGATCGCACGCGCCGCGCGGCCGTTCACGCTGGCCGGCGTGGCCGGTACGATCGCCGGCCAGGCGCTCAGCGCGGTCGCGCCCGGCATCGGGTCGGCGACCGCCGCGCGCGGGATGACCGGGCTGTTCGAAGGCATGCTGTTCGTCGTCGTCGCATCCGGCATGTCGCAGCGCGCGTCGACCGACCGCCTGTGGGGGCAAATCAACCTGCTCGCGGGCGGCATCAACGGCGGCATCCTCGTGCTGATCTCCGCATTGCCGGCAGCATGGCTCGGGCGCTGGGTGTTCGCGCTGCTGGCTGCCGTCGTCGCCATGCTGGCGCGCGCGGCCATGCGCTGCCGTGGCGGCCGGTCGTCGCGATCTGGGTCGTGACTGCGCTCGTCTACGGCGTGCAAGCATCGCAGTGGGCGATCGCCGGCTTCGTCGGCACGCGTGCCGGGCTGTCGCCGACGACGATCGGCGTGCTGCTGTCGGTGTCGTCGCTGCTCGGCTTCGTCGGCGCGGCGATTCCGTCGCATCCGGCCAGCCACAAGCATCGCCTCGCGCTGATCTGGGCCGCGCAGCTCGCGATGATCGCGTCGATCGAATGGTTCTTCGGCGCGCGCAGCGGCAGCGCGTACTTCCTGAGTCAGTTCGTGCTCAACAGCGCGTTCTTCGTGATCGTGCCGTTCCTCACCGGCATGCTGTCCGACGTCGACCCGGACGGCTCGCTGGTCGCGCGCACGCTCGTCGTCACGTTCTTCGCGGCCGGCATCGGCACCGCGCTGTCCGGCGCCCTGCTCGACCGCTTCGGCGGCACGCGCGTCGCGCACGTGCTGTGCGTGGCCGTGCTGGCCGCCGCTCCATTCGTGCAGCTCGCACTGCGCCGCGTGGCGCCCGGCGCCGTGGCCCGCGCGGCGCCCTGACCGCACTGCGTCATGCGGTGGCCGCGACGCACCACGAGATTGGCCGCCGCGGCCTTGGCCCGCGCAAATTTAGCTTTCTACAGTCGTTTCCGGCGCTGCGATGTCGCTCGTCCCCTGTTCCATGCAGAAATGCGGAGTTCAGAATGAATCGTCCCGATAGCATTCGCGCGGCGTGCTGCGCGATGATGGTCCTGGCCAGTGCCGGCGCGCGCGCGCAAAGCAACGTGACGCTCTACGGCATGATCGACGCGGGCATCCGCTACGAAACGCACGGTGTGTCCTACGGCGCCGACGGCACGCCGGCGTCGACGGGCCGCAAGATCTCGATGGCCGACGGCGGCGGCCTGACCGAAAGCTACTGGGGCCTCAAAGGCAATGAGGATCTCGGCGGCGGGCTGTCCGCGCAGTTCAACGTCGAGAGCCACTTCGGCCCAAACAGCGGCAGCATCGTGCCGGCCGGCTCCCCGAACTTCTTACAGGTCGCGTATGTGGGGCTGACGTCGACGTCGCTCGGCCAGCTCACGCTCGGCCGTCAGTACAACGTGCCGTTCGAGATGGTGTCGCTGACCTACGGATCGAACCTGTGGGCCGGCCCGCAGGACCCGTACTTCAACCTGTTCAAGCCCGAGCAGACGATGCTCGCGGCCGCGCGCACCAGCAACATGATCCAGTACGGTGCGCAACTCGGCAGCCTGTACCTGCTCGCGCAATACTCGCCGGGCGGGCACGCGGGCGGCGGCGTGCTCGGCAGCCAGCTCGGCGCGGCCATCGCGTACGCGCCGGACAAGGGGCCGTTCACGGTCGGTGCGTCGTTCATGCGAAGCTGGGACGACGTCACGCACGGCACGTTCGACGTCTACGGCGGCGGCGGCTCGTTGACGCTCGGCAACGCGACCTTCAACGCCGGCTATATCGAGAACGCGCGCGACAACGACTTCACGTCGTTCGAGAACGGCCCATTCAGCCCCACCGATCTCGCGGCGCTCGGCATCATCTCGCCCGCGCAGGTGGTCGATCCGACGGTGCCCGGCGGGTTCCGCCGCCGCAAGATGGCGCTCGCGGGGCTGACGTACCGCTTCACGCAGACGTTCACGGCGGCCGTCAACGCATGGTGGACCACGCAGTCCGGCTATACATCGGACTTCGACGGCCGCGCGCGCCAGTTCCAGGTGATCGCCGGCTACAACCTGTCGAAGCGCAGCATGCTCTACGCGGAAGTCGACTACGCGATCTATCGCGGCGGGCTGATCGGCGCGCAGCTCGTCGGCATCAACGGGCAGGCACCGAGCACGAGCACCACGCAGCTCGGCGCGACGGTCGGCTTGCGGCACTACTTCTGAATCCGAAGCGGGGGCGCATGGCATGTGGCCAATAACGGCCGGGGCGGCACCCCGGCCGGGCGGGACGAGTACAATCCGTGGAAAAAAGAGGGAGCATCCATGGACGATACCGCCCGTTATACGACGGCGAATCTGCCGGTGCATTTACTGCGGTGCCTCGCGGAGACAAGCAAGGAACTGGGCATCGATCCTGTGCGGCTGTGCCTCGGGCTCGGCTTCGACGTCGCGGACCTGTCGAATCCGTCGTGCCGGATTTCGTTGCGCCAGGCGAGCACGCTGATCCGGCGCGCCCTCGAGATGGCGCCACAGCGTGCACTCGGCCTCGAACTCGGGACGAGCGAGACGATCGCATCGATCGGGCTGGTCGGCTACGCGATGCTGACGAGCGCCACGCTGAAGGACGCGATCACCGTCGGCCTCGAGCTGCAGCGCCACACGGGGCCGCTGATGCGCTTCGACCTGGTGTCGGACGCGCGCACGCTGTCGATCCGCGCGACCAACGTGTTCCTCGAACCGGACATCGAGGCGTTTCTCGTCGAGGAAGCGTTCGGCAGCTTCATGCAGATCGGGCGCTCGCTCGTCGGCCCCGCGTTCCAGCCGAAGGTCATCAATCTCAGCTACCCTCCGCCTGCGTATGCGGAGCAGTACGCACGCGTGTTCCCGTGCCCGGTGCGCTTCGAGCAGGAGCAGAACCTGCTGTCGTGCGACGCATCGCTCGGCAGCCGAGCGATCGCGACGCACGATCCGCTCGCGCATCGCCAGGTGCTCGAATTCCTGCAAGGCGCGCTGCCGCCCGAACCCGAAGGCACCGACTTCCTCGAATCAATCGAACGGATCATGCGGCGCGACCTGCGGCACACGCCTACGCTCGCCGCGATTGCCGCGCAACTGTGCATGAGCGAGCGCACGCTGCGGCGGCGGCTGGCCGACCAGGGCGTGTCATACCAGACGGTGATCGACACGATCCGCAGGAAGCGCGCGTTCACGCTGCTGAGCAATCCGCGGCTGTCGATCGAGGACGTCGCGCACGAAGTCGGGTTCAGCGACGCGCACAACTTCCGGCGCGCGTTCAAGCGCTGGACGGGGCACGGGCCGAGAGAGGGGCAGCGCGCGGTGATGTAGGGGGTGTTGTATGGGGGCGGTGCGCGACGCACCACAAAGGAGTCGTTACGCGAGCAAAGCGATGGCCGGACGCCGCACCTGCGTCACCGCGGCTGGCCCATCCCGCCCATCAGCGCCATCAGCTGCTCGCGCAGCCACCGGCTGCCCTGGTCCTGATCGGCGCTGCGATGCCAATAGAAGTAGTATTCGAGACCGGGCACACCATAACCACTTTCGGTTTCCGAGGTCACTGCACTCGCCCGGATTTTCATGAGTGCCGCTTGCAGTTTGGCTGGATAAGTCGGATCCTCCCCCGTCAATTGGTAACCAACTGCCTGTAACGCCTCGAGTTCGGCCTTGACCTGTGCGCGTGTCACTGCCCCCGACTCAACGGCCGATGCCGAGACTGACAGCAGGCCTGCAACAATTGCAACAGCGGTCACGATAACCTTGCTCATTCGGATTCTCCTGATCGTAAAGGGTTGCTGCCGACCGTGAACCTCACCGTCGGTACTGCATTTGTCGAGGCACGATCACGGATATGACAGCGAAATCAATAATTCGCGCGATCACCTGTTCCATCCGGTTTGATTGCCGATGCATACCTTTCGTACTGTCTGTCAGATTGTCGTCATTGTCACGACCATTGCCGCGTGATCGCGTTTTGAAACGCGGCGATCCTACTTAGAGACGGTTTCAAAAAGGCTGCTCGGCGCGCCGGAGGGTATTCCAGCAGATCAGGCAACAACCGAGTTTGAGGAACGCGCCGTGAATGTCAGCGCGGCGCTCGAAACGAATACGGAGGCGGCGGAAGTGATGCAGCCAGGCATGCGTGCGTTCAACGACCCAGCGATATTTGCCAAGGCCGCTGCCGTGTTTGAGTGCGATTGCGTAACCTGACGCCTGAGTTTAAGGATGTCAGGAGTAGGAATTGCTCGATCGCAAGGCACTTCAGGCACTGGGCTGCTGGAGCGGTTATCGGTTGGAGCGGGTGGAATGGCCGGAAGGAGAAGGCTGCACGCTATCGCTATTTCTGAAGCCGGTCAGCAAGATCATGTACTGCGAGCAATGCGGTGCGCGCTGCCAGCAAATCCATGAGTCGCTTCGGCAGCGACATCTCGTCGAACACGCTGGTCGCCCGCATGGTGCGGGTGGGACTGGCCACGCAGCCTGTGATTAACCTGATGCGCGACGCGCTGCTCGAATCGGACTTGATCTACGGCGACGAGACAACATTCCAGGTACTGAAAGAACCGGGACGAAGGCCGCAGGCGAAGAGTTACCTATGGGCGCAGGTCAAGGGCTCAGGGCCGCCTGTGCGGATGTTCTCGTACTCGCCAGGGCGCGCTACCCAACATGTGCAGAAGCTTTAACCCGGCCTATAACTGGGCACCGCGCCGACGACGGACGGGTACGAGCTCTACAACGAGGCACGAAGCGCGAAGTGGAGCCAGATCGCCGGCAGCGATTGCGCACCCGATACAGCGCCCACGTGCTCACCACCGTCGAACACCTGCTGGTCGAGCATCTGCCAAGCGTTGTGCCGTCGAGTCTACTTGGCAAGGCGCTGCAATACATGAGCGGGCAGTGGCCAAAACTGGTCCGCTACGTCGAGAACGGCAACTGGCCGCTCTCGAACAACCTGTGTGAAAACGCGATCAGACCGTTTGTCGTCGGCCGCCGGGGCCGGTTGTTCTCCGATACGGTTGCTGGCGCGCAGGTCAGCGCCAACCTACACTCTCTCGTCGAGACGCGCAAGGCGAATGGCGTCGAGCCGTATCGCTATCTGGCCTGGCTGTCCGCGAAGCTGCCTCTCGCTGCAATCGCCGACGACTACGTGGCCCTCATGCCATGGAGCATACCAGCCACTCCCAACCTCTGATGGGTGTCGTTAAAAGACCGCATACCTCAGATCTGCCAGACTTGGCATGAAACGACGGATACACAGATTAAAATTGCATTATTAGCATATAAATTTCAGTGGTTTTATTGAAAATTTATAAATTATGCCTCCGATTTCACATTTTTTCATACATCGTTTTTGAAAAACCATATCTAACGCGAACAAATAGTCGGTTTCCCGAACTTTCTCGAAAAAACGACGGAATTAGAGCCATGTCAGGTAAGCGCGACGACAAAGCTCGCTACCATACTGTTCGTTGAAGTATCGAAAATCTGGCGCAAGGGAAGACACTCATCCGACCAACTCTAGCTTTCTTAACATGACTCGAAACAACGTCGACCGGATCAACTACATCCAGAAACCAAAAAATCAACTAGCCTGACGAAAAATCATTGATTCCTCGCCAAAACAACATTACATTTCTCTTTCTATTTTTCAGATATCAAAATCAGTCTGTGCATTCAGGAGACCAAATCATGACTATTTCTCGCACTCGAGCATGGCGTGGGATGTTGGCACTTGCGCTCACGGCAACCCCACTCATCGCCTTCCCCAAGATGGCGAATCCTGTTGACTCATCCGGCAAGGCGAGTCTCACCCGATCTGAAGCGCCCATGGCGCAGATCGACAAGGCCGATAGGCAGGATCGGACGGATGGCGTGACGGTCATGTCGACGTCGAACGATTTTGTGGGACTCCCTGGCGAGCCGGCCGCCACTGCCCGAGCCTTCATATCAGCTCGCGCGACACAACTCACCCTTAGTCGCGCGCAGATTACGCAGTTGATGAAGGTCGCACAACGCGACGAAACAGAATTCTCGGTTGTCCGCTTTGAGCAGGTGATCGACGGCATACCGGTGCACGGCAGTGATATCGCCGTGACCGTTGCCGCCGATGGGCGCGTACTTTATTTGGCAAGCCGGATCTTGCCGCATGTCGGTCCTGTAGCGACCAAGCGTTGGCTAGTAGATCGCGAGCAAGCGCTGGACCGTGCGCGCGCCTATCTGGGGGCGACGTTGCTGGAAGCGATAGCCGTACGTCAGGTTGCGTTTGTGGACAATCGCGGAACTCGTGGCGCCTGGGAGATGAAGGTAGTGGCGCATGATCATGCGCTTGCTCGCGAATGGGCATTGTTGATTGACGGGGACCATGGCGAGGTACTACGCGCCGAGGATCGCACGCTCAACACTCGTGCACGCGGCCTCGTGTTCCACCCGGACCCGCTATCGCCGAGTCGCAGCACCTACGGCGCAGAAGGGCTGACCGATAATAGCGACCGCGATTCGGCTCGACTCGCGCAAGCGCAAGTGCCGGCCGTTTTTCCGGTGACGACGGACAACGGCCAATACCGACTGGCGGGTCCATACGCGGTCTGCACCGATTTCGAAGCACCGCACGATTCCGCATGCCCGGACGGGCGCACGCCAATGCTGTATTTCAACCGCACCCATCCGTCATTCGAAGCAGTCAACGCCTATTACCATTTGACCAACTACCTGGATTACGTCACTCGGAAACTCGGCGTTCGGGCGACGCCGTATCAGTATGCAGGTGGCGTCCAATTTGATCCGCACGGCCTGAGCGGCGCGGATAATTCGCACTATATTCCCGGCAATGGCCGTATTGCGTTTGGTCAGGGCGGTGTCGACGACGCGGAGGATGCGGACGTGATCATCCATGAACTGGGGCATGGACTACACGATTGGTTGACTCACGGCCACTTGTCGAATGTGGAGGGCTTGTCGGAAGGACTGGGTGATTATCTCGCGGCTGGCTACAGTCGTGACATGAACCAATGGCAGCCGGGTGACGCTCAATATCATTGGGTGATGAACTGGGATGGGCATAACGAATACTGGCGTGGACGCGTGACAAACTGGCACCTTGGCCGGACGTACCCGACGGATGTACGGTGGGCGTCGATTCATGACGCGGGACAGTACTGGGCGTCGTGCAATCTGGTCGCGCGCGACGCGATTGGCGGTGTAGCGATGGATCGTGCAGTCCTGAAGGGAATAGCCATGACCCACGCCTTCAGCAATCAACGCGCAGCGGCACAGGCCGTAGTCAGCGCCGCGGTGGCCATGCGATATCCGCAGGCGCATATCGACGCTATCGTGCACGCGTACAACACCACGTGTACCTACAACGTCACGGTTCCACAAACGATCTAGCTGGTCGTGCTGCTTGCTGAAGGAGCCCGCGCGGTCGCCGCGCCGCGCAGGAGGAGGATGAAGTCACCGCGGCTGTCGCATCCCGGTCGGTGCGCGATTGAGAGCAATCGTGCACCGCCGCAGGAAAGGAAAGTTCGAACATACACGCTGTCACGCCTGGTATCCACCTTTAACCCTCGCTCGTGGCCGACGTGGCCACTCGACTCAACGACCTGCCCTCGTCCAAGCCGATCACGGCAGCGACTTCGAACGGCATCGGTGAGACCTACGCAATCGTGGCATCGAGCCAGTGATCGCGTAGCGACGACGGGCTCGGCAACTATCGTTGAGTGGTCGATCGCACGCACGCATTTCGAGCAACGTGCTCATATTCACGAAACGTTCCTGAAACTCAGTTGCTTGCTTACCTGCTCGAACATCCTCAGGCAGCCCGAACTCCACTTTGAGCTGGCCTCCAAGAAGTCGAATAACCGGACTGCGAGCCATCGTAACTTGACTCTTTAGCGGGACCAGTAACCGGGAGTTGGTCAGCAAGCGCCGCTCGCTTTTCACATAACGGAGCCGAGACAATGAAGTCATATCGAGCCTTACTCGCGGAACACTCCGCTCTCACCGAACAGATCGACGCCGCGAAGGCGCAAGAACGACGCGGGGCGATCGAAAAAGTGCGGGCCATAATCGCGGAATTCGCGATTAAACCTCGCGAAGCTTTTCCCCGTTCGGCAAAACGGCGGAAGGTCGTCCGCTACCGGGACCCGAGCACGGGCGCGACGTGGAGCGGGCGCGGTCGCCCGCCGGCGTGGATCGAAGGCAAAGATCGCTCTCAGTTTGAGGTCGCACCAACTCCAAGCCGTTCTTGAAATTGCCCGCAATCACTGGACCGGATACATTTGCGACGTACGGGATGCGGAGCCCCTCTGAACATTGTGAGTGACCCACCGTCAAAGCACTGTCTCACCGATCACGGTTCTCACCACGAATTTTGAACCAACATCTGCTTTCCATGGTCCGGACTTCGATCCGGCGTTTTACAAACTCGTGCCAACGCGCGTCGTCGAGGACCTGCGCCATAAGCGACCTCGTTAGCCGATCGTTATCTCCTTGCCGGATCGGCATGCGCGACCGATTAGCCCGCCCAGCTTGAGATCAACGCACGGGATCTCCGATCTTGCCATTCAGAGCCGCAGCCTCGGCGATCATTGACACGCTGCCATGTATCATGGCTCGTCGCCTGGCGTCTGGTGGGACACCGTGACTCCCGATCGTCTATCAGCACATCACGAAACTTCTGTTGGCCGTACACACGTCCGATCGAAGGGACGAATGGCGTGAGATGAGCGAATATGGCTGGCACTGTCCGGCGAACGCCGGCCTTAAATGGAAATTCACAAGGGCGTGATCGAAAACGATTCACATCATGCGAATCATCATAATGATAATACCTTAATCCAGAACCCCGCTTAAAACACTAAAATATTCTCGAATTCAATCATTGCCATCTTATTAAAAGACGACCATATACCAAATTCCTGCTTAAATCATCTCGACGTGTGAGCCATCCCGATTACCCACTGGCCGCATCGGTAACGCCGCCTCAATTGAGCGTCAGCGTCAGCCTGACAAACATTACTTTCATACAGTGCGCCTGCGCCAAGCGCTCACGAAATTCCAGCCGATGGTCAAATCCGGATCTCCAACGACGGCCTCAAACGACAGACGTGGTCTGTTTCAAAAGGGTGTCCGTGGCATCGGTCACGCTATGGTCAAGACGTCGGGCCCAACCGCCTGAAGACACTGAAGGCCCGAACCAACCTTAACAGGTTGGCGCTGACCGAGGCACGGCCGACGCGTCGGAACACGGAAGCACGATCGCTAGTTTCAATTAAAAAATAAATGAAAGGACGAAAAAAATCGCAGCACATATCTTACGTGGATTTTTTCTTTCTCAATCCATAGAACCACAGCTTGAATCGCCCCTCGAAATACACGCACCATTTCCCGCCATGCCTCAATATGGTTAATAATCACGCCAAAATCCTCCCAAATAGATAAGTAGATTTTTCAACCATATAAAATCATACAAATTAAATGAAAGGCTCGAGGGTATTTCAAGCTGGATTCCTGACTTTGGCCTAGTCAAATCACACGCAACGCTTCGTAACATCCGGATGAACCCCGGTTCGTCCTGACAATGTCACAATTGATGGCGCTCAAACTAGTCTCATGCGCTTTTCTGATAGATGCGTACCTGCCTGTGCCATGCGTGCGGACTGATTCCGCGCGCGACCAGAGTGTCTGTGCGATTTGCCAGGCGCGGTATTGAACTGGAGCCATCAATTTTGGAAACGACCGTGCCTGCAACTGCTGCTACGCAAGATTCGACCGAACGGCTGAATGATCCGGCAAAACGTCGTAGACGTTGGACGACGGAAAGAAAGTGGGAGATCGTGCGCGAAAGCTTCAATCCCCTGGAATCGTTACATGGGGTGGCGGCCCGGTACAACGTCAATCCAAGCCAACTATCACGTTGGCGCAGGCTGTATCGGGACCAAATACGATCGGCAAGGAGGGCCGGCGAGGAAACCAACTCGGACCTCGAGCGAACTGAATAGTTGAGCCAGGTTCCGGAGCTGCATTGTCCTTCAACAAATCTGCCGCGCGACGTTGTACAGCACGAACTTCTCTAGCCGAGCGCTTGCGCATGAGAGATAGTCACACGCCCGTCGAATTCAGACTGGAAGTTGGTCGAATCAGCGCTCGCATGGAAAACCAAGGGCGGGTACCCGTACGGGACACCACCCTATCGTCATCAGGCCGATCTGCTGTGCCGCTCCGGTGACGACATTCTGTCGAACACAATCACAACTAGCATAGTTCGTGCCGGGCTCGCGATGCAATTCGTGATCAACCCGTTATGCGACATTACTAGACGCCGAGCCGACGCAGCGGCGTCACGTTAGTGATCGGCCAGTGGAAGAGCATACGCGGCAGCGCGATGCATATCGATTTGCACGAAAGCATCGCCGCGATCGGTGAGGCGGCCGCGCGAACGTCGTCACAATCCGGCACGTCGCCGGCGATAGCACTGGCAGTGGAGCCAGCACGATCGGGAGCGATGGCGTGTGCGACGGCACGTTTAACCTGCCGCCCGACACGCAAGTTCAGCGTCACGGCATTTGTCAACGCGGCAAATGAACAGACAATCGACATCTACGTCGACAACAACCCGAAGCCGGTCACCACATTCAAGGGCGTGGGCGAGCAGGACGAGAACCTGAACACGAGCGTACTCAACTACGGTAACGGACGCGTGCGCGTGATCGTGAGGGTGACCGGCAAGACATCGCGGCTCGGCTCGCGCAAAGTCGACCTCTTCAAGAACGTGTACTTCGGGATCGTCGGATCGGAAGATGGTACCGACGACTACAGCGACAGCCTCATGAATCTGAACTGGCCGCGGGCCTGATCGGCGAACGCAATCGGCAAGCCTGATTGTAGCTGAAGGACACCGTAAGTCACCCCCAAGGCGCCGGCTGCAGAGCGTCCCGGGTCGCTCTGCCGATCCTTCTGTCAGCCCCTCCGTAGCACCGGTTATCGGCTTGGGGCAGACAAGCCACGACGCGGCAAATACATTGTAATTGCCGCGTCATGATCGATGTTCCCCAGCTTTCGCTTCTCGGGTTTCACCTCAATCCAGCCAGGTCGGCAGGTCAATGCAGCGGGTCATTGACACCGCCCCGTTTCCGTCCATGGGCTGGCAGGAGGAGCGGTTCCCTTGATCCACCAGCCGGCGCGATAAATGACGCCCTGATAACTCACCTGCGTGCCGCCCTCGTACGCACGCGCAGCGTTATAGGGAACCGGCACGCCGCTGAGCAACGCCCACGCATCGTTGCGATCCGGTGCGACAGTCCCCGTCGAATAACTGGCTTGCCAGATCACGTTCTGGTAGCTGACTCGCTCGCCGGCAGTGTAGGCCTTGCGCTGCCATGCGGGCACGTCCGGGGCAGCCGGATCACGGTAGTCGCAGGTTCCGCCGGACGGGGCCTCAGATACCGCAAATGAAGCAGGCGCAGAGGATGCCGAAGCGTTCTGGCTGGTAGTTGCCTTGGCGGTCACGCTGTAATTGCCTGCAGCGACATTGGCCCATGTAACCATGTACGGTGCCGCGTTCTTTTCGCCGATCTTGGTTGCTCCGTTAAAGAACTCCACCTTGCTGATGGTGGCGCCATTTGCCGCGGCGGTCGCACTCAGATTGACGCTCGCCGGCGCATAACCGCTGACTTGCGGCGCCGCGAGGCTGACCGTCGGCAAACTCGGCTCTCCGCCCCCCGCCGGCTCGACAACCACCGTACGGCCCGGAATCTTCAGCGAATTGCCTCGATCGTCCGAGACCGTCACGCCAATCGTGCCGGAAGCCTGCTGCGCCACCATGCGCGCCGTATAGTGTCCGCCTGGACTGTTGCCAATGGCGCCGTCGAACAGCTCAGACGTACGTGACCAGTTGTAGGCCAACGGCCGCCCCTCTGCGCTCTGCGCGTCGACATTGACAGGCACTCGGTCTCCGCCTTTCACCGAGTTCGGGACGTTCAAGGTGCCCCTTATCGGTGGCGTCGGTTCCGGTCCGTTGATGATCCCCATCGCACTGCTATAGCCCGATTTCAACCAGACACGGTTCGCCGCCAGATCAGCCGCGTTGTATTGAATCGCATTGCCCGATCGCACCCCGATCTGGACGTAGCTGCCGTATCGCCGGTTCAGGTCATCGGCCAGCTCTTTCGCCCAGACCGTCGGCGGATGGTTCGTCTCGGTAATCGGGTGATGAACGTCGACGACTTCGGCACCGCGTGCATTTCCTCCCATCACGCGAAAGCGTACGGTATCCCCAACCTTCGGCGCAAAGCCCGATTCGAGATACGGTGCTGAATCGAGCCACGGAAAACCGGGGTCGACCGTACCCGCTCCGATGGTAATGTCGCTGCAATTAATGAACCCTTCGTCGCCTGTATCCTGACGCTGCCAATAGCTGACGAGCACCGCGTCACCCGTTCGTCCGGCAGGAACAGGCACATTCAGTCGGTAAAACGAAGTCGCATCCGATAATCGCCCGCTGCCATTTGCCGGTACGGGATCGGGTGCGGGCTCATCGTAGATTTTATCCAGATCAATCCAGCGTAACGGTTGCGACGGATTGTAGGACGTTTTGGAGAGGTAGACGCGCATCCTGGCCGGGTTATGTGCCTGCGTATTGTCCCAGCGTACCTCGATCTTGCCATCAGTCGGCACAACCTGCGTTTTGCGCCAGAGACTGGCCGGCGTCAAATCGAGTCCTTCGCTCTGCCGCTTTCCAGCGGCACAAATCAGGCCGTTGGGGACGGCTTTTTCCAGCTCCTCTTGATTGTTGCCCCACCCCGGTACATCCGCGTTGATTTCATTCCATTGCTGGAACGGAAATGCAGAATTACCTCCACGCTGATAAGCCATTCGACAATCAGGATGCGGAATATTTGCACCGTCCGGAGGCCAGTCGTATCCGCGCTCAATCCGACACTGATACTGGCGTGCGATCGGTACGCCCACCGCGCCGTGCGCCGCGGCATTCTGTATGCCGATACACAAAAGCAGTATGATGCTGATTATCCTGCACATAGAATACACCCACGTGTGTGCGCAACGTTGATGCCCCTTTCTTTGCTCGCTTTTCATCATTCCTTCCTTTAATGGACGAATTGATTCAAAACCCGGCCTGCTTTTTCATAAAAAATATTTTTTATAACGTTAAATTTTCTTTCTAAGTATTTTCTCGTCAAAATTATCCAGACCAATTCATCCTTTCCCACATCGTTTCTGCTGACTTCGGGCTAGATTCATTCAGTGGCCACTGCCTCAACTCCGGGATCAGGATGGCGTGCGATTTACTCGCCATCTTCCTCGTACGGCTCGCCCACCTCGTACATGAACACCCAGTCCTCATAACTCGACTGTCTCGTGAATTCCTCGTCGTCAGGCAAGAAATTGCCCTGCTTGAGCGGTTCGCCATCTGCCTGGCTGTATACACCCATGATGCCGCCCTCCGGCCCTTCGACGATGCCCCAATCCAGCGTGGCGTCGATCGGGTCTCGATAGACTCGCCTGAGATAGCGCACCGTTCCCGGAAAACGCGCATCACGCACCAGGTCATCCAGACTGGCCGGGTACGTGCCCGCAACCCGGCCGGCATTCGCATAGCGACGAATCGCAGTCCGAATTTCATTGCCCTTCGCCAACAGGTCGGCCTCGCGATCCCGCTGCTGCTCGATCTGCCAGAGCCCACCGAATTCCATCAGCATGATTCCAACGATGGACACCGCCACCATCATGCTGATATAAACCGATCCGCGCTGAAATCGTCGAGCACGCATCGTCTACCAGCTCGAATAATCGGAGCCATCGGATGCCTGGCCCGATGCGCCACTGCGAACGTCGCCAATTCCGAGATTGGGATCGACCAACAGCACCCAGGAATCGCGCTGCCGCGTAATTGGATCGAATGGCATTTCACGCAAATACCGCCGCGAGACGAGTTCCTGAAGCGACGGCGGATCGTCACCGCGATCCTCACGGTAACTGTCGATCGCACGCCGCAACGTCACCAGATTGTGGCGTAGCACGGTCTCGCGGGCCTTGTCCTGTTGCTGGAAATAGCGCGGCGCGGTGATTGCCACCAGCGTGCCGATGATGGCCATGACAACCAGCAATTCGATGAGCGTGAACGCCGCTTGGGCATGGCTCGGCGAACGGACGCTACCAGTTCTTGTAATGGGTGCCATCCAGCGCCTCCTGGTCGCTTTTCGACGCGATGTCGAAAACATCGTCTCCCGCCTCCGGGTCGTCGGGCGGACTTGCGTAACTGCGCAAGGCCCATGTCTTGTCGGGCGGTTCGTCCGGACAACGGCACATCGGATCGCGCGGCAGGCGCCTCAGGAAATAGATCTTGCGCTGCCCGGTCAGATCGCTCGTATCGTCCACCCCTTCCACCAACGCATTCAGTGTCGGTGGATAGCCGCTTTGATCTGCGCTTTTGGCGACTTTCCCCGTGTCCGTATCCCGCTTGTAGGCGTCGATGGCCGCGCGAATGGTACGCAAGGCGCCGCGCAACTCCAGTTCACGTTCACGCTGGCTTGCCAGCTCCGTCAACGGAAACGCCACGGTCGCCAACAGCGCCATCACGGACAGCGTCACCAACATCTCGATCAGCGTGAAACCACGCATGCCCGCACGGGAAAATCGGTCGCGCGTCATGGTCGGGCCGGACGGGGCTCGCCCAGCCGCTCCGGTTCGGCTTCTTGAGTGGCGCCACCCGGTGGCGGTTTCGCGCCTGCCGGCTGCTCGGCGCCAGACGGTTGTGGGCTCGGTTGTTGCAGTTGCTGAGGTTGTTGTTGCGGTTGTCCGCCCGGAGGCGGCAGCGGTTGCCAGTTCGCTCCATTGGGTATCGCCAGCGGCGGCGGCAGCGGTGCGGCGGAGGCGGGTTCGTTGGCCGGCGGAGCCGTGACTACAGCTGGATTATTGGTCAACTGGAATCGGTGCGAGCCATTGAGCGTCAACGGATGCGTATTGGCCCGCGCCTCCGTGCCGCTCGAGAACGTCGTGATCTGGGCAGCCGGGAGATTGAGGTTACGTTCGATGCGCGGCGTGATCAGCAACACGATCTCGACCTGTTCCTGATTGTTCGACTTGGTACCGAACAGACGGCCCAGCAACGGCGTTTTCGACAGGAAGGGCAACCCCTCCGCCGAACTGAAATCCGATCGCCGGATCAGGCCGGCAAGCACCTGTGTTTCGTTGTTGCGCGCGGTGAGGGTCGTCTTGGCGCTGCGCGTGCCAAGCACGTAGGTGATGAGTCCGTCATCCGTCTCGTGCTCCGACAAAATATTGCTGACCTCCATCGACAGCTTGATGGCGATTTCGTTGCTCAGGCTGATGTTGGGCTCGACGTCGAGCTTGAGGCCGACATCCTGATAGGTCACCGATGAACTGACGAAGCCATTCGAAATCGTGTTGCTGACAACCGGCACGCGCTCGCCGATGTTGATGGTCGCCTTCTCGCGATTCCTCACGCGGATCTTTGGATTGGCCAGCGTTTGCGTATTGGTGCTCCGTTGCAGCATATCGAGCGTCACCTTCGCACTGCCGACGTCGATCAGGATATTGTCCTTGTTGATCCCGCGCAGATTGCCGACCGGAATGCCGCCGACCGGAGAGATCGCGCTGGAGAGCCCCGCGCTCACCCGGCTCGGATAGCCGACCCCGAGATTGAGCAGGTCGGTGCGCGTCACTTCCAGCACCTGCACATCCAGCGTCACTTCGGCCGGTGGCAGATCAAGCGCTTGCACCATGCGCTCGACCGCCGACAACGCATCCGTGTGGTCCCGAACCACCACGGCATTCAGTCGCTCGTCGATATACACATCCTTCGGATTCAGGAGCTGCTTGAGCTGGCTGGCCACCTGTTTGGGATCCGCATAGCTCAGAAAGAACGTTCGTACCGCCAACGCACGGTATTCCCGTATCTTGTCGGGCCGGGCGGGATAGATCAGCATCGTGTCTTCGTTGAGCATCTGTTTATCGAGCTGATTCGTCAGCGCGATCATGTTCACTGCGTCTTCCACCGTCGTGCGGGCAGCAGAAAAGCTGATCGTGGCGCCGGGATTGATATCCTTGTCGAGCACGAAATTAACGCCGGAGAGCCGCGACAGGGTTTCGAACGCGGAGATCAGCGGTTGCGAACGAAAGCTCAGGGAAACCGGCTTGCGCAACGCCGTGCCGAGACGGCGCTCGATCAGGTCCACGCTCTGGGCGTGCTGGAGCAAACGCTCGCGCAACTCCTGGGCATCGGTAAAATTGGGATCCTCCGCCAGGATCTGCTGCACCACGCGCAGCGCCTGCTGCGGATCCGTCTCCTGCAAGGCTTTTGCTTGCTCGAGCATCGGGCGCAAACGTTGCATTGCATGAATCCGGTTGATCTCCTGCTGGGCGCCGATGTTGGCCGGATCGTACTGAAGCACGGATTGCAGCAGCGAAATCGCCGTTTCATCGTCGCCCGCGATCAGTGCGTCGTCCGCCTGCCGGGTATACGACGACACCAGCGTTTCGGTCTTTGCGAAGTACGCCGCGCGCAGCGCGATATTGTCCGGATCCTTGACCAGCCGATCACGCAGCACCTCCACCGATTGTGCATAATTGCCCTCCCGTGCCAGGCTTTCGCTTTTCGATAAGGCACGGTCCGTCCCGCACCCGGCGATCGCTCCGAGCAGGGTTGTAACGAGTGGGATCCAGACGACGAACGAACGCGTCATGTCAGTCCTTTACAAGCGATGAAGTCGTGAGCGGGAGAACGGTCCTGCGTTTGAGTGGCAGTTTCGTCAACGCGACCTGTTGCGAACCGATTTCGTCCAGTTGATATCCAGAGCCAAAGGTCTGATGCGGCCTGATGCGCCCAGGCACATCGCATGCGTCGCACAGAACGTACGTTTGACCTTCGCCCTCGATCACCACAATGGATTTCTGTCCCGGCACACGCCATTCCGCGGTTACCCTGAATGGATCGACAAACGACGACGAGGGAAGCGGTGAGGCCCGCTGCCCCGTGCCGGCCGGCGTGGGCAAGGACGCGGCGCCCGCCGTTTCCGCCGGCCGGGATGCCCAGCTTTGAGGCGCGAACAGATTCACCGCGGGCAGCGCATCCGCCCCGCTCGCGCCTCCGGCCGACGACATCGCACCCGCATGATCCTCGGGCAACGCCGGCGCGTCCTGTTTGCCGTCGCTGGCGGACCGTGCCCGTGCGGCACGCTCCGCTTGCGGCGACGGAGAAAATTTCCTCGCGTAATCACCCGACGGCGCGCGCGCAGTACGTGCCGCGAGCCTGGGCGGTCCGTTGGGTTGTCCGTTTGCCGCCCGGGTCCTGACTGAACGCTCGTCGGGACCTCCTCCCCCCGCCGCCCCCGGACCGAACCAGTCTTGCCAGAACACATACGCGCATGCGAGCAGCGTCAAACCGAGCAGAACCTGCAGATAACGGGGAATTTTCATGAAGTGACCCCGATCAAGCGGATCCTGACGCGAATCTGGGCCTGTGTCTCGCCAATCGCCTTGCGTTCGATCGACACGCCATCGATCCGGCATCCCGGAATCGTCTCCAGCCGGGCCAGCGCCTGGCGGACATCCGGATAGTTTCCAGTCAACGGAAACTCCACGTTCAATTGCTCGAGCGGCATCTTGCCGAATCGGGATTGTTTGAACGTGGCAGCCTGAACAACGAATCCGGCGTTCTGCAACAGCGTGACGATCGTCAGGGTCCGCGCCGCAAACGCTTGCGCGGCCGGGAGTGACCACGGTCGCGATGCCGCGGCGACGTCCCCCTGTTTCAGTTCGGCCCGCCGAACTTCTTCGGTCGCGATCACCGTTTCGTGACGCCGTTGCTCGATCACGTGACGCGTCGGCATGACAAAACAGGCCCGCACAAGCAGCACCAAAACCAGGATCAGCAGCGCCAGCTTGCCGGCCATGCCCATTGCCTGCTCGATGCACGCGAGCTCCCACCTCGCGAGGACCCACATCGAACGGAACGCTATCGCGGCGCGTTTCATGGCTGCCCTATGGATAGCGCGATCGCCAGCGTGACGATCACGGGATTATTCGGATCTCCCTTCTTCGGAGCTATCTTGACGATCCTCGCCCCCAGGTCCGCCTGCGTATCGAGCCGTTGTTGAAAAACCATTGCCGCCACCACGTTTCGCGCCTCCAGTTCGACCGCTGCCATCCGGTTCGCCACATCCACGTCAAGTTTGAGCAACGCGACATCGGGTGTGAGCGCCACCCCGATCCCGTCGAGAATCGACGACACGCTCACCGACAGCGAATCGAACACGGCACGCAGCTTTTGCTCCTCTGCGGCCGGCCCAAGATTTCGATGCATCGTCTTCTCCTGCTGCGCGCTGAGTGCCGCCAGGCGTGACGCCAGCAAATCGGCCTGCGCGCTTTCCTGCATCATCAACGTCCAGTCATGCCATACCGTCAGAGAGACCAGCAACGCAGAAACCCACAGCCCCGCAACCAGCCAGCGCCGTGACGGATCCGTTCGCGCCAGATCGAGCGTGGCGGAAGCTCGAATCCACATCGCCTTCATGTCGAACTCCGGTCCAGCCACGGATGCGCGCTGCCGAGCCAAGTGACCGCGTCGTCCGGCCGGACGTCGTCGTCAAGGCCGTCGTTCGACACCACCATCATCGGCTTGTGAATGTCCCCCACCATGACCTGAACGGCATGCAACGTCTTCCCGAGCGGCATCCCCTCGGGGCGACTCAGCGTAATCGCCTCACGCCATCCGCCATCGGCACGATTCAGGCAGCTCACCGCGCTCGGCTCGACCAGCATGAAGAGACAGTTGTCGGCCAGGCGCTGGCGAAAGCGTAGTGACGCTTCGAGAATCAACGGGCGACACGCGGCCATACGCAAGCGGGCGGACTTGAGGACAGTCCGGATTTGGTCGAGCCAATCCGGATCCACGGATACGGCGACCCTGGCCTGGCCGTAGCCCGCTTGTTCAATCGTGATCGTCCAGTGCTCGGAATCCGGACCGAACTGCTCGATGAACATCTCACGCGCCAGGCCATCGAACTCAGACGGCCTGCTCACCCCGTCCTGCCACGGCACCACGACAAGTTGCAGGTGTGGGAATCCAAGCAGGACCGTCACGCCATCGCGAAATACAGCGGGTTTGAGACGGGCATCGTCCAGTACGCGCGCAAGCGATTCCAGCGCACTGCCTTCCCGCTGCGTATAACGCTCGGCAGGTTTTCCGGTCTTGCCGGGTCGTATGGCCAGATCAGCGCAGCTATCGCTCAAGCACGCCAGATAACTCATCGAATGGAATAACACGGTGAATCTCCTGCAAGGTCGTGATACCTCGGGCCGCGAGGTTCAACGCGATATCGCGCATGAACACGTGCCCCGATGCCATCGCAATTTTTCTCAGGCTGGCGGCCGACGTGCGGGCCAACAACCCCTCCTTCAACGCATCGTCGACCCTCAACACTTCCGCCAGCGCAATGCGCCCGGCATAGCCGGTGCCGCGGCACACCGCGCAGCCCCGCCCGTTCCTGCAGCGCGCTGCCGCGATCCATTCAGGCGTGAGTCCGGCCGCGCGCACCAGTTCGGCATCGGGGGGCGTTATGGCCGCACATGCGTCGCAGACACGGCGAATCAGCCGCTGCGCGACAACCCCGCGCAGTGCCTCGACAAAGCTCGCTGGGTCGACTTCCATATACAAGAAGCGCTCCACCACGCTGAACGCCGTATTCGTATGCACCGACGACAGCACCAGGTGACCGGTCAGCGCGGCCTGCACGGCCATCGTCGCAGTCTCCTTGTCGCGGATCTCCCCGACGAGGATCGTGTCCGGGTCATGACGCAGGATCGAACGGAGTCCACGCGCGAAGGTAAGGCCTTTCTTTTCGTTTACCGGAATCTGCAACACGCCAGGCAACTCGAATTCGACCGGATCCTCGATCGTGATAATTTTTTTTTCGCCGGTATTCGCTTCGGACAGTGCTGCATACAGCGTGGTGGATTTGCCGCTGCCAGTCGGCCCGGTCACGAGCAGCATGCCGTAAGGCTCGCTCGCGAGTCGCCGGATCATCGCTTTGGCACCGTCGTCCAGACCAAGCGTTTCCAGCGTCAACGATTCACCTCGCTGCGATTTGTCTAGTACGCGAAGCACGGCATCCTCGCCATGAATGCTCGGCATGATCGACACACGGAAATCGATATTGCGGCCCTGGATGCGTGCCTTGAATCGGCCGTCCTGCGGCACCCGCCGCTCGCTGATATCGAGACCCGACAACACCTTCAGACGCGACAACGTTTGTTCGGCCGTCTCCGTGCCGGCCACTTGACCAACCTGCTGCAGCACGCCATCGATGCGATTCTTGACGACCAAGCCTTCGGGCACGCTTTCGACATGGACATCGCTCGCCCCGACGCCCAACGCGTCGATCAGCATCGAGTCGACCAGCCGCACCACCGCGCTTTCCTCCTGGGCAATCGTGGTTAGCGAAATCTCGGGCTCGTTCTCGCCGATGGCGATTGCCGCGTCTCCGGTCCCGAATTGCTCCAGCATTCGCTGGCTACCCTCGGCCACCTGCAACTGGCCGCGCACGACGCCCGGCAAGGTCATGGCTGGAATGAAGTGACGCGCAACCGGGTTGGATTGACACCAGTTCCGGACCGTCATCGATTCCGGGTGATCGATGACGAGGTAGTCCTTCCCGTCGATGCGCACCGGCAATACGCTCCGCGCAATGCCTTCCGCCAGATTCAGGACATCGAAGTTCACATGACCGTCGATCTGCTCCGGTGCGAGCCCGATCAGGCCAAGCATCCCGGCAACCTCAGGCAGCGACGACGCATTGCTTGCCAGTACCTCGCTCAGATAGGCGGCGATGCCGATTCGCTTGTCCTGCGCATCCCGATACCACTGTTGTCTGAGATCGTGCATCGCGTTCATCCCGAAATATTCCCAGCCAATTCGAAGATCGGCATGTAAAGCAGGAACACCACAACGCCGATCAATCCCCCCACGACCAGCATCAGGATCGGGCCAAACACCTTGCTGAACATTTCGATCGCGCGTTCCAGCGCGTCGTCATGAAACTGGGCGATGCGCTCGCACATCGCCGCGAGTTCGCCGCTTTGCTCGCCCACCCGCAGCAAACGCTCGGCAACCGGCGTGGTCAGCTCATTTTGTGCGAATACCATCGACATCGACTGACCTTCCTTGATCGAACCGATCGACCGGTCCACGGAACGCTGATAGTCACTCGGCAGCACGCCGCCCGCCAGTTTGATCGAGACGATGGCCGACATCCCGCCCATCAGCAGCATGCCGAGCGTTCGGTAAAACCGCGTCAGCACGAACAGGGTGCGTTGTTCTTGGAGTTGCGGGATCCGCCAGAGCAAGCTGCCGGCAGCGGCCCGGAACTGTTTCGTCCGGACCAGCAAGACCGCGACGACCAGAAATCCCGCGATCCCCACGCCAATGCCAGCCCCGTGCGCGTTGACCTGGTCGCTCCACCACACCATGACACGGCCGCTGGTCGGCAGATTCACGACGGATTCGAATACCGACGCAAATCGCGGAATGACGAAAAACATCATGAAGAGCAAAATGACGCTACCGATACCGATCACGATTACCGGATACGTCAACGCGCTTCTCACGCGCTTGCGGATGGTTTCGATATGGTGTTCGTACTGGCGGTAGCGACGCAACGCGAGACTCAGTTGACCGCTTTGTTCGGATGACATGACCGTCGCAACGAGCAGCGGCGGAAACACCTCGGATTGCTGTTCCAGCGCTCTTGAAAAAACATGCCCCTGATACATCGAGGCCGCCAGCTTCGCGAGCACGTCCCGGTTGGTCCCGGCAGGCGCCTTGTCCCGCAACGCCTCAACCGCCTCGACAACCACGAGCCCCGCATCCAGTAGCACGTTGAGTTCCTGAATGAACAGCGCCAGTGCGAACTTCGACTTCCGTGACGGTAAGGACAGGTGCAAGCGGTGCCGCCGGCGAACCGACAGGACGCGCCCGCCAGCGGCACGTATCTGATTGCGCGCGGCATCACCGTTCGCGGCCTGAAGACGAACAGTCTGCAGCTTGCCTTCACGCACGGTTTGGATGTCGAATTCAGGCATCTATCAATCCATTGCAACAGGGTGCGAAATCGTCGTCATGACAGGCCGGCCGCGCGCCGCATGCTGCCGCTCCCGCAGCACCACCAAGTCCTGGTAGTACTACCAGACCTTCATCGCGTATTTCACCCGCAGCGCTTCCCGCGCTGGCGAGCCGCCGGCGTTATACGCGCCTACCGCCTGCCACCCGTAGCCCATGCGCGCCGCGAATTCACCGAGAATCCACGCACCGGTCATCACCACCGCGCACGGATCCGTCTCCAGCGTGGCTTCGGTAATCCCGTAGGCAGCCAGCCGCGCCAGGTGCCGGCTGTTGATCTGCATCAATCCAATATCGTATGAACCGTCCCGATTCGCGTTGCGCGCGTCGAGCTTCAGGTTGGATTCGACTTTCGCGATCGCAAACAACAGAAGCAGGTCGATGCGATACCGTTCACCGGCGGCTTCCCAGCATGTCGCATGCGTGCGCGTCGCGACAAACGCAAGGGCGACACCGACGCGCAGATTTAGTGATTCGAATGACGGCACTCATGCTCATCGCCGTTGCCCGCTCAGAAGCCGTAGACGATCTCGTTCTGGTCGCCTGACCGGCCACTCTTGCCGTTCGTCACGATCTCGACCTCGTGTTTCGCCCCGGGATTTTTCCAGATATAGGGGTGCCCCCACGGATCGTCGGGCACCTCCCTCGCGAGATACGGGCCGTGCCAGTTGGTTTCACCGGGCGGCTTTTGCGTCAATACCTTGAACCCTTCCTCTTCGCTCGGGTAGTGCCCGGTATCGATGCGATATTGCGTGAGTGCATCGGCAATCGTCTTCATCTGAGCCTGCGCGGATTTGACTTTGGCCGAATCGATCTGCGAAAAAAGTTTGGGGCCGACATAGCCGGCCAGCAATGCAATGATCAGCAGCACCACCAGCAATTCCAGCAGCGTAAAGCCTCGCCGGTTTCGCCATCGGGTCTGCTCAAGCCGTAGCATGATCACTCCTCCGGTCTACAGGCGAAGCGCCGGAGCACGGCTCCACCGCGTCGACGGCAGACGAGCCAGCCTGCGTCAATCGGAATCCACGTCGCTCGAATCGTCACGAGTTGCCCCTCTCGCGTGCCTGATCAGTTATCGCAACCATCGCCCGCATTGCACTCCGCACAACCAGGGTCGATTCTTGAACGGCGACCACTGCTTCCGTCGCCGACAGTCAACCCGGATCCCCGCCCGTTCCGGTCACGAAATAGGCACCGCCCGCGGTGACCAGCCAGCTGTTCGTCGCATTGACCGCATCCAGCGAAGGCAAGCCCAGCGCTTGCGACGGCAGCGTCTGCAGGCGCCAGTTGGCGCCACTGTCATCGGTCCGATAGATGTTGCCCGACTCGGTCACGACCCATCCGATTGACGGCGTAACGAACCTGACCGCCACCAGAGCGCCACCGGCGGGCGGCGTCAATGCCGTCCAGGTCGCGCCACCGTCGGTGGTTCTGTAAAGCGTCGCCCCGCCCCGGCCGACCGTAAATCCGGTCGACGCATCGCCAAACGAGATGCTCTTGAGTGCGGTGCCATTGGCCGTAAAGGCCACGTTCCAGCTTTGCCCGCCGTCGCTCGTCTGCACGATGGCACCATCGTCACCGACTGCAAACACGTGGTTCACGTCGATCACATCGATTGCGTTCAAGGGCCCCGCGCTCGAATTGCTGAATTGCGACGCCCACGTCCGGCCACCGTCCGTGGTAGCGAAGATGCTTTGCCCCTGCCCCACCACCCAGCCATGCCGTTGATCCGCAAACCGGACCGCGTTCAACGAAACGCCTGCCCCGGTTGCGACGGTCAGCCACGTGGCGCCAGCATCGGACGACGCCAGCACGTTACGCTGCTTGTCCAAAGCCCATACGTGGTTGCCGTCCACCGACGAGACGCTCACGATCGCATTGCCTGACGCAATCTGAACGGTCCAGGACAACCCACCATCGATCGAGTGAATCAACCCGCCGTTTTCGCCGCCGATCCAACCCGATCGGGGGTCGGCAAACGACACTGTATTCAGTGCGGTCGGCCCGATCGGCAGACCCGGCGCGTCGCACCATCCAGTCCCGGGCGACGTGCCCGCACACGGCAAATCGGTCAGATCGTCCTTGACGACACTCAACGTCATCGATCCGCTGGCCGAGCCCGCCAGCGGATCGGTGACGGTCAGCTTCACCGTGTACTGCCCCGCCGCCGAATAGGTATGTGAAGGAAATGCGTCCGTGCTGGTCGCACCGTCGCCGAACTCCCACGCATGGGTCACGGTTCCGCCGTCCGCGTTGTCGAATTCGGCGGAAAAAGCAGCGGCCCGCCCAAGCACGACCTCCAGCGGTCCGTGGATAACGACGTTGTGAGGTGGCTGAAGTGGAAGCACTGTGACGGCCGCCGTCGCGGTTCCCGTACGACCGAGGCTGTCTGTCACAACCAGTGTCACGGTCCGCGGCCCCGCCGACGGAAAAGTGTGCGCGATGCTTTGTCCGCTCTGCGCGGGCGAGCCGTCACCGAAATCCCACGTATAGGACACCAAGCTACCGTTGGCCGGTGGTTGCGCGTTGCCTGCAAACTGGGCCGCTCGTTGCGCACGGATTTCCTCGGGAACTGCGATCGTCGGCATCAAAGGCGGATCCACCGGATCTTCCGGCGCGGCAACGATCGTGATCGTCGTCGTACCCACCGCGCTCAACCCTGCCGCATTGGTAACGGTCACAGAAACCGAATATGTGCCGACCGCGCCATAGGTGTGTTGCGTCCGGCTTCCGGCTGCCGTCAGGCCGTCGCCGAAATTCCATGCATACATTAGCGGGCCGCCGTCGGCGTCGGTCGAGATGGCCTTCAACGACAACGGGTTACCCGGATTGGCGGGAATACGGGATATCAGCTCGATCGTTGGCGGGGACGGCGGCAAAACCTGGGACGAAACTGCAACGGTCGACGTGGATGTCGCGGTATTGCCCTGTTGGTCGATCACGGTCAGCGTGACTGCGAAACTACCCGCGGATTGATACGCATGCGTGACTTGCTGCCCGGATGCTGACGCGCCATCGCCGAATTGCCATGCGTAGCGGATACCCGTCCCGGTTCCAGTGCCGTAAAAGCTGACCGGCACGGCGGTCGCCGGCTCGCCCGGATCGATCGTCAGGATCTGGGCCGTGGGCAAATCAGGCGTCGGCTGCCCTCCGCCTGGTTGCGACACGTGGCTGCCGCTGCACGCCGCGAGCAGCGCAAGCACCGTGCAAACGACAGCGAGCAACCATCTACGTGGATCGAAGAACGTTGCCTTGTCAGTTGTGGACATTTTCCGCTCCTCGAAGACTCCTACCGGTATCCGCCCCGATTCCACAATCCACTTCGGCCGCTTCACCAGGCCTAACGCACATCCCCATTGCCGGTGATCGTGCACTGATGTTCGCCCCTGGTTAGTCAAATAGCTGACCGTTGCATACACACTGCCGCGCTTCGCCAACTACGCCAACCCTGCGCCCATCTGCACGACCGGCGCACCGATCGTCGTCGCGCCGCCGAATGTTGTCTTGTCTTCAGCGCCGAACGAGCACAGCGTGTTCACCAGCAGATACGGCCTCCAGCTCACACCACTCGCATCGAACGCCTATTGCAGCCACGCTGCCAATCCGGCCCAGGAGCGCGTCGTCGTTGATCCGCGTGTGATCGATCCGACACGCCGTCGCTGAACTTGCCCAGCGACAGCCATTGCCGTAGGGGCTGCACCCTCGACATGCGCGTCAGCCCGCAATGGAGCGCGACCGCAAGGCCCGCCTCGACCGCCCCCGCAAATGCGTTGCCGTCAGTTGAACCGTTTTACGTTGTCGCTCGAATACGTGCACACGGTCAGTGCGCTACCCATCACAACCGCATCCGTGTACCAGCCGCCTGCGCCGATGTGCGTCCAGCCGCCGCCGCAGATGTACGAATTGACATGCCGCGTACCGACACCCATGTCCTGCTGCGCGAGCGCGAAGCCGTTCACGTCACCCACCGCGCGCGAGAAGCAGAGGAAGAAGCCGTGGTGATCCTAGTGGCAAGTATTAAAAAAAGCAGCTGCGAACCCTCTCATGCTGGCCCCTCGAACGGTCCCCGTCTGCTCAAAATCGGGACTCGAGCGCTCATCGACTCGACTCGCATTTCAGTACTCCAACACCCAAAGCCCTGAGGGTGATTGGACCCCAGTTGCTCGTACCGCACAGTTCGGTTTCGCACTGTGATCAACGCACGCTCATGACACATTCATCGAGTCGGAGCCCAACCACGCCACCACCGGAGCACGTATGAACGGACCCAAAAGCGAACAACTCGCTCAGCTTCAGGCCGAGGTTCAAACACTTCGAGAGGCAATTCATTTGCTGACAAAGAGCATGCAATTGCGCGCCGCGGACGCGGAGGCGGTCACAGTCATGGTGCAGGCGCTCGCCGGAATGACGATGCTCCCACCGCTGCGCAGCGAACCACTCGCCTTTGTGCTGCGCGAGCTATATAAAGTGCACCGCGACAAACCCAAAGTCACCGCGCTGTATCGTGAACGCTTCGACCGCGTATTCAAGTCCTTGCTACCGCCCGATCTCAAGCATCGCGTATTCGCTGACTAACCAGGTTATGGACCACCAGACCCAACCGGTCGTTGGCCGATCGGAAGTGGTCAAGGCCAACAAGCAGAACTGCAAACGGCATCGCACCGCGTTGGGCCGAGGCGAACGCGTGGCGCACCCGGCAACAAAATGTCGCCCGGCTGGTCAGTCCCGTATGCGCGTCGATGCCGGCGAGTCGCGTGATTTCGTCCTCCGCAGTCTGTTTCCCGGATACATCGCGAATGATTCCTTCTACCTCGACCAGTCGTCCGTCGCTGTCGCGCACCGGGATGATGCGGTTCTCGACTTGACAGCGTGTGCCATTGCCCGCGCGCAAGCGAAATTCGACCGATACACTCATGACGTCCGGTTCGAGCGCGCGCGAAGGCCGCATCGACCCTCGCCCGGTCTGCCCGATCGACCAGGTCCGTGACCCAGACGTATGGTGCGTTCAAGCAGACAGCATTAGCGTCAAATGATTCGCGTGCTCATACGCGATCCAATAAACGCTCTCAAGTCCGTCACGCTTGCATGCTTACCCCTGCAGGCCCGGAAAATTCAGGCGATTCGGCTCGCTGGCCGACGCCGGCTGCTCGACGGTAAGTTGCCATCCCCCATATCTCAGGAAGATATCCGCCAATGTGGGGCGAGAGCGGGTCCTATCGGGCAAATAATCGGCAGCAGCGGTGGTCGTCACGCCGGCTGCAGCCATTCCAGTTCCCAATATCTCGAATTCCGTGGCGCGCTCCAAACGATTCTGCAAAGCCCCCAGCCAACCATATCTGGCGTGCTGCAGGACATCCTTCGCTCCCGGAGCGGCCGCCAAGCCCACTCCAGTCGTTGCCATAACCGCCCCAATGGTCTTCAAGGCATTCTTGACGCTCGGATTTCTGAAGAAATCGTCCAGATATTCAGCTGTCTGATTGAAGCCGACCGAGAACAGAACGATATTGCCACCCATCTCGACATAAGCTGCACTCTTGCCCAGTTTTTCCGCGAAACCGAACTGGTTGGCGAGTGCAATGATATTTCTATACAGCAGGGCACCTGTTCCCAACGATCCTGTCACCGTCATCACTCCCGGCGCAATGACGGCGGTCAGTGCACCTCCTGCCGCAACCGCGGCATTACCGAGGGCGACTATTGCGCCGCTCTGTGCTGCGTTCAAAGCCTTGACACCGCCTGCGGCCGCCCCCACGAACGTCACCGTCGCTCCACCCGCAATCAAAGCCTCCGCAGCATATTCCCGCAAATCCACGGCGGAAACTTCATCGCTACCACGCGGTTCGAGTGGCGTACCATCGAAGTTCTGATGTGGGACATCCGGCTCCGCTACATGCTCTGCCTGGAAGTTTCCGTCTTGGCCAGGGTTTGCCGACGGTATCTGATTTTCAGTCGGCACAATTTGCGGCGGAATCCTTCCAGCTTCGTACATCAACACGTATTTCATTTGCCTGTAGTCACCGATCATCGACTTGTATCCAGACGGGGATATATTGAATTCCTCACCTCTAAAATTAACGGTGCTGCGAGCCTCCTGCTCGTCGTCAGCCGTCAGGTGTTCCAGAAGGGAAATTCTCGCGTCGACTTCATTCGCGCTGACGATTCCGTCATTGTCAATACCATAAAATTTCAGCATCCCCCCGAGTGATACATCGAAATTCCCATAGTCGACCCGACTTCCCAATCGCGTCGTTAACCGACCAACCTCGACAGCGTCACGATCCCATTTACCAGAAGCAACGCGCACCCAGCTTCCAGATTCGCCGGATTCTTTAAGTTCCACCGCGCCGTCCGGACTAGCACGCATCTGATTGACCACCAAACCGCGGCGCATTGCATAATTTCTAAAATCGGTGTTTCCTTTGAGGTTCCCCATTGCGTCGACAACATCCATGAATGACATGCCGAATGGAGAATTCGCAGACAAAGGTGCCTTTCTTGCTGTCGCGTCGAACGGTCGATTTGAAGTTATCGAGTGGCCACCGCCTTCGGACCGGCTTCGATTAGATGAGCTTCCAATTGACGCTTCACCCTGGAACGCAAGATTCTGATTTCTTGATATTTTCATAAATATTTTAAATTACCAAAGATCGTACATATGGCATTTCATATATATTTCGCCACCGATACCAAGTCCCAGGTCCTTGATAAAAAATGACAATTCGGTGTTCCGAACCCGCACTTCAGCCCGCCAAAGGCATACGGTACCGACTTCACCTTCGGTGACCGTTGCCGGTTCGGAGTGCCATTCGTCGCATGACGAACGAGTGGACAACAACGCGTCAGGTCGCCGCCCACCCACTACGTTGTCCGGCTTCCCGGCCGCAGCCCGGGCAGCGTTCCCGTCGCATTGCGCGATCGCGGATGGGTCAGCCGATACCGTCGCCCACGACGCCAGCGACCGTAAAAAAACTACCGAAGACAACGATCCTGTCGTGCGCGGACGCTCGCTTCAATGCATCGCGAAACGCTTCGGCGGGCGACGCGTAACGCGTCACGCTCGAATCGGCCCCGTCCTCCACGCCAGCCTTGCGCAGCGTGGCTTCGAGCTGCTCCGCGGAGGCCGCGCGCGGCAGCGGCAGGTCGGTCACGCACCAGTGGTCGATCTCGCCTTTCAGGTGCCGCAGCACGCCGTCGATGTCCTTGTCGTGCATCGCGCCGAACACCGCGTACGTGTACGG
>Ga0105240_10000637_pt1 | contig 64691 bp, 52 predicted proteins | sample KBSC54metaG_FD_80426 | JGI IMG/M metagenome (GOLD analysis project Ga0105240, IMG submission 80426) | Corn rhizosphere microbial communities from Kellogg Biological Station, Michigan, USA - KBS C5-4 metaG | ecosystem: Host-associated > Plants > Roots > Rhizosphere > Soil | place: Michigan, USA... | reverse complement strand
TCCTCTCACCGAACAGGAACAACGCACCGTGACCGAACTGACCTCCCACATGAAGACGCGCTGCGTCGGACGTTATTTGATTGACCTGCCTGCCGATGTGCAAACTTCCGGCCGTGCCACCTTACAAGGTGTGCAGGTCAGCACGGAGAAAATGACGCAGCAGGAATTTTTAAAAGAAATGCAGCAGCGTGAGACAGAACTGCGAGCGATGAAACACCTCAAGGGTTATCTGTTCTTTTATGGGGACTCGGAGGCCTACGTCAACAAGAGCGCGGCAGCTTCCACCAGGAAAGAGGGTATTTGGTATTTTATTCATATGCGCGCTATTTACGAGGCACCGAGCCATCGAACCATTGAAGTCTACAAATGGGATCGCGGTGTACGTCTTAAACTGGAAATTTCCGCATCTGACTTCACCCGTCCCGACCAAAGCGAAGACTCCATTGTTAAACAGTTGCCACCGGAAGATAGAAACGACGTAGGCCAAATACTTTTCAATACCTTGTATCTGGCTCGTCATTTCCAGGGCCGCGCCGACGACGATATTCCGACCGGACCCGGAGTGTGTTTTGAAGGGGGATTTATTGCGGGGGCGGCTAGTGATAAGGAGCGTATTGACACGGATTTTTGGTCCGCATCCAAACCAGATATCAGATTCAATATCACGACAGACTCAAGTCATGGCGAAGCGGAAACACTTCTGCAACGCGGTGATCAAATTAACGAGGCTCTCAAACTCCGTAAAGGCAGCACGGTACGCAAAGGTTCCGTGGATTTGCCCGATCTGTCACAACCAGAAGAATGGCTCATGTCCGGCATGACCAATTCACAAATAGCGGGACACCATTTTGCGCTGGAAGCCAATTCGCGTAACAGTAGCGCAAAAACACCCTTGATGATTCTGGAGATGGATAACGGCGTTTTTCCGAGCAACATTCTAGAAGCTGAACGTACCAAAGCCTCCCTCACCGAAGGCGAAGCCGTGGCTCTGTGGGATGCCGTCTCGCGCACGATCCGCGTGCGACCGGGAGCAATGGACGCCATGCCTTTACCGCCGGTTGCACGCTCCAAGCTAAGCGTTCCGGCCGTCAGTAGCGGACAGGCTTGCCCGGAAGACGGCTATTGGACCGGTTACTGCGATGGCAAGCGCTTTCACCGGCTGTTCTTTAAGGGGGATGTCATGCCTACGGTTGAGGTAATGCAAACAGTTCCATATCGATGGTTGCCAACTCGCATCAATGCCTGGCTGGCGCAACGTGAGCTCCTGCCCATGGTGAAGGTTGAGCGTGAGGTGAGATGGCATCTGGACAGTTTCCTAAGTTCACAAACATCCCTGGGCAATTCCTCGACATAACTGTATTTACCTGAGTCACAAGGGCATGAGGATTGTCTTGGTTTCTGATCGACTCGTGAATAAAACCCGATCAGCCTGAACAAAGAGCCGGTGCAAACCGGCTCTTTTTCTTTGCAGAATCAATTTTCCATCGCCCGCAAAGCGGCTTTGGCTGCCGCTTCCGGGGCGGTGCACAAATTATTGGCAAATGCTTGTCTTTGATTTTTTCACGTGTTACGATCCGCCCCGTTACAAACTTCGGAGTTCCTCCTGTGGACAGTTCTAGTAGTCGATCTTTGATCGGCCGGCCACAGCCAAGGTAATCGCGCATCGTCTAGTGCCGCTACCTTGCCTGTCCGGCGAGTGGCGGCATCCGGCAGTCGGTTCACGACTGCCCGGCTCCAGCCCCTTTTTGTTTTGCTTGTTGCGTACTGTCTGCCGCCTGCTTGCGGCGGCATCGTTGCGGTCGTCGCGCCATGGCGCGACGGCCATCTTTCGCCATCGATTTTTCAGGAGGAACGTATGGATCCAGACCCTGAGCCCGTCAGTCTCTTTACTGACGTCAATACCGATTTCACGTTCACTTTATTCCGGCCACGCACCGGAGGCATGTCCGCGCTCCTGAGTTGAGACGCGGCTCCTCCGGCGCCTGCCGGTCAGGAGATACCCATGTTTCAATTCCTCGTTTTCATCCGTCCCTGCGCGCTGCAGGCACAACAATTCCTCGCCGCACGCGGCCCACGCAAACTCAACGCCGTGCTTACCGCCGTCTTCTGCGCAGCGGCATCGTCCGCTGCGCACGCAGGCCGGCCGATGGCGACCGACGACGCCGCCGTTCTTGACGAAGGGGCGTGCCAGCTGGAGGCCTGGACCGAACATTCGTCCGCACTCAACACCAGCTGGCTCAATCCATCCTGCAATCCCTTCGGCGCCACCGAGTTCGCGCTCGGTGCGGCGCGCCAGCAAGACCGTCGCGACAGTGCCGCCAACACCACGCTGATGAGCTGGCAAGTCAAGCATCTGCTGCGCGCCTACGATGAGCAGCAGACCGGCTTCGCCATCGCCACCGGCGGGCAGCACGCGCGCGCCGGTGGCGACAACGAAATATTCATCAAGGGGATTGCGACGATGCCGCTGCAGGGTGATCGCTTGCTGGCGCATGTCAATGCGGGCGGCATCCGCCAGCGTGATCAACGTAGCGGCAATTATCGCGGCACGTGGGGCATGGCGCTCGATGCAGAAGTGGCGGCCGGAACGCGTGCGTCGATCGAAACTTTCGGTGTGACAAGTACAAGCGCCAACTGGCAACTCGGCCTGCGCCGCGAACTGATTCGTGATCGCCTGCAGCTCGACGCCAGTATCGGCAGTCCCTTCGGGCGTTGGACGCAAGGCCGCATCGTGACGCTGGGCTTGGTGTTCGTGACGCCGTCACTGAAACACTGAGACGACGGCAAGGAAATGGGCCTATGGTGCGTAGGGATATGGCGTTGTGATTTTCAACTAAAATCGACATCCTTCGCCTGCCTGCGCCATCCCCGGCGCAGGCCTTGCAGTTTCTGCAAGCAACAGCGATAGCGCCACCCCTACGGCAGCCTCCCCCAGTTCACCCCGGCCCTCGCGCCGGCCCTGTGATCCTCAACCGGAGAGAACCATGCCATACAGCCTGCCCGCCCTGCCTTACGCCTACGACGCGCTGGAGCCGCACATCGATTCCCAGACCATGGAAATCCATCACACCAGGCATCACCAGACCTACATCAATAACCTCAACACCGCCGTCGCCGGCACCGAATGGGAAAAACTGAGCGTCGAAGACCTGGTGGCTCGCGTGAACGAAGTCCCCGTCAACCTCAAGGCCGCCGTGATCAACCACGGCGGCGGCCACGCCAATCACGCGCTGTTCTGGCTGGTCATGTCGCCGACTGGCGGCGGCAAACCCGACGGCAAACTGGCAGCCGCCATCGACGCCGAACTCGGCGGCTTCGACGCCTTCAAGGAAGCCTTCACCAAGGCCGCGATCTCGCGCTTCGGCAGCGGCTGGGCCTGGCTGAGCGTCACGCCGCAAAAGAAGCTGGTGGTGGAAAGCAGCGGCAATCAGGACAGCCCGCTGATGAGCGGCAACACGCCCATCCTCGGCCTCGACGTATGGGAACACGCCTACTACCTGCGCTACCAGAACCGCCGTCCGGAATACATCGGCGCCTTCTACAACGTCGTCAACTGGCCGGAAGTCGAGCGCCGTTATGCAGCAGCCCTGCAATAAGGCCGTCGCAAAGGAGGGTCGCAACATGAATATGCACATTCAGGATGTGGCGCTGCTGGAGCAGCGCGCCATGGTCTCGCACCTCGCGCACGCGCAGCATCGCTGCAGCGTGGTGATCCAGGAGCAGGCCGCCGAGATCGCCGCGCTCAAGGCGCAAGCGATGCGCCTGCGCGCAGCCGTGATCGCACGCGATACGGCACTGGCCTGGGCGGATGAAGATCGCGCCGCGCTGGAGGCGGCGATACCCGACCTGCCGCAACGCGCGACCTTGGCGCGGCGCGTGAAAGAACTGAACAAACGCTTGCAGGAATTGATGCGAGAGAGGTTGCCGCCGGTGTATGCACCGGCAGCAACGCCGGACGAACCGGCAAAGGAAGAAGCAGGCGAATTGTCAGCGCTGGAAGCCAGCATCGTGGCCGCCGACCTGGTTATCTGCCAGACCGGCTGCCTCAGTCACGGCGCCTACTGGCGTGTGCAGGACCACTGCAAGCGCACCGGCAAGACCTGCATGCTGGTGGCACAACCGGCCAGCGTACGCATCGTGCGGATTCATCAGGATGGCAACACCGCATTGGAACAGCCGACACCCGTTACGCCGAAAGATTAGGCTCGCCGACATCCATGCCCACTCGCTGCAGCAACTGATGGCTGCGGCGCGACAACTGCGCCAGCCGCATATGCTTGCCGGCCCGGGTGTAGCGCTCGGACAGCGCTTCCAACGCGGCGATGGCCGAATGATCGGCCAGGTGCAAGTGGCGGCAATCGACCACGATGCGTTGAGGATCCTGCGCCGGATCAAACAGCTCCTGGAAATGCGCGGTCGAGGCGAAGAACAGCGTGCCGTGCGGGACGTAGGTTTTTTCGCCATCACCGGAATCCTGCACCTCTGCGCGGATCTCGCGGGCGTGCTGCCAGGCGAAATTGAGCGCCGCAATGACGATCCCGCACAGCACCGCCACCGCCAGATCCGTGAACACCGTGATCACCGTGACCGCGACGATCACCAGCGCATCGTTGCGCGGCACCTTGCCGAGCACGCGCAGCGAACCCCAGGCGAAAGTCTGCTGCGCCACAACGAACATCACTCCCACCAGCGCGGCCAGCGGAATGCGTTCGATCAGCGGCGACAGGAACAGAATGAACAACAGGATCATCACGCCGCTGACCGCACCCGACAAGCGCGAGCGGCCGCCCGAGCTGAGGTTGATCATGGTCTGGCCGATCATGGCGCAACCGCCCATGCCACCGAACAGGCCCGACACCACGTTGGCCGCACCCAGCGCCAGGCACTCGCGATTGGCCTGGCCGCGCGTCTCGGTGATTTCATCGGTGAGGTTGAGCGTCAGCAGTGTTTCCAGCAAACCGACGATAGCCATCAGCACGGCGTATGGCGCGACGATGCGCAAAGTCTCCATTGTCAGCGGCACCTCCGGGAAATGCCACATCGGCAAACCGCCCGCAATGTGCGCCATGTCGCCCAGCGTGCGCGTGGGCAAACCCGTCGCCTGGCTCAGCACGGCCACGCCGACGATCGCCGCCAGCGCCGGCGGGATCGCGCGCGTTAGGCGCGGCAACAGATAGACGATCAGCATCGTCACCGCCACCAGCGCCGCCATGATCAGCAACGGCGCGCCATGCAGCCAGTGCGTGCCGCTCGCGTCGGTCTGCTTGAAATGTTCGAACTGCGCCATCGCGATCACGATCGCCAGGCCGTTGACAAAACCAAGCATCACCGGATGCGGCACCATGCGGATCAGCTTGCCCAGCCGCAGCGCGCCGAACAGCAGCATCAGCACGCCGCTGAGCACCACCGTCAACAGGAAGTACTGCGCGCCGTGTTGCGCCACCAGCGCCACGATCACCACCGCCATCGAACCGGCCGCGCCGGAAATCATGCCGGGCCGGCCGCCGAACAGCGCCGTGATGGTGCAGATGAAGAAGGCGCCGTACAGCCCCATCAGCGGATTGAGCTGGGCTACCAGCGCGAACGCGATGCACTCGGGCACCAGCGCAAACGACGAGGTCAGGCCGGCCAGCACATTGGCTTTGCCATGCGAGAACCATTCGTCGCGAAAAGTATTCATGTTCATTGATCGTTATCCATAATCCGATGCCGGCACACCTCGGTGTTCATGCGAAAACATGACACCGGATGCATGCAATATGCACACCAGCAACTGGAGAAACAGCGATGACGACCTGCAGGAAAGACAAGGCCCGCACAAAAAACAGGCAATGCTTCAGGGAAATGGAGATGTCAGATTGTTGCGCAGGAGGCAAGGTGCGAACCGGACCGGCGCCCGCGAGATGCGGCGCCGATCGGTACATTTTACCGCATCCCGCTCCGTGGGCCGGCCTCAGGCCGGCCGCGTCAATGCGGGAGGGCGCAACGGGGAAGGCAACGATGAAGCGTGGGACGTTGCCGGGGAGGCGCCCTGATCGAGCGAAAACACGCTCACCAGTTGCGCCAGCGAGGCCGCCTGGGTCTGCATGGAAGACGCCGCTGCGGCCGCCTGTTCGACCAGCGCGGCATTCTGCTGGGTCATCTCGTCCATCTGGCTGATGGCATGGTTGACCTGCTCGATGCCGGTGGATTGTTCGCGGCTGGCGAGGCTGATCTCGCCGACGATCTCAGCGACTTTGCGCACGCTGCCGACCACGCGCTCCATGGTGGCGCCGGCCTGTTCCACCAGTACGCCGCCTTCGCCGACCGTCTTGACCGAGTCGTCGATCAGCAGCTTGATTTCTTTGGCGGCGGTGGCGCTGCGTTGCGCCAGGCTGCGCACTTCGCTGGCCACCACGGCAAAGCCGCGGCCCTGCTCACCCGCGCGGGCCGCTTCAACAGCGGCGTTCAACGCCAGGATATTGGTCTGGAAAGCGATGCCGTCGATCACGCTGATGATATCGACGATCTTGCGCGACGAGCCGTTGATGGCGCTCATGGTCGCCACCACGCGGCCGACCACTTCGCCGCCCTCGACGGCGATGCCGGACGCCGCCGCAGCAAGCTGACTGGCCGTGTCGGCGTTGTCGGCATTCTGGCGCACCGTCGCAATCAATTCTTCCATCGCCGATGCGGTTTCTTCAAGCGCACTGGCCTGCTGTTCGGTACGCGCCGACAAGTCGTGGTTGCCGACGCTGATCTCGGCGGATGCGACCGCAATGGTATTGGTGCCTTGGCGCACATTGCTGACGATGTTGCGCAAGCTGCCGTTCATGTCGTTGAGGGAAGACAGCAATTGCCCGACCTCGTCACCACTCTTTTCATCACCGCCACTGACCTGCGTGGTCAGGTCACCCTCGGCGACGCAACGCGAAATGCCCAGCGCGGCATTGATCGGCCGCGTGATGCCCACGGTCAGGTACCATGCGCAGAAGCAACCCAGCAGCAACGACAGTCCTTCCAGGATCAACAACAGGCGACGGCTGCCGGCCGCGATCTCATCGATCTGCTGCGTGGTCTTGTCGATGTCGCGCTGCTCCAGCTCCAGCAGCTTGAGCATGGAATCCTGATAGCTTTTTGCCAACGGCACGAATTCCTGATCGAGCAGGCGATTGCCCTCCTCGATGTTGCCGGCGGATTTCAGGTCGAGGATGCGATAGTGCGACGCCAGATAGACCTTGCGGCGTTCACCGATGTTCTGGAACAAGGCCTTCTCGTCATCGCTGTTCAGCAGCTCGCCGATTTCCTTTTGCAGGCGCGTCGAATTGTTGGTCGAGGCCTTGGCTTCGTCGATGAAATACGTCTTCAACGTGGGATCGGCGCTGCGCGAGATTGCAATCGTGCGCACGATGCCGGCGCGCAGGCTGCCGTACCAGCTGGAGATCAGGCGCTCCTTGCGCGCCGACTGCTCCACCATCGCGCGCGTGACGTCCGACACCGCCTGCAGGCGCCAGATGCCGATGGCCGTGATGACGATGGACAACAGCATGATCGCGGCAAAGCCCAGTGTCAGCCGCTTGCCGATTTTCATTCTTCCCATGATGCGCATATTCCCCCTGGTGAATGTTGCTGATACAGCCGACTAGCGTGCGACGATGTGCCCCAGCCGCACCACCGTCACGCCGGGCCCGAGTTGGCGCAACGATGGCATGACGATGACGCAGTTGTCGTACGGCGTGACGAATTCGCGCGCGCCTTCGCGTGCGATGACGGTGCCGGCCTTGGCGATGATCTCCATGCCGCGATAGTCTTCGGAAAATTCAAAATCGTAGGAAGTCGCCACCACCGGCTCGGTCACACGGAAGAAACGTTGCGGCGCCGGTGCGTCCGGCAGCATGAAGGCGCGCAGGTCGAGCTCCGTCATCACCCCGGTAGCGACCAGGAAGCGACAGGCCGAATCCATCGCCACGTCCTTGCTACGCGTGGAGAAGTGCTGACCGGTCTCGATCAGCAAGGCATTCTTGGCGCTGGCCGGATCGCCGAAGCCGGCGTAGTCGCGCATGCGCTTGCCATTGGGATGGCCGACGTCGATGATCACGTGTTCCGGCGCGCCGACATCGGCGGCGAACTGAATGCCTTTTTCGAGCGGACCGCTGACGATCAGCGGCGGCGCCTCTTCATGCATGGAATGCAAGTCGAGCATGTAGTCGACCGTGTCGACAATGGGACGCAGCTGGCGCGCCCGGCGCAGTTCGACGCTGTCTTCGGCGCCGTCGAGACGCGATGATGACCAGACACGATTCATGTCTTCGTCGACGTAGCGCGTCGCATCCGGATTGCGCGCATCGAAGCGGCGGTAGGCTTCAACATTGGCGAAACCGAGCGTGATGCGCCCCTTCAGCGGACGCAGGCCGGCCTGCAGCAGGCGACCCACGGTGATGGCGCCGCTGACTTCATTGCCATGCATCAGCGCCATGATCATCACGTGCGGACCGGCGACGCCGCTGTCGATGCTGTGCACATAGTCGACGCCGGTATTGCCATGCTGCCATCTGCCGATATCGGGAAATTCGACTTCGACCGGATAGTGTTTCAGTTGTGCGCGTACTTGTTCCAGGGTTTTCTTTTCCAGGGTGTTCATGCGATTGCTCCAGCGTCCAGGCTGACGATGTCAACGGATGCGCATCTGCGCATGCGGCCTGAAGAATTGAAAGTGGTTGAAAATGAGTGAAAAAATAAGTGGATGAAGAAGCCCTCGCGCTTACAGCGTCGGATGGCGTCCCATGCGGCGGCCCAGCGCGATCACTGCAACCAGGCTGATCAGCGCAGTGGCCATGACGTAGAAGCTCGGCGCCATCTTGTTCTCAGTGGCGGCGATCATCCAGGTCACGATCAACGGCGAGAAACCGCCGAACAACGTCACCGAGAAGTTGTAGCTCAGCGCCAGGCCGGTGCCGCGCGTCTCTGTCGGGAAGATGTCCGACAGCATGGCCGGGATCGGTCCCAGGCAGGCGGCGATCAACACACCGACGATGCCCTGCACCGCGATCAGCGTGGTCACGGTCGGCCAGGTGGTCAGCAGCATGAACAGCGGATACGACGTCAGGCCGATCGACAGCATCGCGATCGTCAGCACGCGGAAGCGCCCATAGCGATCCGACAGCGTGCCGAACACCGGCGCCGTCAGCATCAGCACCAGGCCGGTGATCAGCGCCCCGATGAAGGACGAGGTGGCGGGAATATGCAGCTGCTTCAATGCATAGGTCGGCATGTACAGCTTGTGCACGTAGTTGAAGGCGGTGGCGCCGGCCACCACGCCGATGGCTAGCAGCAGCTTGATGCGATCGCGCACCAGCACCAGCATCAGCGGCGATTTGTCTGCCTTGGCGACAGCGGCGGCGGCGGCGATCTTCTTGAACTCCGGCGTTTCATCGATCTGGCTGCGGATATAGAGACCGACCGGGCCCACCAGCAAGCCGAAGCAAAACGCCATGCGCCAGCCCCAGTCGTTGAGCTGCGCCTCAGACAGGTTGTAGCTGAGCAAAGCGCTCACGCCGGCGGCGAGTACCGTCGCCAGGCCCTGCGTCGACAACTGCCAGCTGGCGAAGAAGCCGCGCCGTTTGGCGTCGGCATGCTCGACCATGAAGGCGGTGGCGGCACCGAATTCACCGCCGGTGGAAAACCCTTGCAGCAAACGCGCCACGATGATGATCAGCGGCGAGGCGATGCCGATCTGCGCGTAGGTCGGCGCAAACGCGATCATCGCCGTGCCGACCATCATGATCAGGATCGACGCAGTCAGCGAAGCCTTGCGCCCGGCGCGGTCGGCATAAGAGCCGAGCACGATGGCGCCGAGCGGTCGAATCACGAAGGAGATGCCGAAGGTGCCCACGCTCAGCAGCAGCGAGGTGGTCTCGTCCTGCGTCGGGAAAAACAGTTTGCCGATCACCACGGCGAAGTAGCCATAGATCAGCAGGTCGTAAAACTCCAGCGCATTGCCGATACTGGCGGCGCAGATTTCTTTCCAAGGATTTTTTCGTCCGGCTGCCGAGGGTGCTTTGGTTGCGGTGGCTGTGGACAGTGACGACGACTCGAATTCGGCTGACATGCGGTGACTCCCATTCTCTCTTGGTGCTACGCATTGTTGCTGCCGGGGCAGCCGTGTCTGCGTGCTTATTCTAGGTGGCTCGAACGCTGCAGCAGGTTTTCCCGGATCAGACACGATGCTCGAAAATAGTGCGTATTAAACTCCAATGCACTCTATTTGTGAGCGTGTTTCCAGACGTACCGGCAAGCGTTGCGAGAACTTTGAGGGAGTATAGTGAGCGCGATTTTTTGCTTATTGCCGTTTCGGCACAGGCTTGTGCTTTTTGCTGCGGGGCATGTCCGCAGCACGCCGATCCATTCATCAGGATTGGTCGATCGCGTCCGAAGCGACGCCGTCCCAGATGGCGTTGACCAGCGCGTCGTCGTTGCCGCGCACCCGGTACAGCGAGATGTCAAAGTTGACGCGCATCTCCGGTTCGCCGATGACCAGCAGGCGGCGCTCGTTGACGTCCTCCTGCACCAGCCGCTGCGGCAGCCAGGCGACGCCGACGCCGCGCCGCGCCATTTCATGGATGGATTCGTAAGAGTCGGCTTCATACACCATGCGCAGCGCGACTTTTTTCGTCAAGCCAGCCAGGTGCTTGGCCAGCACGCCGCGCAAGGTCAGCGATTGCGAGAAGCCCAGCCAGGGCGTCGGTGTCGCCGCGTTGGCCGGCGCCAGCTTGAAGCGGGGCCGTCCCTTGGCGTCGGCGGCCACCACCGGCAACAGGATTTCACGCGCCAGCGTCAGCGATTCGTAACGCATAGGATCGATCAGCAAGCGCGTGGTCGGACTCGAATAGATCACCAGCAAATCGGCGTCGCCGGCGCCCAGGCGCAGGATCACTTCCTGCGCGCCGCCGGTACTGACCGACACCGGAAACGGACCGAAGCGCTGGTTGATGTTCTCGTACCAGTCGGGGAAGAACGTGCGCGCCAAGGTGCGGCCGGTGGCCACGCGCAAGGTCTTCTCGGCCGGCCCGGAGCCGTCCTGCAACTGCGCCCGCGCGGCATACAGCACGTCGGTCGAATGCGTCGCCGCGTCGAGGAACAATTGCCCGGCCGCCGTCAGCGACACCGGATGGGTGCGCACCACCAGCTCGGCGCCGACCCACTGCTCCAGCGCCTTGATGCGGCGGCCGAAAGCAGGATGCGTGACGAAACGGTTCTCGGCCGCCCGTGAAAAACTCCGCGTGCGCGCCAGTTCGATGAAGTCTTCCAGCCAGATCAGGTGCACCGTCTCACTCCCAGTTTTTTTGCAGATTCTATCCGAACGTACCGTGCACAAGCGTCAGGCATGCGTCTCCGTCCGAGGCAGGTTTCATGCCACGAACGGGGAAAGCAGTTTCAGACGCGAAGAAAATTAAGGTACGAAACCGGGGATCTTGCTGTGATCGACGACGTCGATCTGGCTGGCGGGCATGAACTTGTCGGCGTATTGCTGGTAGACCTTGCTGCGCACGAAAACGTCGAACAGATCCGGATCGATGTGGTCGCGCAGGCGGAAGCCGCCGAGGATTTCGAGCGCCTCGCTGAGCGTGTTGCCGCGCTTGTACGGACGATCGGCGGCAGTCAGCGCTTCGAAGATGTCGGCAATCGCCATCATGCGCGCCTGCGGCGACATCTGTTCGCGCGTGAGCCCCTTGGGATACCCCTTGCCGTCCATGCGCTCGTGGTGGCCGCCGGCATACTCGGTGACGTTGCGCAGCTGTTTCGGCCACGGCAGGGATTCCAGCATCTTGATGGTCACCACGATGTGGTTGTTGATGACCTGGCGTTCGGCGTCGTTGAGCGTGCCGGCGCGGATGCGCAGGTTCTCGGCTTCATCGGCGCTGAGCAGGTCCTGCATCTGTCCTTCCGGACCGCGCCACTGGCGCTTGGCGATCTCGAGCACGCGTTGCTGGTCGTCCGGCTTCATGCCTTCGCCGCCGACGTTGCTCTTGCGCAGGAAGTTGCGTTCGGCGTCGAGCGCCGCACATTCCTCCGCCAGCGCCGCGTCGAGCTCGGCGCTTTTCTGTGCGGTCAATGCGGCGCCGAGCGCGCATTTTTCCTTGAGCACGCGGATCTCGGCGTCGCGCTTGAGCACTTCGTAGCGGGTATCGACCAGGTGGATGCGGTCGTAAATGGTTTGCAGTTTGGTCGACTTCTCGACGATGTGGTCGGGCGTGGTGATCTTGCCGCAGTCGTGCAGCAGGCCGGCAACCCATAGCTCGCGGCGGTCGCGCTCGGTCATCTGGAAATCCGCCAGCGGACCTTCGGTGGTCTGGTGCGAGGCTTCGGCCAGCATCATCGCCAGTTCCGGCACATGTTCGCAATGGCGGCCTGTGTGCGGCGATTTTTCGTCGATGCCCATGTTGATGAGCTTGATGAAATGTTCGAACAGGTTTTCCAGGCGATAGATCAGTTGCTGGTTGGTGATGGCGATGGCCGCCTGCGACGCCAGCGCTTCAATGAAGTACTGGTCAGTCTCGGAAAACGGATGCGGCTTGCCGGTTGCCGGATCGATGGCGTTGACCAGTTGCAGCACGCCGACCAGTTCGCCTTCGTGATCCTGCATTGGCACGGTCAGGAAGGACTGCGAGTGATAACCGAACTTTTCATCGAACATGCGCATGCCGGAGAAATTGAATCCCTCAGCCTGGTAGACGTCGGGGATGTTGACCGACTTGCGCGTGTTGGCGGCATAGGCGGCCACCGCGCTGAGGTTCTTGCTGCCGTCGGGGCTGGTCAGTTGGATGTTGGGAATCGAAATTTTCTGTGCGCTGCTGCCGCCCTGGTGCATGCCCAGCGTATCGTTGATCGAGATGTAGAACGCCAGGCTGTCTTCCTCTTCCACGGTGCGGTAAAGCGTGCCGCCATCGGCCAGCGTGATGCTGCGCGCAGTCTGCAGGATGCGTTCGAGCAGCAGCGGGATGTTGCGGTTGGTGCTCAGTTCGACACTGAGCTCGGTCAGCTTTTCCAGGCGGTGGGAGATATCGAGATGCTGGTTTTTCATGTTGTTCATCGGCTCAAGGAGATAGCTGGTCTGCATCGCAATTGGTCGATACAGTAAAAAGACGCACTGGGCGATTCTGGAAAGATACGCTTCAATACTGACAACAAAGTGTCAAGCAGAGCATCTTTTTCCCGCCTGTTACCGTGACGAGACAGTTGCGGCCTGGCATCACGATGACGTACGGAAACTCTGCTCTCCACACACCTGATCTGCGTCAGTTTTTGCTGTTGTTTCGCCTTCACCGCCAATGCTTTTTATTGATTTAGGGTGACGGATAACTTACCATCGAAACTGTTGCATAGATTGCACCATTTTGATTTCACAAGGCAATCGCTCAAGACAGAAAACAAGAGTGCAATCACGGGGGCGCGGAACATTTCCGCAGGAACATATTCGTTCCGGGTCGCAACAATCATCATCTCAATCTGGTCCATACGATGCGCGTAGAAATTCTCGGCTGCAGTGGCGGCATAGGCGGCAATACCCTTCGCACCACGTCGCTGCTGGCGGACCGCGACATCCTGATCGACGCCGGCACCGGCGTCAACGATCTGCCGCTGGATGCATTGGCCGCCATCGACCACGTCTTCATCACGCATTCGCACCTCGACCACATCGCCTGCCTGCCGTTCATCCTCGACAGCGTCGGCGACCTGCGCAACACGCCGCTGACCATGCACGCCACGCAGGCGACGCAGGACATCATCCGCAAGCACATCTTCAACTGGCAGATCTGGCCCGACTTCAGCGAAATCCCCTCGCCCGAAAACCCCTTCCTGCGCTTCAACACCATCGAAGTCGGCAAGTCGCTGGTGATCGGCGAACGCAGCATCACCGCATTGCCGGCCAACCACACGGTGCCGGCGGTCGGTTATCAGCTGCAGGATCTGAGCAGCGGCGCCAGCCTCGTGTTCAGCGGCGACACCACGAGTTGCGATGCGTTGTGGGAGGTGGTCAACGCCATCGACAACCTGCGCTACCTGATCGTCGAAGCCGCGTTTCCCGACAGCGAGCGCGAACTGGCGAAGCTGTCCAAGCATTTCTGCCCGAGCCTGCTGCTTGAGGATCTTGCCAAGCTCGAGAGCGATCCGGAAATTCTCATCACCCATGCCAAACCGGGCCTGTTCAAACAAATCGAAGCGGAACTGCTGCGCGGTGCCGGACGCCGTCGGATCAACATGCTGATGGCGGAGTCGGTGTTCGAGTTCTGAGCCGCTGCTGCAATCAGGACGCTGCCTGAGCAGCGCCCTTCTCCCTCGTTGTTATTGCACCATGCAGGAAACCGACTTGGACGCGTCCACCGCTTTCGAGCCGGGCGCATTCTTGCTGATCGATTGCGGCATGGTCACCGGTACGCCCAGCGCCGGCGGTATTGGCATCGGCGGCGTATTCACGTTGGCGACGTAGCCGAACTGACCTGCCTGGAACACTTGAGAACCGCCCGGGTTCGACAACACGATCGCGCCTTGCGCCACGTCGACGTGCAAGCCGTTGGCCGGCGTTGATCCGTTAGGTGTTGGAACGCCGCCGCAATCGTTCTGGCAGAACAGCGCGCCGAAGTGGGTGCCGCGTATGCCGATGGTCGCCGTCGGCGTATCAAAGCTGACCGCATCGTGGTTGCGCTTGCCAATCAGTCCCGTTACCGCACGCAGTCCACCCTTGACCAGGCCGATGGCGACGTTGTTGCGCTCCGGCTTTTCGGCATCGTACAGGAAGCTCTTCACCACCATCTCGGAGGCCGGACGCAGCACGATCTCGGAGTTGTCCATGAACTTGACGCGTGCATAGGTATTCGACTGCGTGATCAGGGTATCGCCCTGCAGCACTTCCGATTTCGAACTCATGATGCGCGTGCTGCCGTCCGGATGGCGCGCGGTCAGCACGCCCGACAGATTGGTCACGGTGCCGACCATCTGCGCATACGCCTGGCTGCCTAAGCCCAGCAACAACATCAGCGCCAGCAGGCGCCAGAATTTACCCATGGTGCGATATCCCGTGTGGATGGCGTGGTTCATTGTCTTGGTTCCTTGAGACATCAGGTGCACACCGGCAATGGCTTCTTCGCCGTGTTGGAAGTGCCGCCGCCAGCAGGCGTGCCGCTGCCGCTGTCATCGCCGCCGAAGCTGCCTTGCGTGCCGCCGGTGGTTTGCGTGTTGGCGGGCGTGGATATCGAAGACTTGGCTGGAGTGAATGTCGCCGGCGGCAGATTGATTGTCAGCGATAGCGGTTTCTGAATGGTATTGATGACGTCCGTCGTCCCTTGCTTGACCGGTGCATCCGCCAGTTTAGTTATTACGTCAGGCGGCGTTGCGTTCACGATTTGCTGTACCACTGCTGCAACCGGTACGACCGTCCCGCTCGCGTCAGTGACACTGACGCCTGGTGCATAAGTGAGTACGCCGTTGGTCACCGTGAACAGCGCAGTACCCGGCGCCGAGGTGGAAACGTTGGCGTTGATCGACATGTTGTTACCGGCCAGCAGTGAAATGTTGCCGCCGGCGGAAGCGATCACGCCATTGACGATCAGATTGTCCGTGGCCGATCCGCTGTTGCCCGCCGTCAGGTTGATGTTGCCGGTGGCGCTCACGCCGCCTGTGCCGATGGTCAGCGGGCTGTGCGTTTCGAGGTTCACGCTGCTGCCCGTGCCGGCCACGCTCATGGTGCCGTTGGTGACGATGCCAAGCGTAGCGAGGTGCGCTGCGGCCGAGATCGGCGTGCCGCTCTCGGTCGGCATCGATCCAAGGAAGTCGGCGTTGCTGCCGATGGCGGAGGTCGCTGCGCCGCCGGTATTGACGATATTGATATTGCCGTTGGCGTTGGTGACGCCATTGATCTGAACCACCGCGGTATCGGCGACTTCCAGGTTGTTGACCAGCATGATGTCGCCCGAGCCGCGGTTGTTGCCGGCAAAGGCGGCGATGCGGTTGTTGCTGGACGTCAGCGTGGTGCCGGTCGCGGACGACGTCAGCAACTGCCTGGTCACGTGCAGCGACGTGTCCTGCTGCCCGATGCCGCCGATCTGCGATTCCAACACCAGGTTGCGCGCGGTGATGGAGCCCACCAGCAGGTCGCCGTCGGCCTGACTCAACGCCACGTCGCCGGCGCTGTTGATGCTGCCGCCGGATTGCTGGAAGCTGTCGGTGACGTTCAGGATGGAATTGCTGCCGCCGTTGAGGGTGCCGCTCAGGTGCAGCGAGAACAGGCGGCCGGTGCCGTTGAGCGTAAACACACCATTGTTGATGTTGAAACTGCCCGCCGAACTGACGTCATTGACGGTCAGATTGCCGCCGAACATGGTGAAGTAGGCGCCCGAGGCGACGGTTATTTTTTCCAGCGTCTCAGGTCTGCCGCCGCCCTGGTACATGGCGCTGATGCCTGTCGGGAAAATCACGCTGTCGATGGCAGTCGGAATGTAGTTGGTCGACCAGTTATTAATGTCGCCCCACTGGCTTTCGACGCCGCCGGTATAGGTGATTTCTTCCGGGGCCATCATGGTCAGGCGCACCGGTACGGTCGGCTCGCCGATGTTGTAACGGGCCTTGATCATGTTCTTCACGCCGCCGGACGTGACGATGTCACCCTCGACGTAGCGGAATCCACCGGTGCTTTCGCTTGCGCCCAGGAACGGCGTGAACGAGGTGCCGACGGCCGGCCGGTAAGTGTCGAGCAATTTGGTGATCAGGGTGCCGCCCAGACCGAGCGTTTGTCCGACGACGGTGATGGTGTCGTAATTCGTGGCGCTGGCGAAGTCGAGCTTGAGAATGCCCTTGGCGCCCTGGGAGTAGCTGCCCACGATCGACAGCGAACCGACAGCGTTATCGCCGCCCGGCGACAGGATGCCGTTGTTGTAGAACTGGCCCGAGCCGCCTCCGAGCGTGAACGATCCGGTGCCGCTGACGATGCCGCCGTCTTCGTTCGTGAAGCCGTTCGCCGCCAGGTTGGCGCCGTTCAGCAGCAAGGTGCCGCTATTGCTGACCGAACCTCCCACTGTCGCAGCGCCGCCGGCACCGAGCGTGAAGACGCCGGTATTGCTGAACTGCCCCATGTTGAGGGAAGTACCGGACCCCAGCAGCAGCATGGTGCCGGTCTGGTTGTTCATCATCGAGCCGCCGAGGTTGACCACGTTGCCCGAACCGATGATGTTGAGTGTGCCGTCATTGCCCCACATGCCACTCCCGCTGAGTGTGGTCTCGGTGGCGGCCGCGCCCAGATTGAGCGTGCCTCCCTGCGAGTTGGTCGCCGACGAATTGGCCATGATGGAACCCTTGAGGTTCATCAGGCCGGAATTGGTGAAGCCGTTTTCAAACGTGACGTAACCGGCCGAACCGTAGGCGTTCAACAAACCTTGATTGTTGAAACTGCCGGTGTTGATCTTGGACAGGTAATTCATGGTCATCACGCCGCTGACCATGTTGGTGAAACCGTTGACCGTATTGATCGTGCTGTTGGTGGTGATGAACTGGCCGGCGTTATGAACGATGTCGGTCGCGCTCAGGCCGCTATCGCTCAGAGTGACGGAAGCGCCAACCGCGTTGGTCAGCGCGTTGACGTTCAGCGTAGAAGCATTCACCGTAGTCGAGCCGGTATTGGTCAGCGTGCCAGCATTCAGCGTCGAACCGTTGGACAGCGTCAGCGTCCCCGAATTGGTGATATCGCCGGCGGCGACGCCAAGGAATACGCTGTTGAGATTGAGTGTCGCCGCATTGTTCACTCCGCCCAGTGAGCCGCTCACGTTGGTCAGCTTCACAAGACCGCCGACCAGATTGTCTAATGCTCCGGTCGTGATGGCTGAATTCGAAATGTTCACTTCACCGGCATTCTTCAGGCTGGTGAGATGAACACTGGCACCGAAGTTGCTCTTGATCGTACCGCCTGACGATATATTCAGGCTGGCCGCATTGAGGGTACTGCCGATATTGAGGTCAATGGTGGCTCCCGAATTGAGCGCAATCTTGCCGTTGCCGTTGCCCGCGACGCCCTCATTGACATTGATGATACCGGTGTTGGGGGTGATGGTCGCGCCGGTGACCTGCACCGTGTGATCGCCCGTGGTGGCGCCCTGATAATTGCTGTTCAGGTTCAGGCTCAAGCCGTAGGCGCCGGTACTGGTGATGTCGGCATTGATGATGATGTTGTTGTCGGCGTTGAGCGTCAGGGCCGATGCCGAACCGGTGGTCTTGTTGATAGCGGCGTTGATGGTGATGTTGCCGCCGTTGGCCGTGCCGCCCGCACCGGTCGTCAGGCTCACGCTATTGCCCTGGTTGAGCTGGGTGACAATGGTGCCGGCTTCAATCGTGGAACCACCGGCCGTGGACGTGATCACGTTGCCGCTGTTGCTCACGCCGTACTCGCCGCTGGCCACGACCGTGAGATCATAGGGATCGATCAGCCATTCGCCGCCGGTGCCGACGTCGGGCGCCTTGACCACATCCAGCGTTTTCTTTCCGGAGGTCTCAACAAAGCCACCCAGGCCCGGCGCGCCGCGCGCCGACACGTCGCCGTCGATATACGCCGCCCCGTCCGAATACAACACCACGCTGCCGCCCTTGGTGGCGCCGTCGGCGGTGATCTTCGAGCTTGCGGTGGTCGTCAGTTTTTGCGAGGCGCGCAGGAAGATGCGACCGCCTTCGCTGACCACACTGCTGGCGTTGATGTTGCCGCCGTTGTTGATCAGGCCGGCGGCGATGCCGATGCGGCCTGCTTCGGCGGTGATGGAGCCAAGGTTGGTGACGCTGCCGGCGGCGCCGGTGACGCATACCGTGACGCCCGGTGTTGCGGTGTCGATCAGTTGTACGGTCTGGCCCGCAGCCAGCAGGACTTCGCCGTTGGGACTATGGATGATGCCGTTGTTGGTGACGCTGGCACCGATCAGGTAGACGCTGCCGCCGGTGGCGCTCTTGATGGTGCCCTGGTTGTCGATATTGCCGGCATTGCCGCCGTTGACGAAGTTCAGGCGTCCCGCCAGAAAGTCGCTGTCACTGATATTGAGCGTGCTGCCGATGAAACGTGCTACGTCCACCACCCCGCCCGGGCCGACCATGAGGCCGTTCTGGTTGACCAGCACGACTGTACCGTTGGACTTCAGCAAGCCGTAGATCTGCGTCGGATCGGAACCCGTCACGCGTGCCAGGAAGGCGTTGCGTGCGTTGGTCTGGCTGATGTCTACGATGGCATTGGCGCCGATGCTGAAACTGGGGAAGTTGCCGATGGCCGTAGGAGAGCTCTGGTTGATGTTCAGCGTATTGCCATTTTGTGTCATGGTGGCAGTACCCACTGTGATAACGCCAACCGGCAGCGTGTTGACACCAGGCGCAGCGGCCATGGCCGGCACGTTCCAGGCGGCGCAGATCGCCGCCGCCGTCACCGACATGCGCAACGAACTACCGAACATGGCGCGCCATGAGCGACGCAACAGGCCTGTCAGCAATTGCGGCACCGGCTTGCGCGGACGCCAGCTCATGGTCAGGCGGCGATTGCCGACGCGCATGGTGAAGGAGGCCGGCATCAGTTCGATGCGGTTGATGTCTTGCGCCGGATTGGCCTGGCGCGCTTGGCTTTGTTCATTCATTTCAGAACCCCAGTGTCGCGCTGACGTGCGCGTTCAGATCACCACGTTTTTCGGTACTCGACGTCCCCGGTACGCTCACGCGCGCCACGTCCAGTTTCACGTTGAAATCGCGGCTGAAGGTGTAGCGTGCACCGAAGCCGATGCTCGATACCGTGACGCTGTTGACCACGCTGCCGCCGCCGACGTTGTTGTTGTAGCCGCGGCCGATATCGTAGAAGGCCAGCAGGCGCAGACTGCCTTTGGACAACAGTTCCGGTGTATAGACTTCAGCGTTGACGACCACGCCGCCGTCGGCGGCCACCGCGCGCTCAGTGAAGCCGCGCACGGCGGTGGAACCGGCCAGGCCGAATTGTTCGGCCGAGACCAGCGCGTCCTTGGCGATTTGCGCGGTGCCGGCCAGGCGCATCTGCCAGTCGTTGGCGAAGGCCTTGAAGTACGACGCCGCGCCGCGCAGGATGACGAAATCGTCGACGGTGTTGCGGCCGGTGATGTAGGAGTAATGATCGCTGCGACCATTGGCGGTGTAGGTCGGGCCGATCGCGATATTGCGCGAAATACCGATGTTGTAGTCCACGTTCTGCGTGGCTGAACGTGCTTGTCCGCTGTAGGTCAGGCTCAAGGGCATGGTCTTGTAGGCCACGCAGGAACCGATGTCCAGGCTAACGCCGGCGAAGTCGCAGCGCGAATCGATTTTCTTGTAGTCGAGGCCGACGACCAGCTTGCTGGTGGTTTCACCTTCTCGAGCAAAGAAGTGATTCCAGCGCAGGCCGACCACGTCGCCCTTGCCGGTGAAGCCGATCAGGCCGTTCGGTGCACCGACGGCGCCTGGGGTATTGACGCTGGATTTACCGTAGATGAATTCGATGCTGTCGCCGAGGGTGTACAGCGGAATGCGATAGCCGAGCGAATACAGGTTGACCTTGACGCCGCTCGGGCTGTCCGGCGATGTGGTGTAGGCCAGCGTGCCGACCTGGTCGCGGTCGAACAGGTTCGCGTGCTGGATCGCAACGCCGGTGCGCCAGTTGCCGGTGGCCGGTGCGCCGGTGTTGTCGACCGTCATGAACACGCGCAACGGATTGTAGTCGGTCACCTTGACGTCGGCGTCGACCTTGCCTTCTTCGTCGCTGACGCTGAGCGCGACATTGACCTGCTTGGCCGGATTGTCATTGCTCAGTTGCACGGCCTGCGAAATGGCGGTGAGGTTGGGCGATTTGCCAACCTGCAGTTGCGGCAAGCTGTTGCGGATATTCTGTTCGCTGAAGTACTTGTTGTCGCTGACGGTGATCTGGCCGATGACCGATTCGCTGATGTTGATGATCACCACGCCGCTGGTCAGCTCCTGTTCGGGAACGTTGACCTGCACCGCGCTGTAGCCGGCCTTGCGATAAGCCGCTTCCAACGCTTCGAGCGCCTGCTGCACGTCGCCATAGACGCGACCGGGGCCGGTCAACGGCGCAACGGTGCGCTGCAGCTCTTCCGCCGACAAGAGCGTATTGCCTTCAATCTGGAAGCGCGTGATGTTGAAGCGCTCGTCCTCGGCCAGCACGCTCGCCGCGACGACGGTCAACGTCATCCCCAATAGACATTGCATCAAACGATGTTTCATTTTTTTATGCTTGGTTCAGGACCACGCCGGCCTGCACTCTGCAGACCGGCGTCGCCTCGATTTATCGTGAACTTCCCTGCCCTCTTGCGTTGGTACGCATTCTTCATGCGGCCCGACGCCCCTGCATTTCTCCGGTCCGGATCGTCTTCGTCGCACATATGCCATGCACACGCCAAACTGCCGGGTGCTTGCGCACGCAGCAGGGCATTCAGCGGCAGAGATGATCCAGTGGAAAGAAATGTGATGCGACAGCGATCATCATCGCCGCACCCGTAGCGTCTGCGCATTTATTCTTCTTGTTGCGCTTGCTGCCCGGTCCTGCGACGAAACCGCCATCTGCGCGCCACCCACCCCGACGGCGCTACATACCGGCAAGTATAAGATTGAGCGTATTGCCTGTCGACAAAAATCGTTGATATTCGCTATGGGTTTTCGCTTAACTTACAACGTCCCGTCACTTAAATTTCCGCACGGAAATTTAAGTGCCGACTTCGCCCCGAAACGCACGTCCCGGGCGGCATTCGCGCCGCCCGGAAGCGTTGTTATTTTGTCTCGAAAGTGGTCACGCCATCCCAATCCGCCGGTAAGGGATGCTCACGGAAATAGGCGATGCGCTGCAGGTAGAGATCATACAAACCGTGCGGACTTTCTTGCTGCAAGGAAATTATCGATTGTTCGGCCTCGTCCCACTGCTGCCTGCGCACCAGCGCCAGTGCCGCGGTCCATTTGTCGAGCGAAGCCTGTTGCGCCGGCGTCAGTTCGGACGCCAGTCCGAGCGGTTCGAAAATCGGCACCGGCTCGTTCTTGCCCTTGACGCGCACGCTGTCCAGCTCGCGATAGGCGAACTCCGGCGCGGCGTCGCGCGTGGCCACGCCAACCAGCACGCCGACGCCGTAAACCTTGGTGATCGATTCCAGGCGCGAAGACAGATTCACCGCGTCGCCCATCACCGTGTACGCCTTGCGGATCTTCGAGCCCATGTCGCCCACGCGCATGTTGCCGGTGTTGAGGCCGATGCCGATCTTCAGCGGCGGCCAGTTGCGTTTGGCGAATTCTTCGTTCAGCACGAGGCAGCTTTGCTGCATCTTCAGCGCCGTCGTCACGGCGCGCGCGGCGTGGTCGGGCAACGCGATCGGCGCGCCCCAAAACGCCATCACGGCGTCGCCGATGTACTTGTCGAGCGTGCCGCGGTTGCCGCGAATGTCTTCCGACATGGCAGTCAGGTAGGCATTGATGTACTCGCGCAATTCGTTGGGCTGCAGGCCTTCCGAAATCGTGGTGAAGCCGCGCACGTCGGAGAACATCACGGTCAGTTCGCGGCTCTCGCCTTCCATGTTGTAGCTGGCCGGATTGGCCGCCATTTCGGCGACCAGTTCCGGCGCCACGTATTCTCCGAACAGGTTGACGATGGCGCGGCGGTTGCGGTATTCGAACAGGTAACCCCAGCCCAGATTGCAGATGAACAGCGCGGCAATCAGCAGCAAGGCGGTCGCCATCGGCAACACCAGTCCGGCGCTGTCATACAGCCAGAAGTTGAACGCACCGATGCCGAACGCCGCGCCGGCCGTCAGCAAAATCGACCACAACGGTCCGAGCAGCGGCAACAGCAAACCCAGCACCAGGCCGATCGCGAGGATCTGCACGAGGTCGAAGCCGACGGCGAATTCCGGCCGCTGCTTGAAGTCGCCATCGAGGATGGAGGCGATGATGTTGGCGTGGATTTCCACACCGGGATAGTTCGGGCTCACCGGCGTGGCCCGTAAGTCATACAGGCCGGGCACGGTGGTGCCGACCAGCAGGACGCGGCCGGCCAGGTCGTTCTTGGGGATGCGTCCCTTGAGGATGTCGACCGCCGGCACGTAGCGGAACGCGCCGCCGTGCACGCCGCCGCGGCCGCGATAGGTCACCAGCGTGGTCAGGTGGCGCTCGACCGGGATGAAGGTCGGACGCGGCTTGGTGTCGAGCGCAATCGATTCAAGCGCACCGTAGTCGCGCAGCTGCTGGTCCGACATCACCGCATCCTGCTGCAGGAAGATCGGCTTCATGCGCGTGGCGCCGAGCGCCGAACGGGCGCTGGCCAGCGCCAGCGATTCGTAGAAATTGTCGCCCACTTGCGCAATCAGCGGCACGCGGCGGATCAGGCCGTCGTTGTCGAGCAAGGGATTGAAGAAGCCGCCGGCTTCGGCCGCCTCTTGCAACTGCGGCAGGTTGGCGCCGTAGGCTTTCCAGTTGGTGACGTCGAGACGGCGACCGCCGAGGCTCGCCAGCGTAAACACCGGTTTCGGCAACTGGCCTTTGGCGATGGCGTCGGGTTCATTGGACAGGTTGTAGCCCATCACCACCGGGCGGCCCTGGATGGCGGCGGCCATGCGCGCGTCGAAATCGAGTTTGGATTTGAGCGTCAGCAGTTGCTGGCCGAATTGCGGCAGGCCCTTGAGTTCGCTGTGCGCGAGGCTTTCCAAGGTGGCGTAGCCGGAGCTGTTGTCGGGTTCGGCGAACACCACGTCGAAGGCGACGGTCTGCGCTTCGTAGCTATCGGCCATCTTGCTGATGAGGGCGGCGACGACGTCGCGGCTCCACGGCCAGCGGCCGACTTCGGCGATGCTCTTCTCGTCGATGTCGACGATGATGATGCGCGGATCGGTTTCCACTTTGGCGATGCGCATGCGCATGTCGTAGAAGAACAGATCGATGCGCTCGGTCAGGAATGCCGGCAGCATGCCCATCACTTGCCCGCCCGCCAGCAGCGTCAGCACCAGCGCCAACGACCAGCGCGCACCATGTTTTGCGAAGAGACGACGCACGGCTTTCCCCTGAGAATATTTTGTTGCGATGATGCCAGCACTACCGGCGAATCACAACGGAATTCGGTCAGGGAGAAGCCGCGTCAGAGCGCCATCAAGGGCGAGAACGGATTAAGAAAATTTCCGTACGGCATCCAAAGCCAGCCCGGCGCCGATGCTGCCGAACAGGTCGCCTTCGACTTGTTTGGCGTTCGGCACCAGCGCGGCGATGCGCTTGCGCAGCAGATGCACGCCGCTGGAGCCGCCGGTGAAGAACACCGAATCGATGGCGTCGGCTTTCACGCCGGCGTCAGCCAGCAGCTTGCCGACGGTCTGCTCGACCGACTCCACCAGATGGTCGATGCTGGCGTCGAAACCGGCGCGGGTCAGTTGCAAGGTGTCGGGCGGACGCAGGCGATCCAGCTCGAGCGTGAAGGATTCATCCTCCGACAGGCCGATCTTGGCCGCTTCCACCTGCAGCGCCAGCCAGTGCCCGGCGCGCTGCTCGACCAGATCGAGCAGGCGCGCGAACTTGTCGCGCTCGGCGACTTCGCGGTAGACGTCCTGCAATTGCTGCCAGGCCTTGCGCGTGTAGATCAGGTTGATGGTGTGCCAGGTCGCCAGGTTGAAGTAATAACCCGACGGCACTTCGCTGTTGCTGGTCAGTTTGCTGCCGAGACCGAGCAGCGGCATGACACTGGACAGGCTGAGGTATTTGTCGAAGTCGGTGCCGCCGATGTGGACGCCGCCGTTGGCGAGGATGTCGTCGAGGCGGTCGGTCTTCTTTGCGCGTTCGGGCGACAGGCGCACCAGCGAAAAGTCCGAAGTGCCGCCGCCGATGTCGGCGATCAGGACCAGCTCTTCGCGGGCGATGGTGGATTCGTAGTCGAAGGCCGCGGCAATCGGTTCGTACTGGAAAGCGATGTGCTTGAAGCCGACCGCGCGCGCGATCTCTTCCAGCGTGTCCTGCGCCAGTTGGTCGGCTTCGGCGCTATCGTCGACGAAGTGCACGGGACGACCCAGCACCACGCTGTCGAAGCGGCGGCCGGCGGCGCGTTCGCCGCGTTGCTTGAGTTCGCCGATGAACTGCGACAACAAGGCGCGGAACGGCAGCGCGCGGCCGCCGACTTCGGTCTGGCCGTCGATCATGCCCGAGCCGAGCAGGCTCTTGAGCGAACGCATGAGCCGGCCCTCGTAGCCGGCCAGGTAGGTCGACAGCGCGGCGCGGCCGTAGCTGAATTCATTTTCATCGGCGTTGAAGAACACCACCGACGGCAAGGTCATCTTGCCGTCTTCGAGCGCGAGCAAGGAAGGTTGTCCCTGCCTGCTCCAGCCCATCGTGGAATTGGAAGTGCCGAAATCCACGCCGCAAGCGTCTGACATGCTTATCCCTGCCGTTTTTGCAAAGGCGCGATGATATAGAAAAGCACGGCGCGTGTCTGTAGTAAAGCGGATACCAACGGCGCGGCTTTCCGCAATGCGAGAAAATTGCCAAAACAACAAGCCGAATGACGTCGTTTATGCACCGTTTGGCGGCAAGGCGGCGGCAAAAATCGTGGCAATAAATAGACATCAAATAGAAATCATTATCATCTATAATTTGCCACTCCCTCCCCCCGACCTGACCAAGGTATGCGCCAAGACTCACAGAATCTGCCTCTGCTGGATGCCCTGATGCGCCACTACGACGAGCTGGTCGATCATGTGCGCCGGCGTTTCGGCGACAAGAATTTTGCGCATGAAGTGGTGCACGAAGTGTACATGCACGTGGTGCGCACCCGCCCGCGCGAACAGGACGGCACGCCGCTGGCGCTGCTCAAACATATTTCCACCTGCAAGGCGATCGACCTGCAGCGCGCAGCGACCAGCCGCAACCAATGGCAGGAATCGGTTGACGCCGTGCCCGACGTCAACCTGCATCACAGCGACGGCGAAGAAATCCTGCGCGGCAAGCAGTTGATCGATGCGCTCGAAATTGTCATCGGCGATTTGCCGCCGCGCTGCCGTGAAGTCTTCGTGCTGCACAAGCTGCAAGAGATGTCGCAGGATGAAGTAGCGATGCAGCTGGGCATTTCGCGCAAGATGGTGGGCAAGCACATGGAGCGCGCGATGTCGGCGATCCGGCCGATGTGGAGCGAAGCCCATGCGGAGAACGACAACAGCACCATGCGCGCCTCGCTGGCGACGCCGCTGCGCCCGCGCTTTCCGGCGCAGGAGACCATTGTGCGCGGCGCCGCCAAACGCCGTACCGTGCGCAAGATCGCGGCGATGGCGGCAATGCTGCTGCTGAGCAGCGGCGTCGCGTGGCTGATCGATCCCGCGTACGACACGCGCCAGATCACCACTGCAGCCGGTCAGACGTCGACGCTGACAATGGCCGACGGCAGCCGGATCCAGCTCAACACTGACAGTGAACTGCGCATCGAATCGCGCCTCTTCTCGCGCCGCGTGACGCTGCTGCGCGGCGAAGCCGGCTTCGACGTCGCGCACACCTATCGCTCCTTCGTGGTCACGGCCAATCGCACCACCGTGACCGACATCGGCACGGTGTTCGACGTCCGCAACCAGGAAGACGGCGCACGCGTGAGCGTGCAACAAGGTGCGGTCGAAGTGCGCAGCGACAGCGGCCCGCCGCTGGTGCTGACGGCGGACCAGAGCGTGCGTTCCTCCAACGGAAAACTGGAACGCCTGCCTGATCCCGAACCCGGCCAGAGCGGAGCGTGGCGCCGCGGCAAGCTGTACTTCAACGGCACGCCGCTGCGTGAGGCCGCACTCGACATGCAACGCTACCTGGCGCAACCCATCGTGCTGGCCGACGCCCGCAGCGGCGACTTGCGTCTGTCCGGTGAATACGACATCAAGGATGTAAACGACCTGCTGCGCGTGCTGCCGACCATCTTGCCGGTGACGGTGAAGCGCAATGCCGACAACGTTGTCATTTCAGCCACATCCAACACACCCGGCATGCCTGGCAACGCATCTAAATAAAAATTATTTTCATTCAGAGGTTCCCACGCAGCCAATTGATTTCGGTAACTCCTGTAAATAACCATCATTTTTTACAGGAGTAGTTCATGCGTTGTGCCGTTCCGGGGACAGGCCGTTCCCCTCGCCAGACATTAAAACTGAAACTGAAAGCGGGCGTACTTGCCGTCGGCATGTCGCTGGCGGCGATGTCTTGGGCGCAGTCTGCGGCGGTCGATCTCGACATTCCGGCACAGCGTCTCGACAGCGCCTTGCGCACCCTGGCGCGCCAGTCCGGCAAGCCCATCGTGTTCTCCACCGACATCGCCGAAAACCGCCAGGCACCTGCCGTCAAGGGTTCGCTGACGGTCGACGAAGCGCTGCAACGCCTGCTCAATCACAGCGGCCTGGAAGTCCGTCCGACCGCTGCCGGCGGCTACGCCATCACCGGCGGCAAAAGCGCCGCAGCAGACAAGCTGCCTGAAGTAAGCGTGAGCGGCTCGCGCCCCTCGCTGTATGCCACCGACGGCGTCAACGTCGGCGCGCTGGGCTATAAGAAGCCGGAAGAATTGCCGTTCTCCGTACAGTCGTATTCGACTGAACTGATCGACGCGCAAGAGTCGCGCACGATGATGGACGTGCTCAAGAACGACCCGTCGGTACAAGACGCCACGCAGGCCGGCGCCTATGAAATGGTGCGCATCCGCGGCTACTTTTCGGACTGGACCAACACCGTGCGGCGCGACGGCATGTCGGTCGCGCCTTACTACGAAATCCCGCTGGAGAACGTCGAGCAGATCGACTTGCTGAAAGGCCCGTCGGGCTTCCTGTACGGCATCAACTCGCCCGGCGGCACCATCAATTACGCCATCAAGCGTCCGACCAAAGACCGCTTCACCAGCATCAAGACCTCGCTGCGCGACAATGGCGGCACCTACGTCGCACTGGACACCGGCGGCCCGCTAGACGACGGCCGCTTCGGCTATCGCTTCAACGTCGCGCGCGAACGCAACGGCGATTTCCATCACAACGGCGACACCTCCCGCGACTTCGTCAGCGGCGCCTTCGACTGGGCGATCAATTCCGATCTGCTGGTGCGCGCCAACTTCGATTACCAGGAACGCAAGATCTCGGCGCAGCCGTCGATCGGCCCCTATCTCAACGGCCAGTTGCCGTCGGTCAGCAGCATCGACCCTCGCACCCTGCTCGGCCAGCCGTGGCTGCAATACGAAACGCGCACCTTCAACATCGGCGCCGATCTGCAATATCGCATCAACGACAAATGGAAGTTGACCACGCGCGCCGCGCAGTCGTACAACGGCCGCGTCGCCGCCTTCCCCGACGTGTACAACGTCGCCGCCAACGGCAACATCCTGTCGGGCGACATTTACTACAATCCCAACCAGAGTTTCCGCGTGATCTCGACCGACTCCTACGTTTCGGGCGATTTCGACACCTTCGGCATTAAGCACCAACTGGTGACAGGTTTCTCGACGCGCAATTTCCAGGCGGTCGAATCCGGCTTCAAGGTGCTACCCGACACCGTCGGTAATATCTACAATCCGGTCTTCACGTCGGCGCCGTCGAACCTGACTTACCCGAATCACAACAAGTCGAAGAACTACCAGCCCAGCGTCTTCATCAGCGACCTGATGTCGCTGTCGGATCGCTGGGACGTGATGCTGGGCCTGCGCCATGTGCGCTACAAGAACGACAGCATGCCGGCCTCGGGCAAGAATACGTCGCAGACCGCAAGCATCAATGCGCCGTCGGTGGCGGTGACCTTCAAGGCCTTGCCGAATCTGTCGACTTACCTGAGCTATGCGGAAGGTTTCGAGCAGCCCGGACCGGCTGGTTACGACACCAACAACGCTGGCGAAAACCTGCCGCCGCTACAGACCAAGCAATATGAAGCCGGCGTCAAATACAGCCTCAATCCGGACCTGATGCTGACCGGCGCGGTGTTCCGCCTGGAGAAGACACTGCAATACGTGAACGCCGGCCGCTTCACCGTGCAAGGCGGCGTGCAACGCCACACCGGCCTGGAACTGACCGCCAACGGCCGCCTCAGCAAGCAGCTGTCGCTGGTCGCCGGCCTGGCCTACCTGCAGACCAAGGCGGACAACCCGGCCGATCCGACCATCGCCGGCAAACAGATCGCCGACGTGCCGAAGCTGCAAGGCAATGTGTTTCTCGACTATCGCGTACCGGGCATCGACGGTCTCAACGTCAACGGCGGCATGTACTACGTGGGTCGCCGCCCGCTCAATACGCAGAACACCGCATGGATGGGCGGCTACACCCGCTTCGACACCGGCGCGCGTTACGCCACGCGCATCGGCGGCTACAAGACCATCTTCGGCCTGACCGTGCAGAACCTGCTCGACAAGCGCTACTGGGCTGCCGGCGACGCCGACATCAACGGCGCCTGGGCGGGCAAGCCACGCACCATGTTCCTCAGTGCACAGATTGACATGTAGTCGCACGCGATAAAAACACCAGCAACATTCTGCGCCGCCTTCTCTTCCGGGGAGCGGCGCGCGCATCGCCCAGCCAGCACAAGCCAGCACGAGCGATCTTCATCCCGTTCAACCCGGATCAGATCAGGAAGGCATCATGGCACTTGCACTCGCGCACACCTCCACCGCAATCGTACCGACGACCTTGCCGTTGCCGGCAGTCTCGTCATCCATTTACCGACACCGTCTGTCGCCGCTCGAATGGTCTGCCATTGCACGCATCGTCGACGAACTCGAACAGAGTTTCGGCAGCGTCGAGACGCCGGAATTCGCCGACGCCTGCAGTCTCTCGGCGCAACAGCTGCCGCGCAGCTTGCGCGAACTGGCACACCGTTTCAAATACCTGCACCTGCCTTGCGGCGCCGTTCTGCTGAGCGGCGTGCCGGTCGACGATGAGCGCATCGGTCCGTCGCCGGCGCACTGGGATGCCCCCTGGCGCAATCCGCCCAACCTGCGCGAAGAAATTGCGCAGTGCCTGATATCGGCTGCGCTGGGCGATATCTTCGGCTGGCGCACGCAGGAGAACGGCCGCTTCCTGCGCCATATCGTTCCGATCGACAAGGAGCGCAACGAACAACTCGGCGGCAGCAGTTCCACCACGCTGGTGTGGCACAACGAAGAGGCCTTCCACGCGCTGCGCTGCGATTTCCTGTCGATCTTCTGCTATCGCAACGAGGAGCGCGCGGAAACCATCCTGTCCTATATCGGCGACCTGCATATCCCCGATGACAAATGGGCAGTGCTGGCGGCGCCGCGCTTCATCATCCTGCCGGACAAATCGCATCTGCCGGATCAGAACATCAGCGAACATTGGCGCCTCGACGACCACGCCTTCGAACACATCCGGCGCATGCATGCCGATCCGCAGCCGGTGCCGGCGCTGTCGGGCGCACGCGAACAGCCGTTCATCCAGGTCGACGAAGCATTCATGCGGGCACTGCCCGGAGACCACGAGGCAGCCGAAGCGCTGGACTGGCTGCTGCGCCAGTTCGACGCGCACAAGTCCGCCGTGATCATGCAGCCGGGCGACATGCTGTGGATCGACAACAAGCGTGCGGTGCATGGCCGATCGGTCTACCAGCCCAATTACGGACCGCGCCATCGCTGGCTGCGTCGCGTCAACCTCACGCTCAATCTGCGCGGCTCGCTGCCCTACCGCGAAAACGCCGTCGGCCGCCACATCGTCTGATCGGCGGCGCCTCATTTCACATCCTGTCCACGGAGACATCATGACCACCATCACGGAAGATGGCGCAGGCGCCATCTGCGTCCTCAACAAGCAAGACCTGGCCGGCCTGCGCTATTCGCTGACCGAAGTGCTGCGCACCGTCGAAGATGCCTACAAGGCCTATGCCGCCGGCTTATCGGCCAATCCGCGCAAACTCACCGCCAAACCCGACGACGGCCATTCACTCGCCTACTCGATGCTGGGCCGCGACGGCGAGCGGCAGACGGTGGCGTTCAAGACGTCTTACAAGTTCAACGCCAACGAAGACCAGTCGCTGCAAAAATACTATACGTCGCTGCTGCTGTACGACGACGCCACCGGACTGCCGATCGCCCTGATGGACTGCAGCCTGGTCGGCGCCCTGCGTACGCCGGCGGCGTCGGCCTTGCTGGCTCGCAGTTGCGCCCGCAGCGATGCGCAGACGGCGCTGGTGATCGGCAGCGGCGTGCAAGGACAGAATGCGTTTCCGTTCCTGGTGGCGGCGATGCCGCAGCTCAAGCGGCTGATCATCCACGGCAACCATGAGAGCGGCATCGCCGCAGCCATCGAACGCCTGCGCGAACACCATCCGGATCGCCGCATCGAGGTGTCGTCGGACCTCGAACAATCCGCCCGCAGCGCCGACATCATCATCGGCGCCGCTGGACCGGCATCGGAGAAATCTTACGGCGCAGTACGGCGCGACTGGCTCAAACCCGGTGCGCTGACGATCCTGGTCGGTTACGGGCTGCATGCCGAACTGCTGCACCATGCCGACTACCGCGTCGCCACCAGCGAGGCGCAAATGCGCGTGACCGGCACCGATCTGGCTGATGCGCAAGGCGCCTTGCCGGCAGTCGACGCCGAGCTGCCCGACATCCTCGCCGGCAACAAGAGCGGCCGCGCACATGACGATCAGCGCGTGTTCGCCTACAACAGCGGCATGATCATCACCGACATCGCGCTCGGCCGCCTGTTCGCCGAACGCGCCCGCGCCCAGCAACTGGGCCAGACCGTACGCTTGTGGTGAGGCAGACATGGACCGACCAAACCAGAAGGCGATGACCGCCTCCGTTCTTTCGCTGCCGCAATTGCCTGCCCTCCGGCATCCGCTGACGGCACACCTTCTCGAAAAACACCGCGGCTTGCTGTCCGAACTGAGCAAGGGCCTGGGCAGCACCTTGCATGTCCTGTTGCCGGAAGTGTTCGACGACACCGCGCGGCAATTCCGGCAGGCGCTCGACGACGCCGGCGTCGACGGCTTCGTGCTGTTCGCCAAGAAGGCCAACAAGGGCCGCAGCTTCGTCGAGCGCTGCCCGGCGCTGGGCATCGGTATCGACGCCGCCAGCTTGCAGGAAGCCGAGCAGGCGCTCGGCTGTGGCGTGCCTGGCGAACACATCGGCATCACCGGGCCCGGAAAGCATCCCGCCCTGCTCAATCTGGCGCTGCGCCAACGCTGCCTGGTCGCCATCGACAGCGTGGAAGAATTGCGCGCGTTCGCTGCACAGGCGCGGCAGGCAGGTTGCCGCGGCCGCCTCCTGCTGCGCTGCCGTCCGCAAAGCCAGCCGCGCAGCCGTTTCGGCATGACTGCCGAAGAACGTGGAGTGGCGCTGGACTTGTGCCTGCAGCATCGCGACGTGCTGGATATGGAAGGCTTCTCCTTCCATCTGTCCGGCTACAGTCCCGCAGCGCGCTCAGAAGAAGCCCATCGCCTGATCGGAGTCTGCATCGACGCGCGCGCTCGCGGCCTGGCACAATGCGCGACGATCAATATCGGCGGCGGCTTTGCGGTGCGCTATGTCAGCGAAGAACACTGGGCGGCCTTCCTCGGGCAACAACGAGCGCAGCATTATCACGCGGAAAAATCCTTCGACGATTTTTATCCTTACTACAACGCCGCACCCGGCGCGGCGATGCTGACGGCGATACTTGCACATGCCGTCGACGGCCATTCGCTGACGCAAGGGCTGCGCGAAAATGCAATCCGCCTGATGCTGGAGCCGGGCCGCGCACTGCTCGACCAGGCCGGCTTCACCCTGTTTGAAATCCAGAGCATCAAGGACAGGCGCACCGACATGGAAACGGAATCCGGCTACGGCATCCTCACCGTCGGCGGCACCAGCTTCAGCCTGTCCGAGCAGTGGTTCAGCAGCGAGTACGTGCCCGATCCGCTCTTGCTGCCACGCCGGGATGCGGAAGCATCCACGTCCTACGCCGCCTGCGTCGGCGGCGCCAGTTGCCTCGACAGCGACATGGTGACCTGGCGCAAGATCGTTTTTCCGCAACGTCCCGCTCCCGGCGATCTGCTGGCTTACCTGAACACGGCCGGTTACCAGATGGATTCCAACGAATCGCCGTTCCACGATTTACCCCTGCCAGCCAAAGTCGTCGTCACGATGGACAGTGGCAAGCCATGCTGGCGTCTGGACAATCGTCCTCACGCCGCCTTTGCATAAATTCCCTACCCTCGAAGGAGAGTCAACATGGATCGTCAATCCCCGCAGGTCTTGTCTACCGTCGCCGTTCCTGCACAACAGCCGGCCGGCGCCATCGTCAATCGCGTCTCCCAACTGATCGGCAGCACGCCGTTGATGGAAATGCTGCGCACGCGCTTCGGCAGCCGCATCCTGCTCAAGCTGGAACAAAGCAATCCCACCGGCAGCGCCAAGATCCGCATGGCGCGCCAGATGCTCGACGAAGCCGAACAGCAAGGCCTGCTCGCACCGGGCGGCTGGGTGATCGAGTCCACCTCCGGCAACACCGGCATGGGCCTGGCGCTGCTCGCCGCCGAGCGCGGCTATCGCTTCACCGCCGTAGTCGATCATCACGCCGCCAAAGATAAAATCCGCGCGATGCAGGCGTTCGGCGCCGAATTGATCTTCGTCAACGAAGACGGCGGCGATTCGCTCGCGACCGCAGACCGCGAAGCGCTGGCCGAAAAGATCGCCGCCGAACAAGGCGCCTACTGGACCGAGCAGCACAACAACCCGGCCAACGGCAACGGCTATACCTACGTCGCCGAAGAATTGCACGACGCGCTCGGCAAGGACATCACCCACCTGATCGGCGCCGTCGGCACCGGTGGTTCGCTGTTCGGTACGGCGCGCGCCCTCAAGAACAAGCTGCCGTTGTTGCGCACCATCGGCATCGAACCGGAGGGCTCGATCGCCTTCGGCGGTCCCGGCGGTCCCTACTATCAATCCGGCACCGGCACGCCGCCGGGCGCGGAGATCGGCGCGCTGGTCGACTACGATCTGCTGGACGAAGGCCTCAAGGTCTCCGACAAGCAGGCATTCAATACGGCGCGCTATATCGCCCGCAAATACGCGCTGCTGGTCGGCGGCTCGGGCGGCGGCGTGATCTACCAGGCCATCAAGCGCATCGAGACGGCGCCGCCGGGCAGCACGTTCGTCGTGCTGATCTGCGACGGGGGCGAGAAATATCTGGACACCGTCTTCAACGATGATTGGATGAACGAGCGCGATCTGATCGACGCCTCGGTCGGCGTTGAGCTGGACGCCATGCTGGCGCAACTGACCGGGCGCGCATGAGCATGTCGCGCATCATGTCCTTGTCGCTGTCGCCGTCCATGTTGAAAACCGACGTCGCCCACATCGGCGCGCTGGCGGGGCCGCTGATCCTGACACAGTTTGCCCAGGTGGCGTTGTCGACCACCGGCGTGCTCATGATGGGGTGGCTGGGTCCGCTCGACATCGCCGCCGGCGGACTGGCGCTGGCCGTGTTCAATCTGCTGCGCACCACCGGTGTCGGCCTCGTCACGCCGACCGGCAACCTGGTGGCGACGGCGGCCGCGGCCGGACTGGACACTCCAAGCGCCGCCGCAGAAGTGCGCGACATGGTGCGCGCCAGCTTCGCCATTGCGACGCTGGCCGGACTGGTGTTCTGGGCCATGATGCTGGGCGCGGGATACGTCTTGCGCTGGATGGGCCAGGACGCCGCCGTGGTGGTGCGCGCGGGCGACTATCTGTTCGCCGCGGCGCCGGGCATCCTGCCCTTGCTGTGGTTCCAGGCACTGCGCAACTTCACGGTCGGGCTGCGACGGCCGGGCCCTTTGTTGGCGATCACGCTGGCGGCAGTCGTCATCAACCTCGCGCTCAACTATGTGCTGACGGTCGGTGCCTTCGGCATGGCGGGAATGGGCCTGGCCGGCATTGCCTGGTCATCGACCGCCGTCAACCTGTTCTCCTTCGTGCTCTTCCTCCTGATCGTGCGCCGCGATGCCGCCTTGCGCCGCCTGCTGTCGGTGCGCATCTGGCGCACCGGTCGGGAGGCCTTGGGGCGCACCTGGAAAATGGGTCTGCCTGTGGCCGCGACCTATGGTTCCGAGGCCGGCTTCTTCGCCGCGATCGCCTTGCTGGTGGGTGCGCTCGGCCCCGACGCGCTGGCCGCGCATACGGTGGTCAATCAAGCGGTCTACATCGTCTTCATGATTTCGGTCGGGCTGTCGCATGCGACCTCGATCTGCATCAGCCGCACCTGGGCGCTGAACGACATCGCCACCGCGCGTCGCTACGGTTACACCGGACTGGGCATGGGCGTGGCGAGCATGGTGCTCATCGGCGTGGTGTACTGCGCTGCGCCGCAATGGGTGCTGGGTGCATTCCTGCACCAGAGCGAAGCCGGCGACGGTGCGGTGCTGCTGATTGCCGGCAAGCTCTTGTTGCTGGCGGCGGTGCTGCAGATCTTCGATTGCGCGCAAAACATCGGCATCGGCATGTTGCGCGGGGCGGGTGAGACCGGCAGCTCATTCGTGATGACGCTGATCGGTTACTGGGGCGTTGGCTTGCCGGGCGCATGGCTGCTGAGCCATTGGCTCGCACTCGGCGCCACGGGTGTCTGGCTGGGCCTGATGCTGGGGCTGGTCGTCACCGCCGCGCAACTGCTCGTGCGCTTTCGCCGGCTGATCGCGGAGCGGACGCAGAGTCGCGCCGCGTCCTGTGAACTGGTGCAATGACGCACCTGTCCGATTTTACTTTTGGGGGAAATCTCATGCTGCACTGGACCTGGAAAAACTTCGACCAATTCTCGCTGGAACAACTGTACGACGCCATCCATCTGCGCCAGCAGGTATTCGTCATCGAGCAGCAATGCCTGTACCTCGACGCCGACGGTTTCGATCCGGCTTGCCTGCATGGCCTTGGCTACGACGATGCCGGCGCGCTGCAGGCGTACGCCCGCATCCTGCCGCCCGGCGTGCGCTATGCCGAGCCGTCGATCGGCCGCGTGATCGTCGCCGAACAGTTGCGCGGCAAGGGCATCGGTGAAGTATTGATGCGGCAGGCGCTACTGCGCGCGGCCGCGCTGTACCCGGGCGCGCCGGTGCGCATTAGTGCACAGGCGCGGCTGGAACGCTTCTATCATCGGCTGGGATTTGTGAGCGTCGGCGAACTGTACGACGACGTCGGCATTCCACATGTCGACATGCTGATTACGGAGTACGCCGACAACCTGAGCGCTTAACCGAACACCACCCTGAAGCGGGCGCCGGGAACCACGTTCTCGGCGTGCAGCGTCCAGCCGTGGGCGTGGGCGATTTCTTCACAGATGGACAAACCCAGCCCGGCGCCCTCGTCGCGACGATGGGCGCCGCGCCAGAAACGCTTGAACAACTGCGGCATGGCCTCGGCCGGAATGCCGCCGCCGTAGTCGCGCACCGCGACGCCGCGCGGGCTGACGTCGACATCGACTGCGCTGCCGGGCGGTGCGTGATGGACCGCGTTCTCGATCAGATTGCGCATCAGCACGAACAGTGCGCCGCGATCGGCTGCAATCATGACCGGCTCGTCATTGGCGGCGCCGACGATATGCACTTCGCGCTGTTGCGCCAGGCGCTCCAGTTGCGCGGACGCTTCGGCGGCGATGTCCTTGAGGTCGATCGGTTCCATCGCATAATTCTGGCGCTCACTGGCTTCGGCCAGATGCAGCAGCTGATGCACCTGGCGCGCCATGTGGTCGAGGTCGCGCAGCAAGGCGCCGCGGTCGCCGCGTTCATCAAGTTCGATCTGGCCGCGCATCAGCGCCAGCGGCGTCTTCAGTTCATGCGCGGCGGTGGCGAGGAATTCGCGCTGCACGCGGTAACCATCTTCGAGTCGTTGCAGCGCCAGGTTGAAGGCATTGAACAGCGGCGCAAGTTCGCTCGGCACGTCTTCCAGCGACAGCCGCGCCGACAGGTTGTCGACCTGGATCTGCTCGGCCGCCGCCGAAGCCTTGCGCAGAGGCTTGAGGGAACGATGCAAGGTGGCTACCACGACCAGGCTGAACAACAGCATGGCGACGATGGCGGAGGCGATAGCGATCTTCTGCGCCTTCTCGCTGTCGCTACCAAGCATCACGCGATGCAGGCGCTCGCTGCGCATCAGCTGTACGTGGAAGTTACGACCGTCGTGCGTGAACGGCACGGTCAGCACTTGCTGTCCTTCGCCGTTATTGACCACCCGGAAGCGACGACGCGCCGGGTCGAAGCTTTCTCCGGCGGGCGCATAGGCGACGACGGCCTGGTCCGAGGACAGCAGCACCGCGCCGCGTTCATCGAGCACACGATAGACGGCGTCCTGCAACAGCACGGAATAGATCGCCTTCATCTTCGGACTCAGGCGGACGCCGTCGGGCATGCCGGCGGCGTTGAAATGCACTTCTTCGGCGATGCGCCCGGCATTGCGCTCAAGATCGAGATTGATCAGCATGTCCGGTCCCCAGCGCAACAAGGCGGCCAACACCAGCACGACGATACCGCTGATGCAGGTCAGCGCGATCGCCGTCGTGGTCAGCAGCCTTGACGAGAGACTTTTCATGATTGCACCTGTTCAGGTTTGGCGGCATCCAGCAAGGCATAGCCGTGCCCGCGGATATTGCCGATCTGCAGCGGCGACTCGATCGCCAGCAGCTTGCGGCGCAGGCGATGCAGCGCGACGTCGAGCGCATTCGGCGTGACCGGCTCCGACAAACCCCAGGCGGCCGCTTCCAGCGCCGTACGCCGCACCGACTTGCCGGCGGCGCGCACCAGCGCCAGCATCAGTTGCAGTTCGGCGGCGGCCAGCGACACCGACTCGGCGCCCTGGCGCATGCAGCCGGCGTCGGGCTCGACGCGCAAGCCGGCGAATTCGGGCGAGAGGCTTTGCAGCTGCGCGGGACGGCGCATCAGCGCACGCACGCGCGCCACCATCTCTTCCATCGAAAAAGGCTTGGGCAGATAATCGTCGGCGCCGGCTTCGAGACCGGTCACGCGGTCGTGCAAGGCGTCGCGCGCAGTCAGCATCAGGCAGGGCGTGAGCACGCCGCGGGCGCGCAACTGGCGCACCAGGTCGAGGCCGTCGCCGTCGGGCACGTTGCGGTCCAGCACCAATACCGGATACGCCATCTGCGCGCAGCCGTCGATGGCGTGTGCGATGGTGGTGTAGATGTCGGTCTCGATGCCGGCCGCGGCCAGCGCCTTTGCAATCAGCGCCGCCATGCGTTCATGATCTTCCAGCAGCGCGATGCGATTCATTGCCGGTCCCTAAAATTTATACACATATCCCAACCGCAACGACGGCGAGGTGGAACGATCGACCAGCGGACTGTCGGTGATGCCGCTGCCGTAATGCGTCACGCTGAGGTCGAGGAACACCGACTGCGCCGTGGTCAGGCTGTAATCGGCGCGCACGCCGGCGTCAACGTTGGCGGTCGACTTTCCGTTGTAGGCCGCGCGCGTGGAGCTGACTTCCGACGACTTCACGCCATAGTAGTAGTTGACGTACTCATTGTTCATCCAGGTCACGCCCAGATGCGGCGTCAGGCGCACGCGCCCGGTTGTGAAGCCGCGCTCTGCGCCCAGTTTAACCGTTTGGCCGTTGCTGTTGCCGGCGGCCTTGAGCCACTCCAGCGTGAACTTGGCAAACGGCGCGCGCCAGGTCGCCGTGCCGCCCAGGTGGAAACCGTCCTTGCGTTCGTCCATGCCGTTCAGGATCGGTGCGTCGCCCGATTTGTAGCCGTCATCGGCATATTTGGCGCGCAGGGTGAAATCGAACTGGCCGAGGCTGCCGAGCTTGAAGTCGACCGCCGGACCGGCGACGCGGAAGTAGGCGCCATTGTACAAAAGGATGGGCAAGGCCGACGTCTTGGTGCCGTAGCCGCGATACGGGCTGCGCGAGAAGCCGGCGCCAAGGCCGATGCCCCAGCCCGGCTCCTGTTGGCGGGCGACGTCGTTGCCGGCGGTGGCGTCTTGGGTGGCGGTTTGGGCGGACGCTGCGCAAGCGCCGCCGACGGTGAGGCCAAAAACGATGGCGCGAAGAACAACTGTGGTGTGCCGCATGAATACTCCCGGGGTCGTGGTGGATGGAATGCGCCACGATCATCGGGCAGGCTGGCTTACCAGTTACTTACCGGGTTCCGGCGATTTTCCACCCGGAATGATTTTCAACATACTTATCAGGATTTTTCCGATATGGCATGGCAGAAATGTCAATTAAAGTTAATTCACGGATTTCAGAGGGAGAGAAATGATGACCAGACAAACCTGCGCTGCCGCACTGCTGATGCTGGCAATCGCCATGCAACTTTATTTAAGTCACGGCCCGCGCGCAGCCGGGACGAACCAGCTGGGATTGTCGGCGATGGTGGCGGAACGCTGTCGCATCGACTTCAGCGAAGGCAGCGCGGATTACTTCGAGACCTGCAACAGCGTCCAGGTCGCGGCGACCGAACGTGCGCACAACGTGCTCGGGGAAATCATTGCGGTGGCGGCCTCGGCCGATCCTTATTATCTTGACCGCGATCCCGAATCGGCCAGGATGGCGGCAGCTGCCGCCCCGGCGCCCGGCGCGGCAGCCGGCAGCGTTGACCGCAGGAGCAAGGCGCCTCGGGTCGTCACCATCCAGTATTGATCGGGCTTTCGAATGCCGGCGGGCCCAGGCCCGCCTGTTCCGTAGTACCGTTAGGCGGCGCGCCAGGACCATGGCGCAAATTACCTCGCCGCATTCCAGGGACAAGCCATGAACAAGAACGTGATCCTCAGCATCGAAGACGACAGCGGCATGCATTGCGTCGACTTCATCGAAAACGACGACGGCAGCATTTGCTACAAGGCATTTCGCAAGGATCCGGAAGATGAAGGTAAATGGACGCTGACGGCGGACTATTCGGCCACGCGCTACGCCACGCAGCCGGAGGCATTCTATGCCGCCGCAGAACGAATGCCCTGGCTGGCGGCATATCTGCCGCCGCGATCATGAACAGCCCCGTTTTTTCGGGGCTTTTTTACATGCATGGAGCAGAACTCGCAAGACGCATCAAATAAATTGCCCTATACACTAGAAATATTTCCGCTTGATGACAACAAGCTTCCATACAATACAATTTCACAACAACGCCAGCGGCCATGCCGAAGTCGGCGGCGGGATCACCATCACCACGGGGGAATCATCTTGAAGCTCAGCACCAGAATCGTTCTTTTATGCGCACCGACCTTGCTCGGCATCGTGATCATCGCGATGGTCTCGCTCAATACCCTGAAGAACACCATGCTGGAGGAACGCACCGCACAGCTGTCACTGCTGGTGACGCTGGCCGACGCTTCGCTGAACAAGATCTACGCACTGGAGCAATCCGGCAAGATGACGCGCGAACAGGCGCAGGCGCAGGCCAAGCTCGTCATCGGCAGCTTCGCCAAGGATCAGAACTACTTCTTCGTGCGCGGTTATACCGACGACGTCAACTACGTCCACCCGAATCCCAAGCGTGTCGGCATCCAGGACAAGACCGCTCGCGCCGACGGCGATCGCTACCGCGCCGCACTGGCCGGACATGACATCGGCATCCTGCAGGCCGAAGGCACGCGCCCCAATATGACTGACAAAGTGCAGAAACTGTATGCCGTGATCAAGTTTGCGCCGTGGGACTGGACCGTCGGCTTCGGCGCTTACATCGACGACATCAACACCCAGTTCTATCGCAACGCGCTGATCCTGCTGCTGATCGGCGGCGCGCTAATGGCGGTGATCGGCATCATTGCCTACCTCACGCTGCGCACCGTCATGCGACAACTGGGCGGCGAACCGGCCGACGCCATGAGCGTGGTCGACCGCATCTCACAAGGCGATCTGTCGACGCGCATCGCACTGCGCAAGAACGACCGCCACAGCCTGCTGCTGTCGATCCGCTCGATGCGCGACAATCTTTCCAAGATCGTCAGCGGCGTACGCAGCGGCACCGACACCATCGCCACCGCCTCCAGCCAGATCGCTGCCGGCAACCTCGACTTGTCGTCGCGCACCGAACAGCAAGCCGGCGCACTCGAAGAAACCGCATCGGCGATGGAGCAACTCACTTCCATCGTGCGCCAGAACGCCGACAACGCCAAGCAAGCCAACCAGCTCGCCATCTCCGCCTCGGGCGTGGCGGTCGATGGCGGCGCGGTGATCGGCCAAGTGGTTGACACCATGGAAGAAATCAACGCCTCCTCGCGCAAGATCGTCGACATCATCTCGGTCATCGACGGCATCGCCTTCCAGACCAACATCCTGGCGCTCAACGCCGCGGTGGAAGCGGCGCGCGCCGGCGAACAGGGCCGCGGCTTCGCGGTGGTGGCCTCGGAAGTGCGCACGCTGGCCCAACGCAGTGCCGGTGCAGCGAAGGAAATCAAGGCCCTCATTGAGGATTCGGTAGGCAAGGTCGACATCGGCAGCAAACTGGTCGAACGCGCCGGCGTGACCATGCAGGACATCGTCAACAGCGTCAAACACGTGTCAGACGTGGTGGCGGAAATCAGCGCGGCGACGCAGGAACAAAGCTCTGGCATCGAAGAAGTCAACCGCGCCATCAACCAGATGGATGAAGTCACGCAGCAGAACGCCGCGCTGGTGGAGCAAGCCGCGGCGGCGGCGGCCTCGATGCAGGAGCAGGCTGCCAACCTGGCGCAGCTGGTCAGCGTGTTCGTGCTGGCGGAGCCGGGCAGCGGTCAGGCAGCGTTGCACACACCTGGTCGCGCGCGCGCCTGATCATTACCAACAATCATCCCGGGCGGCAGGAATGCGCTCCGGGACACCTCATCACTCTCCCCCGGCCAGCGGCGGCAACCTGCGTTTGAGCGGCGTGCTCTTGATGATCGCCGTATTGGTCTGGGCGCTGGCGGCGAAGCGATCCAGCACCTGGTCCAGTTCCGGCAGCGTGCGCACCAGCAGCCGCGCGATATAGCAATCCTCTCCCGTGACCTTGTCGCATTCGGTGAATTCCGGCGTTGCCAGGATTTTCCGCTCGACCGTATGCAGCTGTCCCGGCAAGGGCCGGATGCGCACGATGGCCTGAATCTGGTAACCGAGCGCATGCGTGTCGATATCTATCGTGTAAGCGGTCAGGACGCCGCGCTCTTCCAGCCGCTTGAGCCGTTCGGTCACGCTCGGCGCCGACAAGCCGCTGGCCTGCGCCAGGGCCTTCAGCGATGCCCGCGCGTCAGCGGCGAGCAGCTGGATCAACTTCTTGTCGATGTGGTCAATCATCTTTGATTTACTCCTGAATACCGATACATGCCATCAATAATAAAGGTCAATTACGACTTTTTCCTAATTTAATGCATGGAGTCCGCGCGCCCCGTCCGGCACAATATCGGCTTCTGCATACGAGGAATTCCCATGGAAAAAAACATCAGGCGCGGCGCACTCGAGATGACCGGCGCCATGCTGATTTCGGGCAGCATCGGCTGGTTCGTCCTGGCGTCGGGATTGTCGGTGCTCAACGTGGTGTTCTGGCGCTGCGTGTTCGGCACGCTGGCGCTGCTGGCGATCTGCGGCTGGCGCGGGCTGTTGCGCCGCGAGTTGCTCAGCGCGCGCGTGCTTGGCTGGGCCGCGCTGGGCGGCGTCGCCATCGTGTTCAACTGGGTGCTGCTGTTCGCCGCGTATTCGCATGCGTCCATCGCCATCGCGACGACGGTCTACAACACCCAGCCGCTGATGCTGGTGGTGCTCGGCGCCGTGCTGCTACGCGAGCGCATTGCCGCCGACAAGCTGGTGTGGCTGGCGACCGGTTTCATCGGCATGCTGGTGATCGTCAATGCGCGCGCGGACGCGGGCTACGCCAGCGGCAGCTACCTGGCGGGCGTGGCGCTGGCGCTCGGCGCGGCCTTCCTGTATGCGATCGCGGCGTTGATCGCCAAGCGCCTGACCGGCACCCCGCCGCATCTGATCGCGCTGATTCAGGTTGCCGTGGGCATCGTGCTGCTGGCGCCGCTGGCGGACTTCTCCGCCATGCCGCAAGGGTCGGGATGGAGCTACCTGGTCGTCATGGGCATCGTCCACACCGGCGTGATGTATGTCTGGCTGTATGGCGCGATCCAGAAGCTGCCGACCGTGATCACCGGCACGCTGGCGTTCATCTATCCGGTGGCGGCGATTGCGGTGGACTGGGTGGCGTTCGGGCACAGGCTGCAGCCGCTGCAATGGTGCGGCGTGGCGGCGGTGCTGCTGGCGACGGCGGGCATGAGCCTGGGCTGGCGCGTGCTTCGGCGCAACCGTGCCGGCGCCTAGCGCCCTTGAATTGAAATGGCGCGCGCCGCCAGCATCACCATGTCGGCATGGCGACGCTCGTCGCCGTCGCCGTTCCAGCGCGCCGTGGTGATCGCGAGGTTGACCGCGCCGATGGCCCGGCCGAGGCGCGAATCCCTGACCACTGCGGCAGTCGAGATGTCGCCCAGAAAATATTCCTCGCGGATATGCGCATAGCCCTGCTCGCGGAACTGCGCCAGGCGCTGCTTGATCTGGCCGCGGTCGGCAATGGTGAACGGCGTGTACATCTTGAGATCGCTGCGGTCGAGGATGTCGTCGATCTCGGCATCATCCAGCGTTGACATGATCGCCAGTCCCGAGGCCGTGCAATAGGCCGGCAGGCGCGTGCCGGTGACGACGTTGGGATTGAGCACGTTGCGGCTGACGATACGCTGCACGAACACGACGTCGGCGCCATCGAGGATGGTCAGGTTGGTGGTCTCTTCGGTTTCCTGGCTCAGTTGCTGCAGGTAAGGCGTGGCCCGGCGCACCAGGTCGCTCGAGGTCAGGTAGTGATAGGCGAAGTTGAGCACCTTGGGCGCGAGCTCGTACTTGCGCACTTCGTCGTCCTTGGTCAGGTAGCCCAGCGTCATCAGCGTGTAGGTGAAACGTTGCGCCGTGCTGAGGTCGAAACCGGTCAGCGCGGCGATCTGCGACAACGACAGTTGGCGCTGCTGGCCGTCGAAGGCCATCAGCACGCGCATGGATTTTTCCACCGAGTTGACGTACAGCGGCGAATTGATGCCGGTGTTGTCGGTCGCGGGAGCAGCAGCTTCAGGTTCTGCAACCATGGCAACAGCGCGCTTGGCCGGCTTGGCGCGCGTCTTGATTTCGGCGCCGTCGGTTTTCTTCGTCATAAATTGGCTTGTCGGCTGGTGGCTCTGCGGCGTGGATGAGTTCAAAGCCCTATTAAAACTCTATTATCGTCGTTCTGCCCGTGCCGGGCTACTGTCCCAGGCGGCGGCAACGTCGGGCTTCAGCAAGTGCTTCTTGATGCGTTCGCTGAGCGTGGTCTCGAAACCCGCTGCCTGCACGTAATAGCGCGGCAACTGGTAACTGGCCAGCTTCGATCCGGCCCATTGCGACAGCGCCGGGAAGCCCACCTGCTGCCCCTCTTTGAACTGCACGTACAGCATGATTTCCTGCTCGCCGATGTCGCCCGTGATGCCTACCGCAGCGGCCGCCGCCACCGCCGGATGCATCACGAAGACGCGTTCGATTTCCCAGGCCGAGACGTTCTCGCCGCGCACGCGCATGCTGTCGGTCTTGCGGCCGACGAAATACAGGTCGCCCTCTTCGTCCATGCGGGCCATGTCGCCGGTATGCAGCTTGCCGCCCTGCAGCGCTTCCGCGCTGGCCTTGGGGTTGTCGAGATAACCCGGCAGGAAGCAGCCTTCGACATCGCTGGAGACCACCACCTGGCCGATCTCGCCGACCGGCGTCGGCATGCCGTCGGCGTCGAGCAACTCCACCGTCAGCCACGGCAGCGCACGGCCGATCGAGCCGACTTTGCCGCTGGTGTTGACGGTGGCGAAGCTCGATCCTTCGGTCATGCCATAGCACTCGCGCAGCGACAGCTTCAGGCGCGCCAGGATGCCGTTCCAGGCACGCGGCGAAACGCCCGCGCCCCACGCCACGCGCAGCGTGTGATGCGGTGGCTGCGCGTCGGATGGCAGCTGCGTGAGGATGTCGAGAATGCCGCCCAGGTAATGCAGGTGCGTGGCCTGCGCCGCCTCGACCTGCTGCCAGAACTTGCTGGACGAGAAGCGTTCGACGATGTGCAGTTCGGTCTGCTGCAGGAACGGCACCAGCAGCATCTGTGCGCCGCCGATATGGCACAGCGGCTCCCACACGAACATGCGATCGCCGGGACGTACGTCCGACACCAGCAGCGTACCTTCGCTGGCGATGCGCATCATGCGATGCGTGAACACCACGCCCTTGGGCGCGCCGGTGGTGCCGGAGGTATAGATCAGGCACAGCGTGTCGAGCGGCGCGAGGTCGGCGGCGCGCGGGCGCTGTTGTTCCAGCGCCGGCATCTCGCCGGCGAATTCATCGAGCCATGCCAGCCGGTCCTGCAACTCAGGCAATTCGGACAGCGGTTCGGCGAAGCTGCGCTGCGCGATGAACAGCGTGGGGGCGCAATGCCCCAGCAGGTAACTGATGCCGGGCGCCTTCAGACGCATGTTGACCGGCACCCACACCACGCCGCCCAGCATCAGCGCGTAGATCAGCGCCATGTGGTCAAGGCCGTTCTCGAGCATCAGCGCGACGCGGTCGCCGCGGCGGATACCGCGCGCGGCGAGGCGTTGCTGCATGGCCGCGACGCGCACCGCCATATCGGCGAACGACGTTTTGCGGCCGTTGAAGACGATCAGGGTGCGCTCGCTGTTTTCAAGCAAGCCTTTGAGCAGCAGCGAGACGACGTCGAGCTGGTCGTCGCCGCAGCGGGACGGGAAGTAGTGTGTGTAGCGATGCATGGCGGATTCGGAAGTATTCAGATAATTGTTGGTGAAGGGACGGCATGCGTACGGCGACGCGCCATCTTGTAGAACGCCGGCAGCAGGACCAGCAGCGCGATCACGATCACCATGACCAGCGATACCGCGGCCAGCGTCGGATTGACCTGCAGGATCATGTCGTCCCACATCTGCTTGGGCAGCGTGTTCTTCATGCCGCCGCTGACGAAGATCGCAATCGTGAGTTCGTCGAAAGAGATGATGAACGCCATCTGCAAGGCGGCAGCGACGCTGCCGATCATCATCGGCAGCTGGATCGTGCGTAACCGCGCGAAGGCGGATGCACCGAGGATCCTGGCGGCGTCATCAAGGCGCCAGTCGAAGCGCTTGAGCGCCGCCGCCATGGTGACCACGACATAGGGGATGGCCAGCACCGTATGGCCGATGGTCAGCCCGAGGTCGGTGCCGACCAGGCCCATGCGCGAGAACAGGTAGAACAAGCCGACCGCTACCACGATGCGCGGCACGATCAGCGGCGCCAGCAGGAAGGCGAACACCGGCTTGGTCCAGCGTGGCGGCAGGCGCGTCAGCGCCAGCGCCGCACCGATGCCGAGCGCGGTCGAGGCCAGCGCGGTGACGATGGCGACGCCGAACGAGCGCAGGAAGGATGCCTGCCATACCGGCGAAAAGATGAAGGCTTCGAACCAGCGCAGGCTGAAGCCCTGCGGCGGAAACGACAGGAACGGCGAGTTGGTGAAGGCGATCGGAAACACCACCACGATCGGCAACGACAGCAACGCCACCGCGACCACGCTGTACAGCTTGAGTCCCTTCACTTTCTGCAGTACCGCGCCGGCTGCGCCGTAACTGCTGCCGCCACCGCCGCCAAAGAGGCGGCCAATGCCGATCAGCAGTGCGGTAGTGGCGGCCGAGCTGTTCTTCTTCGGCGCCGCGCGGGTATCGCCGCTGAGCGAAGACAAGCCCACCAGCTTGTCGTACAGGATGAACACCGCCACCGCGAAGATCAGCAGGATGGTCGACAGCGCCGCCGCATACGGCAGGTTGAACAGGTCATTGATGGCCGAGATCACCAGTTGCGCAACCATGGTTTCCTTGGGCGTGCCGAGCAGCGCCGGCAGGATGAAGAATCCCAGGCTGGTGATGAACACCAGCAAACCCGCCGCCGCGATGCCGGGACCGGCCATCGGCAGGAACACCGAGAAGAAGGCGATGGATCGATTGGCGCCCAGCGTCTCCGCCGCCTGCAGCAATTGCGCGTTGACGCCGCGCATGATCGGCAACATGTTGATCACCGCCAGCGGCAGCATGGCGTGCACCATGCCGATCATCACACCCGTCATGGACGGCGCCAGCGCATGCGGATCGTCCACCAGGCCAAGGCTTGCGGCCAGCGTCAACAGGATGCCGGTCTTCGACAGCACCAGGATCCAGGCGAAGGTCTTGACCAGGTAGCTGGTCCAGAACGGCACCATGATCCAGATCATCCAGCGCTCGCGAAAACGATCGCTGAGCTGACTCAGGAAATACGCCACCGGAAAGCCCAGCACCACCGACAGCAGCGCCGTCAGTCCGGAGATCAGGAAAGTGTTGCCGAGCACCTTGGCGAACACCAGGTCGTTGGTCATGCGGCGGAACTGGTCGAGCGTCGCGTGGCCGTCGGCGTTGACGATACCGGTCTGCAGGATCTCGACCACCGGCACGCAGAAGAAGCAGATCAGGAACACGAAGCACGGCAAGGCGGGTAGCCACGCGCGCAACGATTTCTTTGTCGCGCTTGAAGAGAATGAACTGGACATGGAGAATCCTCGGATCAGTGAAACTGAGGCTTAGCAGGTCACGACGGCGGCATGTTCCGCATTCCAGCGGATGCCGACGCCATCGCCCACCGCAGGCGCTTCACGGCGGCCGCAGCGCAGCAGGAAAGGCTGGCTTTCGCCGATGTCGACCATCACACGGATATCCGAACCGGCGAACACGACTTCGCTGACGATGCCTTTGACGTAGGCGTCATCGACACCGGCCAGGCAGGCTTCCTCGGGCCGCACCACCAGCGAGATGTCAGCGTTCATTCCCGCGCCGTCCGGCCGCTGCGTCGGCAGCGGCACATCGAAGCGGCCGTTGCCGAGACGCGCACCGGCCGCACTGTCCTGCACCCGTCCCGACAGCAAATTGGAGTAGCCGATGAACTGCGCCGAAAACGCCGTGGCCGGACGGTCGTACAGGTCCTGCGGCGAGCCGATCTGTTCGATCCTGGACTGGTTCATGAGGCAGATGCGGTCGGACAGATTCAGCGCTTCTTCCTGGTCGTGCGTGACGTAGATGAAGGTGGCGCCGAGATCCTTGTGCAGGCTGCGAATCTCGGATTGCATGTGCTCGCGCAGTTTCTTGTCGAGTGCACCGAGAGGTTCGTCGAGCAGGATCACCGACGGCTTGTAGACGAAGCAGCGCGCCAGCGCGATGCGCTGCTGCTGGCCGCCCGACAACTCGCGCGGCAGGCGGTTGGCATAGCTTCCCATCTGCACCATTTCCAGCGCATCGCGCACGGCGGCCGTCATCGCCGCCTTGTCCATCTTGCGCATGCGCAGCGGGTAGGCGATGTTTTCCCACACTGACAAGTGCGGGAACAGCGCATAACTCTGGAACACCATGCCGATACCGCGCTCGCCGGCGGCCGTGTGCGTGGCATCCTTGCCGTTGATGAACAACGCGCCGCCGCTCGGCTCGACCAGGCCTGCAAGTATCTGCAGCAGCGTGGTCTTGCCGGAGCCGGACGGTCCGAGCAGGGTCAGGAACTCGCCGTCGCGGACGTCGAGGTCGGTCGGCGACAGCGCCGTAACGCTGTCGTAGTGCTTGCTGATTGCACGTGTTTGCAGTCTGGCGGTCATAACTTGTATCGCTATCAGGAAAGTAACCAGGCGTTGAAGCGGTCCGATACGGCGTTGCGGTTCTTGTGCCACCAGAGCCCGCTGGGAGGACGCATTAAGGCGATGTTGGCGGGCGCGGTGGGCAGGATGGCGGCACGCGCGGCGGGGATGTCCTTGTAGGCTTCCAGTGCGGTGGGGCCGTATGCCAGCGTGTCGGTGAAGCCGCTCTGGCGCTTGGCGTCGGCGCAGAACTTGACGAATTCCTTGGCCACCGCAGCGCGCGGATTGCCCTTCGGCACGCCCCAGCCTTCGATCGAATACAGGCCCTGGTTCCAGTTGATCGCCACCGGGGCGCCACCTTCGATGGCGGTTTGCGCGCGGGCGTTCCAGGTCGAGATCATGTCGACTTCGCCGGACTGGATCAGCTGCATGGCCTGGGCGCCGCTGGTCCACCAGACCGCCACGTGCTTCTTGATGCGGTCGAGGCTCTTGAAAGCGCGATCGAGATCGAGCGGGTACAGCTTGTCGGGTGCGACGCCGTCAGCCATCAGCGCTTGCTCAAGGGTGTCGATGGCGTTGCGGCGCAGCGAGCGGCGACCCGGGAATTTCTCGACGTTCCAGAAGTCGGCCCAGGTCTTTGGCGGATTCTTGCCGAACTTGTCGGTGCGGTAGGCGAGGATGGTGGCGTACACGTCGACGCCGACGAAACTCGACGTGATGGAACCAGGCAGCATGTTCTTGAAGTCGGTCGGCACGATGCCGAGCGGCTCCAGCATGCCGGCTTCTTCGAGAATCGGAATGTCCTGCGCCAGCGTGAGCGTAGTGACGTCCCACACGAAGTTCTTGGTTTGCACCATGGCGGTCAGTTGCGCAACAGGCTGCGCTTCGCGGGCGACGTTGACGATTTTTACGCCGGTGGCTTTTTCAAACGGATCGTAGAAGGCCTTGCGATAGGCTGCCGTGTAAGGACCGCCCGGGTCAGCCACCACCAGTTGCTTGGTTTGCGCCAGCACCGACGGCGCGATGCCGGCGACACCGGCTGCCGCAATACCGCCGGCCATTTTCAGGACGGTGCGGCGATGCGTGTTGAATTGCTGAGTCATACGTACTCCCATAAGTGGTTGTTAGAGGAATTGCCGACCTGCGACTGCGGTGGTGCCTTGTGCTGCAATGTGATGCCGGTTCCGGTTCAGCCGCCGATGGTGCGGCCGCGCTTCTTGAAGAACTCTTCCATCATGCGGGCCGGTTCGCCGGTGGCGTAGGCTTCGCCCTGGATGCGGCGGCCGGCGGCGATGGCGTCGACAAAACTCGGTTCGGTGATTTCGTAGAAACGCTGCTTGTCGAGACGCATGGCGACCGGCGGCTTGGCGGCCAGTTCACGCGCGATGGCGAGCGACTTGCTCATCACTTCCGCGGCTGGCACCAGGTGATGGATCAGGCCGAGGCGATGCGCCTCTTCGGCTTCCATCATGCGGCCGGTCAGGGTCAGTTCGATGGTGCGCGACAGACCCAGCATCTGGGTCATGATCCACGGACCGGTGACGCTCGGTATGCCCGAATTGATTTCCGGCTGGCCCATGCGCGAACCGGCATGGCCGACGCGGATGTCGCCCAGCAGCGTCACCTGGAAAGCCGAGCCGGCGGCGGTGCCGTTGAGCGCCATGACCAGCGGCTTCTTGAGCGAACGCAGCGTGCGGTAATAGTTTTCCCACTCGGTCATCCATTCATCGGCGCGCTGCTCGTCGAAGCCGTGCGCCTCTTCCAGATCCTGCCCCGCGCAAAATGCGCGATCGCCGGCGCCGGTCATGATGATGGCGCCGATGGCCGCATCCTGATCGCTGCGCTTGAGCGCGGCGATGATCTCGGCGCGCATTTCGCTGTTCCAGGCGTTGAGCTTTTCAGGGCGGTTGAGGGTGATGATGGCGACGTTGCCGTCGAGCGAAACCTTGATGAATTTTTCCATAACTATTCCTATGCAATAAGTAATGTTTTATACCGCTAATTCATGGTACAGCAATTACCGTGCCTGTCTATATGCGCTGCAAGATGGTCTATTTCGCTTGTAAACAGTGCATTTCCTCTGTTTTTACGATGCAGTGCACTACGATTGCGCCGCGCGCGATCAGCGACGGTGCAGCACATGCGGCAGCACAATGAGGAAGAAAAAAGGACGAAGGGATGCGATCAGACGCAGCGACGCCGCCCTGTCGGGACAACGTCGCTACAAAGCAAGGTACTCAGGAGGGAGTGACTTGAATGACTGGGAAAAATGCGGAAAAAGAGGAGGGCGAACCGACTCAGCGCGCCAGTTGGCGAACGCCAAGCGCGACGATGACGCCGCCGCAGAGGCGATCGATCCACAGTTTGCCGGCGCGATAGTGTGAAGCGATGCGCGCATGCGACATCAGGATCGCCACCATCGAATACCAGGACGAGGCAACCACGCCGACCACGCCCAGCATGGCGGCGAAAGTCGGCCACGAGACATGGGCCGGCGTCGCCGAGGCAAACACCGCGGCGAAGAAGGCCATCGATTTCGGATTGACGATGTTGGTCAGGAAGCCCTGAACGAAGGCCTGGCGCAATCCGGCAGTTTCTTGCATGTTGACTGCCGTGGTCTCCGCCTTCGGTGATGCGGCCCGGCTCCCTGCCTTGAGGATGAGATTGCCACCGAACCAGATCAGGTAAGCCGCACCCGCTATCTTGACCGCCAGCGCGGCCCACGGAAACGCCGCGAACACGATGCCCACGCCGAGGATGGCGCAGGTGGCCCAGAACAGATTGACGATGACGATGCCGGCCACCAGCGCCAATGCCGCCGCACGCGTCGACGACACCGCCTTGTGCACGACCGCGACGAAGTTGGGACCGGGAATCGTCACGCCGGTGATATAGACGGACAGCACCGCGAGCACGGCAGGCCATTGCACCATGTCGATCTCCTTCCCTTACAGTGAACGCGTGATGCCACCGTCGATGCGGATGTTCTGGCCGGTGATGTAGGCAGCCGCATCGGACGCCAGGTGCGAGGCCAGTGCCGCGACTTCGCTCACTTTGCCGTAACGCGCCATCGGGATCAGTTCCTTGATGCCGGGCTTCTCCGGCAGGCTGTCGATGAAGCCAGGGAGGATATTGTTCATGCGGATGTTTTCCGGCGCGTACTTGTCGGCGAACAGCTTGGTGTAAGCCGACAGGCCTGCGCGGAACACGCTCGAGGTCGGGAACGACTGCGACGGCTCGACCGCCGAGAAGCTCGAAATGTTGATGATGGCGCCACCGCCCTGCTGCTGCATCAGCGGCGTCACCAGGCGCGCGCTGCGCACCACGTTCATCAGGTAGACCTCCATGCCGAGCAGCCACTCTTCATCGCTGAGCTCGAGCACCTTGCCCTTGGGGCCGTGTCCGGCGCTGTTGACCAGCACGTCGATGCGGCCCCAGCGCGCGAGGCAGGCGTCGACCGCTTTTTGCAGGTCGGCGACCGAACGGTTGGAGCCGGTGATGCCGACGCCGCCCAGGCTGTTGCCGAGCGACTCGCCTTTTCCGGACGAAGAAAGAATACCGACGCCGAAGCCGTCGTCCGCCAGTTTTTGCGCCACGCCGGCGCCCATTCCGCTGCCGCCGCCGATGACGAGGGCTACCTTGCTTGTACTCATTTGCTGCTCCGTGTAGATGCGATGCGATCAGAACGCGACAGCGTACACGATCGTCCGGATATTTGCCGGGCGCCTCCCTTTGCTGACGAAAACATCCCGATTGCAGCTACCCACAATTGGCATTTCGGCACCCACCAATTTTGTAGACGATTTACAACGCTTCGAGCAAGCGCCTGCCGGTATTGGCTTTCATGACCCTATCAAGATGCATGTTTGGTTTGATCACGCAAATATAAATGGTTATGATTCTCATCCATTACGAATGCTTACCTTTTCTTTGCATGCATCCGGCCGCGCCGGCCCACTGAATCGCCGGCGCCGCACGACTCGCTTTTTCATCTTTCCGAAAATCACATGACATCGCTCCCCCTTCCCCGCGCCATTGCCGCGCAAACCCGCTGCGCCGCCGCCATCGCCGCCGCGCTGATGACGCTTTCCGGCGCTGCCTACGCACAGCAGGCCGATGCACCGGCCGACACGCCGAACACGCTCGAGACCATTCAGGTCAGCGGCGACTGGCTGGGCAGCAATAGCCTGGACGCCAGCGTGAAAACCTTCCCCGGCGCGCGCACGGTGGTTAAGAAAGCCGAGATCGAAAGCACCGGCGCCGTCAACATCGGCGACGTGATGCGCCGCATCCCCGGCGTGCAGGCGACCGACAACTCCGGCACCGCTGGCAGCGCGATCTCGCTCAACATCGGCGTGCGTGGCCTGACCGGCCGCTACTCGCCGCGCTCGACCATTCTGCTCGACGGCCTGCCGATGTCGGTGGCGCCCTACGGCCAGCCGCAAATCTCGTTTGCGCCCGTCAGCCTCAACAACATCGAGTCGATTGACGTCGTGCGCGGTGGCGGCGCCGTGCGTTACGGTCCGCAAAACGTCGGCGGCATCATCAACTTCAAGACGCGTTCGATCCCGAACCAGGCAGGTCTGACCGCAGATGCCAGCGTGCGTTACAACAGCTACGGCCAAGGCGGCTCCAGCAATCAGTACAGCGCCTTTGCAGGCACGCGGCTCGACAATGGCCTGGGTCTCGCGATGCTGTATTCAGGTTCGGAAGGATCTGGCTGGCGCGACAACAGCAACGAGCGCCTGAATGATTTCGCGTTGAAGTTCCGCTTCGAAATCGATCCAAGCTCCGAGATCTACGGCAAGGTCTCCTACTACGATGTGCTCTCGCGCACGCCGGGTGGCCTGACGGTTGCACAATACAATGCCGATCCGTTCCAGAACACGCGCAAGCACGACTTCTGGTCGGGCAATCGTAAAGCCATCGATTTCGGCTATCTGAATACCATTTCAGACACCCAGGAAGTTGAAGTCCGCACCTACTTCGTGGAGAGCTTCCGCCAGAGCGTGCTGATCGGCAGCTCCACCACCAATTACCAGCATCAGCCGCGCGACTACCAGACCACCGGCATCGAGCCGCGCTACACGCAACGTTTCGTCGCCGGCAAGGTCGCCAACGACGTGACAGTCGGTTATCGCTACATTGGCGAACGCGGCACCGACAAGACTTTCAACGAGTCAATTGCAACGGGTGCTTACGGCGCAGTCACCTCGTTCAAGAACACCACCGATGCGCATTCGCTCTATCTCGACGACAAGATTTCGATCGGCTCCTGGCGCATCACGCCGGGGGTGCGCTACGAGCACATCAACTCCACCCGGGTGGATTCGACCACCAACGGCAAGTTTGAAACCACCAACAACAAACCGCTGCCGTCGGTGAACGTGGCTTATTTGTACTCTCCTGAACTGACGCTGTTCACCAACTACAACACCTCCTTCGGCGTGGTGCAAAACACCCAGCTCAACTCGCTGTCGGCCAGCAATCCCCTGTCGCCTGAACTGGCCAAGACGGTCGAAGCCGGCGCCCGCTGGAAGGGAAATAGTCTGTCAGCCGAGGTCACTGTATTCGACATCCGCTTCGACAATCAAATCTCGCAAATCCCCGGTACCAATCCGGCGCTCTTTCAGAACATCGGCAAGACACAGCATGACGGCGTAGAAACCGCAATCGACTACAGCTTCGACAAAGACGGCGCGCTGCGCGGCCTGAATCTGTATGCGACCTACACCTATACGCGCGCCTTGCAACGTTCCGGCACGACCTCGGGCCTCGACGTACCGTTCTATTCACGCACGACCGACACCATCGGCGCGCGCTATGAGACAGGGCCTTGGGCATTCAACCTGTCCACCACGCATCAAAGCCGCCAGTTCATGGACGTCGCCAATACCGTCAAGGAAAGCGCAGACGCCACCGTCGGCGAGATCCCCGGTTTTCGCACCTGGAATACCCAGGTCAGCTGGAAGATGCCCAACGCCAAGGGTCTCGACATCCTGGCCGGCGTCAACAACCTGACCGACCGTCGCTACTACACCCGCAACATCGACGGCAATCCAGGCCGCATGGTTGGCGCACCGCGCACAATCTACGTGCAAGGTCGCTACGCGTTCTAAGCAGCACACGTCAACAAAATCGCCCCGCATCTGGTCGACTGCATGACCTGATGCGGGGCGATTTGTTTTACAACGACCAGCGCTGATTCAACTCAACGCCAGCCGCGATGCCAGCCGTATTGCGGATGACGCCAGCCCCAGCCGTAGTGCGCGTGGTATTCCCACGCATAGCCCGGGCCGGGCGATGCGTAAGTCGGCTGCACATACACCACGCCCGGCGGCGCGACGTAGGCCGGTTCGACATAAGCCGGGCGCACCGACGGCGGCGTCACCACGCAGCCGCTGACGGCGACTACTGCGGCAGCGACCGACAACAGGCCGGCAATCCTGATCATTCTGGCATTCATCTTTTTGCTCCTCGTTAGGAAATCGGATAATGATGTCAGCCTCATGTCGACCGGCCTGAAAGGCGCCGGACGCAACAAGGCTGTTATCCGTTTAACGGGGAGAGACCGCAAAATGAAGACTGTAAAGTTGTATTAATCTGTAAGAAGATTCAGCAATTTGTCAGCAGTTGCCAAAGAACAAATTCACCATCCTGCCATCGCCGGATACCGACCGGGTTGGCCGCTTAACTCTCTGCCGCATCCGTCGAACACGTCAGCGCCTCCCACTGCGAGAGCTCCTGCGTCAGCTCCGCCAACTTCTTCCTCACCAGCGCGAGCGCATCGCTGCCCAGCAGCAAATGCGCCGGCGGCGCCGGACTGTCGACCAGCGTCAGCATCGCTTGCGCCGCCTTGCGCGGATCGCCCGGCTGTTTACCGCTGCGCTCGGCGCGCGTGTTGCGGATCGGGTCGAACAGCGCGTCGTAGTCGGCGATGCTGCGCGGTGAACGCACCATCGAGCGGCCGGCCCAATCGGTGCGAAACGATCCCGGCGCAACCGCGGTGACAAACACGTTGAAGGCCTTGAGCTCCTGGCCCAAGGTTTCTGAAATACCCTCCAGCGCAAACTTGCTGCCGCAGTAATACGCGATGCCCGGCATGGTGATGAAGCCGCCCATCGAAGTGATGTTGACGATGTGGCCGCGCCTGCGCTGACGCATGAAGGGAACAAAGCCTTTCGTCACCGCCACCGCGCCGAATACGTTGACGTCGAACTGGCGCTGCAGCGCATCCATGCCGGATTCCTCGAAGATGCCTTCGTGTCCGTAGCCGGCATTGTTGACCAGCACGTCGACCGGCCCGACGCTGCTTTCGACCTCGGCGGCGACCCGCTCCGCCGCGGCAAAATCGGTGACGTCGAGCAGGCGCGCAAACGCTTGCCCCGGCCGGTCGGAAAATTGCGCCTCGAAGGCGCGCCGGGCATCTTCGCTGCGCACCGTGCCGACCACGCGATGACCTGCAGCGATGGCGGCTTCGGCAAGCGCAAGGCCGAAGCCGCTGCTGGCGCCGGTGATGAAAAAAGTTTTGGATACAGACATGGCAATTCCTTTGCTGTGCGTGAAAGACAAGAACAAAAATCGACCAGGCCATTATCGATTTCCACGCACGCCATGGCTGCCGGTTCTTCTCGCATGTTTGCCTGATTCTCTGAGTCACTGGCGCGGTGCCGCGGAAGATGGCAAAGTAGCCGCATTACCGATTGCCGGATTCAATGAGATGCCCCCTTCCCCATCACCCAGCACTCCCGCCGACGTCCGCCGCCGCATGGTCGCCTTGCTGGCGGCGCTGACGCCGCTGGAAGGCTATAACCTGTCGCCGCTGGCCGACGTGCGCTTCCTGCGTTCGAACCGTCCGTTGAAACGCATGCCGGTGCTGTACGAACCGGGCATCGTGATCGTCGCGCAAGGACGCAAGCGCGGCTATCTCGGCAGCGATGTGTATTTGTACGATGCGCAGCATTACCTGGCGGTGTCGGTGCCGGTGCCGTTTTCGATGGAGACCGACGCCAGCGAGAAGGAGCCGATGCTGGCGATTTACCTGCGTCTGGATTTCAAGGTTGCGGCCGAGCTGATGATGCAGATCAACGACCGTGTCGGCCCGAGCATCGCCATGCCGCGCGGAATGGTATCGACGCCGATGGAGGCGCAACTGGGGATTTCCGTACTGCGCTTTCTGGAAGCGATGAGCGATCCGCTGGAGGCTGACGTGCTGGGACCGTCGCTGCGGCGCGAAATCTATTTCCGCGTGCTGACCGGCCGACAAGGTGGAACAATGCGCGCCGCGCTGACCATGCAAGGCCAGTTCGGCAAGATCTCGCGCGCCATCAGCATGATCCATCGCAGCTACGACGAAGCGCTCGGCATCGAGCAACTGGCCAGGGAAGCCGGCATGAGCGTGCCGACCTTCCACGCGCATTTCAAGACCGTGACCGATACATCCCCGCTGCAATACCTCAAATCAACGCGGCTGCACCAGGCGCGCCTGCTGATGCTGCGCAACGGCATGACGGCGGGCGCCGCCTGTGCGCAGGTCGGTTATGAAAGCGCATCGCAATTCAGCCGCGAATTCAAACGCCTGTTCGGCCGCACACCGGTCGATGAAGTGGAGCGCATGCGCAAGAGCTTTGCGCTGCCGCCGCAGGAGGACGGCGCGCCGTTTGTTTCTTCACATTGAATTCAGGTAAGACAAATGCTGCAGCTGTGCCCTTTGCAGTTGTGCAGAACGCTGCTGCGCGCCGCGCCCGCATGCGCGCCCGGCCCCGCCGCGCCCTGCCCTGCGAGCTGCTCGGCGCCGTTGCGCGGACGCCAGCGCTCGGTCACCTGCAAGCCGACGCGACCGCCGGTCAACAGCGGTGCGGCCGTGGTGTCCTCTTTGCAGTAGGGACACGCGACCTGGCCATGCAAGGCCTGCATGTTGAGGAATTTCTCGAAGATGCCTTCGCAGTGGCTGCAGCGGATATCGTATAAGGGCATGTTCTGCTCCGAAGTGGCGATGATTTGAAACTTCCGATCGCGGGTGCGGCCTTGCCGACATCCGCGATCTCCTCAAGCAATCAAACGATTACGGCTTTCGGCCCCAATACGATTTGTCGTTCAACATCCCCTTGGGCGTGATGTCCTGATCGAAGATCGAGGTCGGCAGCGACACCGTGCACGCGCAGTTCGGGATGTCCACGATGCCGCCGATGCGCCCTTCCACCGGCGCGGCGGTCAGCAGCATGTAGGCCTGGCTGCCGGTGTAGCCGAAGTGGGTCAGGTAGTCGATCGCCTTCAGGCAGGCCTGGCGATAGGCGACGGTGGCGTCGAGATAATAGTTGACGCCGTTCTCGACGCTGATGCCCTCGAAGGTCAGCCATTGCTCGTAGTGCGGCTTGACGATGCTCGGCATGAAGATCGGCGAGGTGATGTTGTACTTCGCCATACCGCCCTTGATCAGGTCGAAGCCGACGTGGCTCACCCCGTCCATCTCAATCGCGCCGCAAAAGCCGATTTCGCCGTCGCCTTGCGAGAAGTGCAAATCGCCCATCGAGAAGCCCGCCCCCTTGACGTACACCGGGAAGAAAATCCGCGTGCCGGCCGACAGATCCTTGATGTCGGTATTGCCGCCATGCTCGCGCGGCGGCACGGTGCGCGCCGCGATCTTGGCCATCTCGTCGAACTTGGCGCCGGTCAGGCCGCGCAACACCGCGGTGCTCGGATCGGGCGGCTTGGCCAGGCCCTTGGCGGCCAGCGGCGCTTCGCGGCGATTCCATTCGGCCAGGAGGTCGTGCGACGGCAGACATCCCATCAGGCCCGGATGCGTGAGGCCGGCGATGCGCACGCCGGGGATGTGGCGCGAGGTCGCATACAGGCCCTTCAGGTCCCAGATTGCCTTGTCGGCCTCGGGGAAATAATCAGCCAAAAAGCCGCCGCCGTTTTCCTTGGAAAACACGCCCGAGAATCCCACCGGCGTCACCGGTTTGATGTCGAGCAGGTCGATCACCAGCAAGTCGCCCGGTTCGGCGCCCTCGACGTGGAACGGGCCGGTCAGCGGATGCGCACGCGTGAGGTCGACGTTCTTGACATCGGAGACGTCGTCGGTGTCCTTGATCTGGGCATCGAGGAAGTCCAGCGATTCAATCAAAATGGATTCGCCCGGCTTGACCGACGACAGGAACGGCAGGTCGGGATGCCAGCGGTTGTGTCCGAGTTCAGGCTGCTCTGCCAGCGGTACGCCGGGCTTGATCTTGAAATGTTGCATGCGACTCTCCTTCTCGTGTTGAATGCGGGTGAATTGACGATTTATTCGTTAGGGATGCCCGGCACCGGACACTCCGGCGTGCCGGCGGTCTTGCGGGTGATCGCCTCGACCTTGGCGCGTGCGGCCTGCGGATCGTTGACCCAGGTCTTGTAGAAGTCGAACGGGCAATCGGCTACGCCCGCCGACGATTCGGCGGAATTGATCTTGCCGGTGTAGCCGCGGTGCAGCAGCTTGAACAGGTGGTTTTGCGACTGCCAGTTGCGGCGCGCATCGCGGATGGCGCTGACCGACAGCTCGGCGTACTGGATGCCCATCTCTTCGGTCTCGCATTCGCCCAGGGTGCGGCCGTCGAAGCCAACGATCGCCGAATGGCCGAAATAGGAATACACGCCGTCGAAGCCGGCCGCGTTGGCGACGGCGACGTAGACGTTGTTCATCCATGCCATCGCCTTGGCCACCAGCACCTGCTGGTCCTTGGCCGGATACATGTAGCCCTGGCAGCGCACGATCAGCTCGGCGCCCTTCATGGCGCAGTCGCGCCAGATTTCCGGATAGTTACCGTCGTCGCAGATGATCAGGCTGACCTTGAGTCCCTTGGGACCGTCACAGACGTAAGTCGTGTCGCCCGGATACCAGCCCTCGATCGGCGTCCACGGCATGATCTTGCGATACTTCTGCACGATCTCGCCCTGGTCGTTGATCAGGATCAGCGTGTTGTAGGGCGCCTTGTGCGGATGCTCTTCGTGGCGCTCGCCGGTCAGCGAGAACACGCCCCAGACGCCGGCGATGCGGCAGGCTTCCGAAAACACGCGCGTCTCTTCGCCCGGAATGGTGGCGGCGGTGTCGTACATTTCCTTCTCGTCGTACATGATGCCGTGCGTCGAGTACTCCGGGAAGATGACCAGGTCGAGGCCGGGCAAACCCTGCTTCATGCCGATCAGCATGGCCGCGATCTTGTTGACGTTGTCCATCACTTCAGCGCGGTTGTGCAGGCGCGGCATCTTGTAATTGACGACCGCCACGCCCACCGCGTCTTTACTGCTCGATATGTCTCCATGCCTCATGACGATGCTCCTCCTTCAAAACGGTTTTAGAACAAGCCCTTACACCGACAGGTATTTGCTAATGGTCGGCGCATCGACGTTGGCGCGCGTGTCTTCATAGACGAAGCGGCCCTTGTCGATGACCAGGAAACGGTCGGCGATTTCCAGCGTGAAGCTCAGCACCTGTTCCGACACGATGATGGTGAGCTCGCGGATCTTGCGGATTTCTTTCAGGCTGCGCGCGATGTCCTTGATGATGGACGGCTGGATGCCTTCGGTCGGCTCGTCCAGCAGCAGCACGCGCGGGTTGGTCGCCAGCGCGCGCGCAATCGCCAGCTGCTGTTGCTGGCCGCCGGACAAGTTGCCACCCTTACGGCTGCGCATCTCGTACAGCACCGGAAACAGCGCGTACAACTCATCCGGCACCTTGCCGCGCGCCTCGGCGGCCAGGCCGGTCTGGATGTTTTCCAACACCGTCATGCCGGGGAAAATCATGCGCCCCTGCGGCACGTAGGCGACGCCGCGCGAGACACGCTGATGGCTTTCCATCGCACCCAGTTCGATGCCGTCGATCTTGATGCTGCCGTCGCGCAGCGGCAGGATGCCCATCAGCGTCTTGAACAGCGTGGTCTTGCCCATGCCGTTGCGGCCCATGACGGCGACGATTTCTTCCTTCGCCACCGACAGGTTGATGTCGTGGATGACGGCGCTCTGGCCGTAGCCGGAGGCGAGATTGGATACGTTGAACATGGCTGGCTCCGGGAATGAATTAGTGACCTAAATAGACGTCGATGACCTTCGGGTCAGACTGCACCTTGTCCATGCTGCCCTCGGCGAGGATTTTTCCCTGATGCAGCACGGTCACCTTGTGCGCGATGCTCTTGACGAAATCCATGTCGTGCTCGATCACCACCACCGAGCGGCCCTGGCTGATGCGTCCCAGCAGTTGCGCCGTCTTCTCGCGCTCGGACACGCTCATGCCGGCGACCGGTTCGTCCAGCATCAGCAGCTCCGGCTCCTGCATCAGCAGCATGCCGATCTCCAGCCATTGCTTCTGGCCGTGCGACAGCAGGTCGGCCTGGGTGTACAGATGCTGGTCGAGGAAGATTTCCGCCGCCACCGACTCGACGCGCGCCACCACGTCGGCGGTGCGCTTGAAGGTCAGCGCGCCGAACACCTTGCGGCCGCGCGGGAAGGACATCTCCAGGTTCTCGAACACACTGAGGTTTTCGTAGATCGACGGCGTCTGGAACTTGCGGCCGACGCCGACGCGCACGATGGCGTGCTCGCTCATCTTGGTCAGCTCGTGGTTGTTGAAACGGATGCTGCCCGAGGTCGCCTGCGTCTTGCCGCAGATCAGGTCCAGCACCGTGGTCTTGCCGGCGCCGTTGGGGCCGATCACCACGCGCACTTCATTGCGCTGGACATACAGGTTGAGCTTGTCGACCGCCTTGAAACCGTCGAAGGAAACCGTCAGGTCCTCGATCGCCAGCACGGGATGGTCGGTTGATTCGAATCCGATGGGTGCGTTGCTCATTTGCTGGCCTCCAGGTTGGCGCCGTCGAGATGGACTTCAGCCGAATCGGTTCTGGTCGCCACTTTCGGCTTCACCGGTTCGGGCGGTACTGCTTTTTTACGGGACAGCTTTTCCATCAGGCGCTTGCCCTGCTTTTCATACACGCCGGCCAGGCCGTTGGGGAAGTACATCACCACCGCGATGAACAGGCCGCCCATCAGGAACAGCCACAACTCCGGGAAGGTCTCGGAGAAATACGTCTTGCCGAAGTTGACCAGCAGCGTGCCGTACACCGCGCCGAGCAGCGACATGCGACCGCCGACCGCGGCGTAGATCACCATCTCGATGGACGGTACGATACCGACGAAGGACGGCGACATGAAGCCGACCTGCAAGGTGAACATGGCGCCGCCGATGGCCGAGAACATCGCCGCCACGCAGAACACGAACACCTTGAAGCTGGCAACGTCGTAGCCGGAAAAACGCACGCGCTCTTCCTTGTCGCGCATCGCCATCAGCAGGCGGCCGAGCTTGGAGGTCAGGATGTAGCGGCCGAACAGGATGCAGGCGAACAGCAGGCCGGCGTTGACGAAGTACAGGATCACCTTGGCGCTGTCGGTGCGGATGTCCCAACCCATCAGCGTCTTCAGGTCGGTGATGCCGTTGACGCCGCCGGTCAGGCCTTGCTGGCCGATGATCAGGATCGACAGGATCGCCGCAATCGCTTGCGTCACGATGGAGAAGTAGACGTCGCCGACGCGGCGCTTGAACATCGCCATGCCGATGATCAGCGCCAGCAAGGTCGGCACCGCCAGCACCGCCAGCACGGTGAAGCTGAAGCTGTGGAAGGGCTGCCACATCGCCGGCAGCGAGGTGATCTGGTTCCAGTCCATGAAGTCGGGGATGCCGGGCGTGGACTGGATCTTGGTGCTGATCGGATCCGACGCTTCGAGCTTCAGGAACATCGCCATGCAATAGCCGCCGACGCCGAAGAACACGCCCTGGCCGAGACTCAGGATGCCGCCGTAGCCCCAGCACAGCACCAGGCCGACCGCGACGAAGGCGTAGGACAGGTATTTGCCGACCAGGTTGAGGCGGAAGATGTCCAGGCCCAGCGGGAAGACCACCAGCAACAGCACGCCCAGTATCAGCAGCCCGGTCAGTCCGGATCTGCCGCCCAATAATTTTTCGTATGCTGCATTCATTGTTGAACCTCGCGGATGGGAAGTCTGAAGGACATCATTTACGTACACGCACCGAGAACAAACCCTGCGGACGCAGCATCAGGATCAGGATCACCGCCGACAGCGTCAGCACCTTGGCCATCGAACCGGTCAGGAAGAACTCGGCGGTGGACTGGGTCTGCGCAATCGAGAAGGCCGAAGCAATCGTGCCGATCAGGCTCTGCGCGCCGCCGAACACCACCACCAAGAAGGTGTCGACGATGTACAGCGAGCCGCTGGTGGGACCGGTCGAACCGATCGTGGTGAAGGCCGCGCCGGCCACGCCCGCCACGCCGCAGCCGAGGGCGAAGGTGGTGCGGTCGACCTTGCGGGTATTGATGCCAACGGCGCCGCTCATGACCCGGTTCTGCATGGTGGCGCGCACTTGCAGGCCCCAGCGCGAACGAAACAGCAGGATGAAGATGGTGCCGGTCAACAAGACCGTCAGACACATCATGAACAGGCCGTTGATCGGGATGTCGATGTTCTCGGTCGGCTTGAACGAACCGAGCAGCCAATCCGGCAAGGTCGCGCTGACCTCCTTGGCGCCGAAGATGGAACGGAAAGTCTGCTGCATCGCCAGGCTCAGGCCCCAGGTCGCCAGCAGCGTGTCGAGCGGACGCTTGTAGAGCCGGCTGATCAGCAACAGCTCGGTCAGGTAGCCGAAACCGTAGGCGACGATGAACGACAGCACCACCGCACCGAAGAAATAAAACGGCTGCAGGCTGGGTGCGTAGGTGGTGGTCAGGTGCGACAGCAGGTACGTGATGTAAGCGCCGATGGTCAGGAACTCGCCGTGCGCCATGTTGATCACGCCCATCTGGCCGAAGATGATCGCCAGGCCCAGGGCCATCAGCAGCAGCACGCAAAACACCGACAGGCCGTTGAAGCCCTGCATGGCAAAGATGGCGAAAAATTCGGATAGAGAAACCATGTTGACTCCCGCCCTGGGTGATTGATAAACAATGTCCGGGTACTTCAAAATTCAATAATTCAACTTCAACCGCATGGGCGGCAGCGCCCGCATGTCACTACAGAAGCCGCCGCTTTGCTGCCAACAAACACAATCGCTTATTGATAACCCTTGGGGAAAGGATTCGGTTCGATCAGGTCGGACTCGTAGATGACCTTGAACTGGCCGTCCTTCTGCGCTTCGCCGATGCGGGTCTTGCTCCACAGGTGATGGTTGGCGTGGACCTTGACGTAACCTTCCGGCGCAGTCTTCAGCTCAAGTCCCGGCGAGGCGGCGACCACCTTGTCGACGTCGAAGCTGCCGGCTTTTTCAACTGCGGCCTTCCACAGCCACGGGCCGAGGTAGGCTGCCTGCGTGACGTCGCCGATCACCGAATTGGCGCCGAACTTGGCTTTGAACTCGGCCACGAATTTCTTGTTGTTCGGGTTGTCGAGGCTCTGGAAATACTTCATCGAGGCGTAGAAGCCTTCGACGTTTTCGCCGCCGATGCCGAGCATTTCATCCTCGGTCACGGAGATGGTCAGCAGGTTCTGCGTCTTGGCGGTGACGCCGGCTGCTTTCAGTTGCTTGTAGAAAGCGACGTTGCTGCCGCCGACCACGTCGGCAAAAATCACATCCGGTTTCTTCAGCTTGATCTTGTTGATCAGCGAACCGAACTGGGTGTTGCCGAGCGGGTAATACTCTTCGCCGACCACCGAACCCTTGAGCACGTTCTCGATGTGCTTGCGGGCGATCTTGTTGGAGGTGCGCGGCCAGATGTAGTCGGAGCCGATCAGGAAGAAGGTCTTGGCCTTCTTCTCTTTCGCCACCCAGTTGAGGCCGGCCAGCACCTGCTGCGTGGCTTCCTGGCCGGTATAGAACACGTTCTTGGATTGCTCCAGGCCTTCGTAGAAAGTCGGGTAGTAGAGCAGGCCGTTGTCCTTTTCAAAAACCGGCAGCACCGCCTTGCGCGAGGCCGACGTCCAGCAGCCGAACACCGCGGCGACGTGGTCGTTCTCCAGCAGCTTCTTGGCTTTTTCGGCAAAGGTCGGCCAGTCGCTGGCGCCGTCTTCCTGGATGATCTTGATCTTGCGGCCGAGGATGCCGCCCATGGAATTGATCTGGTCGAT